>Ga0134125_10003026_pt1 | contig 19681 bp, 21 predicted proteins | sample KB31751_FD_96464 | JGI IMG/M metagenome (GOLD analysis project Ga0134125, IMG submission 96464) | Terrestrial soil microbial communities with excess Nitrogen fertilizer from Kellogg Biological Station, Michigan, USA - KB3-175-1 | ecosystem: Environmental > Terrestrial > Soil > Unclassified ... | reverse complement strand
ACGCCCGGCTGCACCGTCTGGAGCATGCGCGTCGACGACAAGCAGCAGCCGCGCACGCTCGCCTTCTTCGCCTGCGCCGGCCCCAACTCCGAGGTGAAGCTGGTCGGCAACCGCCAGTTCCCGCGGCTCGTCGACGAGACGCGCGAAGGCCTGCGCCGCCTGCGCGCGCTCCATCCCGACCTCTACGTGACCATGCATCCCGACGCCAACGAGCGCCCGATCACGCACGACGACTGGACCAAGATGCTCGACGAGATCGACGCCGATCTCACTCGTCGCGTGCGCGCCGAACAAGCCGCGAAGCGACCCTAACGTCCGAGCGTCGCCACGATGGCGCGGCAGGCCTCGGCCACGCCGTCGACGCGCTCGACGTCTTCGTAGTGCCCGCCGTAGTGCGCGAACGGATCGATCAGCCCCACGCGCATCCCCGCCGCGCGCGCGCCGACGACATCGGTGGCCCAGGTGTCGCCGAGGTGCAGCGCGTCCGCCGCCGCCACGCCGTAGCGCGCGAGCGCCGGCGCGAAGATGCGCGGGTCCGGCTTCTCGACGCCGACGACGTGACTGTCGACGACGAGATCGAACGCGCCTCCGATCCCGAGGTTGTCAAAGAGCGTCTGCAGCTGCCCTTCGGAGTTCGACACCACCACCACCGGCACGCCGCGCGCGCGCAGCTCGCCGACCGCCGCGACGAGCCCGTCGGGCACCTTGCGCCACAAGTTGAACCGCCGATGCTCCGCCCACAGCACGCGCGTGCACTCGGCGGCGCGCGCTTCGTCCACCTCCGTCGCGATCTGCACCAGCGTGGCCATGAACGCGCCCCACGCCGGATTGATGTCCTTATCGGGCAACGGCGGCAGAAGTTGCTTCTGATCGAGTCTTTTTTTCGCGAGGCCTTCGGCGCGCTCGATGGAACGCTCGTCGACCACCCGCGCCAGCGCCGAGGCCGCGAGGTCGGCGCAGGCGCGGTGGTCGAGGAAAACGGTGGTATTGCCGGCGTCGAGGCTCAGGAGCCGGACGCCGCGGTAGAGCGCGCCTGACACTTAGGCGCGCGGCGAGTCGATCGGAACCTTGCCCTTTTTCGCAGGCGACGGCGTGCCGTTGGCCGGCTCTTCGACCGCAATCGGATCCTTCGGCTCCTTGGTCGCCGCGATCACCTCGTCACCGACGCGCTTGATGCCGTGCTTCTCCAGCACCGCGCGCTCGATCTGGACGGCGACGTCCGGGTTCGCCTTCAAGAACTCCTTGGCGTTCTCGCGCCCCTGACCGATGCGCTCGCCCTTCCACGCGAACCACGCGCCCGACTTCTCGACCACGTTGGCCTCGCCCGAGCCGAGGTCGAGGATGTCGCCCTCCTTCGAGATGCCCTCGCCGTACATGATGTCGAACTCGACCTCGCGGAACGGCGGCGCGAGCTTGTTCTTCACCACCTTCACCTTCGTACGGTTGCCGATCACCTTCTCGGCCTGCTTGATGGCGCCGATGCGGCGGATGTCGAGGCGCACCGAGGCGTAGAACTTGAGCGCGTTGCCACCCGTCGTGGTCTCGGGGTTGCCGAACATGACGCCGATCTTCATGCGGATCTGGTTGATGAAGATGACGAGCGTGTTCGACTTCGAGATCGTCCCCGTCAGCTTGCGCAGCGCCTGCGACATGAGCCGCGCCTGCAGACCCATGTGCGAGTCGCCCATCTCGCCCTCGATTTCCGCCTTGGGCACGAGCGCGGCCACCGAATCGACGACGACGACGTCGATCGCGTTCGAGCGCACCAGCATGTCGGCGATCTCGAGCGCCTGCTCGCCGCAGTCCGGCTGCGACACGAGGAGGTCCTCGGTCTGCACGCCGAGCTTGCGCGCGTACTGCACGTCGAGCGCGTGCTCGGCGTCGACGAAAGCGCAGATGCCGCCGCGCTTCTGCGCTTCGGCGATGATGTGCAAGGTCAGCGTCGTCTTGCCCGACGACTCCGGTCCGTAGATCTCGACGACACGCCCCTTGGGCAGCCCGCCGACGCCGAGCGCGATGTCGAGCGCCAGCGACCCCGTCGGGATCACCTGCACCTCGGGCGGCTTCTCGTCGGCGCCCAGGCGCATGATGCTGCCCTTGCCGAACTGCTTCTCGATGCCGCTGACCGCCAGCTCGATGGCCGCGTCACGCCCCGTCCGCGACACGATCTTCTCGCCGCCGCGCTCCGACTTGCTGTCGTCCTTCATCGTCTCTCCTTCATCCCTTGGCCCCGAGGGCGACCCGCGCGCGCGCGATGTACTCGGCACCGGCCGAGCGGGTCTTGCTCTCGTACACCACGATCTCGGTGAACGTGCTCGCACCGACGAGCGCGTCCGACTTCCAAAGCTCCGCCGCCGAATCGCGATGCTCTTTCACGCGACCGACGGTGACATGCGGATGATAGGCGCGCTCCTCTTTTTCGAAGCCGAGCTCGACCATCGCCCCGTCGACCTCGCGCTGCAGCGCCGCCAACGCCGGCGGCGCCTCGACGCCGACCCACAAGATGTTGGGCTTCTGCGCCGAAGGGAACGCGCCCAACCCCACAGCTTTGGCCTCGAACGGCTGGTGCCGCGCCGCCACGCGTTGGCACGCGCCGGCCACGCCCTCGACCAGCTCCTCCCCGATCGACCCGAGGAAGCGCAACGTCAGGTGCAGGTTGGCCGCCGGCACCCACGCCACGCGGAAGCCCGCGTCGCCCATGGGCGCCTTGTGCCGCTCCACCTCCTCGGCGATCTTCCGCGTCACGGCGACGGAGAAGTTGAGCGCGAGGAAGATACGGGGCATTTGTTCAGTACCATAAAACGGGCGATCGGAGGCGTCAAGCATTTTGGCGAGCGCAGCGCGGAGCGGGACGCCCCACTTTTGTCGTAGGATTCGAGCATGCCGCGCCTGCTCGCGCTGTTGCTCCTCGTCTCCGTAGCGGCGTGCCGCACGCCGCCCCTCGACTACGACGGCGGCGTCCCCGGCAGCACCGACCTCGCCGTGACCAACCGCTCGCACGACATGCGCGGCCCGACCACGCGCGACCTCAGCGGCACGCCCATCAGCTGCTGCGGCGTCGCCGGCAACCCCGGCAACGAAGACGGCGTCGGCAAGTTCTGCCAGGCGACGATGGACTGCCTCGGCCAGAAGGCGAACATCTGCGCCACCACCTTCGCGCCGACCCTGACGTTCTGCACCATGGCCTGCACGACCAACGGCAGCAACACCGAGTGCGGCTCGGGTGCGCAGTGCCAGTGCGCGCAGAGCCAGTGCGCCTGCGTCCCCGTCGAATGCGTGATGCCGCCGCCGGGCTGCTGACGCCGCCCTCAGCCGAGCTGCTTGTACAGTAGATGCAGCGCCGCGTGCGCCGCGAGCTGCCGCACGAGCTCGCGATCGGTCGGCCAGAAGAGCTTGCGCACCTCGCGCACGCCGGCGCCGGTGACGGCGATGAACACCGTGCCCACCGGCTTCTCCGCCGTGCCTCCGTCGGGGCCGGCGATCCCGCTCACCGCTACCGCCCACTGCGCGCCGGTGCGCGCGCGCGCGCCGTCGGCCATCTCGATCACCGTCGGCTCCGACACCGCGCCGTGCGCCTCGAGCGTCGCGCGCTGCACGTCGAGCATCTCCTCCTTCACGGAGTTCGCGTAGGCGATCACGCCGCCGACGAACCAACGCGACGATCCCGGGATCGCCGTCACCAGCTGCCCGATCATCCCGCCCGTGCACGACTCGGCGACGGCGAGCGTCTGCCCGCGCGCGCACAGGCGCGTCCCGATCACCTCGGCCAGCGTCGTGTCTCCCGTCGCGTACACGTGATCGCCGAGCCGCGCGCGCACGTCCGCGTCGAGCCGCTCGAGCACGGCCGCGCCGTCGTCGCGCCGCACCACCACGGTCACGAGGTTCTCGGGATAGGCGATGCGAAAGTGCAGCGTCACCCCGGCCATGCCGTCGACGAGCCCGCGCAGCGCATGATCGACGTGCGACTCGCCCATGCCCGCCACGCGCCAGGTGCGCCGGAGCGGCAGCGCGCCCCCGACGGCAGCCGCCACGCGCGGGGCCACGTGCGCCTCGAAGATCGACTTCATCTCCCGCGGCACGCCCGGCATCGAGTAGAGCCGCGCCGATCCCACCGCCACGCCGAACCCCGGCGCCAGCCCCGGTCCGTTGGCCAGCACCTCGGCCCCCGCCGGCACGCGCACCTGCCGGAGGTTGTTCGGCGTCAGCCGGAACCCGCGCGCCCTGAAGCGCTCCTCCATCTTCTGAAAGTGCGCCGGGTCCTGCGCCGGCTCGACGCCCGCCAGCGCGCTGACCACGTCGACCGTGCGATCGTCGTCGGTGGGACCAAGCCCGCCCGAGGTCACCACGATCTGCGCCCGCGCCGCCGCCGTCGTCAGCGCTGCCGTCATGTCCGCCGCGTCGTCGGTGACCGACGTGCGCCAGCGAACGTACGCGCCGAGTGCGGTAAGTCGTTCCGCAAGCCAGCTCGAGTTGGTATCGACGATCTCACCACGATTGAGCTCGTCGCCAATCGTGACGACCTCGACGGTGACCATGTCAGCCATTGACGTTTCGATGCGGCCTTTTACCACTTTGACTTCATGTCCACGTCTGATAAAGTCGTAGCTCGGGTTATCGCGCACTTACCCACGACGCCAGCTCCTAGCTCGCTGGGCGTCGGGGATACCCCGACGAGCGCATACAGGCCATGAAGATTCGCTACGCAGCCAAGACCGACGTCGGGATGAAGCGCACCCACAACGAGGATTACTTCTCGCTCATCGAGGACGAGCAGCTCTTCATCGTGGCCGACGGCATGGGCGGACACGCGATGGGCGAAGTAGCCTCGAAGATGGCGGCCGACACGCTCGGCGAGTTCTACGCGCGCACCAAAGACGAAGACGCGACCTGGCCGTACAAGATGGATCGCCAGCTCTCCTACGTCGAGAACCGCCTCGTCTGCGGCATCAAGCTCGCCAACTGGAAGATCTACGAAGCCGCGACCAAGGACCCGCGCTGCAAGGGCATGGGCACGACGCTGGTGGCCTCGCTCGTCAACGGCGAGAAGGTCTACTTCGCCCACGTCGGCGACTCGCGCGGCTATCGCATCCGCGGCGATCAGATCAAGCAGATGACGCGCGATCACTCGCTCCTCGAGGACTACAAAGAAGCCAAGCCGGACATGTCCGAGGACGAGCAGCGCAACTTCCCGCACAAGAACGTGATCACGCGCGCGCTCGGCATGCGCGACACGGTGCAGGTCGACATCAAGCACGACTCGATCGAGGACGGCGACACGTTCCTGCTCTGCTGCGACGGTCTGTCGGGCATGATCGAGGACAAGAAGATGATCGAGATCGTCAAGGCGTCCGAGGGCGATCTCGAGAAGGCCGTCGCGACGCTCGTCGACCAGGCGAACCGCAACGGCGGCGTCGACAACATCACCGTCATCCTTTTGACCTGCAGCGCCAAGTCGTAGTCGTGCGCGCGGTCGTGCTCGTGCTCGTCGCCGCCGCGTGCGCGCTCGGCGCCGGCTGCCGTGACGACGTGCTCTTCGTTCCGCCCGATCTGTCGTCGCCGCTTCTGTACTGCCCGTCGGATCCGCCGCTCGACAGCGTCTACCCGTGCGATCCGGGCGCGATCCCGTTCTGCACCTATCCGGCGCAGCAGATGACCTGCTTTTGCAAGATGGGCCCCGACGCGATGTACCTGCTCTCGTGCGGTCCCGAGGTCCAGCCCGACGGCGGCGAGCCGACGGGCACCGGAACCTGACACGCGTGCCGCGATCGCGTCTCCCGCCGCCACCTAACTGCGCGAACCATCGTCCGGCACGGCTCCTGCTTCGTGTCGGCGCATGCGAACGATCACGCGAATGATGCTGGCGTCGGTGCTGGCCGTCGGTGCCGGCATCTTCGCGGGGTGCGGCGACACCGACTGTCCCGAGGACATCGCGAACCAGCCGAGCTGCTCGTCGGCGGGGCTCACGTGTACGACTTCGACGGCGACCTGCAAGTGTGACGGCACCAGCTGGAGCTGCGAGATCGGTGGTGACATGCCGATCTCCATCCGCGACATGACTCCGCCGCGTGACCTCGCGGAGAGCGACTGATGCGCGCGCTCGCCCTCGTCGCGCTCGTGCTCGGCCTCGCCGGCTGCCCGTCGCGCGGCAGCTGTCCGGTCGACACCATCTCGAGCGCGAGCCAGTGCATCCCGATCGCGGATCTCGCGGTGCCCGATCTATCGGGCGTCGCGCGCGACCTGGCGCTCGCACACGATCTGGCGCCGCCGCAGGACTGAGCTACGCGGCCTTCGGCGTCGCCGACGCCTCGGCGCGCCGGCGGTCGAGCCACACCGGCAGGAGCACGAGCGCGAGCACCACGAGCTGCGTGCCGAGGCCCTCGAGCGTCGGATACAGCCCCAGCGACGGCAGCCCGCCCGCGGCGTTGCCGATCGGCGTCAGCGGCACGTAGCCGCCCTCCTGCAGCGCGCGCACGCCCTGTCCGACGAGCGCGATGGCCAGCGCCGTCAGCAAGAGGCCCGACGCCACCATCACCGGCCGCGGATTGAGCCGCCGCCCCAGCTGCTGCATTCCGAATACGAGGGCGGCCAGGATCGCGCAGCCCGTCGCGCAGCCGGCCGCGATCGCCGCCGCGCGGCCCGGCGAGTCGAGCGTCAGCGCGCGGAAGAAGAGCACGATCTCGATCGCCTCGCGATACGCCGCCACGAACGCGACCAGGAGGAGCGGCCACGGGCGCGTCGACGACTCGGTCGTCTTCTTGCGCAGAAAATCGAGCCAGCGCTTCGACTCGAGCTTGCCGAGCACGAAGTGGCTCACGAAGAGCAGCATCGACGCCGCCACCAGCGTGAGCACGCCCTCGGTCAGCTCGCGCCGCGCCCCGCCGAGCGCCGCGCCGACGGCAAACCAGGTCGCCGCGCCCGCGGGCAGCGCGAGCAGCCAACCACAATGAACGTAGGGCGCCGACTCCGGGTGCCCGCTCTTGCGCACGAACGCGAGCAGCGCCGAAATCAGCAGCGCGATCTCGAACCCCTCGCGCAGCGCGATCGCCAGCGCCGCGAAGAACGGCACGCTGCGATCCTTGCGCGCGTGCTCCTCGGCGCCGTCGAGCAGCATGGTCGCGCGCGCCACGTCGCGGCGCACGGCGTCGGCGTCGACGCTGTTGCCCGCGGCGATGGTGCGGCGCAGCTGCAGGAAGGCCTCTTCGATGCGCGCGGTCGCCGCCGCGTCACGCGCGCGCAGCGACGCCTCGTGCGGCTCGACGCCCTCGAGGTACGCGGCGACGGCGAGCTCCTTGGCGCGCGGGCGATCGTTGGCGTTCGCCGCCACTTCGCCGAGCAGGCGCCGCGCCACCGCGAAGGTCCCGCCCGGCTCCTGCGCGAAGCTGGCGCGCACGCGCAGCCACGCGATCGCATCCTCGCGCGACGCCGCGTCGAGGGTCTTCAGCTCGTCGGCGAGCTGCGCGTCGGTCAGCCCGGCCAGCCGCGACGCCGTCGGCGCCAACGGCACGTGCGCGTCGGTGAAGGCGCGCTCGCCGTGCGCAAGGTCGCGCCCGCGGTGGCGCAGCGAGGTCACGTAGAACGCCAGGCTCCAGCGGTCCGACGCCGGCAGCGTCTCGAACGAGGCCATCGCGGTGTTCGCGATCCCGAACGTCAGCGCGTGAAACGCCAGCGCCGGCTGGATGCGCGACATGCGCTCCTCGTCGAGAAAGCTGACCGGCCGCGGGTTGAGCGTCTTGGCCTTGTCGGTCGCGGCGCGCCCGTCCTCGCCGTGGCACGGCGCGCAGGTCGACTTGAACAGCGCCATCGCCCGCGCCTCCGACGGCGGCGCCAGCGGCGCGAGCACCAGCCCGAAGTCGTCGATGAGCCGCTTGTGCACCACGCGGCAGTCGGCGGCCACCGTCGCCTCGGCCGCCTTGGCCTCGACGTCGGCGACCAGCTTGCCGACGTCGCCGTCGAGCGCGGCGCGCCCCGCCTCGTGACCGGCCAGCGGCTGCAGCGACGTCGCCACCGCGCGCGCCTCGGCGATGAGCCCGCGCTGCTCCTCGTACTCGGAAGCGACCAGGATCTTGCCGTCACGCACGGCGCCGGCGTAGTCGGCCGCGACGTAATCGGTGAGCGCCGCCAGCCGCTCGAGCGGCGTCGCGTGCTGCGCGCGCGCCACGCCCCCGCCGGCGACCACGATCGCCGCCAGCCCCAGCAGCCCCGCCCGCCCCGGCGCCCGACCGAAAATGAAATTGAATACCGTTTTCAACTCTCGACCAATATGCTGAAACGGCGGCGCTCCGTCAAGCCCTCGCTGCAGGCCCGGACGCGGCTATTCGGCGATGCTGGCGCCGGAGCCGCCCATTTCCCCCGGCAGATCCTTCATCTTCGGCAGCCCGTCGCGCATCGGCAGCACCGTCTCCTGATAGTGCACGTGCACGCCCGGCTTGAACGGCAGCGCCGGCAGCATCGCGGCGTAGATGTCGATCAGCTTCCAGTGCGGATGCTCGTTCATCAGGTGCCCGCCGCACGCCTTGCAGAACTTGCGCTGGCTGCGCGGCGTCTTGGCGAACGTCCCCACCTGCTCCTGCCCGCGCGTGATGCGCACCGCGTCCGGCGCCCACAGCGTGAACGCGTTGACCGGCCCCGCCGACCACGTCCGGCAGTCACCGCAGTGGCAGTACCCCATCGCCTTCGGCTCGCCCTCGACGACGAACGCGACCTTCCCGCAGAAACAACTGCCCTCGTACTGTGCCATCGGACGCCCTCCCCGCCGCGAATCTACCGGCGCCCCCGTTCGATGTCGATGCGCGCGACAACGTCTCCTGGACGTCGGCGGAGGTCATGGTGATGACGTTGCCGTACCCGCTGTCGATCGCCGACGGCAGCTCGGCGTTCTGCCGCCGCTTGCGCGAAGCGCGTTTCTACGACGACTCGTTCGGGCAGTAGCCGTTCTTGACGCCGGCGGCCTTGGGACACATTCCATAGAGCTCGAGCTTGTGCCGCACCAGCTTGAAGCCGCCCAGCCGATCGGCCATCTCGTCCTGCAGCTGCTCGATGGTGTCGTTCTCGAACTCGAGGATCAGCCCGCAGCTCACGCAGATCAGGTGGTCGTGATGCCCGTGCCCCTCGCTCATGACCTCGTAACGCGTCTGGCCATCCCCGAACTGGCGCGCCGCGGCGATGCCGGAGTCGGTCAGGAGCTTCATGGTGCGATAGACGGTGGCGTATCCCACCTTGGGCGAGCGCTTGCGCACCCGCGCCAGGAGGTCGTCGATCGACATATGGCCACTCGAGCGGAGAAACTGGTCCACGATGGCGTCGCGCTGGTTGGTCGACTTCAAACCGTGTTTGCGCGCATACTCTTCGAATCGCGCCCGAAGCTTCGCGATCTCCCCACTGTTCCCCGCGTGGCTCGCCACGGACTTATTCGGGATCGGGACACGCACCGTGTCAAGGGTTTTGCCGTTGACCGCCCGCCAGCGACGGCGCTATGTACGTAATTGATGTCGGCCGGCGACGGAGAAAGCAGCTTCGATCAGGTGCTCGCGCAGCTGCGCGGCATCGTCGAGCGTCTCGAGGGCGGCAACCTGTCGCTCGAGCAGTCGCTGGCTGCGTTCGAGGAGGGCGTGCGGCTCTCGCGCGCGGGGGCGCGCATTCTCGACGCGGCCGAGCAGCGCGTCGAGATCCTGCTCAAGGATGACGGTGGTGCCGAGCGAGCGGTTCCGTTCGGCAGTGGCGGCGGCGGCGGGGATCCTGGTGGCGGGCGCTGAGCACAACTCCGACGGCACCGGCCGAAAAGTCGTCATCGTCGACGACGACCGCGCGATGCGCGACCAGCTGCAACAGATCCTCGAAGGCTCGGGGTGGCGCGTGGCGCAGGCGCCGAGCGGATTGCGACTGTTGTCGCTTCTCGAGGTCGACCGCCCGGACGTGATCCTGCTCGACGTCGCCATGTCGTGGATCAACGGCTTCGAGCTGTGCCGCGCCATGAAGGCGAACTCCAACTACCAGAACATCCCAGTGGTCTTCATCAGCGGCCGCTCGGCGCCGTCGGACATCGAGACCGGGATGAGCTGTGGGGCCGCCGATTACTTCGTCAAACCCATTGACACTCGCCGACTTCTAGAGCGGTTGCGCGAGCTTTCCTCGTAATGTTAGGATCTCCGGGTGGCGCTCGACTGGGATGACGAGACCAAGATCTCGGAAAAGGACGAGCTGAATCGTCCGACGCCCAAGGACCGTGATCGCGCCTACCTCATCGTTCTCGCAGGCTCTTCGGTCGGCGAGATGTACAAGATCACCGCCGAATCGACCGTGATCGGACGCGGCCAGCAGGCCGACATCCAGGTCATCGACGAGGGCATCTCGCGCCGGCACGCGGAAATTATGCACGTGGGCGGCGAGATCGTGATCCGCGACCTCGGATCGACCAATGGCACGTATTGCAACGGCGATCGCATCAGCGAGCATCACCTCACCGACGGCGACAAGATCCAGGTCGGCTCCACGACCATCCTCAAGTTCACGTTCCACGATTCGCTCGACGAGAGCTTCCAGCGTCAGATGTACGAGTCGGCGCTGCGCGACGGGCTCACCAAGATTTTCAATAAGAAATATTTTCTCGACCGTCTCGAGAGCGAGTTCGCGTACGCGGTCCGACACAGAACACCGCTCTCGCTCGTGATGTTCGACATCGACCACTTCAAGCGCATCAACGACACGCACGGCCACCTCGCCGGCGACTACGCGCTGTCGACGCTGGCCAAGGTCGTGAGCGACACGATCCGCCAGGAGGACGTGTTCGCGCGCTACGGCGGCGAGGAGTTCGCGGTGATCTGCCGCGGCATCGACCTCACCGGCGCGGTCGCGTTCGGCGAGCGCATCCGTCGCTGCGTCGACGCGCAGGCGTTCATCTACAACGGCGTCGACATCAAGGTCACGGTGTCGGTGGGCGTGGCGGCGGTGCCCGAGGTCGGCATGAAGGAGCCGCAGGAGCTCATCGGCGCCGCCGACGACGCGCTCTATCAGGCCAAGCGCCAGGGGCGCAACCGCGTCGTCAGCGGCAACGTCGAAGCCAAGGCTCGCTGAGCGAGCGCCGGCGCTAGCGCTGCGCCGACGAGGTGCGCACCTCGTCGAGCAGACGCAGCGCCGAGCCGAGCTGCTGCTGTCCTTCGAAGCGGCCGCGCAATCCGCCGTCGCGGTCGACGATGAAGATGTCGACGTGCTGCCGGGGATGCGCGCCGACGCGGCGGCCGAGCGTGCTGGTCTCGTCGCACAGGTGCTGCACGCGCCCGTCGGCTTCGGCGACCTTGCGACGCGCGTAGCCGTGCACGAAGCCGGGGATGCCGGTGAAGTCGACGACCGAGACGACCTTCACGTCGCCGCGCGTGCCGAGCGCGCCGTTGACCCGCGCGCCTTCGTCCTGCGTGTAGCGCGACACGAAGGTCACGGCCACCACGTTGCCGCGCAGCGACGACAGATCGAAGTGGTGGCCGTGCGCGTCGGCCGCTTGCAGGGCGAACACCGGACCCTGCGCCTGCGCCGTGAACGACGCGCCGAGCAGCAGCAGGATGGTCATCACCGAGCGCACGCGAAGACAAACAGCAAGCGTCGTTCCAATTGCCGCGCCGGCGTGCGGCTGCTAGCCTCAGCGACGATGCGCCTCTGCCTCGCCGTCGTGCTCGTGCCTGCAGTCGCGCTGGCGAGCGAGCCGCGGCCGGTCACCTTCGATCCCACCGCCGAAGCGCCCTACTTCTCCACCGGGCCCGCGGCGGCCGCCGCCGCCGACCTGCGCCTGGAAGATTGGAACGGCGCAGCGACGGGATTCGCCACCTATCTGAAGACGCACGCGCACGCCAGGGACGCCAAGCAGGCGATGTTCCTCCAAGCGTACGCCGAGCTGAAAGCGGGCAAGCTCAACGACGCGGCGACGCACTTCGATGGATTGGTCAAAGCCTATCCGCTGCTCGTCGACTACGAGCGGGTGTTCGCCGCACGCGCACATCTTGCCGCTGGGAGGGCAACGCTTGCCCTCGATCGCGTCAAACGAGTTCCACCCGAGAGCGCGCTCGATGGCGAGGCGCGCTTCCTGCGCGGGGAGGCCGAGCGGGCGGCCGGCCACACCGCCGAGGCCGCCGCGGGGTATCGCTCGTACCTCGAGGGCTATCCGACGGGCTGGCGCGCTCCCGAGGCGCGCTTCCGTCTGGCCGAGGCCCTCGACGCGCTCGGCCAGGGCGAGGCGGCGCGCACCGAGTGGCGCACGCTGTACCTCGACGACCCGACCGATACGTGGGGCAGGCAGGCGGCGGCGCATCTCGGGGCGGCGCCGACGTTCACCGCGCCGGAGATCGCCCGCCGCGCGATGGCGCTGTTCGACGCCATGCAGAACGCAGCCAGCGAGACCGAGTGGAAGCGCGTGCTCGGCCTGCCCGGGCTCGACGACAAGCTGACCTGCGTGGCCATGTTCCACGGCGCGCAGAGCGTGTTCAAGGCGCGGCAGCGTTGGCGCGCGGCGCCGCTGTTCGATGCTGCCGTCGAGGCATGCACCAAGGCGAAGGACGAGGACCTCCTCGTCAAGTCGCTGTACCAGGGCGCGCGCAGCTGGGGGCAGAAGGGTCTCGACGATCTCCCGTCGACGCAGAAGGCGGCGGCGATGTTCGAGAAGGTGTGGCGCGAGCATCCGCAACACAGCTACGCCGACGACGCGCGCATCCGCGAGGCCGAGCTCTACGACGGGCTGAAGGACGAAGCGAAGTCGAACGAGCTGCTCGTCGGGCTGCCGGTGGCGTTCGCCGCGGGCGATCAGAAGGGCGAGGCGTTGTGGCGGCTCGCGTTCCACGCCTGGCGCAAGGGCGACACCGCCGGCGCCGGGCGCTTCCTCGAGCAGGAGCTGACGCTGCTTCCGCGCGAGGACGGCTGGTGGGAGGCGGGGCGCACGCTCTACTGGCTCGGCCGCGTCGCCGATCGCAAGGGCGATCCGTCGGCGGCGGCCGATCTGTACGCGCGGTCGGCGCGCGAGTATCCGCTCTCGTATTACGCGCTGCAGTCGCTCAACCGGTTGCACGAGAAGTGGCCCGATCGCGCCGACAAGCTGATCGCCGAGCTCAAGCGCTCGCCGGCGGGCGACGACGACGCGTGGCGCTTCAAGGCGCGCTCGCTCTACGGCGAGCCGGCGTTCAAGCGCGGCGTCGAGCTGGCGCGGCTCGGCCTCGGCGCCGAGGCCAAGCGCGAGCTGGCGCTCGCCGGGATCGAGGTGCCCAAGAAGCGCGGCGCGCTCACGCCCGATCCGGAGCGCGAGGAGCTCCTGTGGCTGGCGGCGGTGCTCTACGATCGCGCGGGCGAGTACGCGATCTCGCACTTCATCCCGCGCTATCTGCTGACGTCGTACGACCGCGAGTGGCCGACCGGCGCGAACCGCAAGCGCTGGCTCCTCAGCTACCCGCGCGGCTATCGCGATCTCATCGAGAAGCACGCCGCGCTCAACGGACAGCCGGCGTCGCTGGAGCTGGCGATCGTGCGCGAGGAGTCGGGCTTCGATCCGCTGATGGAGTCGTTCGCCAACGCCATCGGCCTGACGCAGCTGACGGGACCGCCGGCGGCGCGCTTCGCCCAGGGGCTGCCGCACGACGCCAAGGCGCTGCGCGATCCGGCGATCAACGTGACCATCGGCGCGCGCGAGCTCGGCCAGCTGTGGGGCGCGTACGCGGGCGCGGCGGCGCTCGCCATCGCCGGCTACAACGCGGGCGAAGGCGCGGTGAACAAGTGGATGCGCGATCCCGAGCGCGCGGGCATGACGCTCGACGAGTTCGTGGAGGCCATCCCGTACGACGAGACGCGCGGCTACACCAAGCGCGTGCTCGCCAGCTTCTTCGCGTACAGCTGGCTCTACGACGGCAACGGCACGGTCCCGCCGCTGCCGCTGCCGATGCCGCCTCCGCCGGCGAAGCACCGCTAGCCGTCGCGCGCGCGCTACTTCAGGCTCAGCGCTTCTTCTTCTTGCGGCGGAAGAAGCCGAACTTGCCCTCTTCCTCTTCCGCCTCGGCGCGCGCCGCCGTCTCGGCCGGCTCGAGCATCGCGCCCAGCTGCTCGACGAGCGCGCGCTGCTCCGCGTTCAGCTTCTTCGGCACCGACACCGTCAGCCGCACCGCGAGGTCGCCGACGCCGCGGCCATGCACGTTGGGCATGCCGCGCCCGCGCAGCACCTTGATCGTCCCCGGCTGCGTGCCCGCTCCGACGTCGAGCGCGATCGGATCCTCGAGCGTCGGCACCATCACGCGCGCGCCGAGCGCCGCCTGCGCGAACGTCAGCGGCACCTCGGTGTAGAGGTCGTCGCCGTCGCGCTCGAACTGTTCGTCCTGCTCGACGTGAAACGTGACGTACAAGTGCCCCGGCGGCCCGCCGTTCGGCCCGGCCATGCCCTTGCCCGGCACGCGCAGCGTCTGGCCGTCGTCGATGCCCGCCGGCACGTTGACCACGACGCTCTCCTTGCGCCGCTCGACGCCGCCGCCCTTGCACTCGCCGCACTTGTCCTTGACCACCCGGCCGCGCCCACGGCACGTCGGGCAGGTCGTCGCGATCATGAAGATGCCCTGCGAGTGCGCGACCTGGCCGCGCCCGCCGCACGTCCCGCACGGCGCCGGCTGCGAGCCGGGCTTGCCGCCCGAGCCGCCGCATTTTTCGCAGTGCACGAGGCGCGTCAGCTCGAGCGGCTTCTGACAGCCGGCCGCCGCCTCGCGCAGCGTGATCGTGAGCTGCTCCTGCAGATCTTCGCCCGCCTCGACGCGCGGCCCGCGCTGGCGGCCACCGCCGCCGAAGCCCCCGAACCCGCCGCCGAAGAAGTCGGCGAACTGCGACAGGATGTCTTCGATGCCCGAGAAACCGCCGCCGAAGCCCGCGCCGCGCGGCCCGGAGTGCCCGTACTGATCGTAGAGCTCGCGTTTCTGCGGATCGGACAGGACCTGGTAGGCCTCGGCGAGCTCCTTGAAGCGCTCCTCCGCGGTGTGGTCGCCGGGGTGATGGTCGGGATGGCAATCCATCGCCAACCGGCGGTAAGCCTTCTTGATTTCGACGGCCTCCGCACCCCGCTGCAGGCCCAAAACCTCGTAATAATCGCGCTTTTCAACCTGCATAAGAGCTCGGGTCTCAAGCTAATCTCGGTCGTCGCGTGCGTCAAGAAGAGGTCTGGGCTACGATGCGCTCATGCGCATGCCGTTTTCCTTCCTGCGCCGCCTGCTCGGTCGCCCCGCCAACAGCGATGTCATCCAGATCTTCACGCCGATGGCCGCGAGCGAGCGCTCGCCCAGCACGCGCCTGGTGCTCGCCACCGCCAGCATCTTCGGGCTGGGCATCGCCAGCGCGATCGCGCTGAGCGCGTTCGTCACACTGATGTTGGCGCTCGGCGCCATCTACTTTCTGGTGACGCAGGTCCTCGGCATCCGTCTCGACGTCGACCCGCGCATCATCGTCCAGCGCGCGCAGGAGTACGCGGCCGCGTCGATGCGCAACTGAGAGCGCTCGCCGTCATAGCCGTCCTCGCCGCCGCCGCGCCGGCGCGCGCGCACACCTCGAGCCTCAGCTACGTCGAGATCGCCGTCGAGGCGCACACCGTGCACGTGACGACGCAGATCTCGAACCGCGATCTGTACGAAGCCATCGGCGTCGACAAAGATCGCGCCGTCGACCGCGCCGAGGTCGAGCGCGCGCGCGACAAGCTGCTCGCCTACGTCGCCGATCGCGTGCACGTCAAGAACGGCGAGGCCGACTGTCCGCCCGACGCGCGCGCGCTGTCGTTCGCCGACAAGTCCGACGGCTTCTTCGCGGTCACGCGCATCGACTACGTCTGCAAGCGCAGCGCGGCCGAGCTCAGCATCGAGTACGACCTCTTCTTCGATCTCGATCCGATGCACCAGGGGCTGGCGCGCATCGAGCTTCCGGGCCAGCCCGAGCGCCAGCACGTGTTCCGCGGCGCGGCGCGCACGCTCCGGCTCGATCGTCCGCTCACGCTCTTCGACAACCTGCGCGACTACCTCGTGCTCGGCATGGAGCACATCTTCACCGGCTACGATCACCTCGCGTTCCTGTGCGGCCTCTTGCTCGTCGCCTGCGCGTTGGGGCTGCGGCGCGGGTTGCGCTACATCCTCGGCATCGTCACCGCCTTCACCGTCGCGCACTCGATTACGCTCATCGCCGCCGGCCTCGGTTGGGTGCGGCTGCCGTCGCGCTTCGTCGAGTCGGCGATCGCGCTGTCGATCGCCTACGTCGCCGTCGAGAACCTGGCCGTGCGCGATCCCAAGCACCGCTGGCTCCTCACCTTCTTCTTCGGGCTCGTGCACGGCTTCGGCTTCGCGTCGGTGCTCTCCGAGATCGGCCTGCCGCCGTCCGGCGTGATCCCGTCGCTGGTGAGCTTCAACGTCGGCGTCGAGCTCGGGCAGCTCACCGTGGTGTGCGCGGTGGCGCCGATCCTTCTGTGGCTGGTGCCGCGCTACAAGCTCGCCGCGCCGGTGCGCACCTGGGGCAGCGTGGCGCTGGTCGTGATGTCGAGCTACTGGTTCTTCGAGCGGGTGTTGGGGCGGGTGTGGCTGAGAGGCTGGCTCGGCTAGTGTCCCGTGTCGGAAATTCGCGTGCACCAAGGGCGGTGCGGCGCCGCGCGCGCGAGGCGCGACGACCGCGAATACCTGAAGGTATTTAAAGGAGGAGCAACGAAGCGCCCGCGGACGTCGCGACGCCCGACTGCTAGCGAATTTCCGATTCGGGACGCTAGAACTTCGGCTGCAGGAGCTTCATGTCGTCGCCCTCGTCCTTCGACTTGGGCTTGTCGGTCGACTTCGCCGGCTTGCCGGCGACCGCCTTGTCGCCACTGCCGCTGTCGCCCTTGTCCTTCGACGACGACGACGACGACGAGTGGTGGTGGTGCTTGTCCTTGGCCGGCGTATCGACCACCGGCGTCGCCGTCGAGCCCGACGGCTGCGTGTTGACCGCCTGCTGCACCGGCGGCGTCGCCGCGCCCGCCATCTTCTCGAGCGGCACCAGCACCGCGTAGCTCTTGTCGGTCGAGATCGAGCGCGTCGACGGCGTGTAGCCGTCGAGCTTGATGAGCACGTCGAACGACTCGGCGCCCTTCTTGACCTTCATCTCCCACGGCGTCGTGCCCGACTGATCGTTGTCGCCGCGCGTGACCTTGGCGCCGAGCGGATCGCTCTTCACCGTCACCGACACCCACTCGTCCTTCTGCACCGCGGCCGGCGGCAGCGACGCAGGCATCGTATCGGCCTTCTTGCCCATCGCCACCACGCCGACGACGGCGCCGATGGCCACCACGCCGCCGATGGCGGCGAACAGCGGCGCCCGGCTCTTGCGCGGCACGTCGCCGTTCATCGTCTCCGACGCGGCGCCCGAGAGCGTCGTCGGCGTCGGGCCGGTCTGCGTCGTCGGCCCCTTGCGCTGGCCGGTCGTCGGACGCGCGCCCTGTCCCGTCGGCGTACGCGCCGAGCCGTCGGGCAGCATCATGGTGCCGCCCGAGTGCGACGTCGACGCCGACGGCGCCGGCAGCCCCTGGTAGGTCTGATAGTGCGCGTCGGGATTCTCGACGGCCGCCTGGAACTCGGCCATCGTCTGGAAGCGGCGGTTGCGATCCTTTTCGATCGCGTGCATCACGATCGCTTCGAGCTGCGGCGTGACGTCGGGGTTGATCGTCGACGGCGGCTCGGGCTGCTTGGTCAGGTGCGCGACGAGGATCTCGCCGAAGCCCTCGCCGGGGAACGGCACGCGCCCGGTCAAGAGCTCGTACATCATGATGCCGAGCGAGTAGATGTCCGAGCGCAGATCGATGAGGCCCTTGCCCTCGCACTGCTCCGGGCTCATGTACGCGGGCGTGCCGATGACGAGGCCGGTGCGCGTCTTGTGCGACTGCCCGCCGTCGCCGGTGAGCTTGGCGATGCCGAAGTCGAGCAGCTTGACGAAGTTCTTGTCGCCGCCGCGCGGACAGAGATAGAGGTTCTCGGGCTTGAGGTCGCGATGGACGATGCCCTTGGCGTGCGACGCCGACAGCGCCGAGCACGACTGCGCCATGACATGCATCGTCTCTTTGAACGTGAGGCCGGTGCGACGGAGCCGCGCGGCGAGCGATTCGCCGTCGAGGAACTCCATGATGAAGTAGACGATGTCGCGGCCGAAATCGTCCTTCATCTTGCCGAAGTCGACGATGTCGACGATGTTCTGATGGCCGATGTCGTTGACCGCCTTCGCTTCGTTGAAGAAGCGCGAGACGATGTCCTCTTTCGAGGCCAGCTCTTCGAGCAGCACCTTGACGGCGACGCGCTTGCCGATGAGCGGATGCTCGCCGAGGTACACGGTGCCCATGCCGCCTTCGCCGAGCTTGGCCTTGATCTGGTAGTTCCCGATGCTTTTGCCGATCAGCGACATCCCACACCCACAGTTATGTTTCGAGCGCCTTAGTGTATCACGACCGCTAGTGGAAATCCGGCGCGATGATGCCGTCCGGATCCTCGATCGTTTTCGGCTTCTTGGCCGGAGCCTCCGTCTTGTGATGCCTCGGCTTTGGCTCTGCTACGTTCGACACCGGCGTCGGTGTAGGCTTGGTTGGCTCGAGCTTCGGATGTGGCGGCACGACTTCGGGCTTGGGCTCCACCGACGGCAGCTTCGCCAACGACACCAAGAGCTTGGCCGGCTGATCGCTGGTGATGGTGCGGGTCTCGGACTTGTAGCCGTCGAGGCGGAGCTGCACGTCGAACGGCGCGGCTCCACGGTGCATATTGAAGGTGATGGGGGTGAGCTGGCTCTCGGCGTCCGACTTGTCGGCGCGATAGACCTTGGCGCCGGGCGGGTCGCTCGTCACCGTCACGCTCACCTCGTCGCTCTCGGCCGGCAGCGTGGTCTTGGGCGCTTCGCTGATCGGCGACGGCGTCGTGGTCGTCGCGGTGGCGTTGTCGACCTGCTTGTTCGACGACGACAGGCCGAGATATCCGCCGACGCCGGCGAGCGCCAGCACTGCGGCGCCGATCGCGATCATCGGCGTGCGGCTGGCGCTGCGCGGACGGCGCGTCGGCGGCAGCGTGACCTCGGCGGCCGCGCCCTCGAGCGTCGTCGGACGCGGCGCGCCACCGGGCGAGGCCGGCGCCACCATACCGGGTCGCACCGCCTCCATCGCCTGCATCGTCGGCGCGCTCGCCGCCGCCATCGGCGACGAGTACGCGGGCAGCCCCTGCCACGACGCGTGATGCGCCTCGGGATCCTCGACCGCCTTCAGGAACTCCTGCATGTCCTGGAAGCGGCGGTTGCGATCCTTCTCGATCGCGTGCAGCACGATGCTCTCGAGCGCCGGCGGCAGGTTCGGATTCACCGACGTCGGCAAGGGCGCGGGCTTGGTCAGATGCGCGACCAGCACCTCGCCGAAGCCCTCGCCGGGGAACGGCACCGCGCCGGTGAGCAGCTCGTACATCATGATGCCGAGCGAGTAGACGTCGGAGCGGTGATCGATCTGCCCTTTGCCCTCGCACTGCTCGGGGCTCATGTACGTCGGCGTGCCGATGACGAGGCCGGTGCGCGTCTTGTGCGAGCTGGTGCCGCTGTCGCCGGTCAGCTTGGCGATGCCGAAGTCGAGGATCTTGACGAAGTTCTTGTCGTTGCCGCGCCCGACGAGGAACACGTTCTCGGGCTTGAGATCGCGGTGCACGATCCCCTT
>Ga0134125_10003025_pt1 | contig 19681 bp, 15 predicted proteins | sample KB31751_FD_96464 | JGI IMG/M metagenome (GOLD analysis project Ga0134125, IMG submission 96464) | Terrestrial soil microbial communities with excess Nitrogen fertilizer from Kellogg Biological Station, Michigan, USA - KB3-175-1 | ecosystem: Environmental > Terrestrial > Soil > Unclassified ... | reverse complement strand
GTCTCGGCGTTCGGCGCGGCGCCGCATCCCGAGGTCGCGCCGGCGTACGTCATCACGTCGAACCGCGGGCTGTGCACCGTCGACGCGCGCTTCGACCGGCGCGCGCTCCAGGAGCTCGGCACCGTCGACATCGACGCGCGCAACGACGCCTATCGCAAGCCGCTCGTGCGCGACGCCAAGAAGCTCCAGCGGCGCCTCGGGGAGGCCGAGGTGGTGCTGCTCGGATCGATCGCTTCGACCAAGTACACCGAGGTGCTCGGCGAGATCTTCGGCGACCGGCTGGTCAGCCCCGTCGCCTTCGTCGGGCTCGGCGACATGTCGCGCGGCTCGATCATGTTGAAGGCGGCGCGCGCCGGCGTCGAGCTGCCCTATGCCGCCGTGCGTGCGCTCGCCGGTGCGAAAGTACGGTCGTGTCGCGCGCGCTAGTCATCGCGCTCCTCGTGGTGCTGTTCGCCGGCTCGACGGCGGCGCTGTGGCTCGGCGTCGAGGAGGCGCGGCTGGCGCGCATCGCGCATCCCACCGACTACGCGGCGGAGGAGGTGCAGCCGTCGACGCACGGCTGGGTCGCGCTGTTCGGCTGCGTGCGCCACGATCTGGCGGTCGCCACGACCAGCGACGGGCGCGTCTATCCGCTCGGCGGCACCGCGGCCGGTGCCAGCGACGAAGATCGTGTGTTCACGCCGATGTCGGCGCGCGACGATTGCACCGAGGGCACGCCGCCGAAGAAGATCTACGCGCTCGTCGAGGACGACGACGCGCTCGGCAACACCATCGGCCGCGTCTACAAGCGCCGCGTCGCGCCGCCGCCGGTGCCGGCGTTCGTCGAAGGCGTGATCGGCTACGGCGCCGGCTCGTCGCTCCTGGCCAACAAGGCCGCGGCGCAGCTGCACCTCGATCGCGCCGAGGTGCCGCTTCTGGCCAAGGGGCGCCATCCCGGCGTCTTGTGGGTCGCGCTCTTGACGGCAGCGGCGGGGCTGCACGGCTACGCGCTCATCCTCGTGGTCGCCCTGTGGGCGCGCCGTCGCGCGCGCCGCGCCGCCGGGCGCAACGAGTTCAGTGACGAGGAAAACGCCTTCCTCGACGACGACGGTCAGCAGTAAACGCGGTAGTCGATCTCGGGAAAAAGATTGTCCCGCGTCTCGAGGTCGGCGAGCCACTCGGCGTTGATCCAGCCGGCGGTGAGCTCGCGATCGATGCGGCGGAAGCGCGCCAGGTGCGTCTTGACGCGATCGCAGGCGTACTTCACGGCCGTCCCGGTCTTCATGATGAAGGCCCAGTCGCTCGATTGCGCGAGGAGCAGCTCGCGCGCGCACTGGTTGAGCGCGCGGCGCGTGATGTCGTCGCTGCCGTCCTTCCAGCGCCGGGCCAGCTCGTGCATGCGCGCCTCGGTGCGGTGCACGTGGCGGTAGATCCAGTCGTTCGAGCCGTCGACCCACACGCTCGAGTAGCCGCCGTCGCCCCACGACGACGGTGACGGCTCGGCCACGGCGTTGACCGTGTTCTCCTCGAGGTACTCGGCGCAGGTGGCGAGGCGCACCGTCTTCTGGTCGAACGCGATTTTGCGCGCGAGGTAGTCGAGGAACCACGGCCCTTCGAACCACCAGTGGCCGTAGAGCTCGGCGTCGTACGGCGAGACCACGAGCGGGCGGCGATCCATGTTGCCCGCGAGGTGCTCCATCTGCTTCTCGCGGTTGAACATGAAGTTGCCGGCGTGCTCGGCGGCGCGCTCTTTGGCGAGATACGGATCGTAGGGCTGCTTGTTCGCCAGATCGACGTTCGGCCCGGTGACGCGGAAGTACTTGTAGCCGGTGTGCACGCGGATGCCGTCGGGATGGACGTACGGCCCGATGACGTCGAGCGGCAGGTCGAAGCCGATGTCGCGGTAGAAGTCGCGATAGACGCCGTCGCCGGGGTAGCCCTCTTTGGCCGACCACACCTGCTTGGACGACTCGAGGTCGCGCCCGAACGCGGCGACGCCGGTCTTGCAGAACACCGGCGCGTGGATGCCGAGCGGCGGCTGCGGCTTGGCGTTGACCAGGCCGTGCGCGTCGACGAAAAAGTAGCGCAGGCCGGCTTCGGCCAGGAGCGCGTCGAGCCCCTCGACGTAGCCGCACTCGGGGAGCCAGATGCCGCGCGGCCAGCGCCCGAACATCTGCTGGTAGCTCTCGCAGGCGACCAGGATCTGCGCGCGGCGCGCTTGCGGCTCGCGGATCACCGGCATGTAGCCGTGGGTGGCGCCGACGGTGATGATCTCGAGGAAGCCGTCGTCCTGCAGCGCGCGGAAGGCGCCGACCAGATCGCCGCGTAGCTCGTCGTAGAGCGCCTTCAGGCGGCCGAAGCGCTCGGCGTAGAACTGCGCGATGCGGTGGAAGGTCGGATCGTTGGCGGTGCGGCGCAGCTCCGCTTCACCGAGGCGGAGCAGGCGATCGAGATACTGCGCGGTGCGCGTCTTCAACAGATCGTCGCGCAGCATGGTGCACAGCGGCGGCGACAGCGACAGCGTCATCCGCCACGGCACGCCGTCGCGCACCAGGCCGCGGAACACGTCGATGAGCGGCAGGTAGGTGGCCGCGGTGGCCTCGTAGAGCCAGTTCTCCTCCAGGTGGTAGCGGTGCTCGGGATGACGGATGAAGGGCAGGTGCGCGTGCAGCACCAGCGCCAGATCGCCGGCGGGGCCCATCATTTGTCTCCGGGGCGTTTTCCCGTCGGGGAAGAGCTGCCCCCGACGGGGAAGCCAGGCCGCCCGGCCGACGGCGACGTGCCGCGCGCCTCATCGGCCACGTCGGCGAGGCGGATGCCGCGCTCGTCGTGATCGCCGCCGCGGCGGACGATGACGAGCTGCTCGCGCTGCCGCCCGCGCGTGCGCGTGGGGACGACCTCCATCCACTCGACCGGCCCGGGCTGTGGCTCGGCCGGCGGCACGCGCACCAGCGACGAATGCGCGATCGGCGCGAAGTAGCCTTCGTGCGAGAGCAGGCCCACGGCCACGCGCAGGTGCGCGCCCGGCTTCGGCGACTGCAGGTAGCGCCGCCCGTGGTTCCACGGCAGGTCGACGTCCTGGATCTGCCGGTCGACGCCCTCGGGGCTCGGCACCGTGGTGAACATGCGCATCACCAGGCGCGACGACTCCGCCGAGGCGCCGAGCTGCGCGCGCGCCGACGACAGGCCGCCGTCGGTGACCTCCCAGTAGGCGAAGACCCAGAAGGGATCCTTGAAGAGCACTTCGCACTCGTCGACGCCGTAGGTCTCGGGCAGCTCCTCGAAGTCGAGCATGCCGATCGGCTCTTGCGTGCCGGCCTCGACGTGCGGATGCACCGTCGCCGAGGGGACGCCGAAGCCGTTGGCCGGATGCATCGGCTTGCCGCGCGACGTCGACGGGTCGATCGAGCGCTCGGGCGCGTGCACGCCCGCGTGCGGCGCGCGCTCGTGATGGACGGCTTCCTTGACCACCTCGACGGCGTGCGCCACCGCGTCCTTGGCGCGCTCGACGATGGTCTTGGGCGCGAGCAGATCGAGGAGCTCGGGCTTGCCGAGCGTGCGCGCCCCCTCGACGCCGCGCTCGGCGGCCAACAGGCGCAGCGCCTCCAGCTTCAACTTGGCGAGCTCGTCACGATCCATGGCCGATTCTCCGCGTCGCCTCGATGTCCTTGTGGATCTGTGCGACCAGCGCGTCCTTGCTGGCGAAGCGCTCCTCGTCGCGCAGCCGCGCCACGAACCCGACGCGCAGCTGTTGGCCGTAGAGATCTTCGTCGCAATCGAGGAGGTGCGCCTCGACGCGCGTGGTCTGTCCTTCGACGAACGTAGGGTTCGTTCCGACGTTGATCGCGGCGGTCCAGCGCTTTTTGTCGGAGATGCGGAGCGCCCAGCCGGCGTAGACCCCATTCTTCGGCATGAGCTCGGTCGCCGGGCGGACGTTCGCCGTCGGCACGCCGATGGTGCGCCCGCGGCCGTCGCCGCGCACGACCTCGCCCTCGACCTCCGGCGCGCGGCCGAGCACGAGGGCGGCGCCGTCGACGCGCCCTTCGAGCACGAACTCGCGCACCTTGGTCGACGAGCAGACGATGCCCTCCACGCTCACCGGCGGCACCACCGTCACGCCGAAGCCGTGGCGCGGCCCGAGGTCGGCGAGCAGCTGCACCGTGCCCGAGCGCTTGGCGCCGAAGGTGAAGTCGTAGCCGACGACGACGTGGCGCGCGCCGAGCCCGTCGGCGAGCACCTCCTTGACGAAGGCGTCGGGCGTGAGCGCGGCGAAGGCGCGATCGAACGGCTCGACCACGGCGACGTCGACGCCCTCGGCGGCGATGAGCTCGAGCTTGCGCGAAAGCGGCGTGATGAGCGGCGGCGCATACGCCGGCGCCAGCACCTTCGCCGGATGCGGGTCGAAGGTCAGCACGACCGATTCGCCGTCGAGGCTGGCGGCCAGGCCGCGAGCCTGTTGAAAGATGTGCGCATGTCCGCGGTGCACTCCGTCGAAGTTCCCGATCGCCACCACCGCGTTGCGGAGGCGTCGAGAGAGCGATGTATGGCCGCGGAACGTGTCCATGGTGAGGGCCGCGGCTCCATACACATGGGGCGGAGCGGCCCGGCGTCAAGCGCGGTCCGTCGTAACGTGTGCACAATCCGCTGTCAATCGAGGGGGTGCGGCAATGTTTGCGCGCTCCTGGCCATCGGCTACGATGAGCTGAGGCATCGATGATCCGCGTGTCGCTCGGGGCCGTCGTGTTCGTGGCGGCGTTCGCGCTCTTCGTCGCGTGTGCCGCGCCCGGGCTCTATTGGCGCGACGCGGGCGAGCTGTCGACGGCGGCGTTCACGCTCGGCGTGGCGCATCCGACGGGATTCGCGCTCTGGTGCCTCCTCTGCAAGGCGGCGACGCTGGTGCCCGTCGGGGAGGTGGCGACGCGCGTGACCTTCTTCTCGGCGCTCGGCGGCGCCGCGGCGGCGTGGCTGGCTTATCGCGCCGTGCGCGGCCTCGCGCACGACGAGCCGGCGGCCGCCGCAGCAGGCGTGGCCGCGGCGGCGCTCACCGTCGCCGGGGTGACCTTCTTTCGCGCCGCGACGGTGCCCGAGGTCTACGCGCCGACGGCGGCGGCGCTACTCCTCGGCGTCCTGCTCCTCGTGCGCGCCGTCGACGGCGATCGTCGCGCCGGCATCGCGCTCGCGCTCCTCGGCGGGCTGTCGTTCGGGCTGCACGCGCACCTGCGCCTGCTCGTCGGGCCGGCGGCGATCGTGGTGGCGCTGTGGCGCTTGCGCCGCGGCGATCGCTGGCCGCTCGTCGCCACCACGGCGCTCGCGCTCGGCGCCGCCGTCGTCGCCTACCTGCCGCTGCGCGCCGCGCGCGCGCCCGCGGCCGACTGGAGCGATCCGCGCACCCTCGGCGGCGTCGTCGCGCACCTGTCGGCGGAGCGCATCCGGCACGCCTTCGTCGGCGAGATGTTCCACCGCGTCGGCGCGCACCTCGCCCTCTTCGCGCGCCTCGCCGAGGCGCAGCTCGGGCTGCCCGCGCTGTTGTGCGCGCTCGGCGGCCTCGTGTGGTTGTGCGCCAACCCGCGCTTCCGCGCGCTCGGCCTGGTGCTCGCGCTCGTGCTCGTCGGCGACGCCCTGTACTCGGCGGCGCTGAACCCGATGGCGCTCGACGATCTGCAGGACGGTCATCCGACCGCGCTCGTCATCGCTCTCGGCGCCGGTGCCGGCGTGCTGGCGGTCGCGCGCCGCCTCGGCCGTCGCGCCGCGCCCTGGGCCGCGGGCGCGATGGCGGTGCTGCTCTCGGTGCCGGCCGCGCTCGCCGACGTCGACTACAAGCTCGGCCTCGGCCACGAAGCGCGCGCCTGGAGCGACGCCGCGCTCGCCGAAGCGCCGCCGCGCGCGCGCGTGCTCGTCGAGTCCGACGATCTCGCCGCCGGCACCACCTACGAGCAGTACGTCGCCGGCGCGCGCCCCGACGTCGCCGTGCTGGTGCGCCAGCACGCCTGGGACCGTACCGAGACGGCTGCGCGCCTGCGCCGCGCCGATGCCCGCGCCGTCGACGAAAGCGCGCCGCTTCTGTGGGAGCCGGGGCTCGATCCGCTGCCCGATCCGGTCACGCCCGACGTCCCGCTCTACCACGTGCCCGCGCACGGCGGCGACGAGGCGCTCCCGGCGGCGCGTCCGCTCGCCGAGCGCGTCGCGGCGCTCCTGACCCCGGCGCGCGATCCGACCACGCGCCTCATCGAGTGCGAGGCGCTGGTCGCGCTCGGCCGCGCCTATCTCGCGCACGGCGACGCCACGCGCGCGGTCGCGCTCTTCGAGACTGCGCTGGCGGTGCGCCCCGGCGACGCCGCCGCCTCGGTCGATCTCGCCGTGGTGCGCGCGCGCGGCGGCGACGTGCGCGGCGCGCTCGCCCTCGTCGACGGCGTGATCGCGCGCGATCCCGATCGCTATCTGGCGCGCCTGAACGCCGCGCGCTACCGCTTCGTGCTCGGCGATCTCGACGGCGCCGCGCGCGATTTTGCCGCCGCGCACGCCCTCGCCGATCACGCCGCCGCGCCGCTCGCCGGCGAGGCGCGCGTCGCCGTGGCGCGCGGCGATCGCCCGGCCGCGCTGGCGAAGCTGCGCGCCGCCGAGCAGCTGGACAAGAACGATGCCGACGTGCGCGCCCTGCGCAAGGAGCTCGAGCCATGAAACGATCGATCCTGTTTGCCCTCTTGGTCGCCGGTTGCGGCCACGCGCACGATGCGGAGGTGGTGTCCTCCTACCAGGCGCGCAACACCATCGGGCAGGCGTTCAGCGCCGACACCACGCGCCTCGTCCCCAACGCCAACACCATGACGAGCGAGGAGGGCATCAAGGCGCTCGCCACGCTCCTCGACGATCAGCTCTCCGCTGTCGGTCAGCTGCGCCCCGACAAGACCACGCGCAACGCCGACGGCACCACGACGATCGAGCTCGAGGCCGAGCTGCCGGCGCCGGGCTGGACCCTGCGCGCGCGCCTCACGCCCAAGCCCGAGCAGATGTGCTTCGTGCTGCTCGAGCCGCTCGCCACGCAGCCGAACGAGCACGCCGTCGATGCCGCGCCGTGGAGCGTGCAGGACGCCTACGAGACGGTGCGCACCCGCGCCGTCACGCTGATGCCGTCGAAGCTGCCGCCGATGGACGCGGCGCGCTTCGCCCGTCTCCGACAGGAAGCGACCGCCGCCGCCGCCGCCGGGCGCGATCCGCTCCTGTCGGCGGCCGAGTTCGTGCGCGTGCCGCGTCCGCTGACGAGCGAGGGCGCCGACGCCGAGTACTACACGCCGCCGGGCCCGCTGCAGACTGAATAGGGGAGTGCGAAGCGAAGACTACGGCCGACTACGGGAAAATCCCGCGCTCGGAGTACGCCTTCTCCAGGCGATCGAGCGCGATCGAGTACGAAGCGGTGCGGAAGTCGACCTTCTTCTCTTCGGCGTAGTCGCGCACGATCGCGTAGGTGCGCTTCATGCCGGCCTCGAGACGGCGCTCGACCTCCTCGAGATCCCACCGCTCCGAGCGCTTGTTCTGCAGCCACTCGAAGTACGACACCATGACGCCGCCCGAGTTGACGAGGATGTCGGGCAACACGTCGATGCCGCGGTCGATGAGGATCTGCTCGGCCTCGGGATAGGTCGGGCCGTTGGCGCCCTCGGCGACCACCTTGACCTTGAGCGCGCGCGCTTCCTTCTCGCCAACCTCGAGCTCGAGCGCGGCCGGCACGAAGATGTCGGCCTCGACCTGGAAGAACTCCTCGCGCGTGATCGCCTTGGAGTGCTTGTAGCCCTGCACCGAGCCGGTCGCCGTGACGTGCTCCGACAGCTTGTGCGGGTTGAGGCCTTCCGGGTTGTAGATGTAACCCTTGTAGTCGCCGGTGGCGACGAGCGTGGCGCCCATCTTCGACAAGAGCTTCGAGGTCCAGCTGCCGACGTTGCCGAAGCCCTGCACGATGTAGTTGCAGCCGTTCAGGTTGAAGCGGTGGTCCTTGGCCCACTCGGTGATGCAGTGGACCGTGCCGGCGCCCGTCGCCGACTCGCGGCCGTAGCTGCCGCCCGACGAGATGGTCTTGCCGGTGACGACGCGGCGCATGGCGTTCTTCTCGCCGAAGCCGACGACGTTCATGTACGTGTCCATGATCCAGACCATCATCTGGCCGTTGGTGCCGACGTCCGGCGCCGGGATGTCGAACTCGGGGCCGATGTTCGAGCCGAGCGCGTGCGTGTAGCGGCGCGTGATGCGCTCGAGCTCCGACTTCGAGTGCAGGCGCGGGTTGAACTTGATGCCGCCCTTGCCGCCGCCGAACGGAATGTCGTGGAGCGCCGACTTCCAGGTCATCGACGCAGCGAGACCCTTGAGCTCGTCGAGCGAGACGTCCTCGTGGTAGCGGATGCCGCCCTTGTAGGGGCCGAGGATGTTGTTGTGCTGAACGCGGTAGCCCTTGAAGAGCTTGAACGACCCGTCGTCCATGCGGACCGGGAAGTTGATGATGAGCTCGTTCTTCGGCTGCGACAGGATGAGCGCCGTGTCGCGCGACAGCCCCATCGACTTCGCTGCCTTCTCGAGCTGCAGCTGAACGATGGTGTAGAGGTTGCCCTGCTGTTGCTTCGACGGCTCGTGATTGGCCGGAGCGGTTTGGGGCGCCGACGCCGGTTTGGCGACGACAGCCGGTTGCGATTGCGGATCTTTTTGTGACATGGTGGGTACCTTTCTAAGCAGCCAAACCCAGCAACGTCAAATGAATTTACCTCCCGGAAACACGCCGCACCGCGTCGCCGTCGCCGTCGCCGCTCGCGACGGCAAGATACGGCGCCGCGCCACCGAGATCTTTGCGGCCGCGGCGCGCGATTGGAATCAGGCCCCCGCCGTCATCGCGCGCATGTTCCGCGGCGCGCGCGAGCTGCGCTCTGCCGAGCGGCGCTTCGTCGGTGAAGCGGTGTACGGCATGATCCGCTGGCGACGGCGGCTCGGCTTCGCCATCGGCTCCGAGCACGCGAGCGCGCTCGCGATGTACCTCGTCTGGCTCGCCGGCGAGTTCAAGGGCGACGGCCCCGACGGCAAGCCCGCGACGAAGATCGACGCGCAGGTCGAGACCGAGCTCAGGGTCGCCGGGATCGATCCCGCGCGCGTCGCCAACGTCGAGACGCGGCTCGCGGCCATCGGCGACGACGACGAGCGCATCGCCATCGCGCAGTCGTATCCGACGTGGCTCGTGCAGCGCCTCACCGCCGAGCGCGGGCGCGACGACGCCGAGAAGCTCTTGGCCGCGATGAACCGCCGCGCACCGCTCACCGCGCGCGCCAATCGCTTGAAGAACACGCGCGACGAGCTGATCGCCATTCTCGCCGACGACGGCATCGAAGCCGAGCCGTCGCCGCTCGCGCCCGACGGCGTCGAGCTGCGCACGCACGTCAACGCCTACGGCTTGCGCGCGTTTCAAGACGGCCGCTTCGAGCTGCAGGACGCCGGCTCGCAAGCGATCGCCGAGCTCACCGCGCCGCCGCCGCGCGGCGTGGTCGTCGATGCCTGCGCCGGCGCCGGCGGCAAGACGCTCGCGCTCGGCGCGCTGCTCGGCAACCGCGGGCGGCTGACCGCGTTCGATCCGAGCGAGCCGAAGCTCGAAGAGCTGCGCACGCGCGCGCGTCGCGCCGGGCTGACCAACGTGCGCGCCCTCGTCGTCGACGAGAAGCTGCCGATCGACGAAGAGCTCGCGCTCATCGGCCGCGCCGATCGCGTGCTCTGCGACGTGCCCTGCAGCGGGCTCGGCACGCTGCGCCGCAATCCGGAGGCGCGCTGGCGTCTGCAACCGTCGGATCTCGACGAGCTGCCGCCGCTCCAGCGCGCGATCCTCGAGCGCTACGCGCCGCTGGTCGCGCCCGGCGGCCGGCTCGTCTACGCCACGTGCACCGTCGACGCCGCCGAGAACGACGCGGTCGTCGATGCGTTCGCCGCCGCGCATCCGGAGTTCGTCGCCGTGCCCGCCAAGGAGATCCTCGGTAAGCTGCGCGCCGCCGAGATCGGCGACGGCATGCGTCTGCGCATGTTGCCGTCGGTGCACGACACCGACGGCTTCTTCGCCGCCGTGCTGCGGCGAAAAGAGTGACGGCGCGACGCCCGCGGCGCGCTACGTCTTGGGCGACGTCGTGACTTCGGTCGTCTTCTGGCGCCGCTTCCAGTGCGGGCGGTGGAAGACCCACGCCTTGCCGTCGTACTCGTAGCGCGCGCGCACGTATTCGTAGTCCGGCTTGCCCTGCACCCAGCGCCCGTCGCGCCAGATGTAGTTGCCGTCGAGGTAGTCCCAGTAGCCGCCGACCCAGATGTAGCCGAAGCCGGGCGCGGCCGGTCGCGACCCTTCGGTCTTCTCCGGCGGCGGCGCCGAGTTCACCGAGATGTCGATCTGATTTTCCGGATTTCCGGAAGAGCCGCCCGACGAAGATGACAGCGTTGCGCAACCCGCGAACCCGATCATGAGGACCAAGGCAATCGTACGCAAGTGAGCTCCTGTAAATTTACAGTATCACGGATTCGTGGACCAGCACACCGGATTTTACTAGCATTGCGCCGCGTGTCACCCGCCGTGAACAAAGACGCCGCCGCCCGCGGCAGCCGCGAGCGCATCCTCGATGGAGCCGCCGAAGAGTTCGCCGGCGCCGGCTTCGCGGGCGCGCGCATCGATCGCATCGCCCGTCGCACGCGCCTCAACGTGCGCATGATCTATTATCATTTCGGCTCGAAGAAGGGCCTGTACCGCGCCGTCCTCGAGAACATCTACGTCGAGATGAGCCGCGTCATCGAGGCGCTGCCGCCATCGGCGCCCAACCGCACCATCGAGGCGTTCGGCGCCTACATCGATCTCCTGACCGACCATCCGCGCTTCGCCGACGTGCTCGTGCGCGAGCTCCTCGACGGCGCGAAGCATCTGAAGGCGTTGTGGAAGGAGCGGCCCGGGCTGTTCAAGCAGCTCCATCTGCACGCGCGCAGCATCGTCGAGGAGGGCGTGAAGGCGGGCGAGCTCCGCGCGCTCGATCCGGCGCTCACCGTCATGACGACGACGTCAATCATCTGCTTTCTGACGGCGGCGCGCCACTCGCACGCGCTCTTCCTCGACGCCAAGCGCACGGGCGATCGCGACGCCTGGAAGGCGCACCTGCAGACGCTGCTGCTCGACGGGATCAGGGCGCGCTGACGCTGACCTGGAAGGTGCCGAGCGTGGCGCCCGGCCCGTTCTGACGGTCGTAGACGAACTCGGTCATGTAGAGCTTGCCGTCGACGAAGAGCTGGTGCGGGTAGAAGCCGTAGCCGGGGATGCCGGTCTCGAGATCCATGTGTGACCAGGCGCCGGCGTTGGTGGCGACCTCGAGATCCGAGAGCTGCTGATCCTGATAGACGACGCGCGGCGCGCCGTTGCCGTCGAGCGCGAGGTTGGCGCCGGCGCCGACCGAGTGCGGGCCGTCGGCGCGCGCGCCGTCGTCGATGACGTCGGGCGTGCCGGGGACGCTGCCGCCGGCGACGTGCTTGTAGAGCAGGCGGTCGGAGATCGCATCGACGTAGGCGACGTGCACGCTGTCGTCGGAGCCGAGCTCGACGGTGGCGAACTGCCCGACGTCGGTGGTGGGGTCGTTGCCGTCGATGAACGAGACCTGCCACGAGCCCGGCGAGCCGGTCGCCATCTTGAGATCGCCCTGCGCATGGTCGTAGTAGACGAGGACGAGCTGGCCCTGCGAGTTGCGCCGCGCGTTGACGAACAGGCCGGTGCCCTCGAACAGATCGGGCGCGCCCGGCGGCTGTAGCACGTTGGTGCAGGCGCCCATGATGCACGCTTGCGTGGCGGTGCAGGTGGCGGCGCAGGGCGCGGCGTCGGGGGATACGCACGTCGACTTCGACGGATCGACGTTGGGCATGTTGTTGACCATCGCCGGCACGATGCAGGCGCTGCCGCCGCTGCAGCGGCCGGCGCACGAGATCTGCGTCGAGTCGACCGTCGAGATCGACCAGTCGCTCGGCGACGACGGATGATCGTTCGACGCCACGGCGACGCGCAGCTCCGACGTGAAATGATCGCCCGAGGCCATGCCGCTCGCGACGTAGGCGATGGTCGGCACGCCGTCGTTGTCGGCGGAGATCGCGGCGTACATGCCGACGTCGACGGCGGTCGTGTCGCCCTGGTCGACGGTCATGACGTCGAACGGGTGCGGCCCGCGCGCGAACTTGAGCGCGCCGTTGGACACGTCGAAGTAGGCGATCATCGGGTGCCCCGACACGAGCGCGATCGAGGTGTACTGGCCCACGTCCGGGCCGGGATCGCTGATGCCGCCGCGGTAGCCGCCCTTGGTGTCCGCCGGCTCGGTGAGGTCGACGCCGTCGACCACCTGCCAGCCGATCGGCTTCGAGGGATCCTTGATCTCGGCGTAGGCGAGATCGCCCATGCTGTCGTCGTAGGCGCTGACGTAGAGCGTGCCGTTCTTGAAGACGACGTCGCTGTAGCGGCCGACCTCGTCGAGCGGGTTCTCGTAGTCGCCCTTGCCGAGGTTGTGCGAGCAGCCGCCGGTGGCGAGGACGCCGAGGGCGAGCAGGGCGGCGCCGCCGGCGATGGCGAGGCGGCGCAGCCAGACGCGGCGACGGCGCGCGAAGAAGAGCACGCCGGCGGTGGCGAAGAAGAGGAGCGCGCCGCCGGTTTCGCCGCTGTCGGCGCCGCGGCCGGCGATGGCGCAGTTGCAGCCCGCCGCCGACGGCGCGGTCGAGCGGCCGTGGAAGCCGAGGTCGCCGACGTTGCCGGCCTCGTCGCGCGCCTGCACGTGGATGCTGCCGGCGTCGAGCGCGACGGGCAGCGACGCGTGGTCGCTCGCGATCCACGGGCCGAAGGCGTTGCCCGCGACGGCGAAGCGGAACTGGATCGCCTCGGCGGGCGAGACGGCGTCGCTGGCGTCGATGCGGATCTCGTTGCCGGCGAGATCGAAGCCGCCCGTCGGCGCCACGGTGTCGACGATGACGTCGACGCGCGCCGGCGTCGGATCGGTGGTGTCGGGCCTGCCGACCGCGCGGCTGCGCACGTCGATGGTGTGACGTCCCTGCATCCAGAACTGCGGATCGCTGACGATCGCGCGCGAGGTCTCGGTGTAGGCCGACCAGGGACCGCCGTCGACCGACCAGGCGTATTCGAGCGCGCCCGGACCGCGCCCGTCGAGCTGCAGCACCGCCGCCGGCACGGTCGTGCCGCGCGCGCCGACCGCGAACTCGCGCGTCGTCGGCAGCTGCATCGTCTCCAGCGTGGCGACGGTGTCGGTGTGCACGCGCGCCGGTGTCGTCGCCGCCGAGACGTTGGCGAAGATCGACAGGAACGAGAGCGTGCCGTCGCTGCCGGGGTCGGTGGAGGTGATGGCGATGGGCTTGACGTTGAGCCCCATGAGCGCCGGGATCGAGAAGCCGCTGAGCGCGCCGGTGAGCTGGCCGACGGCGATGCCGAGCAGCATCGGGAAGGCCTGCGCCAGCTGATCGGGCGATTCGGCCAGGAGGTCCGAGTTGGTGACGCTGACGTTGCTGAACGCGGTGGTGAGATCGCCGAACACCGGCGTCAGCTTGCCCGCGCCGTCGACCTCGAGCGAGATCGGCAGCTCGACGTCGGCGTGCAGCGTCATGATGCGCACGTAGCGGTCGTCGGCCCAGGCGAAGAAGTCGATGGCGAACTGCGGGATGTGCACGTGCAGCAGCGGATCGTCGACGACGGTGCGGCCCTGCGCGTCGGTCTTGAAGGTGCCCTTGCCGAGCGTGAACGTCGGCGGCAGCGACGGCTCGAGCGCGATGAACATCGGCGCGTTGCCGACGTGCACGAGATCCTGCAGCGACGGGATGATGAGGCCGATGGTCTTCGACGACAGCAGCGCCACCGTCGGTGTGCCCACGTGCAGGCAGAGCGCGCCCGAGTCGAACGCCGACCAGCCGAGCGTGTCGAGGTGCGTGCGGTGGATGCCGATGCCGAGGTGATAGGGCGTGGCGTTGTCGGGCAGCACGTCGGTGAAGAAGGTCTTCGACTGCGCGATCGCCGGCGTCGGCGGCGCCGGCACCACCGGCACGCAGCTGTTGTGCGGATCGCCCAGGCCGCCGCCGAGGATGCCGAGCGACAGGCCGGTGTCGGCCGCCGCGTAGCCGCCGGCGACGGCGAGGATGTCCATGTTGGCCTTCAGCCCCGGCGCGAACGACGACAAGAGGCTGCCGACGTCGAGGTTGCCTTCGATGCCGAGCGACGACACGCAGGTCTTGCCGTCGGACTCCATGCACTGGCCGCCGGTGCACGCGGTCGCGAACGAGTTGCAATCGTCCTTGGTCATGCACGACTGGCAGAGCTGACTGTTGACCAGCCCGCTCAGCTGACCCTTGAGCTGCGACACCAGCGCGCTGACGACGAACGACTTGATGGGACCGAAATTGGCGATGGTGCAGAGGATGTCGCCGGGCTGCGACTTGAGGTCGAGCATCGAGGCGTCGAGCCCCTGCACGTCGGCGTTGTTGAGGTTGATGCGCGTCAGGTCGGTCATCTGCTCGACGGCGAAGTTGAGGTCGCCGAGGATGTCGATGTCGGTGCGCCCTGCCGTCCCGGCGTCGGTGTTGAGCGTGACCAGGCACTTGGCGGTGCCGACGATGCCGGTGTCGAACTCGACGGGCAGCGGCATCACCGTGTTCAGCTTGGTGGTGAAGACGAGGTGCACGTTGTTGGGCTGCTGCGGCGCGAGGTTCAGCTTCTGCGGGCCGAGCTTGATCTGGCAGACCTGGTTCGGCATCGAGCAGCAGATCTTGTTGCCGCTGCAGCTCGGCGGGACCGTGAAGGTCGTACCGCCAGGCAGAAGGGCCGGGATGATCTGCGCGCCATTGTCGGTCAGGTACTGGAAGAGCGACTGCGTGGCGCGGATCTGGATGGCGTTTTCACGCCGTTGGTCGACGGGGAAACCGCCTTTGATCGGCTGAACGCAGGAGCATCCCTTGCCGGCGCAGGCGGCGAGCCCGAGGAGCGCCACGGCGGCCAAGGCGTTGCGAAGTCGCGAACGGAGCTTGTACATACGGCCCTCCGGCCCAGAAAGTACTTCATCACGTGAGTGCCCTGGCATGAAAATCGAGGCCCCGGTCGCCTATCGGGAGATCGACCACACCGCCGACGTGGCCATCGAGGTCACCGGCGCCGTCGAGGAGGAGGTCTACGCCCGCGCCGCGCTGGCACTCGGGCAGATCCTCGCCGGCGGCGGTCCCATGACGCAAGAGGTCGAGCGGACGCTCGAGCCCGCGGGGCACGATCGCGTGTCGCAGCTCGTGGACCTCCTGCGCGACGTGCTCGCCGCCTTCTACGACGAGCGGCTCATCCTCTGCGCCATCGACGTGCGGCTGGGCCCGCCGTTCGCCGCGGTCGGCTGGTTCGCGCGCTGGGACCCGGCGCTGCACGGCGAGGGCGCCGACGTCAAAGCGGTCACCTACGGCGGCGCCTGCTTCGAGCCCGACGGCGAGGGCTGGCGGGCGCGGCTTATCTTCGACATCTGATGCAGCTGCGACAGCTCGACGAGCAGCGTTGGGAGCTCCCACGGCAGGGCGCGATGCGCGTGCCTGGCCTCGTCTACGCATCGGCGGCGATGATGGAGGGGCTGCGCGACGACCCGGCGCTCGGACAGGTCGCCAACGTCGCCTGCCTGCCCGGGATCGTGCGCGCGTCTCTGGCCATGCCCGACATCCACTGGGGGTACGGCTTCCCCATCGGCGGCGTCGCCGCCGTCGACGTCGACGACGGCGTGGTCAGCCCGGGCGGCGTCGGCTACGACATCAACTGCGGCGTCCGCCTGGTGTCGACGAAGGTCACCGTCGACGAGATCCGGCCGCGCCTGCAGGCCATCGCGCGGCAGCTCCAGCGCGACATTCCCGCCGGTGTCGGCGCCGCGCACGCCATCGGGCGGCTCGATGACCCCGAGATCCGCTCGGTGCTCCAAAATGGCGCAGCGTGGGCGGTCGGGCGCGGCTTCGGCAGCGCCGCCGATCTGGCGCGTACGGAGGAGGGCGGGCGGCTGGAGTGGGCCGATCCGTCCGCGGTGTCGGAGACGGCGCGCCGTCGCGGCAGCGACCAGGTGGGCACGCTCGGCTCCGGCAACCACTTCCTCGAGCTCGATCGCGTCGACGAGATCTGCGACCCCGAGCAGGCGCGCGCCTTTGGCCTCTTCGCCGGCCAGCTCTGCATGCTGATCCATTCTGGATCACGCGGCCTCGGCTACCAGGTGTGCGACGACAGCCTGGCGGCGATGGACGCGGCCATGGCGCGCTACGACATCGCGGTGCCCGATCGCCAGCTCGCCTGCGCGCCGGTCGGCTCGCCCGAGGGGCGGCGCTATCTCGGCGCCATGGCCGCCGCCGCCAACTTCGCCTGGGCCAACCGCCAGACGATGATGGCGCACGCGGCGCGCGCCCTCTGCCGCGAGCTCGCCATCGGCGACGGCGAGCTCGGCGCCCAGCTGGTCTGGGACGTGTGCCACAACATCGCCAAGCGCGAGCGCCACGCCGTCGACGGCGGCGAGCGCACGCTCCTGGTGCATCGCAAGGGCGCGACGCGCGCGTTCCCCGGCCAGCCGGTGATCGTGCCCGGCGACATGGGCCGGGCGAGCTGGGTCCTGAGCGGCACCGAGCGCGCGATGGACGAGACCTTCGGCTCGAGCTGCCACGGCGCCGGGCGCGTGCTCGGCCGCCGGGCGGCGCTGCGCCAGGCCAAGGGGCGGCGCATCGACGTCGAGCTGCGCGCCCGCGGCGTCGAGGTGCTGAGCCGGGCCACCAAGACGCTCGCCGAGGAGATGCCGGAAGCCTACAAGGACGTCGACGACGTGGTCGCGGTCATGCACGCCGCCGGCATCACGCGCAAGGTGGCGCGGCTGGTCCCGGTGGCGGTCATCAAAGGATGAGGTAGTCTAGACCGACCCGAGTTGAATCGAGCGTCGCGAAACGCGAAGGTCCGAGTCGAGGTTGGGCGCATGAGGAGCGAGCAGCGGATGGGATACTTGTTGTATTTCGAGCAGCGCAGCGACGAGTCTGCTCACGATCGGCCGGCGATTGGCGTTGCAGTAGATCGATTCGACCCGAGGTCGGTCTAGCCGATGGGCGGTTGCGCGGACTGCAAGAGCGGCGGCGGCGGTTGCGAGAGCCACAAGGGGCCGCAGCGCGCGGTCATCGACGAGGTCATGCGCGCGGTCTATCCCGATCGCACCTGGGGTCGGCCCGACGACGAGGCGCGCTTCCGCGCCGGCATCCGCGAGCGCGAGGCGCGCGCGCTCGGCCGCTCGATGGCCGTGGCGGCCAAGGCGCCGGTCTTCTTCCGCCCGGGCGGACCCGACGATCTGTGCCACTACGTCTGGATCCTGTGCCTCGGGCGCGAGCCGGCGCTGCTCGACGTGCGCGACGGTCTGGCGCCGCCCGAGGCCGATCAGGTGCGCGAGCGCTATCTGCGCGTGCATCTGTCGACGGTGGCTCGGATCGCGACCATCCAGGAGGTGGCGCTCGAGCTCGATCGCGCGGGCGAGGGCTGGGTCTTGCGCGAGCTGCCACAGCCCGGCGTGTACGACGCCAAGCTGTTGAAGCGCATGCGCGCGACCGTCGATCTCGTCGAGGCGAGCGACATCGAGCACCTCGACTTCGGGCTGGTCGACAAGGCGTGGCCCGATGCCGTCGCCGGGGAGTACGCCGAGCGCTACGGCGTGGAGCCGGCGCTGGTGAACTTCTTGTTCTATGCCCAGCCGGCGCGCACCAGCGCCACGATCCACCTGCACCCGAACGGCTGATCCATTTCGGATCAGGCGATCGATTTCGATCACGCCGCCGCATCGCCAACCGCGCGAAACCATGCGCGGCCGCCGCTGGCCCGCCGCTTGCTCCTCTGCGGCGGCGGAGGGAGCAACATGATGCGAGTACGATTCTGGGGAGTGCGCGGCAGCATCGCGGCGGCGGGGCCCGAGACCGCGCAGGTGGGCGGCAACACCAGCTGCGTGGAGGTGCGCGTCGACGCCGCTGACGGCCACGGCGAGACGCTCCTCATCCTCGACGCGGGCACCGGCCTGCGCCGGCTCGGCGAGTCGCTGCGCGCGCCGGTCGATGCGCACCTGTTCCTGAGCCACCTGCACTGGGACCACATCCAGGGCTTTCCCTTCTTCGGGCCCGCCTACGCGCCGGGGAACAAGCTCACGTTGCACGCGCCCGAGCGCTGTGCCCCCGACGGTCATGTGCGCGCCGCGCTCGACGCGCAGATGCGCGCGCCCCATTTCCCCGTCGGGCTCGACGCGATGCGCGCGAGCTTGTCCTTCCGTGCCGTCGCGGCCGGGGCGCAGCTGGCGATCGGCCCGGCGACGGTGCAGGCGGCGGCGGCCAAGCACCCGAACGGCTGTCTCGCCTATCGCGTCTCGGCGGGCGGACGCAGCGTCGTCTACGCCACCGACACCGAGCACGACGGATCGGGCGGCATCGATCGCGACCTCCTCGAGCTGGCGCGCGGCGCCGACGTGCTCGTCTACGACGCGCAGTACACGGCCGAGGAGTACGCGGGCAAGCGCGGCTGGGGCCACTCGACGGCGGAGGAGGGCGCGCGCCTGGCCGAAGCCGCTGGCGTCGGCCAGCTGGTGCTCTATCACCATGACCCGACGCACGACGACTGGCAGATCGCGCGCATCGAGGCGGCCACGCGTGCCCGCTTCCCCAACACCGTGGCCGCGCGCGAGGGGCTGGTGCTGACGCTCGGGCCGACCGTGGCGCGCAGCGCCGCGTAGCCCCCGAGGAATGCGCCATGGGCGACCTTCTGCTACCATCGATCGCTGATCCAGAACGGATCAGTGAGGATCCGATGTCGCAGAAGCCCAACGTGCTGCTGGCGGTCGGGCCGCTCCTGCAGCGCGAGGTCGATCTCGACGAGCTGCTCGATCAGATCGTCACCAAGATCGCCGAGGCGCTCGGCGCCGATCGCGGCACCTTGTACCTCGTCGATCCCGAGGCCGGCGAGCTGTTCTCCAAAGCGGCGCACCTGCCCGAGCTCAAGCAGATCCGCCTGAAGATCGGGCAGGGCATCGCCGGCACCGTCGCGGCCACCGGGCAGACGCTCAACCTGCCGTCGGCGGAGGGGGACCGGCGCTTCTGGAAGGAGATCGATCGCCAGACCGGCTATCGCACGCGCAGCGTCCTGGCGGCGCCGCTCCGCGATCGCGACGGCAACGTCATCGGCGTGGTGCAGGTGCTCAACGCGCGCCGCGGCAGCTTCAGCGCCGCCGACGAGGAGTACCTGAAGCGGCTGGCGGCCGAGGCCGCGCTCGCCGTCGAGAACACGCCGCTCTACGCGCTGGTGCGGCCGCGCGGGCGCGACGCCGGCGGCAAGAGCCTGCCGGTGCGCTATCGCTACAACCGCATCGTCGGCGAATCGGCGGCCATGCAAAAGGTCTACGCGCTCACGCGCAAGGCGGCGGCCACCGACGCCACGGTGCTCCTGCGCGGCGAGAGCGGCACCGGCAAGGAGCTGATCGCGCGCGCCATCCACTACAACAGCGCGCGGCGCGACGGGCCGTTCGTCAAGCTCGACTGCACCACGATCCCGCCGACGCTGATGGAGAACGAGCTCTTCGGCCACGAGCGCGGCGCCTACACCGGCGCCGAGGCGCGGGCGCGCGGCAAGTGCGAAGCCGCCGACGGCGGCACGCTGTTCATCGACGAG
>Ga0134125_10003024_pt1 | contig 19682 bp, 12 predicted proteins | sample KB31751_FD_96464 | JGI IMG/M metagenome (GOLD analysis project Ga0134125, IMG submission 96464) | Terrestrial soil microbial communities with excess Nitrogen fertilizer from Kellogg Biological Station, Michigan, USA - KB3-175-1 | ecosystem: Environmental > Terrestrial > Soil > Unclassified ... | reverse complement strand
GGCCCTCCCCGAAGCCTTGGCCTCGCCCGCCTCGGCCGCCGAAGCATTGGCGAAGGCGGCCCTCCCCGAAGCCTTGGCGAAGGCGGGCCCCGCCTTCGCGAGCCACTCCGCAAATCCGAACAGGAACAGGAACGAGAAAAGACATTGCAGCGTGTGCTCCATGCCGGTGATGACAAGGATCGGCAGCGGTGTCAGCAGCACGACCGCCGCCAGGATCACCAGCCGCGCAAACGGCCGCACCTGCTCGCGTTTCAGCCACCGGTCCACCACCAGCACCACCACGACCGCCGTAATCAAATTGATCAGGAAAGGAAGGAAGGCATGCACGCCGAACGCCTTGAACAGAGCCGCCAGCAGCAGGGTATACCCGACCGACGAGGACGCGGACTCGAATTCCCCCGGCGCGATCCCCCAGTTGCCATGGAGCGCGAGGGTCTTGGCGACGGTCATGTGAATAAAAGTATCGTCCAGCGGATACATGAAAGTGCCGCCGGAAAGCTGCGCGACCCGCAGTTCGATCAGCAGGACCGGAACGATCAGCACGGCCAGTGCAAGGGGTATGACAAGATAAGGCCGCGCGTCGATCCATCGTTTGATTGCCATTCGTCGGATGTTTGGGGTTAGGTTATTTCGTTTTCATGGTTCTTTAGCTGTAAAATGATCCCGATCATGGGATAGTACACCACCATATCGGTGATCTGACCGATCGCGTCCTGGGCGAACTCCGCGACATAAAAAGAGAACATACAGGCGGTGGCGCCGGCATAGATCGTTCGCGCCCGCTTGTTGCTGCACTGGAAGAAGCCGCGGATCGCCGCACGGATGATCGAGTAGTAAAGCAGGACCACCAGGAACAGCCCGATCCAGCCGATCTCGAGCGCCTTCCGCAGATAGCCGCTGTCGGTCGGAAAGCCCGCGAGAGGATGCCCCGGGTTGACCTGCGCACCATAAGCGCCCGTCGTCCCAAGGCCGCCGCCGATCGGATGATAATAGATATAGGGTTGGATAAAATGCCGGTTATTCGTGCGAACATTGTAGGATTCGTCTTTTGTCCCCGAAAACGTGGACCGGAACCGCATGACCGTCTCATTGCCCGAGAAGGGCCCGAACATGAGCCCGATGAAAAGGATGACGCCGAGGACCAGGAAGATCCGCGTGGCCTTCTGGTCGATCGTCAGGACGACGAACATCACGAGCCCCCCCAACAGCATGGCATTCGCGGTACGGGTCCCTGAATAGGCCATTCCGAGGATCAGGATGACCAGGCCGGCGAACATGACGATACGCTGCCAGGCTTTCCATTTCCCGGTCAACAGGACGACAAAAAAGGCCGCGCAGGACGACATCACGATCGCGAAGCTCGCCGGATCGGCCAGGGTCGAGAACTTCCGGAACTCCCCGCCGATGAACATGAGGTTGAACCGGACTGGATCCATCGTGACCCACGAAAGCTCGAAATCGAACAACCCGTGCCATTGCTGGATACAGCCGTAGATCCCGACGGCCACCGTCATCAGGAACAAGACGATGATGAATCGCCGGATGACCCTGTAGCTGTCGAACACGTTGTAGCAGGCGAACAACAGCATCGTGTCCATCGTCGCCGCCCGCGCGGTCCCGTACCATCCCTGAAAGGAATGCGCATAGGGATTGAACAATTCGATCAGGATATAGGCGAGGGTAATGATGAACAGCTTGGGAACCGGGGTTTGCCAGAAATGTTGGAAACTCTCCTTGATATTGTACCGTTTGCTGAACAGCCCCAGGAAGGTGGCGATCACCAGGATATTGGACACCTCCCCGACCGGGAAGGAATCCTGGAAGAACTCCCGCGAGATTTGATAAGCCAGGAAAGAATAAAGCACGTTGAAATAAAGCCCGATCTCGGTGCTGATCACGCAGATGACGACGATCCCGAGGCCCACGATGCCGGCGAACACCCCGATACCGAGCGGCAACGCTCTGGCCAGCAGATAGCCAAGCCCCACCGCAATGGCCAGCAGCACCGCCGTCAACCAGCCGTCCCGCTTCCAGGAAAACGCCGTCTTACCTGACTTTTGGGTTACTGACAACATACACTAACCGATCAAAGGAATAAGATCTTGACTACCATGCCGACCAGGATCGCGCCGGCAATGATGCTTGCCGCTTTCTCATGAAAAGAATACCCCTTTTTCAATAAACGATTGATTTGGAACACAAGATACACCGTAAAATCAAAAAAAGTAAACAATGACCACTCGGATCATTGTTTACTTTCTTCGGAAATAAGGCCATAATATCCTGACTACTACTGTCTTAACAGCTTGAGGATCTTGACGGTCGTCCGGTCTGAGTACATCACGCGGACAAAGTAGACCCCGTTCTGCGTAGCCCGCTCGGGCGAGATCAGCAGGTAGTTGTTGCCTTGTGTCAGGTTGTCAAACTCCTTCTGGTACAGTGCCCTGCCGGTGACATCATACACCGTCACGACCACGTTCTCCGACATGCCGTTCACCGGCACCTGCAGCGTGAACTGGCTGCGGAACGGATTCGGATATGCGCTCAGCTCCTTGAGGCCCTGCGCCGAGTCCGGATTGGTCATGGTCAGCGCCTGGGCGTTCACCGCGGTGGTCGCTATCGTCTGACCCTGCGTCGGCGTGCCCGGCTGGCTGCCGCTCGGCGTATTGCTGTGGCCTTGCAGGATGACGGCGTTCATCAGACCGAACTGGCTGGTACTGTAGGTCGGCGTACACGCAATATTGATATTGCCGTTCGCATCGGGCGCCACATTGAAGATCGTCACCTGGCCCGTCGTATTGAAGGTCGCGTTGAGGATCGCCTGGCCGCCGTTCGCGGTATAGGTGGCGTTGTTGTCGCCCGTGAGGTTGACACTGCCGACGAAGGTGATATCATAGGTCATGTTCAGATCGAGACCCGTGATCTGCACCTGGCCGGTGGTTCCGACGAACAGACCGTAGGCCGCTGCCATGACCGCATCCGGAACCACGCCCGTGTTATTGCCGGTTGTCATGCCCGCGGTGGCGAGACCGCCCCAGGTCGAGGTCTGTATCTGGCCGACATTCGTCAGGTTGCCATTCTGGTCGAAGAAATTGTTCCAGGTCTGGCCGAGCGTCGGCAGGATGTTGATATTGTTCCAGGGTTGCGGTGCCACATGGCCGACCGAATAGCTGATATAGATGATCGACGCATACGGGTTCGCATAGACCGCGTTGCTGAACTGCGACTGGGTGGTACCGTTGATCGAATTCACCAGGTAATAGTAGTTGCGGTTGGGCTGCACGCTGTTGTCGACATAGTTGCTCGTACCTGCCGGCAACGTTGCGATCAGTTGGTAGCTGCTGCCGGCGCTGTCGGTCCCGCGCCATACCTGCTCGCCGGTCTCACCGCTGCTGCGTAACTGCCACTGCAGCGTGACCGATTTGGTGGTCATCGCCTTCACGAAGAGACCGGTCGGCGCCAGCAAGTGCAGGCTGCTGTCGTAGTTCTCCACGATCAGGTCGTTGAGGTACGCGAAGTTCTGGCTGCTGTTGGCCTTGGCGATACCCAGGTAGATATTGCCGTTGGCGTCGGGCACCACGTGGTTGATCCGTACCGTATTCTGGTAGTTGTAGTTCGGGTTCAGCGTGACCGTTTGGCCGCCAGCGGAATAGTTGGTGATGCCGCTGCCGCCGAAGTCGATGCTGCCGAAGAACACGATGTTGTATGCCTGACCCCGCTGCAGACCCGACAACCGGATAGTATCCGTCTTCGACGTCTGCTCGTATTCACCGCTGCGCATCACCGCATCCGGGAAGATGCCGGCGCCATTGTGGGGCTGCATACCGGCCGTATAGGTACCTGACATTCCGTTCGTGAACGTAAAGGACATACTTGTCGTCGCACCCGCGTCGTTCACCAGGTTGCCCTGGCCCGAATTGGCCGACGGCCAGAACGGATCGTTGTTCCAGGGCGAGCTGCCGTTGTTCGTGCCGTCCGAGAAGTGGATGTAGGTGGACGTGACGGCCGGATCCCTGACGATGATGCTGAAGGTCTGGGAATTCGTCGAATCCAGCTGATCCGCCGAAGTCACGGTCACTGCCGGGAAGATCCCCGTGGCGCCCTGCGTCGGCCGGATCACGATCGTGGCGGTGCCATTACCGTTATCCGTAAACGTTGCGAAGGGCGGCAGGCCGGTGACGCTCAGGCTCACCATATTGGACGTATCGGCCGTCGTGGTGATCTGGATCGTGTCCTGCTGCGTATAAGTCATATTGACGTTGGCGATCGGATTGATCGTCGGAACCCGGTCCGTCGTGGTCACGGAAGCCACATTGCTCGGAGCCGAGACCCCATGCGTATTGAACGCCTGGACTTCATAATAGTAGGTCCGGTTGCTGCCGCTCGTGCTGTCGACAAAGCTGGTCACCCCTGCACCCGCGGTACGGGGCAGTTGGACGAACGGTCCCGTCGGGCTCAGGGAGCGCAGCACATTGTACCCGGTCTCGTTGTAAGCGGAGTCATACCAGTTCAGCTGGACCGCGCCGTTGCCCGCGATGCCTGCAACGAGGTTGGACGGGCTGAGGGGCGCCGTGCCGTCGTCAAAGGCCGACGAGATCACCAGTGCGTTGAGGTAACCGATCGTCGTGTTCGCTCCAAGCCCCAGCGTAAAGGTGATGACGCCGTTGGCATTCGGCACCAGACCGCTCAGGGTAGCCGTATTCTGCGTATTGTTCTGTACTTGCAGGCTGGCGCTCTTGCCCTGCGAGCTGAAGGTAGTGGTACCGTTGTCGGTCAGGAGCGAGAAGACGCTTCCGGAATAGAAGGTCAGGGAATATTGTTGATTGGGGTTCAGACCGGTGACCTGTACGCTGTCCGTGTTCGGACCGGTAAAGACACCCTGATAGGAACCGAAGAAGAAGTAATCTTTCTCCACCTTATCCGGGTATACGCCGGAGTTATTGCCCGTTTGCGGACCCATGTTGAACGTACCCCACCAGCCCGGCTGGAAGTTCAGTCCGACCGTGGTCGCGTGGCCGTTGGCATCGGCGAAATTGGTAGCCGTGCCGCTGTTGGTCATCGCGTTCCAGGGCGCACCGGCGAGATCGCCGCTGCTGAACTGGACATAGACGTTCTGGGAAGGATTGACCTTGTTGACGGTGATGCTGAACGTATCGGAAGTGATGCCTCCCGCGCCGTCATTCGCGGTCGCGACGACCGTATAGTTGCCGCCATCGCCATAGTTGGGATTCAGCTTGAGGGTATCTGTCCCGTTCGCACCCGGCGCCAGCACCGTGTTGGCGGGCAGGCCGGTGAAGCTGAAACTCAGCACGTTCGAGGGGTTGCCGTCGGTCACCGTGACCGGCACGCTCAGCGAAGAGCCTGCGTTCATGGTGATATTGCTGACCGTGTTGAAGACCGGCGGAACGTTATTATTGACAACGAGCGTAAAGGTATCGGTTACGATCGCGCCGTTGTTGTCGTTGGCGGTGAGGGTGATTCCGGAATAGGTGCCCTGGTTGGCCGACGTCGGCGTGAAGGTCAGTGTTCCGGTGCCGTTGGTGCCGCCGGGTGTAAAGTTCGCCCAGCTGCCGGGCAGGTTGGATGCCGTCAGCGTGAGATTATCTCCGTCGGCATCCGTCACGTTCACTTTCACGGAGCCGCCCTTGGTATAGTTGATGAATACCGGCGAAGCGATCGCCGCGAATACCGGCGCATTATCCGGCATGGTGGCGTTGAAGTTGGCCGGAGCCGAACTGCCGCCCGGGCCGTTGGCCACGAGACGATAATAGTAGGTCTGATGCCCGAACAGCGCCGAGTCCGTGAATTGGGTCACCCCCGCTCCCGGCTGCGCCAGGATGTTGAAATGGAGGGTATCGCCCTGCGAACGGTACAACATATAGCCCGTCAGGTTGCTGGAGGTATCCTGCCAGCTGAAGGAGACCTTCGAGGAAGACAGCACCGTATTGTTCGTGATCGTCGGCGTCACCGGCGCGCCTGGCAGCGCAAAGGTCATCGTCGTCCAGTTGTTATTGGCAAAGGCCGAATCCGGGATCAGCGAACTGGCGATATGCGCCCCCGAGTTCGCCCAGCCGACCGTCAAACCGTCGCCGCCCGAGCTTTGCTCATACGAGACATAGAGCATGTGGTCGCCGGCCGTCAGGTTGATCGTGCCGGACCGCGAAGTCATGCCCTGCTGGAAGTTGTTATTCACGACCACGTGGCTCCAGCTATACCCGTCGACAAAAAGCTCGCTCGCGTCGTCGGAGGTCGTCGTGAACGTCCAGGTGCCTGAAACCGGTACGTGGATGATGCCGCCAAACAACAAACCGAAGTTCGTGGTCACGGGGGCTGCGGGAGACAACGAGAAGTTGTTCAGATTGCCCGACCTGACCACCGGCGTGTTCGCCGAGTCGTAATTGATCAGCGGGTTGAAGGTGCCCTGGTAAAAATTGTAACTGAGCCCGCCAATGGAAGCGGTATCGTATCCCGAACCTCCATTCTGGTTGATGGCCTGCACCTTGTAATAATACCGGGTATTGGCCGCCACTCCTGCGTCGGTGAAGCTGGACGCGCCGGGCGCCGTCGTGGTCACGATCTGCCACGGACCGCTGCTCGATCCCGCGCGATATACCTCGAAACCGGTTTCATTCGTACTGTTGTCCGTCCAGGTTACATTCACCGAGTTGAAGGAAGTGGCCTGGGCCCTGATACCCGTCGGAGCCGCGGGCGCCGCGCCCGTCGGCGTCGTATTGCCCGCAAAGTAGGTCGCCGCGATAGCCCGGCTCGTGGTGTTGCCGAACGCCTGCCGGGACGCCCAGAGCACGCTCATCGTGCCCGTGCCGGTCGAGTGGTAGTATTCGATGCTGATCGGGTACACGCCTGCGGTGAGGTTCAGCGATGCGCTGGTCCTCGTCCTGCTGCCGTGCGAGCCGTCGTTATTGACCGTCGCGGACGCAGTCGTGCCGGGTGTCAGGGTGTTGAACCACAGTGCGCTGCCACCATCGGAGGTCGTGGAGAAAGTATAGGTTCCTGTCACCGGTATCGTGATATAACCGGTCCAGACATAGGCGTAGTTCGTCGATTGCGTCGTGTTCGAAATACTGACCGCCGGCATAGATCCCAGCGATTGGGGGCTCAGCTGCGTGAAGTTCGGGAGCGCGGTCCACGGGTTGGTCGTCGTGTAATAGCTGTAATTGAGACCGTTGGAAACGATGTTGGCCGTTGCCTGCCCGCTCGGATTGGAATAATTGCCGCTGGCATCCACCGCCTTGACGGTGAACGCATAGGTCTGGCCCGTATTCAGCCCGGTAACGATAACGTTCAGGTTGGGGGTAACCGTGGCGAGCTGGCCGTTGGCGTAAACCGCATAATGATCGACGGCTACATTGTCGGTCGATCCGAGCCAGGTGAGGTATGCCGAGGTATTGGTGGTGCCGGAGATCGTCACGTTGCCCGGCGCGCTGGGCGGGGTAACGTCACCCGGGGTGGTCACCGTAGCCTGGTTGGACAATGGCGCCGCACCGGTCGTATCCACCGCGCGAACGATATAGAAATATTTTTGTCCGGCAGAGACAGTGTTGTCCGTATAGGCAAGCGAATCCCACGCGGCCTGCCCGATCAATTGGTAAATGCCGCTCTTCGACCCGCGATATACTTCATATGCGGTTGGCGGGAAGGTTGGGTTTGGCGCGGCCGACCAGGTCAGGCGCACCGACGTGAAGCTTTGTGCGGTTCCCACGAGACTTGTCGCGGGCGGCGGCGGATTCGGGCCGCTGGCCTTTACCACGGGGAAAGCCGGTGACGGAATACTGGAGCATCCCTGGAACGGAATGACGGCCGCGGTATAATCGCCCGTCTTGCTTGCCCCCACCGTGAGGGTTTGGCTCGTGCCGACCGTCTGGCCCGTTTTCAGGTATTTCCAGGTATAGCTCGAGTCGCCCGCCGGCATTTGCAGGGTCACCGTCGTATCTCCCGCCGCATCGGGGAGGACCGCGCTGGCATTGTTCACCACGGTGATCGGCGGCGTTTGCGTTGCCCCGGATACCGTGATCCTGACCGGGTTGTGCGACCAGTCCGACAAATAATAGTTTCCGCGTTTGATCTGGCAATCGTAAGTGCCTGTATCGGTAACCAGCAGCGTATCCCTTGTCGCGCCCGCGATCACCACGCCGTTCTTACGCCACTGGTAACTGCCCAGCCCCGCCACGATCCCAAGCGTCACGTTGATCTTCTGACCCGGACAGAAATTGGTCCGGCCATGGAGGGGCCAGGGGTTGGACAAATATTGTTTATTCATGAAGGGCCAGAAATTGGGTTCCAGCCAGGTGCTGTCCCAGGTATCGTGACCCAGGGTCGGGTACTCTTTTAATATATAATTGGCGCCCGCGGCACCCATTGCTGCGGCGACCTGGTTCGCCAGCGAAGGCGGCGGATCGACGTCCTTGCCCCCGTCGAGGTTCCAGATCGGCGTCCACCGGACGACATTGATGACCGAAGACGTTCCGTCCGCGCTCAATGTAGCCGACATCGGCACCACCCCGGCGAAATACGTCGGCGCGGCCACCAGGTGATTCCAGATCCCCTGACCGCCGCCGGACAACCCGTTCTGCAAAACGCGGTACGGGTCCCCTTTATAATACGTACACAGCGAGTCCACCAGGTTCTGATAGTTGATGAACTGTGCGGGACCCCAGCCGTACTGACATTGCATAAAGATCGCATAGCCGTCGAACGTGCCGTTGTCGATAGCGGTCTGGAAGGGCTGCGCCCCGTGGACCAGCGTTTGCTCGTTGTCGTAGATGCCGCCTTCTTCCCCGTCACCGCAATAGAAGAGCAGGATCGGGTAGCGCTTCCCGTCGTTGGCAGTCGGGTTATACGACTTGGGGAAATGGATGCGGAAATCGGACCCCTGATAGATGTACGCCTTGTACTCGTGCGTATTCCAGGACATGCGCACCGCATGGATCCATTTCCCGATCTTGCCGCTCGCGGGCTGGTTCGGGTTGTTGGGACTGCCGAGCGGGGCCGTGGATATGTACGTATACACGGAGTCGGTCGGGTTCATGGCAAGCTGAGCTTTTACGGTTTGCCCCGCAGTAAATGCGAACAGGGCCAGGACGAGTAAAGCTACGCGGGTAGAAATTTTCATAATGCTGAGGTTAAAGGGGTCAACGCCTTTAGGGTTTATATTAAAAAAGTTTCCAACAGTCAATTCATATCATTGCCGGGCCACTATTGCCGGGCAAACAGGACATACGGGCTTACTGCAGGAGTTGCATAGAAATTGGTGGTAGTCGGATAGAATATTGCGGTGTACAGAAGGAAAAAAGAGAAGAGAGATTGGTTATCAGGGGAAATTAGATCAACTTGATAGGGGTCGCACGGAGCGCCGGGGCAAATTTACAAATTCCCACAGATTCGTGCAAGCTTTTTCGGCCAAATATTATTCACATCCGCCGGTAGAAACGCAACGCTCACCGGCGTTTCACGCGATTTGGAACTACCCGATCACCGGATTCTTCAAAAGCGGCATCGGCCGCACCAACTCCCGGTAAATATTTTCATTCTTCCTCGCCAGATTTTCAACGGTGTACCTATTATATATGCTGCTAATGGCATTAGCCTGCAGCCGCTCCCTCAATCCGGGGTCGCTGCAAAGCTCAAGCAACGCCGACTCGAGATTCGCTTCCAGGTCGTCGATCCCGATCAGCAAGCCGTTTTCGCGGTCCCGGATGATCTCCGGCGTCCCGTCTACATTGGTGCCGATCACCGCCTTGCCCATCGACATGGCCTCCAGCAGCGCGATCGGGAATGCCTCCCACAGGGACGGCAGTACATAGATGTCTGATCCCGCCAGCACATCGGGAATATCCTGGCGGAAAGGCTGCAGCACGACCTTGTCGCCCAGTCCGAGGGACCCGATCAGTTTTACGGCCGCTTGCTTTTCTTCCCCGTCGCCGATCATCAGGAGCCGCGCGTGGGGAACCTTCTCACTCACGCGGGCGAACGCCCGGATCAGCTTTAACGGCTGTTTTTGCAACGTGAAGCGCGCCACCGACACAATTACCAGGTCGTCTTCGCCGATGCCCAGGTCCTCGCGCACATCCTGATAGGCCAGGTATGGGTTAAAACGTTTCGAATCGATCGAATTATTGATGACCACCGCGTCGAAATCCCGGAAAGCCTCCCTCCCGGTATTCCGGTTGGCTTCGCAACCGCAAATATTCACATCCATTTTTGACGTCAGGAAATCCTCGCTCCAGATCCGCATCTTTTTTACGAGCGCGGGCTGGTCAAGATGGAAGGACCAGGCGTGACAGGTGTAGACCATCGGAAGTTGCAACCGGCGCGCTGCCCAGAACAGGTTCGAACAGGCCCGCGTGCCATGCGCATGTACAATGTCGATATCCAGAGCGGCGATCAGGTTCTTCACCTTTTTCCAGATCCGGATATCGAACGGTTGCTCTGTATAGATCACGTGAGTCTCGATGCCATTCGACCGCAGACGATCCACCATCGGCCCGTCGGTGAACGACAGGACCACCGGTTCGAACTGATCCCGGTCCAGATTTTCCACCAAACCCAGAAGGTAACTCTCACCGCCCCCGATCTTCCCCTGCCGGATTCCTTCCAGGATGCGAATTTTCTCCATGGTACAATCAATTAGACATTCTCCTTTTGCAGTAACGCAGAAGGTGTATTGGCAATAATCCAGAAATCTGTCGCAAAGTTACATTTAGTCGCGTAATCTATGTCCATGCTGATGCGCTCTTCGACGGACATGTCTTTGTTCCCGCGTTTCTTGATCTGCCAGAGGCCTGTAATGCCCGCAGGAGCCATGAACCTTGCTGCATATTCGTCCGTTGTGAGTGTAACTGCTTCGTATAGCGGCAGCGGGCGATTCCCCACCAGCGACATGTCGCCCAGGAGCACATTGATCAATTGCGGCAATTCGTCGAGACTGGTATTGCGGAGGAAACTACCCACCTTGGTGATCCGGGGATCGTTGCTGATCTTGAAGAAAACCGGCCCCTGCGTCGCCGCGTTGTATTGATTGAGATGCGTCAACTCGCCGATCCGCTTGTCGGACCCCTGATACATCGTTCTGAACTTGAAAAAATTGAAGATCTTGTACCCCCGGCCGGCGCGTTTGGCGATATAGAAGACCGGACCGCTGGATTCCAGCTTGATGGCCAGGGCGATCAGCAGGAACAACGGGCTCAGCAATAGCAGAGCGATCGACGAAACCAGGATATCAAACGTCCGTTTGGACAACAATCCCAGCCGCAGGCTGCGCGCAGGCACATTCTCCTCGATCTGCGGCGCGGCGCCCTGCTGCGCCTTTTTCACCTTGCGGAGAAAGGCGATCTTGTCATTCAACGTCGCCTGATCGCAGTGCTGCAGGAACAGGATCTCGTCGGGACGGGCATAAGTCCGGTACAGCTCCAGCTCCCGCTCCGCCAACCCGGATCCGTCCAGGATGAAAGGAATGGAATGCAGCACGGGATGCTGCCGGAGAAACTGCTTCAGCCCCCTGATCTCGTTGATATCGAAACTGGCCTCGCAAAAAATCACTTCCGGGAGGACGTTCGTTTCCCTGTCGAGGCTGCGCAGGAGCTCGGATTTGGTATTGTCGATCCCTTCGGAAGCATAGCCTCGTTTGTAAATCTGTACAAGCTTGTCGATGTGAACACTGTTCTTCCCAATATAGTAGAATCCACCATATTGGTAAGTTTCCGCTGCCTGCGGCACGAAATAAGAGCGAAAGGTGTAACGCGGGGAGGTCCTCTGGCTCTTCTCTACAGTTTGGGGTAAAAATAATAAATCCATACGTCAGGTTTACGGTTTCATATATACGGTAATCAAATCGTTAATTTCAGGTTTAGCTGGCATAGGAAATATCCCTGTTCAGCTCGCCGCTCGTGACCATCCGGTCGATGGCTTCCATCATCTCCACCGGATTAAACGGTTTCAGGAAATACTTCAAAACGCCATGTTCGTTGCATTTTGCTTCGGTTTCCTGTTCGGGAAGACCTGACAAAACCATCATAGGAATATCTCCATACATGCCGCTCGTGGATAACTGCTGGATCAGTTCCCAGTTGTCCATGTCGGGCAACTGCGGATCGGCTATGATCAGATCGGGTTGCGCCCGGTGAGACAGATAATACATTGCGGAATAGCCATCAGGAACCGTAATCACTGAATAATCTCTCCCCAAAACAGTCTGCAACAGAAAACGGATCGCTTTACTATCATCAACAGCCAGAATTTGCTTTTTCATTTACCAATGTTCTTTTTAACGGTTTAAGTAGAAACTTAATCTTTCTAGGATGATAAATGGAAACGACGGCTAACAAGGTATTGGGATCGAAAAACTTGTACGTGCGGTTAGAAACCGGCTCGTAAATAGTGTGGATTGGATTGTTGTTAACTCTCGAAAGGAACGATGGGAATTTCTAGGATTGGGAGTGAATCAAGAGCTCCTGGGCTTAGAGCTAATATCCCGATATTCAGAGGATTTTGAATATGGCAGGCGCGTTAATAAGTTGCGTAAAAATACATGTAGTTTTTCTATTTACAAATTATTTGGTGATTTAATTTTCATTTCCGACGCTAAATTGGGAGATTTTCCCAGCCCCACCAATACCCTAAAGATGGTATTTTGCGAGGCCTTTTTTTTCATTTACTTATGAGTTTCTCAAATTGGGAAAATTTGCCATTATAACCTTAACTTTATATATCAATATAACCGCTAATCTATCTTCCCCGCCCCGGTTCGTAAATCTACGAATTAGCAACTTCCATTCCCAACGGCCGGTTTTCCACACTCAATCGTGCTTTATCTATACCCTGATCCTATAGCCCGCGCGATCTTCATGCCTGCCCGCCTTCGTTCCTACCCGATTTCATTCCCCGTCAGCGATAATCCTCATAACGCTGTACTTTCAACGCAGTTTGCAAATCCCGTGCCTCGCCTTCCGACAATCCCCGCAGCTCCACCGCCTCTGCAGCATCTTCTAATTGTTCCATCGTCCTGATCCCCACGATCGCGCTGGTGACGGCATCCTGGTCCAGCACCCAGCGGATCGGCCAACTCCCGGGCCGCTTCGCGACCGCCCTCACTTCTCCCGCCCGCGCACCCGCGATCTTTTTTATTGCCATCGCCGCCGATTCCATCTCTTTCGCGGAGTGCCCCAGATACGCCACAGCCTCTTTCCCCGCAAGCAATCCCTTTGCCACCACACCCCGCGCCAACACGCCGATCTCTGCCTTTTTCAACATGGCTAAACAAGCCTCTTCAGGTCGCCTGTCCGCAAGGCTGTATTGCATCATCACACTGACAATATGGCTCCGGCGGATATACTCCCTGATCACGTTCGGGCGGATAGAAGACAGCCCGTAATACCGGATCTTCCCCTGTTGCTTCAACAACTCGAACGCTTCGACCGTTTCGTCGATAGGATCATCCATCGTTCCGCCGTGCAACTGATACAAGTCGATCCGGTCCGTTCGCAGCCGCTTCAGGCTCCCTTCCACTGCGCGCAGGATATACTCTTTTTTCGGATTCCAATCCCATCCGCTCCCATCCGCGCGCCACTCGTTCCCCACCTTCGTCGCCAGTATCACCTTTTCCCGTTTGCCCTGCAGTATCCTGCCGATGCACGCTTCATTCAATCCCTTATCATAGAAATCCGCCGTATCGAAATAATTTATCCCCAGTTCTATCGCCCGCTCGATCACCCGTTCGGTATCCGCTGCGCATTCTCGCAGTGACATACAACCGAATCCCGCAACGCTGACCCGGAGGTCAGACCGTCCCAGCGTTTTATATTGCATACTCCGACTTGATACTGGTAATAACCGCGTTACTGCAAATCCCGGACCAATCTGCTCCCGCAGCGATGTTGAGCCCGCGCGCCCGTCCCGGCTGCCGCGCGTCGCAATCGCCGCGCCGAGACCCCGAAGTTGCCCGCGCCGGTGCCGCTTACAGCAGCAGCGGGTTCATGTCCGACGCCGCAAGCCTGCCCGGCGGCAGCCCCGCGAGCCAGTTGTTAAGTTCGTATACCTGCGCCTCGTGCATGGGCTGCGCGACGCGTGCGCCATCCGCCATATACGTGATCGTCATCATCTCGCGGCGGCGGTCCGACTCATTGGCGGAAGTGTGATGCACGGTGTTCCCGTAATGCCAGCTGGAGTCACCCGCACGCATACCTGCGGCGCAACTCAGGGGGAACTGGTTGTCGCGGATATATTTCCGGTAAAGGCTGTCCGGCTCCGAAGAAAGTTTCGGATCGAAAACGGTGCCGTTCTTATGCGATCCGGAAGCAAAGACGAACATGCCCATTTCAATGCTTTGGTCGGTCAGCGCCATGGCCAGTGTGACGGTATCGGCCGTGTCGAGCGGCCAGTAGTACTGGTCCTGGTGCCAATAGGTCGCGCGCCCTCCGGCTTCTTTAAAAAGCGCATGGTCGTGATAGATCCGAACGTTGGCGACACCGAGCAGATCGGCCGCCACCTTCGCCAGGCGCCTGGACAACACGAATTGCCGGACGCCTCCGTCCACGCGCCAAAGGTTCACCAGTTGGCCGAAGGCCCTGCCGTATATTCCCCGCTCCGGCGCCTTTTTCTTCTCGCGGCTATGCCGTTTCACGACTTCGACGATCTGCTGCCGGTACGCCTCGACCTCTTCCGTGCTCAACAAGCCGCGCACCAAAAGGTGCCCGTTATCCCGGAATTCATCCCGTTGCGCGGTCGAGATTTCGCGGTAACCGTCCAATGCTGGTATCGTCCTGCTATTGAGCATACTTCGCCAAGATAAGAAAACGCCCGGTTTTCTATTTTTTCAGGCGGAATGTAGAAGTTGTTCCACAACGCGCTGCCGTTGCCGTGAAATCTCTTATACCTGCTGGAGCACCGCATCCCAATCCTTCCATACCGCCTCATACCCCTGCCGCCTGATCATTTCCGCGATCGTTGCGGGACTGCGATCGTCATCGATCTCAAATTGCTCCAGCGATCCCGGGTCTACGACATAGCCGCCCGGATTTGTCTTCGAGCCGGCGCTCATCGCCGTGATGCCCAACCGGACGGCATGATCCCTGAAAGCCGGGCTTTCCCTGGTGGACAGGGACAGTTCCGCTTCTTCGTCCAGCAGGCGATACGCGCAGATCAGCTGGATCAGTTCCCTGTCCTTCATTTCCACCTTCGGCTGAACGCCATAAGGCCGGTCCCGCTCCTCCCCTTCGAAAGGTCGCAATCGCGGAAAGGAAAGCGAATATTTGGTCCGCCAGTATTTCCGTTCCAGGTATTGCAGGTGCAGCGCGGTAAACCAGCTGTCGGCCCGCCAGTCTTCCAGGCCGATCAGCACGCCCAGCCCGATCTTATGAATGCCCGCCTCGCCCAGCCGGTCCGGCGTTCCGAGCCGGTATTCGAAATTCGACTTTTTACCTTTGGGATGGTGGAGTTTATAGTCTTCCCGGTTGTAGGTTTCCTGGTAGACCAATACCGTATTGAGCCCGTGTTCCTTCAGCCGCACATAATCTTCCCGGTCCAGCGGCTGGACCTCCATCGAAATGTGCGAGAAGTGCGGCTTGATGATGTCCAGGGCGCGGGCGAAATAATCCACTCCGACCGTATGGCTCGCTTCCCCGCTGACCAGCAGCACGTGCTCGTAACCCATCGCCCGGATCGCCCTGGCTTCGGTCAGCAGCTCCCCCGCCGCGAGGGTCCGCCGCCGGATCTTGTTGTCATAGCTGAACCCGCAATAGGTGCAGATATTCTGGCACTCGTTGGACAAATACAGCGGGATATACAATTGGACGACCTTTCCAAACCTTTTTTGCGTCAGCCGGTGACTGATCTGCGCCATTTCTTCCAGGTAAGCCCCCGCAGCGGGGGAGATCAGCGCCTTAAAATCTTCGAGGTCCCGGTGATCCTTCGCCAGCGCCCGTTCCACATCCCCGGCCGTCTTCGCGTAGATGCTCTCCCTGACGGCGCCCCATTCGTATCGGTTAAATATTTCTGTAAACATATTTTTGTATAAGATGCTCTGCCATATGTGTGCGGCATAATTGGGTCGATTTCGACTCAATTAAGTTTACCAGTACCCCGCGCCTCCGCCCGTCAGACGCCTCCGCAACCCCGCGCTCACGCCGGTCAATCCAGGAAAGCCGTCAGCGGACTGCTCGCCTCCGCGTGCGCCGGCTCCGACGCCAGCCTCGCCTCCCGAGCCATCCGCCCGCTTTCCACCGCGAGCCTGAACGCCTTCGCCATCTTCACCGGATCTGCGCTCGCCGCGATCGCCGTATTCACCAGCACGGCATCCGCCCCCATCTCCATGGCTTTGGCGGCATCCGACGGCGCGCCGATCCCCGCATCCACGATGACCGGCACCCCCGATTGCGCGATGATGATTTCCAGGAAGTCGAATGTCCTCAGCCCTTTGTTGCTGCCGATCGGGGAGCCCAGCGGCATTACCGCCGCGACACCGACATCCTCGAGCCGCTTGCACAACACAGGATCGGCGTGGACATACGGCAATACGACAAACCCGCGCTTGACCAATTCCTCCGCCGCGGCCAGCGTCTCGACGGGATCCGGCAACAACCATTTCGGATCCGGATGCACCTCGAGCTTGAGCCAGTTCGTACCGAGCGCCTCGCGCGCCAGTTCCGCCGCGAATACCGCCTCCCGCGCGCTCCTGGCACCGGACGTGTTGGGCAACAGGTGCAGGTGCGGGTGGCGGAGGTGATACAACAGATCGTCGTCCGGCCGGTGCACATCCACCCGCCGCAACGCCACCGTGACGAGCTCGGAACCACTGGCGACGATCGCCTCTTCCATCACCTGTGAAGACCCGAATTTCCCCGTCCCGGTAAACAGACGGGAACGGAAGCTCTTATCCGCAATGGTCAGCATAACGTATAGTTTTATTTTTCAAAAAGTATTCTCTTTTACAATGCCCGCCCGGTTACGCCATTCCGCCTCCAGCGTCCGCACCATGGCCGCCGGGTCTGCCGCCTCCAAAAGCATCCCGGAAAAAGCGACCCCGAACAACCCGGCATCGCGCAGCCCGCCCACATCCGCCGCACCGATGCCACCGATCCCAAACAATCGTACCGACATCCCCTCCCCCGCCATTTCCCTCACTATCCGCCGATACCCCTCCAACCCAAGGATCGGGCTCAGGTTCCTTTTGGTCGTCGTAAACCGGAATGGCCCCAGGCCGATATAATCCGCGCCGCCGGCAACATGCTTTTGGATGTCCCGCAACGTATTGGCCGTTCCCCCGACGATCTTCCCCGGACCCAATATGCGCCTGGCCTCGTCCACGGACAGGTCCTCCTTGCCGACATGCACGCCATGCGCGCCCACGGCGGCGGCGATTTCCACCCGGTCGTTGACGATCAGCAAGCAACCATTCCTGTCGCAAATTTGTTTCACCTCCCCGGCAACCCGCCTGAATTCGGCATCCGGCGCTTCCTTCATCCGCAGCTGGATCATCCGGATGCCTGCTCCGCAGGCAAGCGCCGCCTGTTCGGCGTGGCCGATCGGCTTCCCGGTCGTTCCCCGGGAAGCATTGTCCATCGTGATAAAATACAGTGGTGTCAGTGCCATCCTAAAAGTGTTGTATTGCTTGCCAGAAACCTTTCGATATACCGCTTGGCGCGGACCGCGGCGTCGGACAATTCATATCCCAAAGCGAGGTTGGCGGTCAGGGCCGACGACAAGACACAACCCGATCCGTGTTTCGGTGAATAACTGCCCGCCTCCGGCTCCAGCACCCTCATCTCACCCCCGGCCCACAGGTAGTCCCGGCCCGGGAATGCATCGTCATGCCCGCCCTTCAGATAGACCCGGCAATCCAACCGGGCATTCAGCGAAACGCAGGCAGCCTCCACCTCCTCACCCGGGTACAGCCACCGCATCTCCTCCCTGTTGGGCGTCACCAGCCAGCAGCGCGCTGCAACCGATTCCCACTCCTCGCGGTCCAGTCCGCTCCAGAAGTCCTTTCCGCTGGTAGCACGGATGACTGGGTCCAGCACCACGCGGACTTCCGGGTTCAGCCGTCGCAGGTGGTCGATGACCCCGGCGGCAAACGGCATGGATGCGGTGATGCCCATCTTCACCCACAGGAAATTCGCAGACTCGAAACAACAATCGATCTGTTCGGTCACATCCGCCATGCTCAGCCATTCCACCCGCCGGATCGCCCGCTCATGTTGAAAGGTCATCCCCGTGATCGCCGCGTATCCGTACACACCGTTTGCTTCGAGTGTCTTCACATCCGACAGCACCCCGGCGCCCGCGCTTTGATCATACCCTGCAATCACCAGCACATTTGGCCTGCCCATCGATTATTTTATTAAGTTGTTCCAGCCTGCGCACCGCTTTTCGCGGCTCTTCCCAGATCCATCCCAATACCGCCGCCCCTTTCCAACCGCCCTCCAGCAACCGGCCGATATTGAATTCATCGATGCCGCCGAGTCCTACCGGCAGGCATGGCAGCGGCCCGGCGGGCAATTCCATCAATCCTTTCACCGCGCGATAGCCCGGTTTGGAGATACTGTCGAATACCGGGCTGATAAAGGCGTATTCCAACCCTGAGGGCAGCCGCTTGAATTCTTCCCACGAGTGCACCGACGTCGACCGCTTGATCCGGCCCGCTTCGACCCCGCCAACCGCTCCACCCGCGCCCCCATCAATCGCTCCCCCTATCGCCGGTCCATGCACCTGGGACGCGCCATATTTCCGGGCGAGCGCCTCGCTCCCATGCACGACCAGCCCCGGCCCCCACTGCGGCGCAAGCCGCTCCAACAACTCCTCGACCGATCCGCCGGGCTTGCGAAGGTGCAGCCGCCGAAGACCGGCCGCCAGCAACTCCTCCAACAACTCCGCCTCGCAGGGAACGGAACCGGGCGCAGTGATCACCGCGAGCAAAAAGGCGTCATCCTGCATTATAAATAAATTTCCGAACCGGCTTCCCTGAATGCCTCGGCCTTCTCCTTCATGCCTTCGGCAATGGCCTCCCCCTCCCCGAGCCCCTTCTCTTCCGCGAACCGGCGGACTTCCTGGGTGATCTTCATGGAGCAGAAATGCGGTCCGCACATAGAACAAAAATGCGCGATCTTGGCGCCTTCGGCCGGCAGGGTCTCATCGTGGAAGGACTTCGCCGTATCGGGATCCAGCGAAAGATTGAACTGGTCCTGCCACCGGAATTCGAAGCGCGCCTTGCTCAGCGCGTTGTCCCTGAACTGGGCCCCGGGATGTCCCTTCGCCAGGTCAGCCGCATGCGCCGCGATCTTATAGGTGATCACGCCATCCTTCACGTCTTTTTTGTTGGGCAGCCCGAGGTGCTCTTTCGGCGTCACATAGCATAGCATCGCCGTGCCGAACCACCCGATCATCGCCGCTCCGATCGCGGACGTGATATGGTCGTAGCCGGGTGCGATATCGGTCGTGAGGGGGCCGAGCGTATAGAAGGGCGCTTCATCGCATTCCTTCAATTGCTTGTCCATATTTTCCTTGATGAGGTGCATGGGGATATGGCCGGGGCCTTCGATGATGACCTGGGCGTCTTGCTTCCAGGCGATCTTGGTCAGTTCACCCAACGTCTCGAGCTCCGCAAATTGGGCGGCATCGTTCGCGTCGGCAATGGAACCCGGACGCAGCCCGTCGCCCAGCGAGAAGGACACGTC
>Ga0134125_10003020_pt1 | contig 19699 bp, 16 predicted proteins | sample KB31751_FD_96464 | JGI IMG/M metagenome (GOLD analysis project Ga0134125, IMG submission 96464) | Terrestrial soil microbial communities with excess Nitrogen fertilizer from Kellogg Biological Station, Michigan, USA - KB3-175-1 | ecosystem: Environmental > Terrestrial > Soil > Unclassified ... | reverse complement strand
AGCTCGGCCTGCTGATCCTGGTGTGCGTCTTGGCATTCCTGGCCGTCTGCGGCATGTACCGCTATTTCCACACCCCGCTGGGACGCCTTTCCACGGCGATCCGCGATAACGAAATCCGCGTCGAATACATGGGTGCCGACGTGTACTGGTCGGTTTACGTCAAATATCTCATCGCCGCCGCCCTGGCGGGTGCGGGCGGCGCAATCGCGGCCGTCGTCGTGGGCCATGTGGACCCCGAAATGTCCTATTGGGCGACTTCAGGCGAATTCCTGTTCGTCGCGATCCTGGCAGGCACGGGGAGCGTGATCGCGCCTTTTCTCGGCGCCATCCTGTTCGAAGCGGTACGCAGCCTCGCCACCCAATACACACCGGAGATCTGGCAGCTCATGCTGGGAGCCGTGATGCTGGCGATCATCGTTTTCCTGCCAGGCGGTTTGTGGTCCCTGTTCCAACACCGGCAAGCGAAGGCACTCAAATGACCGCCATTATCGAAGCAGCCGGCCTGCGCAAACAATTCGGTGCCGTCACAGCGGCCGACGACATCACGGTCAGCATCGCCCCCCACACGGTGGTAGGGCTGATCGGTACCAACGGGGCCGGCAAGACCACCTTCATCAACATGATCACGGGATATCTGAAGCCCGACTCCGGCCGCATCCTGTATGACGGGCGCGACATCACATCGCTGAGCCCCCGCGAAGTCACACGGATCGGCATCTGTCGCTCGTTCCAGATTCCCCAATTGTTCGACAGTCTGACGGTCCGCGAGAATCTGGGGATAGGACTCGGCATCGTCCTGCGCAACAGCCGCCGATCCATGCTGGCACGCACGCCGCACCGCGTCCCGGGGTTCGAGAGCGGGCTTTGGGAGGCCGCTGACCAGGTGCTCGAGCAATTCGGGCTCGCAGCGCACCGCGACACGAAGGCCAGCACCCTGCCCGAGGGACTGCGCAAACTGCTGGATATCGCCATGGCCATGGTGGCCAGCCCCAAGGTCCTGTTTCTCGACGAACCCACCAGCGGGGTCAGCGCGGAAGAGAAATTCGACATCATGGACCGGGTGATGGAAGTCGTGCGGTCCCGGAATGTCACGGTGCTGTTCGTGGAACACGACATGGACATCGTCCAGCGTTACTCTGAACGGGTGCTGGCCTTCTATTCAGGACGCGTCCTGGCTGACGGCGCGGCGCAGGCGGTGCTGACGGACGCGGAAGTCTTGACGCACGTCATCGGCGGCCCGGCAGCCCTCGCGGAAAAAGCTGCCGGCGCCCACGGGAGTGAGGCCCAACATGCTTGAAATCCATGATCTCGACGTATCGATCGGACCTGTCGGCATTTTGCGCCAGATTGCCTTGAAGCTCGCCCCGCAAGAAATGGCGGGCCTGATCGGGCGCAACGGCGCGGGCAAGACCACACTGATGCGCAGCATCATGGGGCTGCTTCCCGCGCGGCGCGGTCAGATTCTGTTCGACGGCAAGCCGCTCACTACCGCGCCCGCCTGGACTCGGGCACGCCTGGGCATAGGCTACATGCCGGAAGACCGGCGCCTCGTGCCGGAACTCTCGGTACAAGAGAACATTTGTGTCCCCTCGTGGGCCATGAAGCGCACGGACACCCAGGAGCGTTGGGAGGAAGTCTGCCGCATGATTCCGGAAGTCCGGGAATTCGCCCCCCGCAAGGCCCAGCAACTCTCCGGCGGACAGCAAAAGCTGGTGGCGATCGGCCGCGCGCTGATGTGCGGCTCACGACTGCTGCTGCTCGACGAGCCCTTCGAGGGCGTGGCGCCGGCACTGGCCCGCCGGATCGCGGAGGTGATTGCCAATCTCAAGAGCGGCGGCCTGTCGATCATCATCGCCGAATCCGACCTGCGGCACTCCGCGGAGTTGCTCGACACCGTATTCAACATTGAACGTGGCGCCATCTCGAACGGACGCCCATGATCCAGAACGGAAGGAGTTATCTTGAAAACACGCATTGCTTTACTGCGAGAAATGGGATTGCCGGCTCCGTATCAGCAAAGCCGACCGATTCACATTGAAGAGGCCGAATTGGCGCCTCCGGGCTTCGGCGAGGTCCTGATCAAGGTCAAGGTTGCCGGCCTGTGCCACTCCGACCTGTCGGTCATCAACGGCAGCCGCCCGCGCATCATGCCGATGGCGCTGGGCCATGAATCATCCAGCGAAGTCGTCGAGGTCGGCCCGGGAGTGGACCAGCTTCGGCCTGGAGACCATGTGGTCACGGTGTTCGTGCCCAGCTGTGGCCACTGCAACCCCTGCATGTCGGGACGCCCCGCGCTGTGCGAGCCGGGGGCTGCCGCCAACACCAACGGTGTGCTGCTTGGCGGAGAGCGCCGCCTGCACATGGGCAAAGAGGAAATCAATCACCACCTGGGCGTATCGTGCTTTTCCGACTACGCCGTCGTGTCGCAACGTTCCTGCGTGAAGATCGAAGCGGAGCTGTCGCACCAGGAGGCTTCGCTCTTCGGCTGTGCGGTGCTGACTGGCGCGGGCGCCGTCATCAACCGCTCGGGCATCAGGGCCGGTAATTCCATCGCCATCGTGGGCCTGGGAGGCGTGGGTCTGAGCGGGCTCATGGCGGCCGTCGCCGCCGGCGCCCAGCGCATCGTGGGCGTGGAACTGGATCCCGGCAAACGGGAACTGGCGCGGACCCTGGGCGCCACGCACGTCATCGATCCCCGGACCATCAAGTCCGATCAGGAACTGCTGGATGCCGCGGGCGGTCCCGTCGACATTGGCTACGACGCGGCGGGGGCGGTACCCGCGTTCGAAGCGGCCTACAAGCTGACCTGCAGGGGGGGGGTCACAATGACCACAGGACTCCCGCACCCGAAGCATATGTTCAGTCTGCCGATCTCGCAGTTGGTCGGACAGGAGCGGGACATCCGCGGCAGCTACCTGGGGTCCGGGGTTCCCGCCATCTCGATCAACCATTATGTGTCGCTATACAAGGCGGGCAAGCTGCCCGTGGACAAATTGCTGGGCAAATCCTTCAAACTCGAAGAGGTCAACGAAGGCTTCGACCACCTTGCCTCGGGTTCCGGGCTGCGGGATAGCATCACGCTCGATTCATAACAGGGGTACGACATGATCCGTTCAAATTTGCTTTCTCACCTCTCCGGCTATGTCAACGACCAATGGATCGCTGCCGACTCCGGCAGGCGGCTGGATGTCTTCAACCCGGCCACCGGCGAAAAACTGGCCGACGTGCCTTTCATGGGCGCCGCCGAAACACGACGCGCCATTGCATCGGCCAAGCGCGCACTCCTGAGCGACACCGATGTGGCCACGCGGCGCCACTGGCTGGAAGCGACCCGCGACGCACTATTGGCGCAACAGGAAGAGATAGGGCGCATCCTCTGCCTGGAGCATGGCAAACCCTGGAAAGAAGCGCAGGGCGAGGTCCAATATGCGGCGAGCTTTTTCGACTACTACGCCAAACGGGTCGAAGCGGGCACCGCCCCTGAAGCCTTGCCGGACAAGGTCAAGGGCTGCGCCTGGACGATCTACAAACGGCCGGTCGGGGTCGTGGGCCTGATCACGCCGTGGAACTTCCCGATCGCCATGATCGCCAAGAAGATCGCACCAGCGCTTGCCGCCGGCTGCCCCTCCGTCATCAAACCGGCTCCCGACACGCCGCTCACCATGATTGCGCTCTTCCAGGTCATGGCGGAAACGCTGGATCTGCCCAAGGGCATGATCAATCTGGTCATCGGCGACGCAGTGCAGATCGGTGCCGAACTGATGGATTCCCCCGACGTGGCCATGGTGTCATTCACCGGATCGACGGCCACCGGTCGACTGCTGATGCAGCAGGCCGCCAGTCGCGTCAAGCGCCTCGGCCTGGAGCTAGGCGGCAACGCGCCCTTCATCGTGCTGGATGATGCGGATCTGGACGCTGCGGCGGACGGTCTGATGATCAACAAGTTCCGCGGCGCGGGACAGACATGCGTCTGTGCCAATCGCGTTTACGTGCAAAAGAGCGTCTACGAGTCCTTTGCACGAAAGATCACCGAACGGGTCAGCAAGCTCAAAGTCGGCGACGGCATGAAGGAAGGAGTCGACATCGGCCCCCTGATCAATGCAAACGGGTTCGCCAAGGTCAAGGGACATCTGGCCGATGCGCTGGACAAAGGCGCCACGCTGCTGACCGGCAGCCAGCCGGATGCGCTGGATGCCACACGCGGTCTGTTCTTCACGCCTACCGTCGTTGGCGGCGTGGACGACACGATGCGCTGCTGCCACGAGGAAACCTTCGGGCCACTCATCCCCCTGATTCCTTTCGATGACGACGATGAAGTGATCCGCCGAGCCAACGACACGGAATTTGGCCTCGCCGCCTACGTATTCGGCAAGGACCGGGCCCGTTCGCACCGCATCATCGCGCGCCTGCACTTCGGCCATTGCGCCTATAACACTGGCACGGGGCCCGCCGCGATCGCGCCTTTTGGCGGCATGCTCAGTTCCGGGCTGGGACGCGAAGGCGGCCTGGAAGGGCTCATGGAATACATCGAGACTCAGACCGTGCCGGACGGCAGCCACTGACCGGGCTCCGGGCGGCGGGATCGCCGCCCGGAGTTTCACCGGCTCGATGCGTGGACAGTCGCGTATCCGCTCCGACCGGGCACGAGGGCCTGTATCGGAAAACACGAATACCGATTATTCAGAATCGCACCTACCATTCGGTATCGGAACGCCAGTAGACTGCTGACTGGAGCGCCCCGGACCGTTGAACCGCCGCGGCGCCGCCCCCTTTACCTTGGCCGCCATGACACTGAACGAGCTTTCCGCCCTCCCCCAGACCGACTTCGCCCGCGCACTGGGGGGCATTTTCGAGCACTCCCCCTGGATTCCCGAGCGCGCCTGGGCCGCCCGTCCGTTTGCTTCCGTGCAGGGGCTGCACAGGGCCATGGTGGAGGTCGTGCAACGGGCCAGCCACGACGAACAGCTTGCCTTGATCATGGCGCACCCCGAGCTCGCAGGCAAAGAGGCCGCCGCGGGCACGCTCACCAGCGCATCAAGCAGCGAACAACGCGGCGCGGGCCTGGACCAATGCAGTCCCGACGAACTCAGCCGGCTCCGCGGTCTGAACACGGCCTACCGCGAGCGCTACGGAATGCCGTTCATCATTGCCGTCAAGGGCCGCAGCCGTTACCAGATCATGGAAGCCATCGAAGAACGCCTGCATAATGACAGGGACGCCGAACTGGCCACCTGCCTGGACCAGATCGCGCAGATCGCCCGCTTCCGGCTGGACGCGCAATTTATGGTTCACCTGACGATAGAACCGCTGACGCGCGAGGCCTTCGCGCCCTTTGGCGACGTCATCCAGGCGGACGACTCCGTGCGGCACTTCACCATCAACGACGGCAATACCGAGCGCTATCACGATCTTGCCCACATCGACGCCGGCCCGGACGGCCGCGTCATCGTCTCGATTTTTCGGGGGCAGCCGCGCTCGCTGCCGTTTCCGGTGACCATGATGGAACGTCACCCGAAGGCCAGCCAGGCGTTCATCCCCCTGTCGGATCGCCCGTACCTGGTGGTCGTGGCCGACCCTGCCTCCACGCCGACGGTCGACGATCTGCGGGTCTTCCTGTGCGAGGGCGGCCAGGGCGTGAACTACGCCAAAGGCGTCTGGCACCACCCGTTGCTCGCGCTGGATCAGGTGTCGAACTTCCTGATCATCGATCGCGCGGGGCCGGGCGAGAACTGCGATGTGGTCGGGATGGAAGCGGTCAGCATGATTCCCCCGCTGGAGCAGCGCTGACGCAGCCCCGCCTGGGGATTCGTGTCACAACGGGACATCGGCATGGTCCGTCCTCTTCTGGCTCCTCAACGAGCGGGCCGGATTTCCTATACCGTCAAATACGCGCGACGCACACCGTCGTCGGCCATGAGTTCAGCCATCGAGCCGCTATAGCGGATCTGGCCTTTCTCCAGGACATAGACGCGGTCCGACACCAGCTCGGCAAACGGGGCGTTCTGCTCCGACAGCAAAATGCTGATGCCCTGCTTTTTCAGCCCCAGGATCATATCGGCCATCTGTTCGACGATGATGGGCGCCACGCCCTCGGACGGCTCATCGAGCAATACCAGGTAGGGGTTGCCCATGAGCGTCCGCGCCACCGTGAGCATCTGTTGTTCCCCGCCGCTCATTTGCCCCGCTGGACGCCGCTGCATGGCCCCCAGATTGGGAAACAATGCATACAGGGCTTCGGGCGTCCAGTTCAGGGCTGCCGTACCATCGGACCAGCACCGGGCCGGCTGCCGCCCCACTTCCAGGTTCTCGGCCACGGTCAGGTCACTGAAGATTCGCCGGTCTTCCGGGACGAACCCCAGGCCCAGGCGGGCAATCTCGTAAGGCTGCAGGCCGCCGATATCATGCCCCATGAAGAAGCGCCCGCCCTTGCTTCTGTCCATCAGGCCCATGATGGACTTGAACGTGGTGGATTTGCCGGCACCGTTGCGTCCCATGAGGGCCACCACTTCGCCGCGCCCCACCTCCAGGCTGACATCAAACAGGATATGCGCAGCGCCATACCAGGCATTCAGGCCGGTGACGCTGAGCAGTGTCTGCCTTGAAGCCATGCCCGTCATATCGTCACCCGCGGCGATTTGTTTCTGCCGAAAGTCTTGCCGCTGCCAAAGTAAACCTCCTGTACCTTGGGGTGATTGCGAATGGTTTCCGCATCGCCTTCGGCTATCATCTGGCCGCGCGCCAGCACGATCATCCGGTCGGAGTGGGCAAACACCACGTCCATGCTGTGCTCCGTGAACAACACAGCCATCTCGCGCTCGAGCACCAGACGCTTGGTCAGCGCCATGAGTTCGTTGCGCTCTCTCGGCGCCATGCCGGCCGTGGGCTCATCCATGAGCAACAGGCTGGGCTCGTTGGCCAATGCCATGGCCAGTTCCACCCGCTTGACGTCGCCGTAGGCGAGCTGGCTGCACGGACGATCCGCCTGAGAGTCCATGCCGACCTGCTCCAGCAGGCGCATGGCCTCACGACGAAAGCGCCGGGCCGCCACGCTGAAAAAGGAATAAATCTGCCGACGATGGGCCAGCAACGCCATCTGCACGTTTTCCACCACGGTCAGCGAAGCAAATGTCGCGGCGATCTGGAAGGTGCGCCCCACCCCAAGCCGGGCAATATTGCGCGGGCTGAGGCCCAACAGTTCGGCGCCCCGCAGCTTCACCGAACCGGCCGTGGCGCGGAGCTGGCCATCGATCATGTTGAACGTCGTGGTCTTGCCGGCGCCGTTCGGGCCGATCATGGCCAGCAGCTCCCCTTTGGCGATGTCGAAACTGATTCCATCCACAGCCCAGTTGCCGCCAAACTGCTTCGACAGGTCTCTGACTTCCAGCAAGCTCATGCAGACTTCTCCCCGACTGCCGAGTGACGCGCCTTCCAGCGGCCGGCAAGATCCCTGAGCGAGCCCACGATCCCGTGAGGTGCAAGCAACACCAGCACCAGGATGACTCCCCCAAACAAGGCATGCCAGTACTGGGTGGCGCCCATGAAATAATCTTGCAGCAAGTGAAACACTGCCGCCCCCACCACTGGCCCCATCAGCGTTTGCAAGCCGCCCAGAAGCACCATGACCAGGGCATCAACGGACTTGGCGATGGAAATAACCTCCGGGCCGACACTCCCCTTGGAGAACACGAACAACGCGCCCGACAGGCCTGCGAAAGCGCCCGACAGGATGAAGGTCAGCCACTGCACCCGCTGCACGTCGATGCCGATTGCCCCGGCGCGCAGCGCCGAATCCCGGCAGGCGCGAATGGCATAGCCAAAGGGGGAAAAGAGGATGCGGCGAATCGCCCAGGCCGAAAACACCACGACTGCCAGGACGAAATAGTAGTAAATGTTCCCATCGAGCCAGGCCGGCGGCCACAAACCGATGAGGCCATTCGACCCTCCGGTGAAGTCATCCCACTGGAAGACCACCGACCACACGATCTGAGCAAACGCCAGGGTCAGCATGGCCAGATACACCCCCGAGAGGCGAATGCAGAACCAGCCAATGATGAGCGCGCCGATGGCTGCCACCGCCGGTCCCAGCACGAGGGCCCAGCCCACGGGAAAACCCGCAGCCTTGAGGCACAAAGCCGCCCCGTATGCCCCCAAGCCGAAGAAAGCGGCATGCCCGAAGGACGCCATGCCTCCAGGTCCCATCATCAGGTGCAGGCTCAAGGCAAACAAGGCCGCAATGATCACGTCCAGCATCAGGATCGGCGCATAAGGCATCAGGCCGGACAGCGAAGGAAGGAGCGCCAGCACGGCCACCAACCCGACCATGGATGCTCGGAAGGCCGGGCCCGGGCGCCGCAGGGGAGTCTCGACCGGGGCCGAGTTGCGGCTGACGCCCTGCGGGCGGCCAAACAGTCCCCACGGCCGGAAGACCAGCACCACGGCCATGAAAACGAACTCCAGCACCAGCGTGAGCTTGGGCAGCGCGAACGTGAGACCCGCGAAAGACACCGTGCCCAGCGCCACGCACAGGGCCTTGAGCTCCGCAATGATCAGCGCGGCCACATAGGCACCGGGAATGGAGCCCATACCACCCACCACGACCACCACGAACGCATCGCCGATGCTGCTCAGATCCAGCGTCAGGTCAGCCGGGATTCTGGGGATCTGCAAAGCGCCCCCCAGCCCCGCCAGCAACGCCCCCAGGGCAAAGACGCTCGTGAAGAGCCAGGCCTGATTGACCCCCAGCGCCCCCAGCATTTCACGATCCTGCGTGGCCGCCCGCACATACGTGCCCCATCGGGTGCGCGTGAGCAGCATCCACAACAGGCCCAGGACAGCGGGCCCCACGAACACCAGCAGAAGGTCATAGCCCGGAAAGTAACGGTCCAGAATCCTGATCGAGCCGCTCAGGCCCGGCGCCAGGGGCCCCAGCAAATCCTCGGGACCCCACAGCCACAGCGCCATGTCGTTGAACACCAGCACCAGGGCGAACGTGGCCAGCAACTGGAACAATTCGGGGGCCCGGTAAATTCGCCGCAGCAAGACGATTTCGACGGCAGCCCCCAGGACACCGACCAGCAAGGAGGCCCCCAGCAGAGCCACCCAGAAGCCCAATGGCGTGCCGCCGAAGGAATGCACCAGGGTGTAGGCCACATACAGACCCAGCATGTAGAGCGAACCATGGGCGAAGTTCACGATCCGCGTGACGCCGAAAATCAGCGACAGACCCGCCGCCAGCATGAACAGAGAGGAGGCCTCCACCAGCCCATTCAGGAGCTGCACGACCAAGCCGGAAAATCCCATTCTTATCCCTTCGCACGGGCCTGCGCACGACCTCCGGTGTCCTGCCTCACGCGGAGGATACCGGAGGCTGCGCGCCCGACCTTACGGCATGCGGCTACCGGGCGGAGGCGGGCCGCAACGTCCGCACCACATCGTCGGGGGGCAGCACATCGGCCCCATTCACATAGCGGATGTTGGTCATGATGCCTTTGCCGTCTTTCTTGGCGAGCGTACCCACATAGGCGCCCATGGTGGACTGATGATCGATCGCGCGGTAGGTAATGGGGCCGAACGGCATGTCCACCTTCAAGCCGGCGAACGCCTTGACCAGGGCATCCGTGTCGGTGGAACCCGCTTTTTTCATCCCCGCCGCCAGAGACTTGACGGCGGTATAGCCCACGATCGTGCCCAGACGCGGGTAGTCGTGATACTTGTCCTCATAGGACTTGAGGAACGCCTTGTGTTCCGGGGTGTCGATGGCATACCAGGGATAGCCGGTCACCACCCAGCCCACCGGGGTTTCGTCACCCAGCGGATCCAGGTATTCCGGCTCACCGGTCAGCAGGCTGACGACCGACAAGCCCTTGAAGAAGTTCCGCTGAGTGCCGGCTCGAACGAACTTGGCCAGATCGGTTGCGAACAGGACGTTGAACATCGCATCGGGTTTGGCATCGGCCAGCGCCTGCACGACATTGGCGGCATCGATCTTGCCCAGCGGGGTGGCCTGCTCAGCCACGAATTCCACGTCCGGCTGCGCCTCCTTCATCAGCGCCTTGAAGGTCTCCACCGCAGACTGACCGTACTCGTAGTTCGGGTACACCAGCGCCCAGCGTTTCTTGTGCATTTTCACCGCTTCCGGCACCAGCATCGCCACCTGCATATAGGTGGAAGCGCGCAAACGATAGGTATATTTATTGCCATCTTTCCAGACGATCTTGTCCGTCAGCGGCTCGCTCGCCAGGAAGAACCGCTTCTTGTGCCTGGCATAGTCGGACACGGCCAGGCCGACATTGGACAGGAACGTGCCCATGAGCACATCCACCTTGTCCGATGCCAGTAAATCCTCTGCGGCGCGAACGGCATCACCGGTGTTGGCGTTGTCGTCGCGAATGATGAGCTTCAGCTGCTTGCCGTCGATGCCGCCCGCCCTGTTGATTTCGTCCAGGGCCAGGTCCATCCCGTTCTTGTATGGTCCCAGGAAGGCCGGCTGGCTCTTGTAGCTGTTGAGTTCACCAATCTTGATGACGTCTTGCGCCGCCAGCGCATTCGCCGAGAACATCACGCTCGCCAGGCCGGCAAGCAGTGTCGAACAAACTCCGAGATATTTCATGAGTATTCCTCGTTGGGTACAAAGTTCGGGTCTTGAATCTCAGCGGCGGGCATCATTCCTTCTTCCCGACCGACTGCAGGCTGAGCGCCAGCAGGGCAACGGCAATCAGGACCATCCCCAACAGATCGACATGGCTTGGCCGTTCGCCCAGTTGCAACCACCCGGACATCACACTGACGACCGGCACGCCCAGCGCCGCCATGCCCGCGACTCCGGCCGATAGATGCTGCAACGCAAAAATCCACAAGAACCAGGCAATCGCCGTGGCCAGGACAGCGTTGTAAATCAGGGCACCGAAAAAATACGGGGCCAGTTCCACGGGCCGTTCCGGAATCCACAAGGCCACCAGACACAGCGCCAGCGCGCCGAAAACCATTTGCCAGGCGGTCAGCGGCAGAGCATCCATGGGGAAATCGCGGCGGATCCACTTGGTCACGATCATGGCCAGCGCCCAGCACAGCCCCGCCCCAACGGCGAGCACTTCGCTCAAGACGCTGCCTTGCCTATGCCAGGGCTCCAGGATCAGGATCAGACCCGCGGCCGCCAGGCTGAGCGCGCCCCACTGCAGCCCCCGGATACGCTCACCAAATGCAAACCACGCCATGGGAATCACCCAAAACGGCATGGTATAGACCAGAATGGAAGTCTTGCCCACCCCACCCTCCAACAGCGCCACCTGGATCAGCGCCGAAAAGGCGGCCGTCTGCAGCATCCCCAGCAACAGCACGCGCGGCCACGCTCGAATGCGCAACGAGGTTTTACGCACCAGCAGCAGGCCCAACAGGAACAGCGCGCCAAACAGGTTGCGCAAGGCCGAGAAATCGAACGGCCCCACGAATTCCATGACTTTCTTCAGGACCACCCAGTTGTAGCCCCACACGACTGCCATGCTGGCCAGGGCCAGTAGCGCCAGGCGTTTGCCGCGGCGCGTGTCGGCCCCGGGTTCGGCCCGCACCGTTTCATCGCGCATGGCCGATGCGGCGGCCGGCTTGCCCGCAGCGTGCGCGCGTTCGGTTTTCAAGATATCCCTTGTCCTTCCCAGTAACCGGACTCATGATAATGGTTCCGGAGCGCATCGATGAAATACCGAACCTTCGCAGGCAGATAGCGCTGCTGGGGATAGACCGCCTGGATGTCGTAGGCCGGCAGCGCGTAATCATCCAGCACAGTGACCAGTTCGCCGCGCTTGAGCTCCCGCTGGATCTCCCAGGTGGAGCGCCAGCCCACCCCCAGCCCGGCGCGCACCCAATGGTAGAGCAGCTCGCCATCGTTGCAGGCCAGATCGCCCCGGACCCGCACCGCGAATCGCTTGCCGTCCCGCAGGAAGGTCCAGCCGCGATGCTGCCCACCCTGCAGGTTGAAGGCCAGGCAGTTGTGACGCGACAGGTCTTCCGGCACGCGCGGCACGCCGTAGCGTTCGAAATACTCGGGCGTGCCGCAGACCACACGCTGATTCGGGTACAGGCGGACTGCCACGTAATTGGGGTCGGTGACTTCACCGATCCGAATGGCCATGTCGTAACCCTCGCGCACCAGATCCACCACGCTATCCGTGAAATTGAAGGAGAGCGCTAGCTCGGGATAATGCGTCCGGAACGTCAGCGCATGCGGCGCCACATGCAAACGGCCGAATGACGCGGGGGCCGAAACGACCAGATGGCCGGTCAGCGTCTGGCGCCGGACCATAATGCTGGCGTCGGCTTCGTCGAAGTCCTGGATGAGCTGCTGGCACTTCTCCAGGTAGCGTTCCCCCAGGTCCGTCAGCACCAGGCCGCGGGTGGACCGGTGCATGAGTTGCACGCCCAGACGCTTCTCCAAAGCCGTCAGCCGGCGACCCATGATCACCGGCGTGACGCCCTCCACCAGCGCGGCCGCTGCGAAGCTGCCTCGTTCGGCAATCAATACAAAACTGTGTATTTCGGTGTACCGGCTCATGGCAGGCCCTTTACTCCGCAATGGCCGTGAACTGCTTTTGATTCAATGGATTTCTCCGACAAGGTGGGCCTGAGCGATCTTTGCCACACGCCCGAAATCGACCCCGCAATACTGACAGGATACTCGCTAACACATACTTTAAGTATGTACAGAAATGTCCTCTCCTGGCATTCCCGTGTCCCACGCTTCTCCGTATTCTGGACTCGGCCCCCTGCTGAACCCACGGGGCCGGCAGACGCCAAGCCCGTACGACGGGTTTCCACCCCCAAAACACCAGGAGCCACCATGGCCAAGATGAGAGCAGTGGACGCCGCCGCGGCCGTCCTGCGGAAAGAAGGCATCACTACCCTGTTCGGCGTGCCCGGCGCCGCCATCAACCCGCTGTATTCCGCACTGCGCCAGCACGGCGGCTTCACCCCGATCCTGGCGCGCCACGTCGAGGGCGCTTCGCACATGGCCGAGGGCTATACACGCGCCAGACCCGGCAACATCGGTGTCTGCCTGGGCACCTCGGGCCCGGCTGGAACGGACATGATCACCGGCTTGTATTCCGCATCCGGCGACTCGATTCCCATTCTGTGCATCACCGGCCAGGCGCCTCGTGCGCAGTTGCACAAGGAGGCCTTCCAGGCCGTGGACATCGAAGCTATCGCCAAGCCCGTGACCAAATGGGCCGTGACCGTACGCGAGCCCGAACTTGTGCCCCACATGCTCCAGCAGGCGTTCCACCTCATGCGCTCCGGCAGGCCAGGGCCGGTGCTGCTCGACCTGCCCTTCGACGTGCAGATGGCGGAAATCGAATTCGACGTCGAGACCTACCAGCCGCTCGCCGTCTTCAAACCCGCCGCCACGCCCGCCCAGGCCGCCAAGGCGGTTGCCATGCTGAACGCCGCCGAGCGCCCGCTGCTCGTGGCCGGCGGCGGAATCTTCAGTTCCGGCGCGGAAGCGTTGTTCCAGGAATTCGCCGAGCTGACCGGGGTACCCGTGGTGCCGACCTTGATGGGCTGGGGCGTGATTCCGGACGACCACCCGCTCATGGCCGGGATGGTCGGGCTGCAGACCGCGCACCGCTACGCCAACACCAGCTTCCTGGCCTCCGACTTCGTGATGGGGATCGGCAATCGCTGGGCCAACCGCCACACGGGTTCGACCCAGGTCTATACCAAGGGCCGCACCTTCGTGCACATCAACGTGGATCCCACGCAGATCGGCAAGGTTTTCGGCCCCGACTTCGGCATCGCATCGGATGCGGATGCGGCGCTGCGCCTCATGATCGCGGAAGCCCGGCGACTGAAGGCCGGTGGCCGACTGCGCGACCGCGGCAGCTGGGCCCGGGAATGCCGGGCGCGCAAGGGCGAAAAATCCATGCAGCGCAAGACGCACTTCGGCCAATCGCCGCTCAAGCCGCAGCGCGTGTACGAGGAAATGAACAAAGCGTTTGGCAAAGACGTGCGTTACGTCACCACCATCGGGCTGTCGCAGATCGCCGCCGCTCAGCTGCTGCACGTCTACGGTCCCCGCCACTGGATCAATGCGGGGCAGGCCGGCCCGCTGGGCTGGACGATTCCCGCCGCGCTGGGCGTGGTGGCCGCCGAGACCGGCGACGAGATCGTGGCACTGTCCGGCGATTACGACTTCCAGTTCATGCTCGAAGAGCTCGCCGTAGGCGCACAATTCAATCTACCCTATATTCATGTGGTGGTGAACAACGCGTATCTGGGCCTGATCCGCCAGTCGCAACGTGGCTTCGACATGGACTACTGTGTGCAGCTTTCCTTCGACAACATCAACTCGCCCGAGACCGATGGCTACGGCGTCGATCACGTGAAGGTGGCCGAAGGGCTCGGCTGCAAGGCGATCCGCGTGAAGAAGACGGAGGAAATCCAACCGGCCATCGCGCAGGCGCGCGCCTGGATCCGGCAGTACCGGGTCCCCGTCGTGGTTGAGTTCATCCTGGAACGCGTGACCAACATTTCGATGGGCAACGACATCGACGCCATCCACGAATTCGAGGAAATGGCCGAGCACGGGGAAGACGCGCCGACCGCCATCACGCTGCTGGACTGACATTCAAGCTTCAACCTCATTCAACAAAGGAGACTCACGACCATGCCAAAACTTGCCGCCAACCTGTCGATGCTCTTTACGGAACTCGACTTCCCGGCCCGCTTCCAGGCCGCCGCCAGAGCCGGCTTCAAAGGCGTGGAATATCTGTTTCCCTACGCCTACGACAAACATGAGCTGGCCCAACGTCTGAAAGACAACGGTCTGGTGCAGGTGCTGCACAACCTGCCGGCGGGCGACTGGGAAGCGGGCGAGCGCGGCATTGCCTGCCATCCCGACCGCATCGCCGAATTCCGGCAGAGCGTGGAGAAGGCTGCGGAATATGCCCAGGCGCTGGACTGCCCCCGGGTCAATTGCCTGGCCGGCAAGGCGCCCGCGGGCGCAGACCCCCAGGCCGTGCATGACACGTTCGTGGCGAACCTGAGCTACGCCGCCGGCGAACTCAAGAAGGCCGGAATCCTGCTGGTCATGGAACCCATCAATACCTTCGACATACCGGGGTTCTACCTGTCGCACACCCAGCAGGCGGTGGAGCTGATCGCGGAGGTCGGCTCCGACAATCTGAAGATTCAGTACGACATCTATCACATGCAGCGCATGGAGGGCGAGCTGGCCAACACAATATCCCGGCACCTGGGGGCCATCGGCCATATGCAACTGGCGGACAACCCTGGACGCCACGAGCCCGGGACGGGTGAAATCAACTTCAACTGGCTGCTGCGCCACATCGACGCCATCGGCTACGACGGCTGGATCGGCTGCGAATACAAGCCGACCACGCGCACTGAAGACGGGCTGGGCTGGATCGAGGCGATGGCCTGACCGCTTCCGACAATCACTGAACAGGAGAATTCACATGGCAACTATCGGCTTCATCGGTCTGGGCATCATGGGCACCCCCATGGCGGCCAACCTCATCAAGGGCGGCCACACGCTGGTGACCCATACTCGCAGCAAGACTCCGCTGAGCCTGCTGGACGCGGGCGCCAAGCCGCTGGCCAACGCCGCCGAAGTCGCGAAAACGGCCGAAATCATCATCATCATGGTGCCAGACACGCCCGACGTGGAAGCGGTGCTGTTCGGCGAGAACGGCGTGGCGGCCGGCCTGTCGGAAGGCAAGATCGTCATCGACATGAGTTCGATCTCGCCCGTGGCAACCAAGGAATTTGCCCGCAAGATCAATGCGCTGGGCTGCGAATATCTGGACGCCCCCGTCTCGGGCGGTGAAGTGGGCGCCAAGGCCGGCAGCCTCACCATCATGATCGGCGGCAACCAGGCAGCCTTCGATACCTGCAAGCCGATCTTCGACCTGATGGGAAAGAACGTCACACTGATCGGCAAGAACGGCGACGGCCAGACCACCAAGGTTGCCAACCAGATCATCGTGGCGCTCACCATCGAGGCCGTCAGCGAAGCTCTGGTGCTGGCATCCAAGGCCGGCGCCGACCCGGTCAAGGTCCGTCAGGCGCTCATGGGCGGATTCGCAAGCTCCCGAATCCTGGAAGTGCATGGCGAACGCATGATCAAGCGCACGTTCGATCCGGGCTTTCGCATCAACCTGCACCAGAAGGATCTGAACCTGGCGCTGTCCACCGCGAAACAGCTCGGGATGTCGCTGCCCAGCACCGCCGTCGCCCAGGAACTGTTCAACGCCTGTGTGGCGCACAACGGCGCCGCCTGGGACCATTCCGGCATGGTCCGTGCGCTCGAACTGCTCGCCAACCACGAGATCGGACAGTAAAGTGACGTACCGTATGGGCACTCGCGCCCTTCCTTCCTTTCTTCGGACAGATCCATGACGATCGAGCCCCGCGCGCTCCTGACGCGACTCTTTCAGGCTGCCGTGCGCGCCGCGCAGCCTGAGCATTGCATCACAGCATTTCTGCCGCCCGCGCCCAAGGGCCGCACCATCGTCATCGGGGCCGGGAAGGCCTCAGCCGCCATGGCCCAAGCCTTCGAACGCCAATGGAAGGGTCCGCTCCAGGGCGTGGTGGTCACGCGCTATGGCTACGACGTCCCCTGTGAGCGCATCCGGATCCTGGAGGCCGCGCACCCTGTACCGGACCAGGCCGGAAAAGTCGGAGCGCAACTGCTGTTCGAAGAGGTGCGCAGGCTGACCGAAGACGATCTGGTGGTCTGCCTGATCTCGGGCGGGGGGTCGTCCTTGCTGCCGGTCCCGGGCCCGGGCGTGACGCTGGAGGACAAGCAGGCCATCAGCCGCGACCTGCTCAAGTCCGGCGCCACGATCTCCGAGATGAACTGCGTGCGCCGCCACCTGTCGGGCATCAAGGGCGGCCGCCTGGCCGCCGCCTGCGCGCCCGCTCGTGTCGTCAATCTGATGATCTCCGATGTCCCGGGCGATCAGCCCTGCGACATTGCATCCGGCCCGACCGTCGCGGACCCCACCCGTTGCGCCGATGCGCTTGATATCGTACGCCGCTACCGCATCGATCTGCCTGATGGCGCGCGGCACCTGCTGGAATCCGGCGAGGGGGAGACCCTCAAACCCGGAGACCCGCGCTTGGCCCGCGTGGAAACCCACTTGATCGCAACCCCCCAGATGGCGCTCGAAGCGGCCGCTGCCGAGGCTCGCCTGGCAGGCATCACGCCGCTGATCCTGAGCGACCGCCTCGAAGGCGAAGCACGCGACGTGGGCAAGGTTCTAGCCGGGATCGCCCTGCAGGCGCGCGCCCATGGACAGCCCATCGCGCCGCCCTGCGTTCTGCTGTCGGGCGGTGAAACCACCGTGACCGTGCGCGGCCAGGGCCGAGGCGGGCGCAACGTGGAGTGCCTGCTGTCCGCCGCCATCGCCCTGGACGGCGCACCGGGCGTCTACGGACTGGCGGGCGACACGGACGGAGTCGACGGCCAGGAAGAGATCGCCGGCGCACTGATCACGCCAGACACGCTGGCTCGCGCCTGGGCTGCGGGCATGCCGCCGCGCACCCACCTGGACGACAACGACGGGCATGGATTCTTCGAGCGCCTGGGCGACTCGCTGATCACGGGCCCCACACTGACCAACGTGAACGATTTTCGCGCCTTCCTGGTTCTGTGAGCCGGGGCGCAGGAGACATACCACCATGACGACCGAACGACGCGCCCGCATCTTGGCGACGCTGGGGCCCGCCAGTTCCAGCCCGGAGCAGATCCGCGCGCTGGCGCTGGCCGGCGCCAACGTCTTCCGGCTGAATTTCAGCCACGGCACCCACGAGGACCACGCGCAGCGCCACGGCATCATTCGCCAGATCGAACAGGAGATCGGCCGCCCCATCGGGATTCTGATGGACCTGCAGGGACCCAAGCTGCGCGTGGGCCGCATTATCGGCGGCAAGGTCACGCTGCAACCCGGACAGGCCTTCCGCCTGGATCTGGACCCCGCTGACGGCAATGCCGCGCGCGCCAACCTGCCTCACCCGGAAATCTTCGCGGCGCTGGAAGACGGCACCGACCTGCTGCTGGATGACGGCAAGCTGCGCCTGCACGTCGACCGCCACGGCTCGGACTTCGCCGAGACCACGGTGATAGTGGGCGGGCCGCTGTCGGACCGCAAGGGCGTCAACGTGCCGGGCGTGATCCTGCCGATTTCACCGCTGACCGCCAAGGACCGCGACGACCTGGAATTCGGCCTGTCGCTGGGCGTGGACTGGGTGGCACTCTCGTTCGTCCAGCGCCCGGAAGACATCATTGAAGCCCGCAGCCTGGTGGGCAAGCGCGCCTGGATCATGGCCAAGCTCGAGAAGCCCGCCGCCATCGAGCACCTGAGCGCCATCGTCGAGGAGGCCGACGGCATCATGGTCGCGCGCGGCGACCTGGGCGTGGAACTCCCGCCGCAGCGCGTCCCCGTGCTGCAGCAGCGCATCGTGCGCAGCGCCCGCGCCGCCGGCAAACCCGTGGTCGTGGCAACCCAAATGCTGGAATCCATGATCAGTTCCCCGGTGCCCACGCGGGCCGAGGCCTCGGACGTGGCCACTGCCGTCTACAGCGGCGCGGACGCCGTGATGCTGTCGGCCGAGTCCGCATCGGGCCAGTATCCCGTCGAAGCCGTGACCATCATGGAACACATCATCCGCGAGGTGGAGTCCGACCCGAGCTGGCGAACTGGCCTGGATGCCACTCACAGCGGCGCCGAACCCACCATCCCCGAGGCCATCTGTTACGCGTTGCGTAATGTGGCGGAACTGCTGCAACCCGCCGCCACGGTCGCCTACACGGCCTCGGGCTTCAGCGCGCTGCGCGCGAGCCGGGAACGGCCCACCACGCCCATCCTGGCGCTGACGCCGGAGCTTGCCACGGCGCGGCGCCTGGCGCTGGCGTGGGGCGTGCGGCCGATCCACTTCCCCGAGCAGCTTCAGGAATCCAGCGAGATGATCGCCTGCGCGACCCGCAGCGCCCGCGACTCGGGGCTGGCCGGCCCCGGCGACACCATCATCGTCATCGCCGGACTGCCCTTCGGCCGGAGCGGAAGCACGAATCTGCTGCACGTGGCCAGGGTATAGGGTCCGTTGGAATCCGGTCAGAACGAAAGTATCGGCTTGCCACAGCGGATGAACTGACCCGCGACCGCCTGGCCCAAAAAGTCGAACGACTTGCTGATCAGGCGTCCACGGGAAAACGTCATGATGGGCCAACCCGTCACATCGATCCCCTCGTAGGGGGTGTAGTCCACGTTGTGATGCAAGCGCTGGTTGCGGATCGTGACCTGCAGGGTGGGATCCCAGAGCGCAATGTCCGCATCGGCGCCGACCATGATGGAGCCCTTGCGCGGATAGATCCCATAGAGCTTCGCAGGCTGCGTCGCGGTAAGCGCCACGAACTGGTGGATGCTGATGCGACCGCCCACGACGCCACCTGAAAACAGCAGCGGCAGGCGCGTCTCGAGCCCGGGAATGCCATTGGGGATATGGTGGAAGTGCTGCTCGTGTCCGTGCGGCTTCTTGCCGTCCGGATCATCGTACGAATACGGCGCATGATCCGACGAAAACACCGAGAAGACGTTGTGGGAAAGCGCTCGCCATACCGCCTCCTGGTTCGCCGGATCGCGCGGCGGCGGGCTGCACACACACTTCGCGCCTTCGTAGCCATCCACGT
>Ga0134125_10003019_pt1 | contig 19699 bp, 27 predicted proteins | sample KB31751_FD_96464 | JGI IMG/M metagenome (GOLD analysis project Ga0134125, IMG submission 96464) | Terrestrial soil microbial communities with excess Nitrogen fertilizer from Kellogg Biological Station, Michigan, USA - KB3-175-1 | ecosystem: Environmental > Terrestrial > Soil > Unclassified ... | reverse complement strand
CCGGGGCCCTGAGCGGTGATGCGCGGCGCTGCGCCGCCAACGCCGGGACGCGGACCTGGCTGCGGCGGGCGCAACTCGATGCGGACGCCTTCGCGGCACAGCATCGCGACCTTGCGCCCGGCCGCGACGGCGCCTCGATCAACCTGAGCGAGAGCCCGTTGAGCCGGCTTGCCGCGCCGAGCGGCGGCCAGCCGGCGTTCCTCGACCGGCACCAGGTGGAAGCCGGGGAGCGGGTGCGCCGGCTGGTCGAGCGGGCGCAACTGCAACCGCGGCTGACCATGGCCTATTCGGCCTCGCGCACCGCCGGTAACCGGCCGCAGGCGGCGGGCGATATCTCCGACCTCGCCGCCGACGCGCGGCGCGACCTGGCGCGCATTCATGCGGTGCTGCCGCGCGACTGCGCCGGCGTCGTGCTCGACGTGTGCGGACTGCTGAAGGGCCTGCAAGAGGTCGAGCGCGATCGCGGCTGGCCGCGGCGCAGCGCCAAGCTGGTGCTCAGGATCGGCCTCGAGCAACTGGCGCAGCACTATGGGCTCGGGCCCGTCGCGCGCGGCGCCGACAGCGGCCGGGAGCGGAGCTGGATGGAGGAGGGCGCCCGGCCGATGCAGTTCGGCTGAGGTTCGGCTGGTTCAGGCCGCGGTGAGGGCGCGCGCCTCGGCGCGGATGCGGTTGACCATGGCGACGAGGCCGTTGGAGCGCTGGGTCGACAGGTGCTCGCGCAGGCCGAGCTCGTCGAAGATGGCGATCGCGTCGGTGCCGGCGATCTCGGCCGGCGTGCGGCCGGAGTAGAGCGCGATCAGGATCGCGGCGAGGCCGCGGACGATCATGGCGTCCGACTCGCCGCGATAGCGCAGCAGGGCGCCGTCGCGTTCGCTCACCAGCCAGACCTGCGAGACGCAGCCATTGACCTTGGTGGCGGCGTTCTTCTCGCTGTCCGCGAGCGGCGGCAGCTTCTGGCCGAGCTCGATGATGTAGCGGTACCGGTCTTCCCAATCGTCGAGATAGGAGAGGTTTTCGGCGATTTCGGTGAAGGCGGCTGGGTGCGGCATGCCCGCTATGTAGGGTACCCGCCGCGGCCGCGCCAGCCGGTTCAGTCTCCGCCCTTGCCCGAATGCTTGCCATTCGGGCCGCCGTTGCCGTTGCCGTTGCCGGAGTTGCCTTTGCCGTTGCCCGAGTTGCCGTTGCCGTTGCCGTTGCCGGAGTTGCCGTTGCCGTTGCCGGAGTTGCCGTTGCCGGAATTACCGTTGCCTTCGCCGTTGGTGTTGGCGGAATTGTCGTTGCCGGAGTTGCCCTTATCGGAATTGCCCTTGCCGGAGTTGCCCTTGTCCGGTTTGCCTTTGTCGCCCTTGCCCTTGTTGTCGCCGGTGAAGGGCTTGCCGTTGGCGCCGACAACCGGCGGAAGCGGACCGTCGCCACTGACGGCGATGTCGTCTCCGGTCTTGAGGCTATCGACGGTCGCGGACTGGCCAACGGTGATGAGTGTATGGCTGCCGTTGTGATAGTCGCCGACCTCGACATGACCGCGCTGTACGCTGACCGAGGCGCCGGTGTCGCCCGAGGTGACGGTGAAGCGCGTGCCTTTCACGACGGCGGCGAGATAAGGCGTCTCGACGGCGAAGTGCTTGACGTTCTCGACCTGCGCCTCGACGGACACGCTGCCGAAATACTGGGTGACCGTGGTGCTCGGAAGCGCTGCGGTCCCGCGGTCGTGGATCTGGATCTGCGTATTGGGACCGAGGTCGAGCGTTTCCTGGCCGCGCGTCAAGGTGACGTGGCCGAAGCCGAGCGTGCGGACTACGCGGCTGTCGGGCACCACCATGCCCCGGACAAGCGGCTGCCACTGATTGTCGACGAGCTGCAGGACCTGGCCACGCAGTTGCACTGCGGTCCAGTCGTCGGCGAAAGCGGACGTGGCGAGCAAGAGCGTGCCAGCAACGGACGCGCCGAGCAACTGCAACAGACGAGACATTCTGTCTTCCCCATCGATGGACATCATGGCGTCAACACCCGCCAGAACCGTCCTATGCAGGGAAAACCCCTAGTGGGAAATGAATCTCCCGCAGAGAACGACGGTATACTGAACGCGGAGTAAACCGTGGCGGGAAAAGTCGCGCGAGCACCCTTTCGACGGAGCGAAAGGCCTGAAAGGCGCCGGACGCCTCAGCTTGGCTGCGGGGCGCAACCGACGGCGGTTTCATAGCTTACCCAAGCGCCAACGCCGGCCTTTGCCGCATCCCCTGCGCGGGATGCGGGGGGCTGCCCTTATTGCGCTCTGATACGCCCGCCCACGATCCGCCCCGGACCCAGTCAACCGGTGAGAGAACCAATGAACATCTTTGCCCTGCGCCGGCGCGACGCCGGCCTTTCCGACCTGAAGCTGCCTGAAACCATGTTCCAGCCGGTCGAGCAGATCGACGACGACCTGTTGCCGCCCGAAGCGCCCGGGGAGCCGCTGCCGGTCGCCGCGGCCAACGAACTGGTGACCGCGCTCGTGGCGCTCGATGTCGCCGCGGCCGTCCGCGCCGACGCGCCGCGCGCCGAACCGCCGACGATGCCGGCGCCGCTGTCGCAGCGGCACCTCGAAACGATCGAGCGCATGGTCGAGCACCTCAGGGCCGACGAGGTGCGGCTGCGCGAGCAGATCGCCCAGACACGGCGGCAACTCGCCGATACGCGGCTGGCGCGACGCGGTTTTGAGCGGAACAGTACGGAATTGCGCCGCGGCATTGCGGCCCTGATGCGGCAGGCGGACGGAGACCCGGCTGCTCCGCCGCGGCGGCGGCCAACCAGCCCAGGTGTACTCGAGGATCTGCGGGATCCTGAGCCGGGCATGGCGATGGACGACGGAGGCGCTATCAGCGTCGCAACGCCACGCGCACGCCGCGACATGCACTGAGCGCACAGCCGGTCCCGTGGCGCCGGATTCGGCGAACGCATCGGGACCGGCCGAGGCTGGCCGCGCAGAACCGTCGCGTCAGAGCGCGGCGGTCTTGAGCTTCGACAGCGGACGGATCTTGACGCGCACGCTGGCCGGCTTGGCTGCGCCCGGCACCATTTCGCCGGTCGAGGGATTGCGGATCAGCGTGCCGGCCTTGCGGGCCGGAACCTTGCGGAGCGAAATCTTGAGCAGGCCCGGCAGGGTGAAATCGCCGACGCCACGCGGATGGATCGAGCCCATCATGACGTTCTCGATGGTCTCGAGCACACCCTTGGCGACCTGGCGGCTGAGGCCATTCTCTTCCGCGATCAGGTTGACCAGCGCCGACTTGGTCAACGCTTCCTTGACCGGCTTGATCTTGGCGGGGGCTGCCTTGGCGGCAGCGGGGCGCTTGGCCGGGGCTTTCTTGCTGGGCGATTGAGCCAAAGGACTCTCCTCAAAAAATTGAAAGGCTGCGACCGGTTACCCGAAAGGGGCAGGCAACGCCATAGGGTGAAGGCCCGCAAACACAAGGAATCACAGGCTTTAGATGGAAATCCGCGCTAGTTTCGCTGCGCTTGGAGAAATCACCCCGGCGGGGAGGGTGCGGAATGGAGATGGCGTATCGTGAGCGGTGGCAGGCGGAGATCGCCGAGCTGCAGAAAATTCTCGGCGGCTTCGAGCTCACCGAGGAGTGCAAGTGGGGCAAGCCCTGCTACACGCTCGAGGGCAAGAACGTCGTCATCATCCAGGGCTTCAGGGACTATTGCGCGCTCGGCTTTTTCCAGGGCGCGCTGCTGGCGGACCCGCAGAAGCTGCTGGTGCAGCTGGGGCGCGTGCAGGCGGCGCGGGTGATGCAGTTCACTGCCGCGGCCGACATCCGCCGCAAGGCCGCGACCATCAAAGCCTATGTGCGCGAGGCGATTGCCGCCGCCCGGGCCGGCGCGAGGGTGGAGGCGAAGCCGCTGAAGCTTGCCGCGCCCGAGGAACTGAGGGCGGCGTTCCGCGCCGACCCGCGGTTCAAACAGGCGTTCGAGGCGCTGACGCCCGGCCGGCAGCGCGGCTACCTGTTCCACTTCGCCGGCGCCAAGCAGCCCGCGACGCGCAGCGCGCGGATCGACAGAGCGAGACCGGCGATCCTTGCGGGAAAGGGGCTTCTCGATCGGAGCAGGACCATGCCCGTCCGATAGAGTGAGAGTCCACTGGATGATTTTCAGTCGGCCCGGACTGCCGGGCCGACCGAAGCTATTACATCGCCGTCTTGCCGGTTTCGAGCAGCGACTTGAGGTTGGACAGGATCTGCGGCCAGCCCTCCGAGATCATGGCGATGGTGCGCGAGTTTTCGACCGGCATCGTGTGGGTGACCGTCAGCCTGCTCGCCTCGCCGGCGGGGGCAACCTCGAAGAGGCAACGCCCATAGCCTTCGGCTTTCGCTTCAGGATCGTCCTCGTGGCGCCAGGAGAGCTCGAGGCGCCGGGGCGGCTCGATCGCGAGGATTTCGCCGGCATCGGTGACCGCACCCTTCGGCTGCACCATGCGCCAGGGCGAGCCTTGTTTCCAGTTGGTGTCGAAGGTGAAGCCGAACAGATACGCCTTCATGAACTCGGTGGTGGTGAGGGCCTCCCAGAGCTTCTGCGGCGTGGTGCGGATGTAGGTGACGTAGACGAAACGGCTCTCGGCCATGATGGTCTCCTCAAAGGTTTGGTTGGCATAGTGGTCCTTGGGCAGGCATGAACGGGCCCGCCTCAAGAGGGCTTGAGTTGGTGTGGTCGATGGTCCTGTGAAGTCGGAATGCCGCCCTACTCGAGCGGACATCCAGGGTCAGGAGCGCAAGTCAGTCATCGTCCCTCCCGCGCTTTGGTTTTGGTCGGCCTGCGCCGGGGGCGGGGGCTTCCAGCAGGTCCTTGAGGTCGGACAGGACCCGCAGGCGCGGACGCTCGAACTTGCCGATCCAGCGCTCCGCAATGCCGTTGATCGGCACCGGGTTGAGGTAGTGGAGCTTTTCCCGGCCTTTCCATTCGAACGTCACGAGGCTCGCCTCCTCGAGAACGCGCAGGTGCTTGGCGACGGCCGGGCGGGTCATGGCCAGCCCCTGGCAGAGCTCATTGAGGGACTGGCCGCCCCGCTCGTAGAGCCGGTCGAGCAACTCGCGACGGCTCTTGTCGGCCAAAGCCCGGAAAACCAGATCCCCGTCGTCATCTAATGATACCGTTTGGTTTCGTGTCATGCCCCGATATAGGAAACCATACGGTATCATGTCAAGGGGCTTCCGCTGCAGATCGCCAGTCTGGAGCAATGGGCAAGAAATGCAGAGGCGCGGGCATTCGGCGGCGGGCGGCGGCGGATTACGGTTGCGGTGAGGAAATCGAGCTGCCCGGCGCGTGTGATGCCGGCAGGGAAAGGACATCCGATGTCTCAATCCGGACCAGCAACAACCATCGCCCGGGCGCCGGCCCCGCTGCAGCCCCGGCGGGGCCGCGACGATGTCGCGGGCTTCGCCGTCGTCGGCCAGCCCTTCGCCTCTGGCGACCTGCTGTGTTTGAGGCGGTTTCCAGTCTCGACCTTCGGTCCCGGCTACACGTCGGTATGGCATCGGGCGGTGGACGGCACCTGGACGGTCTACACCTCGATCGCCCCCGAACAATCGTGCCCGCGCTTCATCGGGGCAGCGGTGTCCCGCGTTGTCGAAACGCCGATCGAGCTGGACTGGATCGACGCGGATGGTCTCACCGTGCGCATTCCGGCGGCGGGACTCGTGTGGCAACTGCGCCTTGCCAGCACGCCCGTGACGATGATGATGAACAGGATGATGGCGCTGATGCCGGCGGCGTTGTTCCGCAGCAATGCCGTGCTCGCGGCGATGTCGCTGCTGTCCATGCTGATGCTGCGGGCGGGCCGGATGCAACTGGGCGGGCATGTTCCGAACCGGCAGTGGTTCCAGGCGGGGCCGCGGCAAATCTGGATGGTTCGGAAGGCCAGCGCTTCGCTCGGCGGACGCGACTTCGGTCCTCCCCGGGCGCTACCGGAACAGGCTTCGATCGGCGAGGTGCCGCTGCCGCAACGCGGCCTGGTCATGATGGGCGCGTTTTCGTTCGAGGCGTTCACGCCCGGACTGCACCTGCCCGCGAGGCCCGAGCCGTTCCCCGCCCTCGGCTGAACAAAAAACTCTGCTCCGGTGTCGAGCGCTGCTGCCGCCCGACGATTAGCTGGCAACAGGCGAGCGGAACCGCCGGCCGCAACCGAGGAGGCAGATTCATGATCCCGACCATCACCGCATTCGAACGCTCGCCCGACGGGGGCAAGGGATTGTCGCGCGACACCCGGGTGCGCTGGGCGCTGGAAGAGGTCGGCCAGCGCTACCATGTGCGGCCGGTGTCGTTTGCGGCGATGAAGGAGCCGGCGCATCGCGCGCTGCATCCCTTCGGGCAGATCCCGACCTACGAGGAGGGCGACCTGGTGCTGTTCGAGAGCGGTTCGATCATCCTCCATATCGCGGACGCGCATCCTGGGCTGTTGCCGGCAGATGCCAATGCACGGGCGCGTGCCATCACCTGGATGTTCGCGGCGGTGAGCACCGTCGAGCCGCCGATCGTGGAGTTCGCCAATGCGCGGCTGTTTGAAGGCGGCGAGAGCTGGGCCGTCGAGCGTATGCGGCTGATCGAGGCCCGCATGGATCGGCCGCTGCGCGATCTGGCCGCCCGGCTCGGCGATGCCGACTGGCTCGACGGCGCCTTCAGCGCCGGCGACCTGATGATGGTGCATGTGCTGCAGCGGCTGCAGCCGTCGGGATTTCTGAACCGCTATCCAACGCTCGCCGCCTACGTGGCGCGGGCCGAGGCCCGCCCCGCCTACCAGCGCGCCCGTGCCGCGCAACAAGCGATGTATGCGAGCATCGCAGCGTAACGCGCTGCGGCATCGCGGGCGCTGGATCGGCGCGGCAGGGGCTCCTACATAGCGCGCATGACCGACAGCGCCCCGCACCGCATGACCCCGACCGGCAGGCTAGTGCCGCCCGATCTCGACGAGGCGATGGTGGCCGCGGTCGTGTCCGGTTTTTACGGCCGGGCCCGGTACGACGAGCTGCTCGGACCGGTGTTCAACCGCGTGATTCCCGCCGACCACTGGCCGCAGCACATCCAGACCATCACCGACTTCTGGTCGGCGATGCTGCTGGGCACGGGACGGTACACGGGCCGCCCGATGCCCAAGCATCTCGCAATTCCCGAACTCGAGGACCGGCATTTCCAGCGCTGGCTGACGCTGTTCCGCGCCACCGCGGAGGAGCTCTGTCCGCCGCACATCGCGGCCCTGTTCGTCGATCGCGCCGAACGCATCGGTCACAATTTCCGCATCCGCATCGCGCAGTTCCGCGGTGAGGACGGAATGGCGGTGCAGCCGCAGCGGGCGTGAGGGCCGGCGGTCACGCTTGCCGGTAGGTCTCGAGCGTGAGGCGATCGTTGATCTGCGAGCCGAACAGCAGCGTGGTGAGGTTCAGCCGGTTCGCCGCCTCGATCGAGACGTTGCGCAGCCATAGCCCGAGGCTGCTCCTTGGCACGAAGCTCGCGGCAAAGCTGCGCGCGCCCTTCTGCTTGCGCTCGACATAGGGCCGCAGCCGCTGCTCATAGGCGGCGAAGGCGCGACGATGGTCGCCGCCGGCCCGGTCGAGCTCGCCCGCCAACGTATAGGCCTCGGCCATCGCCATGGCCGAGCCTTCGCCGGCGAGGAGACTCGGGCAGGCGCAGGCATCGCCGATCAGCGCCAGGCGGCCCTTGCTCCATTCCGGCATGACGATCTGGCTGACGCGGTCGAAATACAGATCGGTGGCCGCATCGAGCGCCGCGAGCGCCTCGCGGGCCTCCCAGCCGCTCTGCCCGTAGAGGCGGCGTAGAACGGCCTTCTGCTGCGCCGGATCGTGCATTGGCAAATCGGCGTCGCCCTCGTGCGTGAACACCAGCAGGAAGACCGCCGCGTCCTCTGCGAGGCTGACCCGCCAGATCTGCCGCCCCGGCTCGCCATAGGTGACGTAGGTGTGCGGATTGCGATGCGGATAACCGGGCGCGGTGAAGGCCGCGACGTAGTAGCCGAGGAAGCGCTCGACCTCCGGGCCATCGCCGAACGCCAGCCGGCGCACGCTGGAGTGGAGGCCGTCGGCGCCGATCACCAGATCGAACGTTTCGGACCTGGCCGAGCGGAATTGCACGTCGACGCCGGCCGGCGTCTCGCCGAGAGCGGTGATGCTGTCGCCGAAGCGGACCTCGACCCGGTCACGGACGGCATCGTAGAGCGCCATGGCCACGGCCGAGCGCGGCAGGCTCATGATCCTGCCGCCGGTCAGCCCTTTCAGCGCGCCCTGGTTGATGCTGGCCACCCGCCGCCCGGCCGTGTCGACGACACGGAACTCGTGCACGTCGAGATCGTGGCGGCGGAGTTCGTCGAGCAGCCCCATCTTCTGCGCGACCTCGAAGCCGAGCCCCCAGAAGTCAATGACGTAACCGCCGCCCCGGGCTTGCGGCGCCTGTTCCACCATGGTGACCAGATAGCCGTAGCGCTGCAGCCACCAGGCGAGGCAGCAGCCGGCGATACCGGCCCCCGAAATCAAGACCTTGCCAGCCACGCGTTCCTCCTGTGGACTTCATTGTGTACCAGTGGTACACACATTGGTACAGGGAACGCAAGGCGCTATTTGGCTCGCATGGCCCGGGAACGATCAAAGCGGATGCTGCCGGAGCGGCGCGACAAGCTTTTCGAAAGCGCGGCGGAGGAGCTCGCGGCCGCCGGCTATGACGGTGCCTCGCTCAACCGCATCATCGAGCGCGCCGGGATCGGCAAGAGCTCGCTCTACTACTACTTCGACGACAAGCGCGACCTGTTCGGGCAGCTGATCCAGGCGGTGTTCGAGCGCTTCATGCGCGACATCGGCGGCTTCGACTACCGGGCACTGACGGCGGAAACCTACTGGACCGGGATCGAGACTCTGTTCGTCAAAGGGGTGGAGTTCTCCGAGCGAAATGCGTGGTCGGTGCGCGTTGGACAGTTGTTCTACCGGCTTCGCGCCGACAAGACCGCGGGTTCGCCGGGCGGGTTGATGGCGACCGTCGAGGCGTGGGTGGCTGCGTTGCTCCGCCACGGCATGGCGCTCGGCGTGGTGCGCAACGACTTGCCGGAGGGACTGCTCATCCAGTCGGTGATGGCGCTGGTCGAGGTCAGCGACCGGTACTTCCTCGAGACGTGGGCCCAATACGGCCACGCCGAGCGGCGCGTGCTGGTCGGACAGCAGATGGAACTCCTTAAGCGCGTGTGCCTGCCGGCCGCGGCCTAGGCGGCGGTGCGGTAGTCGTCGAGCGCGCCGACCATGTATTGCACGAGCTCGCTGGCATGGGTGTCGGCGGCGCGCTTTTCGGTGACCTTGCGGCCACGATGCATAACGATGATGCGGTCGGCGACGGCGAACACGTCCGGCATCACGTGGGTGATGAGGATGACGGGCGTACCCTGTTCCTTGAGCTTGCGGATGAGCTCGAGCACCTTCTGCTGCTCGGGGACGCCGAGATTGTTGGTCGGCTCGTCCATAATCATCAGCTTGGCCTTCCAGTAGACGGCGCGCGCGATGGCGACCGCCTGCCGCTGCCCGCCCGAGAGGCTCTCGATCGGTTGGGTGAGGCGCGGAAAGACGATGTCGAGCGCCTTGAGCCCTTCGCGGGCTTCGCGCAGCATCGACTTGTCGTCCATGGTCTTGACCAGGCCGCCCAGATAGCGGTGCTTGAGCTCGCGGCCGAGGAAGATGTTGGCGGGGACGTCGAGGTTCTGCGCCAGCGCCAGGTCCTGGTAGATGGTCTCGATGCCGGCGCCGCGCGCGTCGAGCGGCTTCGAAAAGCTCCGCTTTTGTCCTTCGAACCAGATCTCGCCGTCGTCGGGCGCATGCACGCCCGAGACGCACTTGATCAGCGTCGACTTGCCCGCGCCGTTGTCGCCCAGGAGCGCCACGACCTCCCCCGGAGCGATCTCCCAGCTCACGTCGTTGACGGCGGTCAGGCCGCCGAAGCGCTTGGTGAGGTTGCGGACCGAGAGGATCGGATCGCTCATTCGCGGCCTCCCGAAAAGCGCCCGACGATGAGGTCGCGCGACTGGTCGATGAGCACCGCGATGATCACCACCGCGCCGACCACGATGAATTGCCAGAAGGCCTGCACGTTGAGCATCACGAGCCCGGTGGTCAGCACCGCGATGATGAGCGCCCCGATCACCGTGCCGATGATCGTTCCGGCGCCGCCGAACAACGACACGCCGCCGATGATGACGCCGGCGATCGACGAGAGCAGCAGGGGGTCGCCGATCGAGGCAGAGCCGGCGGTGAACTGCAGCGTCGACAGGAAGCCCGCGAGCCCGGCCATGGCGGCCGAGAGCGTGTAGATCTTGATGATGTGGCGATCGACCGGAATGCCGGCGCGCAAAGCGGCCTGGATGTTGCCGCCGATGGCGTAGGTGTAGCGGCCGAACTGCGTGCGATGCAGGAGGAACATCGCGAACGCCACGGTGAGGATGGTGACCACCACCGGCCACGAGAGGATGCGGTCCATTTGCCTCAGCATATCGCCGGTCAGCGGCGGCGGCGAGAAGATGTAGAAGCCGCCATGGTCGCCGCGGATGGAGTAGAACAGCGACTCATTGCCATAGGCCCGCACGCCGTCGGGCAGGCCGACCACCGTAGTGTTCTCGCTCCACAGGAGCGCGAGGCCGCGCACCATGAACGACGAGCCCAGCGTCACGATGAAGGCGGGCACCTTGAGCTTGGCGATGATGAGGCCGTTGACCAGGCCCACGATACCGCCGCCGAAGACGCCGGCGAGGAGGCCGAGGATGACGGCCAGCGGCAGCGGCGCGCCGGCGTTGAAGCTGTTGCGCAGGGCGAGGGCGGAGAGCACGGAGGCGAGGCTCATCACCCAGCCGACGCTGAGATCGATGCCGGCCGAGATGATGACGAAGGTCTGCCCGAGCCCGAGCAGCAGCACCGGCACGATGGCGACGAGGATGTTCTGCGAATTGCGGACGCTGAGGAAGCTGATGCCGGAAAACACCGGCACCGTGACGACGAAGAACAGGATCAGCAGGGCGAGGAACAGCCAGGCCCAGAGGCGGCTGATCGTCAGCAGCACGCGCTGGATGTGAGTCAGCGGCGCTTCGGTCGATACGAGGATGTCGGAAGAAAGCGCCACGGCTGCTCCTGTTTGTGCAGTGGGATGGCGGGGCCGCCTGGAGAGGGCCCCCTCACCCGGCGCTTCGCGCCGACCTCTCCCCCAGGGGAGAGGTGAAGACGCGCACTATCGCGCCACATGGGTCCCTCTCCCTCTGGGGGAGAGGGACCGACGACAGTCGCGATTGAGGGGGCCTCGTTACCTGGTCTGCGAATAACCCCTTATTGGCCCGGCACCTGGTAGACGAAGCGCGAGAACGCGGGATCGCTGGCGTTGTCCTTGTCGAGGATGGCAAAGCCGGTCTCGACACGCTTGGGCAGGCTGGTGACGCCCGCCGCATCGGCCGCGGCGAACTCGACGGCCATGTAGCCCATGTCGAACGGCTTCTGCGCCAAGACCAGCGAGACGGTGCCCTTGCTCATCAGGTCCATGGCGGCCTTGGTCGCGTCATAGGCCACGACCTGCACCTTGCCGGTGAGCCCGGCATTGGCGACGGCGGTGCCGGCGCCCTGTGCCGAGAACACGTTGGTGCCGAACACGCCGGCGAGGTCGGGATGCTGCTGCAGTATCGCCGCGGTCTGCTGCTGCGCCTTGTTCAGGTCGTCGAGGTTGTAGTCGGGGCCGAGGACCTTGATGTCCGGATATTTGGCGGCCATCTCTTCCTTGAAGCCCTTCTCGCGGCCCGAGACCGAGCTCACATTCGGGTTGGTCGAGTTGATGTAGACCGTACCCTTGCCGCCGATCGCCTTGGCGAGGCCGTCTGCGGAGATGCGGCCGCCTTCCTCATTGTCCGACCCGATATAGCTGATCGGGAAGGTGACCTTGCCGTTGGCATAGTCGCCGTCGCCCAGGAAGGTGTCGACGGTGATCACCTTGATGCCGGCATCGACCGCGGCCTTGAGCGGCGCCACCATCTGGTCCTGGTCGACCGGCGCGGTGATGATGTAGTTGATATCGCCGCGGGCGATCATGGCGTTGAGCAGTGGCGTCTGCGCCTCGACGCCCCAGGTGGGCGGCACCTGCGTCACGACATCGTAGCCGAGGTCCTTGGCGGCGGCTTCGACGCCGAGTTGCATCACCTGGTAGAATGGATCCACCACGCCCGGCAGAAAGCCGATCTTCAGCTTGGCGGCTTCGGCAGACGAAATGCCGGCTATCAGCGCTCCAGCCGCTACGGCTGCGAGCAACAAAGTCTTCGCGCGCATATCAATCTCTCCCTTGGTCGGAAGGCGGCGCTGTTTTGTTGTGATCGTCCGCCCCCCAATCCCGAAACGATACGCCTGCTGCACGAATTGTAAACCAGCGGACTAGCGGCTTGCCGGCGGTGCGCCGAAGGCACGTACCTCGACGGGCGCCCGGCAGGCGATCGCCGCCTTGCGGCCCCACTCGAGTGCATCCTCCATGCTGGCGCAGTCGAGCACCCAGAAGCCGCCGATGTGCTCCTTGGTCTCGAGGTAGGGACCATCGGTAACGCGCAGCCGGCCGGGGGCCTGGATGCGCACCGCCTTGGCTGCGGCGACAGGCGTGAGGCCGCCGACGAAGATTCGAATGCCGGCTGCGACCATCTCCTTGTTGAGGGCGCTAATGTCGTCGTGGATGGCTTGCGTTTCCTGCGCCGGGTCGAAGTCATCCGGATGATGGATGGCGACGAGATACTGGGTCATGGCGAACTCCTCACTGATGGCCCACTATGGACGAACGACGAGCCGGATGTTCGACACGGGCGAAAAAGAAAGCCCCAAGTCCGGGGCAGCGGACTTGGGGCCGAAAACCAGGGATCGCTCGGGTGGAGTAGCGTCGGGGGAATGACGCGACCCCTGGCTTAGCCGAGTGCGGCCGGGCGGGGCCGCGGGAAAACGTAGTCCACCGGAGTCTCCGGCATCGAGTGCACGACCGGTTGCCTGGAAGTGGGCAGCCTGGTGGCGACGATGGCATTGGCATTGGCGACCGGCTCGCTCAGCACCTGGCTGACGACGATCTCGGTTGCCGCCTGCGTGCCCGTCGCGATTGCCTGGTCGCGCAGCTGCGCGGCGGCCTGACCCAGGTTGGTGCCGTGCGGCGCCACGAGTGCGAACCCGACTGCGAGCCAGAAGGCGGAACGTAGGATCATCTCAATTGCCCTTTGAGACCGACGGCCAAATCTGCCGTTCCGCAAGACCATAGGCGTCGCGAATTAAGGCAGGGCGAGCCAATTCGATAAAATGCAATCGATCGGTATCCGTACGAGTACGGGACGGGGCCGCCGTTTGGTCAATCCATTGTTTACGCTATGGGTGAAATCCGATGCACCGGCCCTGTGGAAACGGGGTGCAACGGGCGCCGGGGGCTTCCCCTTTAAGCCTGTCTTAGCTCTTCGATGGAAGGGTTAAAAACAAGAAGACGGACGTCCGGGAAGCGGTTTTTGTAATGCGTAGCCTCTTGACCTCTCTGTTCCGCAGGGGGCCCGGCACCGATCGAGCCGAGACGGCGCGCGGCCGGCCGGAAGCCCTGCGGCGCAAGACCATCGGCGCCAACGCCCGCATCATCCTCGCCACCAATCTGCTGGCGGCGCCCGTGGCCGTGTGGTTCCTGCTGCAGGGCGCGTTGATGCCGTTCGTCATCACCGTGATCGGGCTCTGCGCCGGCGTGGTGACGATGGAGCTGCATCGTCGCGGGCAGTTCGAGCGCGCCGCCTTCGGGCAAGTCTATTCGACGCTGATCGTCGGTCTCGTGCTGACGCTGGTCGATCCGCAGATCGTCGATTTCGGCCTTGCCATCGCGCTGCTTGCGCCGGTGCAGGCGTCGTTGCTGGCGCGCTCGCCGGCCAAGAAGCGCGCCTGGGTGCTGCTGCTCGTGGTGGTTGCGATCGGCTGTCTCGGCACCCTCGGTCTCGTCCACTGGCCCGAGCCCAACCGCCCCGATTTTGCGCTGATCGCCGCCTTTGCCTTCGTGGCGACGGCGCTGACCGTCGCGTACTCCGCGAGCCAGCTCAACACGGCGTTCGCGGTGTATGAGCGCGGCCAGGTCAATGCTTACCGGCACCTCGTCGAAAACGTGCAGGATGCAGTGATGCGCTTCGGCAGCGACGGCGCGGTGCTGTTCACCAGCAAATCGGCCGAAAAGCTGTTCGGCTGCCACCGCTATGAGCTGAGCGGCAGCGGCCTCATCGACCGCATCCATGTGCTCGACCGGCCCGCCTACATGACGGCGTTCTCCGAAGCCAACCACGCCGGGACGACCCGCCGGGTCGAGGTGCGTATGCGCCGCGACAATCTCGAGGAGCCCTCGCGTATCCCGGTGTTCTTCTGGGTCGAGGTGAGCCTGACGCCGGTGCTCGATGTCGAACCGGACGATCCGCGACATGAGGTGGTGGCGCTGCTGCGCGACGTCACCGAGCGGCACGCACACGAGACCGAGATGCGCGAGGCACGGCGCGCGGCCGAAGATGCATCGAGCGCCAAGTCGCGCTTCCTCGCCACCATTGGCCACGAGCTGCGCACGCCGCTCAACGCCATCGTCGGCTTTTCCGAGATGATGACGAGCGGCGTCGTCGGCGAGCTGTCGCCGGCGCATCGCGAATATGCCGACATCATCCACCAGAGCGGGCATCACCTGCTCGACGTGGTCAAGATGCTGCTCGACATGAGCCGGCTCGAGGCCGGCAAGTTCGAGCTGCAGACCGAACCGTTCGAGCCGGCCAATCTGGTAGAACCGTGTTTCAAGATGGTCGAGGCGCTGGCGCGGGAGCGCAAGGTGCAGCTGGTCAGCGACCTGCCGAAGCTGTTGCCGCAGCTCACCGCCGACGAGCGCGCGTTGCGCCAGGTCGTGATCAACCTGTTGTCGAACGCCATCAAGTTCAGCCATGAAGGCGGGGTGGTGACCCTCAGCCTCAAGCGGCAGGGCAGCCTGCTCAACATCTCGGTTGCCGACCGCGGCATCGGCATGGACCACGATGCGGTGAACCGGCTGGGCGAGCCGTTCTTCCAGGTGCAGGACGGGCTGGCGCGGCGCTACGAGGGCACCGGCCTGGGCCTGTCGATCGTCAAAGGCCTCGTCGACCTGCACGACGGCACGCTCAGGGCGCAATCGAGCCCGGGCGAGGGGACGACGATCACGGTTCTGCTGCCTTTAAACGGTCCAGCAACCAAAACGAGTGAAACTGGCGCAGTCACCCCGCTCGTCCGCGAGCCGCAAGTGACGATTACGTCCCAATGGCACGACGAAAAAAGACGAGCGCTATGACGGTCGAAGCAATGTCGAGCCTGCCGCTGCAGGCGGGTGGTGCGCTGGCGGCGGCAGCCGGGCGCACCGCGCTCTGGGTTATTTCGGCGTATATGCGCCAGCCGTTGCGCAATACGGCGATCGTGGCGCTGATCGGCTTTTCGACGCTGGCCGGCGCCAATGCGCTCTATAAGCAGCACCACCATCCGGCGCCGCTGTTCGGCAGCTTTGCCGACAATCCGGCGCCTGTGCTCAAGAAGATCGCGCCGGTGATGCCCGCGGAACGGCCTGCGAAGCTGGCCGCGCCCGAGACCACCGGCAGCGTCGACGAACCGGTGACGACCCCGGAACCGCAGACCGTCACCAATGCCGACGTGACGCAGATGCAGCAAAAGCTCGCCTCGCTCGGGCTCTACAACGGGGCCGCGGATGGCCTGTTCGGGCCGAAGACCGCGCGCGCCCTCAAGGCCTTCGAGGCGAGCGTCGGGCGGCCGCAGCGCGGCCTGCTGACGCCGCAGATCGTCGCCATGATCGAACAGGCGCCGATGCCGGCGCCGATTGTTCCCGCGGCGAGCCCGCAGGCCGCCCCCGCCGCGGCTTTGCCGACGGCCGCACCGCCGGCGCAAGCACAGGTCCAGGTGGCTGCGAGCCCGTCGCCGGTCGCCCAGGCGCTGCCGCCGGTTACCGCTCCGGCGGCCATCACCTCCACCCCAGCGCAGAGCACACCGGTGCAGAGCGCACCGGTGCAGGTGGCCTCGATTTCGCCGCTCAAGCCGCTGCCGGCCCCCGCGCCGCTCGATCCGGCGCATCCGCTGACGCGCCACGGGCAGCCGCCCGTTGCCGCGCCCGCCGTCGCCTCGACCGACGCACCGGCGTCCGCCGACATGATCTCGGTCGACGACTCGGCTGCATCCACCGACGTGGCCGACACGACCGAGACGATGCCGATGAACAGCCTGCCGGCACCGGCCAAGCGGGTGGTGCCAACGATTGCCGTGCATGCCCAGCCGGCCCCGGAGGCGTCCGCGGATACGGCACAGGCGATGCCGGGCGCCATCGCTCCAGCCGATGCCAAGGATGCCTCGACCGACCCGACGATCGTCGGTGAGGTGCAGCGCGGCCTCAACAGCCTGGGCTTCCTGCACCAGCAGGTGGACGGCGTGGCGGGGGAGGCGACCGCCAAGGCGATCCGCAATTTCGAGGTCTACTTCAACTACAACGTCACCGGACGGGTGACCCGCGACCTCGTGAAGCTGCTTCAGCAGAACGGCGCGGTGATCTAGGGAAGTCGGATGTTCCGCTCCGACCTTTGGGTGGCGGCCTTTGTCCGCCGCCACAACGACCTTGGCCACATGTGCGTCGTGGCGCGCCGCGGCGACCCGATCGCCGGCCAGATCTTCATCGAGATCGACCACCTCAATGGCACCGTGTCGCTGCTGACCCCGGCGCCGGCCACGGCGCGGGGGGAGGGCGACGAGGACCGGCTGTTCGTCCGGCGCTTCGACCATGTGGACGCCGCAGCCGTCGCGGCGCGCATCGCGCGGGAAGCGGAGTTCGACCCGGATTTATGGGTGCTGTCGCTCGAGATGCGCGGGGACGATGCCGGCGTGACGGTGATGGAGTGAGGGCCGCCGGATGAACCGGCCGTACTCGTCGCTAGGCGGCAGCCTTCACGCGCGCCAGTGGAAAATCCGCAGCATCGTAGCATTGGCGTATGGCACTAGCATCGAGCCGAATGCCGTCGATATCGAGAGACGTTCCCGCGAGCCAGCCCTCGGGCATTTCTTCGATCGCATAGCGAATTGCTTCGCCGGCGCTCGAAAACCGCCGGTAGCGTGCCAGCCCCTTCGCGTATCGGCGGCTTGGAAAAAGATCGGCCGGAGCGGCATAGTCGATCGTGTGCGTCATCGGGACAGCCTGTTGGAGAGAACGGCATTCTTGCGAGCGAGCGGGTAGGTCTCGCTATTGTAGAGCGCGAGCATCGCGGCCGGGGCGAACGTGCGGCGGCCGACTTTCAGCCTGGCGCCACGCAGGCTGACCGGCGCGGCCTCTTCGAGCGCGAAGCGCAGCGCGGCAGCGATGCTGCGAAAGATTCGCGGTCCTTGAGCATTGGCGGCCTGTCGATTGCTGCCGAGATAGAGCTCGGCGGCACTGAAGTAATCTTGATTGGTCATGTGAGTCTTATGTGCCTCGATCGAGCCGACCGACAGCCGGACACGAAAGGGCAGGATGCGAGCGCGCCCAGCGGCACGCTCGCCGAGGCTTCAGAGGAGCTGAAGGTTCGCCGCGGAGATCTTGCCGTCGCGGCCGGTCTCGAGGTCGTAGGAGATCTTCTGGCCCTCGCCGAGACCGGTAAGGCCCGCGCGCTCTACGGCGGAGATGTGGACGAAGGCATCCTTGGAGCCATCATCCGGCTGGATGAAGCCAAAGCCTTTGGTGGCGTTGAAGAATTTTACGGTGCCATTGGTCATGTCAGATCTTTCGTTGGGGATGACTGCTGAGGATCGCTGATCACAAAGCGTGCGTTCCGCTGCTGCGACATGCAGGAAGCGGCCTAGAACGTTGCGGAAATCAGGAGGACCAAGCAGCCGGCCAAACCGGCGATCAGAGCCATGACGGCTGAAACGTACGAGACGGTATGTAAGCGGAGCCGCCGCCGAATACAAGGCTGGTGATCCAATCCAGGTGAGGAGCGTGTCATTTGCCAGGCCTGGGATGAAACGGGCGAGGGAGTACCTGACGATTCAGGTCGGCGTCTTGCCAGGCCGGGCCGACAAGCAAAAAGATGTTAGGAGATATTGCCCGAGAGGCTTATGGTGGCTCGTGGTCGGTCATGGCACGTCTCCTGACCGGCATCCCCATTCGAGTTCGTGATCGCGCGAGTGGATCGTCGTCCCAGTCGTCGGGGCGCAACCCGGTCACACCGAAAGCCCGCAATGTTCAGCGACAGCCGTAAGGCACAGGTCAACAGTTTCGCGCACCATCGTGTGCGCCTCATCTATCGCAGCAAAAACGACGAAGCCAACCACAGCCCGCGCGCGCCGCGCGATCGGAGAGGCATGACGCTTGGCGAGATCGGCATCCTGGCAGCGATTTCGCCGGGTTCGCAGCACAGACCGCAGTCGTGCAGGCAGTGACCGGGCCGTGGCCGGCGGAGGCGAATGAGAACGCTCTGCGCATCGGAAGCCGGATCGTGATTTCGACCCCGAGTCGGGCCGTCCGGCTGGCGACCGCCGACCAGCTTTCCATCCACACGACCGAGGGCACCGAGATTGCCGCCATCGTGCTCAACAAATCGGGCGCGCGGATGCGTCTTTCGCTCTTCGATGGACGTTATGCTCACCTGGCGTTGATTGTGGGGGACGCCGCCCTGTCGCAGGCCGACCTGTCCCGACAGAAATGGCGCGTGGTGCGTATCGGGTAGAGCGCACCTAGCCGAATGATTGTCCTGCGCGATGCGCAAGGGGCCTATGACGGTCCCTGGTTAGATCGATCGCTGGACAAGAGCTGCTGGAGAGGGAGCTGGTCGCGACCCGTGCCCTTTCCGGCAGTTCACCTCACCTGGCGGGCAAAGGCGGAGCAGAGATGATGACTCCCGAACGACTTGCGGATTGTCTGCGCACCATTCGTTGGAACGGCGCCACCTTGGCCGAGGCCCTCGATGTGCCGCTGCTCATTGCGGGGCAATGGCTGACCGGGACCGAGCCGGTACCGCCAAAGGCGTCGGCCTGGATCGAGGCCCTGTGCTTTGTCCATGAGGCCGCCGAAGGTTCAAAGCCCGCGACCGCCGGCGCGGGATTCAAAGGCGAGCCTCTCCAGGCAGAGCACGTCCCCGTATATTCGTACCATTTGTTGCGCGCGCTGGGGGAAGGCCCTGTCCCCCTCGACCGGCTGTTTGGAACCTCCGACGAAGGCGCCGTGTTTTTTCTCGTGTCGCGCGGCCTCGCGACCCGGCTCGGCTCGAACCTGGTTGCCACCGAGGCCGGCCGGGCCGTGGGGGAGATCGCGCCGCTGGCCGGATCGAGGTCGCTTCGGCAGCGAAATGCTTAGGCCAGCCCGGCACGCAGGATACGACAATGGATGGATCGAAGACCGCCTTGGAACGAGCGTTCGAGCTGGCAAAATCAGGTAAATACAGCAGCTTGGGCGAGCTGCGACGTGTCGTGAGCAAGGAAGGCTATATCAGCGCTCAACTCGAGGGACGCGCGTTGGGACGACAGCTCGTCGAGCTGATTCGCCGAAGCAAGAGCTAGCTCGTCAGCCTGCCTGGCGGACGCCGATTCTTGCCAGCGCGTCGATGGTGCGCTGCCGAAGGCGCGCAGCACGACGAACAGCGCGGCGCCGGACGAATCGTGCGCGATCTGGCCGCAGCGGACCTCGTCGAGCCCGG
>Ga0134125_10003018_pt1 | contig 19702 bp, 18 predicted proteins | sample KB31751_FD_96464 | JGI IMG/M metagenome (GOLD analysis project Ga0134125, IMG submission 96464) | Terrestrial soil microbial communities with excess Nitrogen fertilizer from Kellogg Biological Station, Michigan, USA - KB3-175-1 | ecosystem: Environmental > Terrestrial > Soil > Unclassified ... | reverse complement strand
CGCGGCGCGGTTGCTTGAGTCGCCGGACGGACGCCGCACGGTCGAGCGTCAGCGTCGTGTGGCGCAGGCGTTGGGTGCCGGCGGTCCGGTGCCGCGACCGGCGTTGCGGGCAGCGCTGGCGCGGCAGCCCGAGCGTCCCTCGTTGCAGCTGGACTGGCTTGCTCCGTCCCGGCCGGCGCCCGGCGGGGCGATGGCGCTGCGGGCGGGCGAGGAGGAGTCCGACGCCGAGCGCCCGAGACGCCGCCGCCGACGGTTGCGCGCACGCCGACACGAGTAAAGCGCGCGCTGGCAGCGCTGGGCTGGACCCAACGGACTTCGATCGCATTGTGGTAACGTTGTCATATCGCAGCGAGAGGAGAGGCATTGCACGTGATCGTGTGGAGCGATGATGCGCGCGGCGCGGCATTGGAAGGGCCGGCGGCAGCGTTGCATCCGGACGGTGTGAACGGGACGGTCGCCGACATCGTGCGCGAGCAGCTCGGCGCGGCCGTCACGGTGACGACCGCAGGTCTCGAGGACCCCGACCAAGGTCTCTCCGACGACGCTCTGGAGATGGCTGACGTGCTCGTCTGGTGGGGCCACGAGGCGCACGATCAGGTCTCCGAGCCGGCTGTCGACCGCGTCCAGCGCCACGTGCTTGCGGGCCTCGGGCTGGTCGTCCTGCACTCGGGTCATCACTCCAAGCCGTTCCGGCGGCTGATGGGGACGACCTGCGACCTCAGCTGGCGCGAGCGCGGCGGCGACGAGGAGCTCGTGTGGACGATCGACCCGACCCATCCCGTGGCTGCCGGGGTCGAGCAGCCGATCGTGCTGGGTCGCCACGAGATGTACGGCGAGCCGTTCGACATCCCCGCACCGGACGCGCTCGTGTTCGTGAGCGCGTTCACGGGCGGCGAGGTGTTCCGCAGCGGATGCGGCTTCCAGCGCGGCGCTGGACGCATCTTCTACTTCAGCGTCGGCCACGAGACGCATCCGGTCTACCAGCACCCGCAAGTGCGCCGTGTGATCGGCAACGCCGTCGGCTGGGCGAAGGCCGTCGATCGCCGGCCGGCGAGGACGCCCGCCGGCGAGGCGCCGGCGGCGTGGGGGGCGCGATGAGGCCGGCGACGCTGTTCACCGGCCAGTGGGCCGACCTGACGCTGGAAGAGCTGGCCGGCCGCTGTGGCACGTGGGGCTTCGACGGGCTCGAGCTCGCCTGCTGGGGGGACCACTTCGAGGTCGACCGGGCGCTCGCCGAGCCAGGCTACGTCGCCGAGCGACGGGCACTGCTCGAACGCCACGGTCTCGACTGCTGGGCGATCGGTGCGCACCTGGTGGGGCAGGCCGTGTGCGATCCGATCGACCTGCGCCATCGCGCGGTGCTGCCGGCCTCGGTGTGGGGGGACGGCGAGCCGGAGGGCGTGCGCCGGCGCGCCGCCGAGCTGATGAAGAACACCGCGCGCGCGGCGGCCGCGCTCGGCGTGCAGATCGTCACCGGCTTCACCGGATCGAGCATCTGGCACCTGCTGTACTCGTTCCCGCCCAACGACTGGGCGGAGGTCGAGCGCGGCTACGACGACTTCGCCGAGCGCTGGGGCCCGATCGTCGACGTGTTCGAGGCGGAGGGCGTGCGCTTTGCGCTCGAGGTCCACCCGACCGAGATCGCCTACGACTTCGTCACGACGCGCAAGGCGCTCGCGGCGATCGGCGACCGGCAGGCATTCGCGATCAACCTCGATCCGAGCCACTTCGTGTCCCAGCTCCTCGACCCGGCGGCGTTCGCGCTCGAGTTCGCCGATCGGATCGCGCACGTGCACGTCAAGGACGCAAAGCGCCGCCTCGACGGCCGCCGCTCGATTCTCGGCTCGCACCTCGACTTCGATCGCGAGGAGCGTGGGTGGACGTTCGTCTCCCCCGGGCACGGCGACGTCGACTTCGACGCGCTCGTGCGCGCGCTCAACCGCATCGGCTACGACGGGCCGCTGTCGATCGAGTGGGAGGACGCCGGGATGGAGCGGGAATGGGGTGCGCGCGAGGCGCTGGAGCTCGTCCGTCGCTTCGACTTCCCGCCCTCCGCGGTCGCCTTCGACGCCGCCTTCCAGGGGTCGCGATGACGAGCGTCCCGTCGATCGGCGTCGGCATGCTCGGCTACGGGTTCATGGGCCGCGCGCATGCACACGCCTACCGGACGCTGGCGCACATGATGTGGCCGCCCCCGCTGCACCCCGAGCTCGTTGCGATCGGCGGGCGCGACGCGGCGGCCGTCGGCGAGGCGGCGCGCCGCTTCGGCTTCGAGCGGTCCACCGCCGACTGGCGCTCGATCGTCGCCGACGAGCGTGTGGAGCTGTTCGACAACGTTGGCCCCAACAGTCTCCACGGCGAGCCGACCGCGGCCGCGGCGGAGGCGGGAAAGCACGTCGTGTGCGAGAAGCCGCTCGGCCGCGACGCCGACGAGAGCTACGAGATCTGGCAGCGCGTGGCCGCCGCCGGCGTCAAGCACCTGTGCGCGTTCAACTACCGCTTCGTGCCGGCCGTCCGGCTCGCGCGCGAGCTGATCGAGGCCGGCGAGCTCGGGGAGATCCGCCACTTCCGCGCCCGCTATCTCCAGGCGTGGGGCGCCGACGCCGAGCTGATGACCTGGCGCTTCGATCGCGCGCAGGCCGGATCGGGCGCGCTCGGCGACCTCGGCGCGCACGTCGTCGATCTTGCGCGCTACCTCGTCGGCGAGATCGCGGCGGTGAGCGGGACGATGCGCACGTTCGTCCCCCAGCGCGGCGACCGGGCGGTCGACGTCGACGATGCGTTCGCGGCCTCCGTCGAGTTCGAGGGTGGCGCGATCGGCACGCTGGAGGCCTCTCGGCTGTGCCCCGGCCGCGTCAACCATCTCGCATGGGAGATCAACGGCTCGAAGGGGTCGATCGCGTTCGACCTCGAGCGCCTCAACGAGCTGGAGGTCCACCTCGGCGGCCCGGTGGCGGGGCGCGCACAGGGCTTCCGCAGGGTGCTCGTCACCGAGCCCGGCCATCCCTTCATGGAGCACTGGTGGCCGGCCGGCCACATCATCGGCTGGGAGCACAGCTTCGCTCACGAGCTGCACCACCTGCTGAGCGCGATCCGCGACGACGGCGACGTCCGTCCGCACGGGGCCGACTTCGAGGACGGCTACCGCGCGGCCGCGGTCTGCGACGCGATCCAGCGCTCAGCGAGCCGCGGCGCGCGCGAGCGACTGGCCTACCGGACCTCTGAGCAGCCTGAGACCGAGGCCGGGTGAGGAGACTGAGAGGTTTGACTTAAGCACGAACGTCACTGTATGTTGAGCATGTGTGTGGTAACGTTGCCACATTGCCCCAACGGACCTGACGATGGGTGCAATGAAGGAGAGAGAGGAAGAGAGGGATCAATGAGATCCATGACGCGCGTGATCGCGGCGTTCGCAGTGCTCGCAGCCCTCGGCCTGATGGCCGCCGGATGCGGAAGCGGTAGCTCGAGCTCATCGGGCGGCAAGAAGGCCGAGGTCGTCATCACCTGCGAGTCGTGTGTCGTCACGGCTGCCAAGGACGACACCTTCGCCCAGTTCTACAAGCAGCTGACGGCTGCGTTCAACGCGAAGTACAAGGGTCGTTACCACGTCAAGGTGACTCCCTTCAAGCCCGCCAACGACGCCGACGCGGCGCAGCACTACCAGCGCGAGGGCGCGACGGGCACGCTTCCCGACCTGTTCACCGAGCAGTCGAACGTCATCCAGTCGGTCGCGCGCACGGGTGGATTGACGGACCTCGCGCCCTACCTGAGCAAGGACCCGGCGTGGAAGGATTCGTTCGTGCCGAACGCCTTCGTGAGCCAGACCGACGCCCAGGGTCACATCTGGGGCGTCCCCGAGCAGAGCGACACGATCGGCATCTTCTACAACAAGGCGCTGTTCCAGAAGGCCGGCATCGCCGCCTTTCCGACGACGTGGGACGAGCTGCTCACAGCGTGCACGAAGCTGAAGGCCTCCGGCGTGATCCCGTTCGCGATGGACGGCGACTGGGTGACGCAGTTGATGTGGTCCAACCTGATCGGAACGCAGCCCGGCGGCGCGGCGTTCCTGCAAGCGGGCATCGCGAAGGGCGGGCTCGCCGACAACCCGACCGTCGTCAAGGCGACCGAGTACCTGAAGCAGATGCACACGAGCGGCTGCGTCAACAAGGACGCGTTCACCGGCGACTACAACCGTGCCGCCGCGCCGTTCCTGGCGGGGCAGGCGGCGATGGTCGCCAACGGCCCCTGGATGGCGGCCGACATCGCGAACGCGAAGCTCAAGCTCAAGGACATCGGCTACGTGCCGTCGCCGGGCAGCGGCCTGATCGTGGTCACCGGCAGCGCCGGCTGGGCCAGCGGCGCAAAGGACGCGGCGCACCGTGAAGCGGCCGTCGCCTTCTTGAAGTTCCTGACCTCGAGCTCCGAGATGTACCGCAAGGCGCTCATGACCGGGTCCTACTGGCCGATCAAGGAGCAGCTCACGGCTGCGCAGGTCAAGCAGCTCGAGCCGCTCTCGTACAACCTGATCCAGCAGGCGAAGAACGTCACGTACACGTACCCGAACTCCAAGTTCGCCACGCCCGAGGCGTTCTCCAGCACGTGGATCAACGACTGGCCCGCCTACGTGCAGGGCGGCATGTCCACGGCGAGCTTCCTCAACGCGTTGTCGGACACGCTGAGATAGCCGTGAGCCGGTCGCAGGACATCGCGCGCGCGCGCGGGCTCGGAGTGGGCCCGCGCGCGAGCGTGCGCGAGCGGTCGCGCGCGTCGCGACTCCTCGCCCGGCTCGAGCCGCCGACGCGGGGGATGGGTCTGGGCATCGCGATCTCGCTGCTGCCCGGCATCGCGCTGTTCACGGCGTTCTTCCTCGTGCCGCTCGGCGTCGTCGTCGTGACCTCGCTCGCGAACTGGGGGCCGCTCGGCTTCGCCTTCGACGGCCTCAAGAACTACCGGACGCTGTCTCACGACGCCGCCTTCTGGGCGGCGATGAAGAACACCGCGCTGTTCGCGGCGGCCGGCGTCCTCTTGCAGGTGCCGGTGGGCGTGACGCTCGCGATCGTGCTGGCGCAGCGGATCCGCGGCTGGCGCGTGCTGCGCGTGATCTACTTCCTGCCGAACATCGTCTCGATCGCGGCGCTGGCGCTCGTCTACCTGACCGTCTACAACCCGCGCTACGGACTGCTCAACCAGGTGCTCGGCGCGGTTGGCCTGCCGACCTCGCGCGACTGGCTGTTCGACCTCCACACGGCGCTGCCCGCGGTCGCCGCCACCTGGATCTTTACGGCGGGCATCGTGATGATCCTCACGATGGCCGAGATCGCGGGGATCCCGGTCGAGGTCTACGACGCCGCGCGGGTCGACGGAGCGTCGCCCTGGCAGCTCACGCGTCACATCACGTTGCCGCTGCTGCGCAACATCGTCGGCGTCTGCACGATCCTCGTGCTGCTGGCCACGATCGGCTACTTCGACGGCGTCTACATCATGACCGGCGGCGGCCCCGCGAACCACACGCTGACGCTCGCCGTCTACGCCTTCCAGCAGTACTCGGACAGCGACTGGGGATACGCCAACACGATCGGCACGGTGCTGATCGCCCTCGGGCTGGTCTCGATCGTCCTCGTGCGGCGAGCCTTCCGGATCGGGGAGCGTGACTTCTGATGCTTCTGCGACTCCCGGTGCGCATCGCGCGCGCGGCATTCCTGACGTTCGTCGGCCTCGCCTGCCTCGGCCCGGTCGTGTGGGTCGTGCTGTCGTCGTTCAAGACGCAGGCGCAGGTGTTCGGAGCTGGAAACCTGATCCCAGCGCCCTTCAGCCTCTCCGGCTACCGCTCGCTGTTCACCGAGATCCCGCTCGTCCACTACCTCCTCAACACGCTGCTCTACGCCGGCGGCGGGACGGTGGGCGCGCTGAGCGTGGGGCTGCTGGCGGCGTACCCGGCGGCGCGGATGCGCTTCCCCTTCCGCCGCAGCCTGACCGTGCTGTTCACCGTGGCGCTGGCGATCCCGATCACCGGCCTGATCGTGCCGGAGTTCGTGATCATGCGCGACTTGCGCCTGTTCGACTCGCAGTTCGGGCTCGTCCTGTTCTACAGCGCGATGTGGTTTCCGTTGACGTTCGTGATCCTCCGCGCGCAGCTCACCGGCCTGCCCCCGTCGATCGAGGAGGCGGCCGCGCTGGACGGCGCGAGCTACTTCCAGCTGCTGCGCCGGGTCATCCTCCCGCTCGCGCGGCCGGGGCTGGCGACGGCGGGGGTGCTCGTGTTCATCAACATCTGGAACGACTTCCTGTTCAACCTGCTGCTGGCGCCCTCGACCGCCCATCAGAACGTTCAGGTCAGCCTCACGCTGTTCCGCGGCCAGTTCCGGACGGACATCACGGCGATCCTCGCCGGCACGACCGTGATGATGGTGATCCCGGTGCTCACGTTCGTGGTGCTGCAGCGCCAGGTGATCGCGGGGCTGACCGCGGGGGCCTCGCGCTGACACCGCTCGGGGCGGGCTACACTCCGGTCCGATGGGCGAGCTCGGCGTGAACGAGCGCCATGCCGGACGAGTGGCGATGACGCTGCGGGACGTGGCCGCTCGAGCAGGCGTCTCGACGTCGACCGTCGCGCGCGTCGTCCACAGCAACGGCTACGTCGCGGAGGACACGCGCGCGCGCGTGGAGGCGGCGATGGCGGAGGGCGGCTTCCGCCTCAACGCGGTCGCCTCGGGGCTCAAGCGTCGCCGCACGACGACGATCGGGACGCTGCTGCACGAGACGCTGCCGAACCCGTTCTTCGCCGAGGTGGCGCTCGGGATCGAGCAGGGCGCCAACGAGCACGGCTACAACGTCCTGCTCTACAACGCGCGCGGCTCGCGCGAGCGCGAACGCGCCGGCGTCGAGGCGTTCCTCTCCCAGCAGGTCGACGCGATCGTCTTCGCGACGCCGGTGGACGGCAGCAACGTGGCGCTTGCGCACCGCGCCGGCGCAGTCGTCGTCGAGGTCGAGAAGCCGCTGTTCGGCCGCGGTGGGTCGGTCCTCGTGGACAACTACGTCGGCGCCGCCGCGGCGATGCGCCACCTGCTCGAGCTCGGTCATGAGCACATCGGCTTCATCGGCGAGCCGTCGCAGGAGGCGCCGGTCGACGGGCGCCCGGTGGACCGCGTCGTCAACGAGCGCTTCGCGGGCTATCGGGACGCGCTCGTCGAGCACGGTCCGGGGTACGACCCGTCGCTGGTGGTCGCGGGCGACTACCCGGTCGACGCGGGCTGGTCCACGCTGCGCACGGGGCGCAGCTACATGAGTGCCCTGCTGGAGCAGCACCCGGCCGTGACCGCGGTCTTCGCGGGCTCCGACCTGCTGGCGGCCGGAGCCCTTCAGGCGCTCTACGAGCGGCGCATCCGCGTGCCCGAGGAGATGTCCGTGATCGGCTTCGACGACACCTTCGCGCAGCACCTTGCGCCGACGCTGACGACCGTTCGTCAGCCGATGTTCGAGATGGGCGTGGAGGCGGCGGGCCTCGCGATGCGACTCGCGTCGGCCGCGCGACGGCGCAAGCGCGAGATCTGGCTGCAGACCGAGCTGGTCCTGCGCGACTCGACGGCGACGCGGCGCTAGCGGGGGCGAGTGAGGCACCACCCGCCCCCGCCGGAACGCCGCAGTGTGGTAACGTTACCAGCAATTCACTACGTGAATGACGTCAGAAGGCAAAGGAGAGGTGATGAAGGCAGCAGTGCTGACTGAGCCGTATCGCATCGAGCTCGTCGAGCAGGCGCTTCCGGATCTGCGCGCGGGCCAGCTGCGCATCCGCATCGTGCAGTGCGGAGTCTGCGCCTCCGAGCTCGACCTGTGGGTCGGCAAGGCGCCTGACAAGCTGCCGGCGCCGATCGGGCACGAGGTCGCGGGGGTCGTCGAGGAGCTGGGCGACGGCGTCACCGCGTTCGCGGTTGGAGATCGCGTCGCCGCCTGGGTCCACGGCGGCGGGTTCGCGGAGCAGGCCATCGTCGAGGAGCGCTTCTGCGTGCCCGTCGCGTCGGGCGTCTCCTATCCGGCCGTGGCGGAGCCCCTCGCCTGCGTCGTCAACGCGGTCGAGCTGGCCGCGCCCGCGTTGGCCGACGACGTCGTCATCATCGGCGCCGGCTACATGGGCAACCTGATCCAGATGGTGACTGCGCTCAAGGGCCCGCGCTCGATCGTGGTCGCCGACGTCCGCGCCGACGCGCTCGAGCGCGCGACGAGGCTCGGCGCGACGCGCGTCGTCGACACCGCCGCCGAGTCGCTGGCCGATGTCGTTCAGGAGGTCACGGACGGCCGCGGCGCCGACCTCACCTACGAGGTGACCGGCATCGGCCCCGGCCTCGAGCTGGCCGGCGACGTCACGCGCATGAGCGGCAAGCTGTGCATCGTGGGCTATCACCAGGGTGGGACGCGCGCGGTCCCGCTCGGCGAGTGGAACTGGATGGCGTACCAGCTCGTCAACGCGCACTTCCGCGACACCGACACGATCATGGCCGGGATGCACGCGGGCATGCGGCTGGTCAACGCCGGCGTGCTGGACGCGTCCTCGCTCGTGACCGCCTCCTATCCGCTCGAGCAGGTTTCGGACGCGTTCGAGGCCGCCGCCGCCAGGCCGGAGGGGTTCGTGAAGGCTGTCATCGAGACCGGAGCGTGAGACGATGTCCACCGTCGAGCTGATCGACGTCACGAAGCGCTATCCGGACGGTTTCGAGGCCGTCCAGCAGCTCAGCCTCGCGATCGGCGACGGCGAATTCGTCATCCTCGTCGGCCCCTCGGGCTGCGGCAAGTCCACCGCGCTGCGGATGGTCGCCGGCCTCGAGGAGATCTCGGCCGGCGAGCTGCGGATCGGCAGCGAGCGGGTCAACGACCGCGCCGCGAAGGATCGCGACATCGCGATGGTCTTCCAGAACTACGCGCTCTACCCGCACATGACCGTACGCGACAACATGGGCTTCGCGCTGAAGCTGCGCCGGGTGAAGTCCGTCGAGATTCGGCGCCGCGTCGACGAGGCCGCGAAGATCCTCGACCTCGAGCCGCACCTCGACCGCAAGCCGGCGCAGCTCTCGGGCGGCCAGCGCCAGCGCGTCGCGATGGGCCGCGCGATCGTGCGCGAGCCAAAGGCCTTCCTGATGGACGAGCCGCTCTCCAACCTCGACGCCAAGCTGCGCGTCGAGATGCGCACCGCGGTCTCGCGCCTGCAGAAGCGCCTCGGGACGACGACCGTCTACGTCACCCACGACCAGACCGAGGCGATGACGCTCGGCGACCGCGTGGCGGTGATGCGCGCCGGGCTGCTCCAGCAGGTCGACGCGCCGCGGGAGCTGTACGCAAGCCCGCGGAACCTCTTCGTGGCCGGGTTCATCGGCTCTCCGGCGATGAACTTCCTCGGCGGGCGGGTCGAGGGCTCGGTCGTCCACACGCCGATGGGCCCGATCCCGTTGCACGACGAGGTGCGGCGCCGCCTCGAGCGCAGCGGCCCGGGCCTGCGATCGTTGATCGTCGGGATCCGGCCCGAGAGCTTCGAGGACGCGGCGTTCGCGCCGCAGAGCGCTGACGGCTGGACGTTCGAGGTGACCGTGGAGCTGATCGAGTCGATGGGGTCGGAGATCTACGCCCACGTCGGCTTCGACCGCGACGCCGACGTCTCGGGCGCGGCCGCCGACGAGCTGCGCGAGCTCCAGGAGGACGCGGGCACCGCCGAGGTGCCCCACAGCCAGGCGCGGGGACGCGTCGTCGCACGCGTCGACGCGGCGAGCACCGTCGCGGCGGGCGCCCGCGCGCGCCTGTGGCTCGACACGAGCAAGCTCTACCTCTTCGACGCGGCGACCGGCGCGTCGCTCGTCTGAGCGCGCCACGGGTCCTCGCCCGCGCCTGCAAGCTGCGCGTCGAGCGACGCCGGTGACCGCAAAAGCGCAACGTCTGTTGCGGGAATGACGTTTTCAGATCCTCTGGCTGGCTAGCCAGCCAGTTCTTGGGACAAAAAAAGGGACAGGACAAAAAAAGGGAGATGGAGGAGCGCCGAGGCTCCTGCATCTCCCGCATGGGATAACGAGCGCCCTAGCGGGCGAGGGCTCTCAGCTCGGCGAAGCGCAGCAGCGGCCATCCCAGCAGCAGCGTCAGCAGGCATACCCCGGCGAGGACGGCGAACCCGTTGGTGACGCCGATTGAGCTCACCATCAGGCCTAGCGCGACCGGGGCCAAGTTCTGACCGGTGTACTGCAGGATGACCACGGTGCCCAGCCTTTGTCCGACGCTCATGCTGCCGACCGACACGTTCACCACCGCCTGCTGCACGAAGCCGGGTATCGCGGCGGAGCCACCGCCCAGCAGGGCAAAGCCGACAGCGGCGATCACCAGCAGGACGAGCGACCCGCCGGCGAGCGCATGGCCAAGCGCGACGATCCCCAGCAGCCCGCAGCCTGCGACAGCGATCGAGACGCCGATAGCTACGGCTCTCATCACCGACGTTCGCGACGTCATCGCTCTAGAGACCAGCATCATGACGCCTTGGAAGACAGCAAACACGACGGTGCCGAGTCCAGCGAAGAGCGGCCCGCCTCCGAGTTCGATGAAGTACGAGGACCCCCAATTGAGGCAGGCGCCGAGGATCACGATCACGCCGGCGTTCATCGCGCCCAGGAGCATGAGCCTTCGATAGGTGATGGCGGGTCCCGTGGTGCGGTTGTCCGTAGGCGCGTCCTCACCCGGGCCGTTGGGCAAGCGTGCCGCTGCGATCATCGTCAGCGCGAACGTCGGGAGGCCGATGATTGTGAAATGCGCCCACAGCGGGAACTCGTGATTCACGGCCCACCAGCCGAACCCGGCGGCGAACGCAACGGCGAAGAGCCCGGTGGATTGGAAGGCCTGGACATCCTGGTTACCGGTCGCCTTCGCGTAGTCCGCGGCGTGCAGGACGGCGGTCGGGTCCACCAAGCCGCATCCTGTCCCGGCGACCGACCATAAGGCGACGGTCAGCGGGAAGGCGACGGCGTGGGGCAACAGCACGATTGCTCCGAGGAGCGGCAGTGGAACGAAGAACAGCGGCACGCCTAGGAGCAGGCAGGCCCGCCGCCCGCGCGTGGCCAGGAGACGCCTGTAGATCAGGCTGCCGAAGAGCAGCCCGGCTGTGAAGCTCGCGATCGCAAGGCTGATGCCGGTGGGCGTCGTTCCGAGCGCCGATTCGAGGTCCATCACGCGTGACCCGAAGGTCGCTTCCGCCAGTCCGTTACCGATGATCAATGTCACGATGGCGAGCCCTGAAGGCTTCGCGATGGGTTCGATGTTGTTTCTGTTCAAGAATTGTGTACCTCCTAAACTTCCGGCCGGGTTGCGAACCGCGGCCGGTGACAACTTGCAAACGTTGTTGTTTACATACGTGGGCCAAAAAAAGAGGCTGCCTCGGCGAGAGCAGCGGCTGCCGCTCGTGCCGCCTCGTGTCGAGATCGCACCCATGGGGCGCGGTCCCGGCATGAAGCGGTCGAGGTGGCTGGTCTGCGGTGGGTGCCGCAGGCCAGCGTTGTCTAGGCTCCGCCGGTCGCTAGCAGGCGGAGCGGGACGTTGTTAGGTTAGGGTCTGCAGGGTTCGATGACGGCTTTGACGAAGCCTAGGGGGCGGTTCATGCCGTCTTTGAAGGCTTGGTCGATCTGGCTCCAGCTGTAGCGTGTGATGTACGGCTCCATGTCGATCTGCCCTGCGTTGATGAGGCGCATGCCGCGTTCCATCCCAAAGCGGATCTGGGCCAGGTTGCGGAAGTGGCAGTTGACGAGCTGTATTTCGTTCCAGTTGAGGTGAGCCATCGGAAGCGTGCGTTCACCGTTGTTGGACTCGTGGTAGCCGACGATCGCGAGTTTGCCGGCCTCGCGCACGAGCGGGTAGGCCGCGTTGAGGCCCGATTGCTGTCCGGTGACTTCGTAGACGATGTCCACCTGCTGCTCCAGGCCAAGGTCCTTGAGCGGAGTCACCGCGCTGTTGATGACTGTCGTCGCTCCGAGGCTGGTGGCTACCTGGAGGGCATCGTCGCGACGACCGATGACGATGATCTTCGATGCCCCGCTCAGGACGCTCAGCTTGACGATCGCGAGCCCCATCATGCCTGTTCCGATCACCACGACGATGTCGCCGAGTTGGGGCTTCGCTCTGTCAATGGTGTTGGCAGAACACGCGAGCGGTTCTGCCAGGGAAGGGTAGGCGACGTTGGGCGCCACCGTCCAGGTGTTGGCAGCCTGGACCAGCGCGTGCTTGGCGAGCAGGCATCCCTGCGGGACCCAGGCCGTGACCAGCGTGCCGATCACGCTGGGGTCCATGCCCGGACCGACCTGGCTGATCCATCCCGCGCCCTCGTGGCCCAGCGGCTCGGGCAGAGCGCGCTCGCCGCGGTAGGCTGAGAAGTCGCCTCCGCAGATGCCGTTCTCGGCGATTTCCAGGAGGTACTGGCCTTGCGCGGGAGCGGGCAGGGTAATGTCGCGGATGTCGACTTTTCCGGGGGTGATGATGTAAGCGGCCTGAGTGCTAATAGTCATGATGTGTGTTCCTTTCGTGACCGCCATACTCGGATGGCTGGTCGAATAACTGAAAACAACAAGAGGTTGCGTCGGTGTGTGCACCGATGGTGCGCGGCCGGACGCAGGTGTCGCGGTCGCAGTGACGGGTCGCGTGTAGTCCTCCTTTCGCTCGCCCGGTGAGGGGCCGGGGCGGTCGCGCCGATCAAGGCTGGCGCTCGTGCCGCCTCGTGTCGAGATCGCACCCTGGGGCGCGGTCCCGGCATGAAGCGGTCGAGGTGGCTGGTCTGCGGTGGGTGCCGCAGACCAGTTGTTTAGGCTCCGCCGGTGGTTAGCAGGCGGAGCGGGACGTTGTCAGTTGACGCTCTACGGGGACGGAAGCGAGGGCTAGAGGAGTCGTGTGTCGCCCAGCTTGTCCGACTCATACGCGCCGAGGACGATGCGCATCACGTTTGCGGCGAGCTCGGCGTTGACCAAGTGCGGAACCCCCTGCCCGGTGGTGACGGCTCTGACGAGCTGTGCGATCTCGACGTCATGGAGGCCGTCGAGCGTGACGGCGGGTTGCGTGAGCGTGGTCACCAAGCGCAGCGCCATGCCGTCCACCTTTACGACGCGGTAGAGCTGGGGCACGAGGCTGCTGGAGGCGTGGTCGAGCTCCAGCGTGGCGCCTCCCTTGTCGCCTTCGAACTCGATGCTCAGCATGTCGTGGGGTATGTAGGCGTCCCATTCGATAACAAAGTTCGCCAGACACGCGCCGGCCGCGTGGAGGACGAGGAATCTGCCATCACCGGCGTCTTCGACCTGTATCAGCGCCGGGTCGAGCTTGCCCTCCGTGCCGCCCTGCGCGCCGATCGCGTGGTAGAGGTTCGCAACTACCCACGCGGGCTTTGCGGCCTCCAGCAGCATCAGCAGCGGGGTGACCAGGTGGCCGAGCAGGTCCAGCACCGCTCCACCGACAGCGCTGGCGGCGAGTAACGAAGGACGTGCCGGGATGCCGCCGGAACGGCGCCAGATGATGCTCGCACGGTAGACGGGCCCCAACAGCTCGTCGCTGTTGGCGCACAGCCATCTCAACGACGGGTCCTGTGCGAGGAAGAACGCGAACGCCAACGTCACACCGGCTGCCGCTGCGGTGCTGCCCATCTGCTCGATCTCCGCGATGCTCAACGCAGGCGGCTTCTCACAGAGGATCGCCTTCGGCGGCGTGGGCGACGCGAGAATCTCCATCACGTTGCTGTAATGGAGGGCGCCCGGAGTCACGACGCTGATCGCGTCGAGATCGCGGCGCTGTTGAAGCATCTCCGTCAGCGATGCATAGGGCGTGCAGCCGAAGCGGCGCCCGAAAGCGTTGCGTGCGTCTTCGACAAGGTCACAGCAGGCAACCAGTTCTACCTCGGGGAGCTTCGCATACGCGGCCGCGTGATACTGCGCCTGAAATCCCGTTCCGACGATCGCGACATTGATAGAAGCCATGGACTTTCTCCTTTCAATCACTGACAGTCCAGGTCAGTGACCACAAACTGAACAACAGGGTCTCTGGCAGACCGTCCGCCAGAAGACCGATAACAAACACAACGACGCGCACGGCTGTCGATCACGAACAGCACGCACACGCCTGGCGACTGGCCGGGGAGTCGAACCCCGAACCAGCCAACGACAGCCCCGCCCTCCAACAAGGACCACCGACTACAGAACACCGCTAGGCCTTACTTATTCATGTTCGAGTGGTTGAGGATGTACTTGGCCGCGTCGCGGACGCCGAGTGAGTTCACGCGGACGAAGGACACATTGCCATACTCGCCCGCAAGGTCCGCGATCTCCGGGTCCTCGGCCGGGCCGTTCTCGACGATAAACAGGCGCTGGACGACTTTCGCCATCTCGCAGTCGAAGAGGGAGTCCCCGCACGCGTACGTGCGCTCGTTGGGGATTTTAAGCTTCGCGCTGAACTGGGCGATGGCGTTGGCTTTGCTGACGCCCGCCGGCAGCAGGTGGTATGTGCGGGGCGACAGGATCCCGGGGAGCGACGGCGCCCACCCCACGGTTCCGTCGTCGACCAGCTTCAGGTTCTGGTGTCCCTGCGCGCGGAGCAGCGCGTTTGCTGCATAGACGTTTACCCGTCCACGGAAGAGGTGTGAGACCTGATACCCGTTGCTCCAAGGGCTGTACTCCAACGATCCCTTGTAGGTCTTGAGCAGGAGGTCCGGCGCGCCCGTCTCAGCGATGAGCTGGTACGGCGTTTTGCCCTCCTTGGTGAAATCCGGACCGACCAGGTAGAAGACCTCTTCATGTTGGCAGTAACCCGCCCCTGCCTCCCATATATAGCTGCTGACACCCAACAGCTTGGCTATCGGTGCCATTTCGTCAAGCTTCTGCCCGCCGACAAGCACGACCACTATCCCCACCGTGTCGCAGAAGGGGATGATTTCACCGCCTGCGAAACTGGGCGTTCCGTCCGACAGGTGAAACAACGAGCCCCCCTCCGAAAGAAGGGTGTTGTTGAGGTCACAATAGAGGACTGGGTTCACAAACATCACGATTGCTCCTTTCGATCACTGACGACAGGTCAGTGACTCGTAGAACTAAAAGACCTCCGGCAGACCGTCTGCGGGAGATCGAGACGCAGCAAAGACGCGCGCGGCTGTCGATCACGGACAGCACGCACACGCCTGGCGGCGGGTCGGGGAGTCGAACCCCACCAGCCATATGGGGTGGCTGCCGCCCCGCTGCAGCTACCGACGAGCGGGCTGCAGGGGTGCGGTGCCGCTAGGCCGAGAGCCGCTCGGCGATCGGAGTGTCAGTTAGTGCGCAGGCGGCTCGGTGGACGGCGGCTCAGCCGGGAGGAAGGGTTTGAGCAGCTCCTCCTCTGTGAGGATGCGGGCCTCGATCACGTCGATGGGTACCTCGTGGTAGCCGTCCCTGAACAGGATCAGCCGCTCGCGCTTTGCAAGCTGCGCGCCGTCATAGGCCCCGCGGTTGGCATTGAGCAGTCGGAGCGGGTTGTAGCGCAACGCTATGAGCAAATCCGATGTGCGCGTCCAGCTGACCATTCTCACACGCCTGGCTCCCTCGCTCGTGCGCAGGACGACGTGCACCGGCGCCCCGTCTGCGGTGGTGCCGGTGATCAACCACCAGTAGAACGGGCTGGGAGAACTGGGGTTGTTGTTGGACGGGCGTCGGGGTTGATTTCCACCAAACGACATAGTGGGTTTCCTTTCTGATGTGGATGACAAGCACGAGAGCCCACCCGAGGGCAGGCTCCGTGCGACTGACGAGGCGAACTACAGGGGACGAACTACGGGTTGTTGCGGCCGAGGCCGTACAGGCATGCACAGAGCAGGGCGACCAGCATCAGAAACACGATGACGTCCGGGTGCGTGGCGACGAAGGCGACAAGAAGGAACGCAAGTAACATCGTCAGGAGCACCAACGCCAGGGTCGCCCATACCGACCGGCCTTTCGCGGGCGCCGTGGGGTAGGCCTGAGTGGGGGCGGCCTTCTGGCGAACCGGGCCCTTCTGGCGGAACGCTGGTGCGGGCGAAGTCGGCAGGGTTAGAGGGGCCCATTGAGCGCCGGTGGTATTACGTGGAGGTCTGGTCATGGCGGTTGCCTTTCATGCTGAAAGCAGCACACGAGTGTGTGCTGCGACCTGGGTCACGCGGAACGACGATGGCGATCGTCGGGATCGGCCATCGTCGGGACGAGCAGGGGAAGGCTGCTCAGGGTTCTTCTCTAGGGCGCTTCAGCGGGGGCAGTCGGGCACGGCGTCGCACGCGGCCGGATGGCCGATGGGTGACATTCGCTATGTCGGTGCGCTGCGGTGCTGCGGAACTAACTGCGGGATATGACTGCGGTACGGCTGAAGCGCGGGGCGCTGAAAAAGAGAAAGAGAAGAGGCCAGGAGCCTAGATCATCGGCTCTTCTCGGTTGATCCCATAGGGTGATGGACTCGATTTCACCTGCTCCACCGCCTTGTCGAAGGGCAGGTCCTTCCGGGGCGCCCGGCGGAGGGGCTCGCGATACTCCGGGTTGATGACGACCGCCCGGACTCGATGCGCTGAGAGAAGGAATGGGTGGCCTGCTACGAGGTCGGCCTGCCCATAGCGCTTTCCATTTGGGTGCGCGACCCTGAGCGAGCGGTCGCGACCAAACAGTTGGATCAGTTTCGCGAGGTCTCCCCTCGGCGGCTCCTCCGAGTAGTAGCGAAGGCGGTGAATGAGGGCGTGCGCGGGTTGGCCATGGGGGGTGGAGAGGCCGATGATGAGCACGACGTCCACCTTGCCGAGGCAGGCGCCGATCAGCCAGGTGCGTTGGGCCCGGGTCTTAGGCATGAGGTTGCTCCTTTCGCCACCGACCGTCCGGGTCAGTGGCCACAAACTAAAAACGGGTCTCTGGCAGAGGGCACATTTCATAGCGGTATCCAGCACGAGAGCCCTGCCGGGGGGCTTCAGCGGGGCGGCAGTGGGGCACGGCGTCGCACGCGGCCGGTTGGCCGATGGGTGACATTCGCGATGTCGTGGTGCGCTGCGGTGCCGCCGGGAACTGATCAGCGACTCGCGATGAGCTTGGCGAGCCTGAGCCTTCCGTTGAAGGCGTGGTTCCGCAAGACGAACTGGAGCTCCTGCGTGCGGAGGTTGACATTCACTTCGACAAGACGCCCGAGCCACTTCGAGAAGTCGTCGGCCTGCGCCAGCGCCTGCTGGAGGTCCGCGGCGGTCGGACGGTTATACATGCGCGTAAGGAGCGTTTGCACGCACGCCTTGTAGCGGAAGACCAAACGCAGGCGGGCCGCCACGCGACTCATCCTGTCGCTGACGTCGGCGCGGGCCTGTTGGTCCTGGAGGTGGGAGTGCACCAGGTTGGCGGCCAGCACTCCTTCCAGGACCGCCTGCGGGTCGAGCAATCCGCGCGCTGCGTGCTCGTGTTGCGGCAGCTCCGTGTAGACATCCTGCCAATTCTGCTGCCAGACCTTGGCGTGTGTGGCCTCGCGGTCCACACTGTGGATCTGAGCTGCGAACCGCATGGCGTCGAGGCGCCGTCCGAAGAGCCTAGTCATGCGGCCAGGGGCATCGGCCGGGCGCTTGTCGCCCGCGAGCGCGTTGAGGCTCTGTTCGATGCGGCGGTGGTTCGAGATGCGCTGCCCAAGCTCGAAGGTGCCCTGCGAATACGCCTGGAGATGCGCTCCGCGGGTTGTGAGCAGCGGGAGCCACTCGACCAGCAGCTCGTGCAGCAGCGCGTCGTGCGGCAGCGCGTCCCGTGCCGTCTCGATCGCCAGAACCGCGTCATAGATCTTCTGGTGCGAGAGGCTGTAGTAGGCGTAGACGGCTTCGCTCTTCAGTTTTCTGGAGTCGAAGCGGTTCTCGTCTGTCTTGCGGTTCGTGTAGTCCGGGGACATAGGCGGCTCCTTTCTCGTCTTGCTGTTGGGCGACGACTGGTTTGTGTTGAGTCACGATGGGTTTCCTTTCGTGTGTGTCCTTGGCATGAGGGGTCAGTGACGCGCGCTGAGCTCGTGAAGCTTGGCCTTTGCGCAGAACATGTGGTTCCGCAGCACGAAGAAGAGCTCCTTCGTGCGGAGGAGGGGGTCCTCGCCGACAAGCTCCTCCAGCCGCCGCGAGAAGCGGCTGGCGTTCGCCAGCGCCTCCGTGAGGTACTCGGCCTTCGGGTGGAGATACGTGCACGCAAGGAGCTCTCGAACGCACGTCCTGTACTCGCTGACCAACCGGAGGCGGACCCACACGTCCTTCATCATGTGGCTTACCTCGGCGCGTGCCTGTTGGTCCTCGAGGTGGCCAAGCACCAGGTTGGCGCTCTGGACCGCCAGCATGAGCGCCTCCGGGTCGAGCAATCCCTGCGCTGCGTCCTTGTGCCGCGGCAGCTCCTCGCAGACCTTCTCCCACTTCTGCTGCCTGAGGTTGAGCCAGGTGACCTGGCGGTCCATGCGGTGGATCTGGACGGCGAACAGCAGGGCCTTGCGGCCCCATTCGAACGGGTCGGTCAGGCTTTCAGGGGCGTTGGCCAAGCGCTTCGAGTCAGCGGCCGCGAGCATTTTGAGGCTGCGTTCGATCTGGGGGTTCGAGATGAGGTGCTCAAGCTCGTAGGTGGCCTTCGAGTAATGCTCGAGCCACGCCTGGCGGGCCGCCAGCGTTGGGAGCCATTTGGTCAGCAGCTGGTGCAGAGTCTCGTCGTCCTGCAGCGCCTCGCCCAGCAGCGCGTCGTCCAGCGCGTCCTGTGCTCTTTCGATCGCCATGGCCGTGTCGGAGACGTCCGGGAGCGAGAAGCTGTAGTAGGCGCGGACGGCACGGTCTTCCAGCTCTTGGGAGTCGAAGGGATGGATGGCGGACATGGGTACTCCTTTCTCGTCGCGCCATCGCGCGGCCAGGGCTGAGCCTGGGCGAGCGTCGCGTGACAGCCGCGTGCAAGCGGCGTGATGCGGATCCGGCGCGTTCGTCGATATGCCTCGGTCGCCTGGCGTCAGGTATGTCGCCGGAGGCGAGAAGACGCCAGGAGACCTGAGGCTGATCCGGATCCTTCTGGTTACTGCAGCCCCGCCGCGGTGGCGGAACGGGGTCGGGCCGAAAAACGAATGCGGGGGCCAGGCGCTAAAGAGGAAAAGAAAAGAGAGCCCGAGCCTAGGAGATCCGCGGCCGTTGGGCAAGGGTCGAGGCCGGCGAAGGCCAGCGAACTGCCCCACGGACACCGACGAAGCCGGATCTTCGTTGCGAGATATCGTGATTTGCAGGGCTTTTCATGGATGTCGCGCGGGTCGCTCGCACACGTCAGCGAAGCCCGAACGGCGGTCCACGCAGCCAGATCGGGCCTTCTGGGGCGGCTGGCGAAGTCCCGGGGGCGGTCAACGAATGAGCGCCAACGCGCCAAAACGGCTGGAACTGCTGCGAGTGTCGAGGGGGTTGCCGGCGGACGGCCGCTCGACCGTGCGGGGGCCGACCTGCGGCTGGCCCGCGCACCCGCCCGTCGGCTTGCCGGCACGTCGGCGAGGCGAGTCGTCGGTCGCGTCGCGCCGGGCGCCCGGCAGGTCCCCGCGAGTCGACCATGGGGCGACGCCGGCGGCCCGCGCCTGTGCGTCGGACCGGTCGCCGGCGGCTCGCGCCGGTGCGTGTGCGACCGGTCGCCGGCGGCTCGCGCCGGTGCGTGTGCGACCGGTCGCCGGCGGCTCGCGCCGGTGCGTGTGCGACCGGTCGCCGGCGGCT
>Ga0134125_10003017_pt1 | contig 19711 bp, 13 predicted proteins | sample KB31751_FD_96464 | JGI IMG/M metagenome (GOLD analysis project Ga0134125, IMG submission 96464) | Terrestrial soil microbial communities with excess Nitrogen fertilizer from Kellogg Biological Station, Michigan, USA - KB3-175-1 | ecosystem: Environmental > Terrestrial > Soil > Unclassified ... | reverse complement strand
TCGGGCTCGGCATCTATCTCGCGATCCAGTTCCTGCGCCACCGCAAGGAGCAGAAGGCAGACGAGGCGGTCGCGCACGCGCAAGCGGCAGAAGCGGCCGCCGCCAAGGAAGAGGTCGCCGAGGCGGGCGAGCCGATTCTGTCGCCGCGTCTCATGCGCAGCTCCTTCCGGCACGGTTATGCGGCCTATCGCGAGCATGTCGCGGGCTCGCGCAATCCCTATCTCGTGCCGTGGTTCCTCGCGGCCGGTCTCACCGATTCCGGCTTGAGCTCGCTCTGCGCCGCGGTCGAGACGCATCGTGCGCCGGCCGAGACGCCCGATCCGGTGACCGGCAAATCGATCGGCACCGTATGGCGCTATCACGACCAGGCGGTGCTGATCGAGGTCGGCGGCGAAGCCTTCGGCCGTGCTTCGGGCGAGAAGAATGCCGACGCCGCCTGGACGGCGCTGCTCGAGGAGCTGGTGGCGCGCCGCGGCCAGCAGCCGGTCGATGGCATCGTGCTCGCCATACCCGTCACCGAGTTCTACGGCCCGACGGCGCCGATGCCGCATGTGCTCGCCGACAAGGCGTCGCGCATCTACGCCAAGCTGTGGCAGGCGCAGAAGATCACCGGTCTCTGCCTGCCGGTCTATGTCGTGATCACCAAATGCGATCTGCTGCCCGGCTTCCAGGAGCTGGTCGATGCGCTGCCGCCGGCCCGGCGCGGCGACATTCTCGGCTGGTCGAGCCCCTATCCGCTGGAGAGCAGCTTCAAGCCGGAATGGGTCGACGAGGCGGTCGACAGCCTCGAGAACGGAGTCGTCACCACCGGCCTCGAGCTCGCGGCCGAAGGCATGCGGCCGCCGACGAGCTCCGGCCTGTTTCAGCTCCCGGCCGAGCTTTCCACCCTGCGCGCGGCGCTGGCGACGGCGCTCGGCGTCATCTTCCGCCGCACCGCCTACCAGGAAGCGCTCTATTTCCGCGGCCTCTACTTCGTCGGCGCCGCCGAGCCCATGGCCGAGTCGCTCGACGGCGCCAGCGCCAGGCGCGCCCAGGTGCCCGGCCAGCTGCCGCTCGCCTTTGCGCGCGATCTGTTCGAGCGCAAGATCTTCCCGGAGCGCGATCTCACCAAATCGACGCCGCGCTGGTCGGCCAACTACAATCGCAAGCAGCGCATCTGGACCGGCGCCGCGATTGCCGCCTGCCTGCTCGGCCTGTTGCTGCTGTGGCAGGGCGCCGTGCGCCTCGCCGATCTGCAGTCGGCCTATCTGGCGCCGCTGCAGCAGCTCCCGCCGGCCATCCGTGCCTCGCGCGAGCTCGAGCGCGACCCCAACAACAGCGTCGCTCAGAACCAGGCCAATGCCGCGCAGATGATCCGCATCGCCTCGCGCATCGACGAGCCCTGGAGCGCGCCCTGGTTCCCGGCGGCCTGGTTCGATTCGCTCGGCGAGCGGGTGCGCGTGGCGCTCGCCATCGGCCATTGGCGCCTGATGATGGGCGACGTGAGGCTGCACCTCGCGCAGCGCGCCCACGCCCTGACCTCGGGCGATGTGACGGTGCCGGCGACCGCCGGCGGCCAGACGGCCGAGCTCGCCCGGCTGCGCACCTTCGTCGGCGACGCATTGCTGCTCGAGCGCTTCACCAATGTCTACAACCGGCTGGTGAATACCGAAGACGTGACCGGCCTCACGGAACTCGTGCGCTACACGCACGGCATCGAGCTGCCGCCCGCCTATCTCGAGCTGGCGCGCCAGATCCAGTTCTACCAGCAGCCGTCCAACCGCGAGCTGCGCGGCGCCTCGATCGAGTGGGGCGCTTCCACCTTCGATCTCGCCCCGTTGCGCGCGCCGCTGGCAACGCAGCTCGATCAGCTCGCCGATGCTTATTTTCAACGCCTCGCCGCCAATGGCGATTCGCTGACCCGGCTGCGCACGATCACCGGCGAAGTCGATGCGCTGGCCGGCGCCGCCTCATTGAGCCAGCCGCCGACCGCGCTCGATACGCTGCAGCGCGACCTGAATCAGACCGCGACCGCGCTCACCAGCCAGGACGGCACCTGGCTCGCCGGCGGCGACGACAAGAGCTTCGGCGGCTCGGCGTTCCAGACCCTGCTCAAGGTCGTGTCCGATTCGCCGCTGTTCGGACCCTCGGCACGCGACCGGCTGCTGACGCTCGGCCGCGCCACGCTCGGCCGCTCGATCGCCGATGTGAAGCTCGCCGATTCGGCGATCGGTCCGCTCGCCTCGAGCGTGCCCGAGCGCAACCGCGTCGAGCTGACGCCGATCGCCGAAGGCTTGCGGACCAGCCTGCGCAATCTGCTGGCGCGCCCCTTCATGGCGGCGGGCGCCACCACGGTCGACCTCAACACGCTCGGCCGCTCCGGACCGGTGCGCTGGGATCTCGGTGGGCTCGAGCGCGCCGTATCGCTGGCCGAGAATTTCGCGCTGTTCGTCGCCTCCGACCTGCCGAGCTTCCCGCCGCCGATCCAGGCCGGCGTGCGTTCGGTCGCGCAGCAGCGCCTGACCGGCGCCGTCGTGGCGCAAGTGGTGCGCGCCGTGACGCCGGGCCAGACCTCGTCGGGACGCGAGGCCGACCTCAGGAGCCAGGTGCAATCCAACGTCTCCGCCTATCCGCTGCTGTCGAAGCTGGTGCAGAGCCTGCGCCAGAACGGAGCGCAGGTCGCGGCCGACCGGCTGCTCAATATCGCGGCGCTGCAGGCGACGGTGCTGCTCGGCCAGATCGACAATCTCCTGGAAGGCGAGCAGCTCTATCTGCCGGCGATCAGCACGCCGACCGCCTTTTCCAAGGACAAGATCGACGTCGCCGCGCTTTACGGGCAGGCCGACATGGCGAGCCTGCAGGGCTTGCTCGATCGCGACAAGCAGCGCGTGTCGGCCGTCGGAACCGAGCTCGCCCAGCCGCTGCTCACCTTCCTCGCGCGGCCCGATATCGGCAGCGCCGCCTCCGACGGCATCGTCGGCCGCTGGACGCGCACCCTGCAGGAGCTCGACAAGGCGGGGCAGGGGAGGCCGGCCGGCTCGCTCGGCGCGCTCGAACGTTTCCTGACCGCCGAGCTCCCCGAAATGACGCCCTGGAGCTGCGCCAAGCTTGCCCAGCCGCAGCCGCTCACCGGCAGCAACTACTTCTCCGACCAGCTGCGGATCGTGCGGCTCGCCGTGCACCAGCAATGCGTGACGGCCGAGGAGACTCGCATTGCCGCCGCCTATCGCACCGTCGAGCGCTCCTTCACCGACCTGCTCGCCGGGCGCTATCCCTTCGCGCTCTACGACGCGGCGGCCGCCGGCGATTTCGCCACCACCGACGATGTCGCGAATTTCTACAAGATCTTCGATCCCCTGTCGGAGGCGCTGCTCAACGGCCTGCATGACCGCGAGCAGGAAGGGGCGCAGATGCGCCAGCCGACCGAGTTCGTCGAGGCGATGAAGAAGGGCCGCTCCTTCCTGAAGCCGCTGGCCGGCCTCGACGACACCGCCGAAGCCGGCGCCAGCATCGAGCCGCACTTCCGCGCCCTCACCAACCATGAGCGTGGCGGCGAGGAAATCATCCAGTGGCAGCTCGGCGTGCGCGACGAGCTCATCGATTCGACCATGACCGGCAAGACGCTCACCTGGCACCCGCGCGATCCGATCACGGTCTCCTTCCGCTGGGCGAGCAACGCGCCGCGCGTGCCGGTCGGCGTGCTTGGGCGTGGCCAAATTCAGGTCAATGGCCGCACCGTCTCGATCACCTATGAGAATGTCTGGTCGCTGGTGGCCCTGCTGCAGCAGCATCGTCCGCGTCCCAACGAATGGCGCGCCGGCCCGGGACGCCCCCCGGAAATGGTGGCGTTCGACATACCGACCGGCCGCAGCGACGGCCGCCCCGGCTCGGAAGGGGCGGCGCGGGTATTCATCGAACTCGCCATCCGCGCGCTGCCCGGCGCCGACGGCAAGGCTTCCGGCGAGCGGCTCGGCATGCCGGACTTCCCCATGAAGGTGCCGCCGCTGCCGCGCATCGGCGCGGTGTCGCTCGGCACGCCTTCCTCGAGCTTGTTCGGAACTCAGTAATCGCTTTACCTTATACGGCGGCAAGCATCTCGCCGCTTTCAAGGAAATCATGCGCGACGTCACCGCCTTGCTCGATCCAATTCCGGGCGACAGCCCGGCCGGGCCGGATCTGCGCTATGCCGGCCTGTACGACACGCTGCAGGAGCTGCGGCGCGAGGACGACGCCACGGCGCCGCGCGGCATCTGGCAGAGCAAGCTCAAGGCCGCGGATTGGAGCAGCCTCATCGACACGGCGAGCGAAGCGCTCGCGACGCGCACCAAGGATCTGCAGATCGGCGTGTGGATGGCCGAAGCGCTGGTCGCGCGCGACGGGCTGGCCGGCGTGCCGTCCGGATTCGCCGCGCTCGCGGCGCTGGTCGAGCATTTCTGGCCGATCCTGTGGCCGCAGATCGGCGAGGAGGACGACCTCGATGCGCGCTTGGCGCCGCTCGACTGGCTCGACGCCAAGCTGCCGGCGCGCTTCGCCATGACCGAGATCGCCGAAGCCGAGCAGCCGGTCACCTGGCATGTCTATCTCTCGACGCAACGCGCGCTCGCCATTCCCGGCGCCCACAAGGGCAAGGGCGAGAAGCCTTCGAAGGCGATGGAAGGGCTGATGCAGCTCGTCGATCAGACGCCGAGTGCCTTCTATCAGGCACGCGCCGCCGAGATCACCGCCGCCTTCGACGCGGTCGGCCGGCTCAAGACGCAGCTGCGCGCGCAATGCGGCGATGCCGCGCCGAGTTTCGTGAAAATCGGCGATTCGCTCGCCGCATTGCAGGGATTCATCCGGTCGGAGCTGATCAAGCGGGGCCTGCCGGTCGAGGCGCCGTCGTCCGTGAGCGAAGCTCCGCCCCAGCCAGAAGAGATGCCGATGGCCGATGATATCGACGAGCCGGCGCATGAGGCCGAGGCGGAAGCGGCGCCCCATGCCGAGGATGCGGCGCCGCAAGCCGCTGCTCCCGGCGCCGCATCGGGACCGCTGGTGCTGCGCGACCGCGCCCATGCCTATCGCGTGCTGACCCAGGTCGCGCAATATCTCGAACGGACCGAGCCGCACAGCCGGGTGCCGCATCTCATCATGCGCGCCGTCGCCTGGGGCAGCATGTCGCTGCCCGAGCTGCTCGACGAGATCCTGCGCGAGGACACGCACAGCATCTATCGCTTGCTCGGGCTCGGCCAGAATGGCGGCGGCAATGGTGGTGGCGGTGGTGGTGGTGGCGGTGGCGGTCCCAAGCCGCCACGGACGCCGCGCGGCTAGGCGCGGGCAGCGGCGATGCCTCCGGCGGCGCGCGTCGGCGACCAGGTGCTGCAGGACGGGCCGCATTGCCATGCGCCCATCCATCCGGCCGCGCCGGTGCCGGCGCCGGCCCCGCATCCGGCCCTGCCGCTCGCCATCATCAGCGGCTGCTTCACCGTCCTGATCGGCAACCAGCCGGCCGCGACCGCGACCAGCAACACCGCACCGTGCCTCCTGCCGGGCTGCGTGCCGGGTGGCCCCGGCATGGTGGCGCTGGGCTCGACCACCGTGCTGATCGGCAATCTGCCGGCGGCGCGCATCAACGACATGACGTCGCATGTCGCCTGCGTCGCGCCGATCCCCGGTCCCACCGGAAAGATCCTGCCGCCGGGCTGTCCCACCGTCCTCATCGGCGGCTGAGTCCCTTGCGGCTGGCGCTCGCCGACTCTTTCACGCCGGTCTGTCCGCGCTGCCGCGCCGAGGGCCGGCCGGGCGCGCCGCTCGGCCTCGCCGGCGACAGGCCGAACGACGCGCCGGTGCGCCATGGCCGGCTGCTCTGTCCGGCCACCGAATGCGGCGCCGTCTACCCCATCATCGACGGGCTCGCCGTGCTGGTGCCCGACCTCGATCGCTATCTGGGCGACGCCGCGGTCTATCTGCTGACGCGCGACGATCTGCCGGCCGAGACCATGGATCTCATCGGCGCGCATCTGCCGGCCAACTCTTTCTTCGACGCGGCACGCCAGCATCTGAGCTCCTACGCGCGCGATCATTACGGCGCCTGGGATCCGGAGGACGCATCGGCCACGCCGCTGCCAGGCTCGAGCTGGCGGCTCGTCGAGGCGGGCCTCGCGCGCGCCGGTGCGGTCGAAGGTCCTGTCGTCGAGCTCGGCTGCGCCGCGGGCGGCGGCTGCTTCCGCATCGCCGAGCAGCTCGGCCTGCCGGTGCTCGGTCTCGATCTGTCGGCGCCGCTCATCCGTCTCGCGCAACAGGTCTCCGAGCGGGGCAGCGTGCGCTATCCGTGCCGCATGGCGGGGACGGCCTATCGCGATCGCGCCTTTCCCTTGCCCTTCGCCAAGCGCGAGCTTGTCGATTTCTGGCTCGCCGATGCGCTGACGCCGCCGCTCGCCGCCGGCTCGGCCGGTCTGGTGATTGCCGTTAACCTCGTCGATTGCGTGCAGGATCCCGGCCGGCTGATCGCCACCGTGGCGGATTTATTGCGGCCCGGCGGCAAGGCCATTCTCGCCACGCCCTTCGATTGGTCGGTCGCGGCAACGCCGAGGGAGCGTTGGCTCGGCGGGCGCTCCGCCAGCGAGCCACCACCATCGTTAGTAGCTGCGCTCGCTGGAGAAGCTAGGCTTTCGATGCTCGCGCACGAATCCGACCTGCCATGGGCGATACGGCTGCATGAACGCGCGACCATGAATTATCGCGTCGAGCTAATACTTGCCGAAAGGCCTGTGGGCTAAGCCAGAATGACTTTACGTTTCATGCAAATATGATACGGTCTTAAAAAAAGACGTTTACGCGTTTTGGACCGACGCGACCTACGAAAGTACGCGATTTTTCATACGGAGACTCCGCCCCGGGGAGACTGGAGCGGAGTGAGTCCGCTCGCCGCTTCACTATTAGGGGGCATATCGCCATGACGGAATCTATTCAGAAGAAGCTGGGGCGGGTTCGTCCGCCGCGGGTTCAGATCACCTACGACGTCGAGACCGGCGGCGCCATCGAGATGAAGGAGCTTCCCTTCGTGATGGGCATCATGGCTGACCTTTCCGGTCAGCCGGAGCAGCCGCTGCCCAAGATGAAGGACCGCAAGTTCGTCGAGATCGATCGCGACAATTTCAACGACGTCATGTCGGGGTGCGCGCCGCGTCTCGCCTTCCAGGTCCCGAACGCGCTGCAGAATGACGGCAGCAAGCTCAACGTGCTGCTGAGCTTCAAGGAGATCGACGATTTCGAGGCGGTGCCGGTGATCAAGCAGATCAAGCCGCTCGCCGACCTGTTCGATGCGCGTCAGAAACTTTCCGACCTGCTCACCAAGCTCGACGGCAATGACGAGCTCGATGCGCTGCTCGCCGACGTCATCGCGAGCACCGAGAAGCAGGAAGAGCTGCGCGCTCAATTGGCCAAGCCGGCGGACGGCGCAGCCGCCCCCGAAGCCGCGAATTAAGGAGTAGGCGACCATGGCAGAAACCGAAGGCGGCAACCAGGTCGAGACGGCCGGTGACGCCGGAGTCTCGCTCCTCGATCGCATCGTCGGCGAAGGCAAGCTGGCGCTCGACGATTCCCAGAAGGAGCATGCGCGCGACCTGCTCGCCGAGTTCGTCGGCCAGGTGGTCGGCGAGTCGGGCAAGGTCAGCGGCGACGTCGTCGAGGCGATCAACCTGCGCATCGCCCAGATCGACGAGCTGATCTCCGCTCAGCTCAACGAGGTGCTGCACAACCCGTCTTTCCAGAAGCTGGAAGCGACGTGGCGTGGCCTGCACTATCTCGTGATGAAGAGCGAGACCAGCACGCGCCTGAAGCTGCGCGTGCTCAACGCGTCGAAGTCCGACGTGCTGAAGGATCTCGAGAAGGCGGTCGAGTTCGACCAGTCCGCCCTCTTCAAGATGGTCTATGAAGAGGAATACGGCACCTTCGGCGGTGCGCCCTATGGCTGCCTCGTCGGCGACTACGAGTTCGGCCGGCACCCGCAGGACATCGCGCTGCTCGAGAAGCTGTCCAACGTCGCGGCCGCGGCCCATGCCCCCTTCATCGGTGGCGCCGCTGCCCGAATGTTCGACATGACCTCCTTCACCGAGCTCGGCGTGCCGCGCGATATGGCCAAGATCTTCGAGTCGGCCGAGATGATCAAATGGCGGTCGTTCCGGGCTTCCGAGGATAGCCGCTACGTCTCGCTGTGCCTGCCGCACATCCTGCTGCGGCTGCCCTACGGTCCCGACACCAAGCCGGTGGAAGGCGTCAACTTCACCGAGGACACGGACGGCACCGATCACGGCAAGTATCTGTGGGGCAATGCGGCCTGGGCGCTCGCCGAGCGCATCACCGCGGCCTTCGCCCAGCACAGCTGGTGCGCCGCCATCCGCGGCGTCGAAGGCGGCGGCAAGGTCGAAGGCCTGCCGACCCACACCTTCCGCACCGACGAGGGCGAGGTCGCGCTGAAATGCCCGACCGAGATCGCCATCACCGACCGCCGCGAGAAGGAGCTGTCGGATCTCGGCTTTATCTCGCTCGTGCACTGCAAGAACACCGATTTCGCGGCGTTCTTCGGCGCCCAGACCGCGAACAAGCCCAAGGTGTATGACACCACCCAGGCGAACGCCAATGCGCGTCTGTCCTCGGTGCTGACCTATATCCTCGCGGCCTCGCGCTTCGCGCATTACATCAAGGTGATCATGCGGGACAAGATTGGCTCGTTCCAGTCGCAGTCCAACGTGTCCACCTTCCTCAACCGCTGGCTGGGCAACTATGTCCTGCTGATGGATGAGGCGAGCCAGGCGCAGAAGGCGAAGTATCCGCTGCGCGAGGGTCGCGTCGATGTGACCGAAGTGCCGGGCCGTCCCGGCAGCTATCGCGCCATCGTGTTCCTGCGTCCGCACTTCCAGCTCGAGGAGCTCACCGCCTCGATCCGGCTGGTCGCGGAGCTGCCGGCCGCCGGCACCTGGGAATAGCCTGATTTGAAATGCCGGCGGCGCGGCTCTGCGAGCTGCGCCGCCGGACCTTCTCACACGAATTTGGAGGGCATCCGATGCCTGATATCGTACTCGACCTTGGAGACGACATTAAGGGCGAGAGCCAGATCACCAACTTCGAGGACAAGATCCTCGCCAACTCTTTCTCCTTCGGCGCCAACCAGCCGATCGACGTGTCGCGTAACAAGGGCCGCAGCACCGGCACCGTGAACGTGTCGCAGATCCATCTGGCGCGCGATTATGATTCGGCCTCGCTGCTGATTCTGAACGCCCTGTTCCTCGGCAAGACTTTCGAGACCGCCACGATCCACTTCCTCTACGCCGCCGCCGACGCCGAGGAAGCCCAGGTCGAGCTGATGACCGTCACCCTCACCAACGCCATGATCGCCGACTATCAGATCGGAGCGGCGGTGGGCGGCGGCTCCATGTCGGAGCAGATCACCATCGGCTTCACCGCGATCGACTGCACCTATGCGGTGCAGGAAGAGACCGGCGAGAAGGGCTCGGGGAACATCACGGCGAGCTATGACCTGCTCACCGGTGCGGCCAAGGAAACCAGCGCCTAGCCGCTTTCCTAAATCCCATCTTCAGCAGCCCCGGCCTCGCCGGGGCTGCCCTTTTGGAGCGGTCGCGCACCAGTGCCGGTTCCCCGCATCATCGAAGGCGCCTCGGTGCCCTTGTTCGATCGGTTGGTCGACCTCACGCCCGACGAGCGGCGCGAGGTGCCGAGCTGGCGCCGGCTCAGCCGCGACGAGGCGAAGGAATCGGTGGCGCGCGAGCTCGCGCATCTGTTCGACGCACGGCGTGCCGAGCCGCTCGACATTGCCGCCGAACGCACCGACCTCACCGTGCTCGATTATGGCATTCCCGACTACGGCAACCGCTCGCCGGCCGATTCGGCCGGCCGACGCCTCTATGAGCGCGCCATCCAGCGGGCGATCGCCGCCTTCGAGCCGCGCCTCATCGGCCCCGAGGTCGAGCTCGAGACCACGGCCGGGCGGCCCAGCCTGCTGCGCGCCCGCATCACCGGCGTTCTCGCCACCGGTGACATCGTCGAGCCGGTGAGCTTCGAGATCGATCTCGGCGCGCGCCGCGCCGCGGAGGTCGAAGTTGGCGAATGATCTCGACGAGCTGCTCGAGCATTACCAGCGCGAGCTCCTCTATCTTCGCCGCGCCGGCGTCGAGTTCGCGCGCACCTATCCCAAGGTCGCCGCGCGGCTGGAGATCGGCCCGGAAGGCAGCGCCGACCCGCATGTCGAGCGGCTGATCGAGTCCTTCGCCTATCTCGCGGCGCGCGTCCAGCGCAACATCGACGCCGAGTTTCCCAAGCTGGTCGAGGCGCTGTTCTCGGTCGTCTACCCGCAGCTCGCAAGTCCGGTTCCGGCCATGGCGATCGCGCGGTTCGAAATCGACCCGACCAAGGGCCAAAGCGCCGCCGGCGTCACCATCGAGCGCGGCACGCCGGTCCATGCGCCGGCCGAGGACGACCTGCGTTGCCGCTTTCGCACCTGCTTTCCCGTGACCCTGTGGCCGGTCGAGATCAAGGCGGCGGATATCCTCACCACCGACCGCTTCGATTTCCTCGATCACGACCCCGCGGCCGCGGTGCTGCGCCTGCATTTCGAGGCGACGCCCGAGACCTTCGCGGCGCTCGCCGGCCGCCCGCTGCGCCTGTTCGTGGCCGGCGACGCGGTGTCCTCGAGCACGCTCCTCGAGCTCATGCTGACCGGCGCCGACCGCGTCGCCTTCCTGCCCTATGATGCCAAGCCGATCGTGCAGCCGTTGCGCGAGGCGGTCCAGCCGGTGGGCTTCGCCGACGGGGACGGCGTCCTGCCCTTCCCCGACAACGGCCATCCCGCCTACCGGCTGCTGCAGGAATATTTCGTCTTCCCCGAGAAGTTCCGCTTCGTCGACATCACCTTCCCGAAGATTCCCGAGGGGGTGGGCAATGTCGATCTGCTGTTCCTCCTGACCTATCAGCCGCGGCGCGGCATGCCGGTCCGGCCGGACAGCTTCCTGCTCGCCTGCACGCCGATCATCAACCTCTTTTCCAAGGTGGCGGAGCCGCTGCGGCTGACGCACCGCAAGAGCGAGTATCGCGTGATGCCCGACGCGCGGCTCGACCGCGTGACCGAGGTGCATTCGGTGACCCAGGTGGTCGGCAACACGCTGACGGGCGACAAGCGCACCGAATACCGGCCCTATTTCTCGACCGATCATTTCTGGGATCGCGAGGCGCCGGAGGCCTTCTGGTTCGCGCGTCGCGTTCCGACCGACCGGCGCGAGGCGCCGGGCTCCGACGTCTATCTTTCCTTCGTGTCGCTCGATCTCGAGCCGAGCCAGCCCGCCGACAATACCGTGCTGGTGCATTGCCTCTGCACCAACCGCGAGCTCGCCGAGCAGGTGCCGGCCGGAGCGGTGCTGCAGATCGAGCTGCCGGCGCCGGTGTCGCGCATCACCTGCCTCACGCGGCCGACCTCGCCGCGGCAACCCGCACTGTCCGGCGAGGCCGCCTGGCGCCTCGTCTCGCACCTCTCGCTCAACTATCTCTCCCTCGCCGAAGGGGCCGAAAGCCTGCGTGCGTTCCAGGAGATCCTGCGCCTCTACGCGCCGGCGCTGGATCCGGTCGCCGAGCAGCAGATCCAGGGCATCCGCGCCATGAATTGCGAGCGCATGACTCGGCGCATCACCGATCGCGGCCGCGCCGCCATCTGCCGCGGCCTCGGCATCACCCTCAATTTCGACGAGCGCCGTTATGTCGGCAGTTCGCCCTTCCTCCTCGCCAACGTGCTCGAACGGTTCTTCGGCCTCTACGCGTCGGTCAACGCCTTCACCCAGCTCAGCATCACCAGCCAGCAGCGCAGCGGGATCTGGTACTCATGGCCGGCGCGGATCGGGGCCAAGACGCTGGTCTAGTTCGGAGGACGATCCCAGGTGAGCGACAGCTTCAAATCCGGCACACTCGACAAGCGCCTGACCGAGCGCGGCTACGAGTTCGAGTTCTTCCAGGCGCTCGCTCTCCTGGAGAAATTCGGCCTCGCGCGCGGCCGCGTCCCGCTCGGGCTCGGCAGCGAGCCGGAAGCCGAGCCGGTCAGGCTGTCCTCGCCGATCAGCCTCAAATTTCCCGCGACCGACATCGCGCGCATCGAGCCCGCCGAGAACGGATCGCGTCCGGTCGTGCATGCCAATGTCATGAGCCTTGCCGGCCATGGCGGCCCCTTGCCCGACTGGGTCACCGAGCTCTTGTCGCTGCGCCTGTCGCGCCGCGACCGCGGCCCGCGCGATTTCCTCGACATCTTCAACCATCGTTTCCTGTCGCTGCTCTATCGCGTGCGCGCCCGGGCGCGGGTCGCCTTCGGCTTCTTGCGCCCCGACCGCAGCCCGGCGGCGCGCTATCTCTATTCCCTGATGGGGCTCGGCACGCCACGGCTGCTGAGCCGCATGGGCGTCAACGACCGGGTGCTCCTCTACTATTCCGGACTGATGGCCGGGCGGGCGCGCTCGGTCGGCGCTCTCGAGCAGCTGCTCGCCCGCTGCCTCGATGCACCGGTGCGCGTCGCGCCGCTGCATGGCCGCTGGCTCGATCTGCATCGTGATGATTGGACGATGATCGGCCGCGGCGGACGCAACAATCGGCTCGGCATCGCCATCGTCGGACGACGCGTCTGGGACGTCGAGAGCTGCTTCGTGCTCGAGGTCGGACCGCTCTCCTTCCGTGACCATCTGACCTTCCTGCCGGGTGGCTCGCGGCATGCGCCGTTCGTCGCCTTGACCCGTTTCTTCGTCGGCGAGACGCTCGATTTCGTGATCAGGCTCGCCATCAAGCGCTCGGAAATCCCCAGACTGAAGCTCGGCGCCCGGAGCGGTGCCCGGCTGGGCTGGACAAGCTTCCTCCGCACACGCGAGATGACCGCGTCCAAGGGCGAGGTCACCATCCGGCCCCGCCTGCCCAGGCCCACCTATGGAGCCGCCGCATGAGCCAGGATATGCGCCAGCTCATCACCAAGCTCGGCCCGGCGAGCCGGAGCTCGCTGGAGAAGGCGGCGAGCGCTTGTCTTGCGGCGACCCATTTCACGGTCGAGCTCGAGCATTTTCTGCTGCAGCTGCTGCAGCCGCCGGCCGCCGATGTGGCGCCGATCCTCAAATATTACGAGATCGACCAGGCGTCGGTGGAGAAGGACCTGCGCAAAGCGCTCGAGGGCCTGAAGCGCGGCAATGCGCGCACGCCTTCGCTGTCGCCGCGGCTGCTGGAGGCCTTCGAGCAGGCCTGGCTCATCACCTCGATCGATGTCGGCGGCACGCAGCTGCGCTCGGGCACCATCCTGCTTGCGATTCTCACCAAGGACACGACGCGCGCCGCGCTGCTCGATTCCTGTCCGCTGCTGCTCAAGATTCCGCGCGAGCATCTCGCCGAGAATCTGAAGGAGTTCCTGAAGCAGTCGCCGGAGGACGCGGCCGAGCAGCAGCGCCGCGCGCCGGGGGCCGCGGCCGAAGGCGAGCCGGTCAAGAAGGGCGGCGCGCTCGACCAGTACACGACAGACATGACGGCGCTCGCCAAATCGGGAAAGCTCGATCCCATCCACGGCCGCGATGCCGAGATCCGGCAGCTCGTCGACATATTGATGCGCCGGCGGCAGAACAACCCGATCCTCACCGGCGAGCCCGGCGTCGGCAAGACCGCCGTCGTCGAAGGGCTGGCGCAGCGCATCGCCGCCGGCGATGTGCCCGAGGCCCTCAAGACGGTCGTGCTGCGCGGCCTCGATATCGGTCTGCTGCAGGCCGGCGCCGGCTTGAAGGGCGAGTTCGAGCAGCGGCTGAAGAACGTCATCGCCGAGGTCGCGGCCGCGCCGGTGCCGGTGATCCTTTTCGTCGACGAGGCGCACACCCTGATCGGCGCCGGCGGCTCGGCCGGCCAGGGCGATGCCGCCAATCTGCTGAAGCCGGCGCTGGCGCGCGGCGAGCTGCGCACCATCGCCGCCACCACCTGGGCCGAATATAAGCGCTATTTCGAGAAGGATCCGGCGCTGGCGCGCCGCTTCCAGGTGGTGAAGGTCGGCGAGCCCGCCGACGATGCCGCCTGCATCATGGTGCGCGGCGTCGCCTCCCGCCTCGAGGCGCATCACGGCGTCCGCGTCACCGATGCCGCCATCGAGGCGGCGGTCAAGCTCTCCTCGCGCTATGTCACGGGCCGCCAGCAGCCGGACAAGGCCTTGTCGGTGCTCGATACGGCGGCGGCCCGCGTCGCCGTCGCCCGCGATGCGACGCCGGCTGCGCTCGAGGCGGTGATCCGTCGTTTGGCGGCGGTCGGCGAGCTCAGCGCCCGTCTCGAGCGGGAGGCGGAGCAGGGCGTCGATCATGGCAAGCGCCTCGCCGGCCTGAACGAGGAAGTCGAGCGACTGCGCCGCGAGCAACAGGAGCTCGAGGACCGTTGGCAGGCCGAGCGCGCGCCGGCCGCGAAGATTCGCGCGCTGCTCGAGAAGGGCAAGCTCACCGACGGCGATCGCGACGAGCTGGTGCGGCTGCGCGGCGCGCTCACGGCACTTCAGGGCGAGGAGCCGATGGTGCCGGTCGAGGTCGACGACCATGTCGTGGCCGATGTGATCGCGGCATGGACCGGCATTCCCGTCGGCCGCATGATGCGCGACGACCTGTCTTCCATGCTGGCGATCGAGGAGCGGCTCGGCGGCCGCGTCATCGGCCAGGACCAGGCGCTCGGGAACGTGGCCCAAAGATTGCGCACCTACCATGCCGGCATGGCCGAGCCCGGCAAGCCGGTCGGCGTCTTCCTGTTCTGCGGCCCGAGCGGCGTCGGCAAGACCGAGACCGCGCTGGCGCTCGCCGATCTCATGTATGGCGGCGACCGCGGACTCACCACCATCAACATGTCGGAATATCAAGAGCCGCACACGGTCGCGCTGCTCAAGGGCTCGCCGCCGGGCTATGTCGGCTACGGCCAGGGCGGCGTGCTGACCGAGGCGGTGCGCCGCATGCCCTATTCGGTGGTGCTGCTCGACGAGATCGAGAAGGCGCATCCCGACGTGACCGACCTGTTTTACCAGGTGTTCGACAAGGGCATGCTGGAAGACGCCGAGGGCACCGAGGTCGATTTCAAGAACACGCTCGTCGTCATGACAACCAATCTCGGTGCCGAGCGTATCCAGGTTCTGTCGCCGGCGGATGCCGAGCAGAAATCGGCCGAGGCGCTCGCCAACGCGATCCGGCCGGACCTCCTCAAGCGCTTCAAGCCGGCCTTCCTCGCGCGCTGCACCATCGTGCCCTATTTCCCGCTGGGCGAGGCGATGATCCAGCGCATCATCGAGCTCAAGCTCGATCGGCTGCGGGCGCGGCTCGCCGAGAGCCACGGCGCCGTGCTCGAGCTCGATGCCGAGGTCGAGCGCGCCATACTGGCGCGGGCGCACGCCTCGGACGGCGGCGCCCGCATGATCGACCATATTCTCGGCGGCACGCTGCTGCCCGACCTCTCCACCCTGATCCTGACGCGGCTGGCCCAAGGCGAGCCCTTCGACCGGGTGGTGGTCGGGATCGACGCCAACGGCGCCATGACCTATCGCTTCGCCTTCGCCGAGGGCGTCGCGGCATGAGCGATCTGCCGCCCGACCAACGGCAGTCGGTCCAATATCTCTCGATCAAGACCGACGCCGGCGATGCCGCTTTCCAGATCACGGCATTGCATGGCGAGGAGCGGATCTCCGAGCCCTTTCTCTATGCGGTCGAGCTTTATGCCGACGATTCCTCCGTCGATTATGCGAGCCTGATCGGCACCAACGGCATCGTCACAATCCACGTCACCGAGGACGACAAGCGCTATATCCACGGCGTCTTCCGGGAGTTCGCCCTCACCGGGATCTGGTACGAGCAGAAGCGCCTCTTCTTCCGCGCCGTGCTGGTGCCGAAGCTGGCGCTTCTCGACCTCGAGGCCGATTGCCGGATCTTCCAGAACAAGAGCGTCACGGACATCGTCTATGCGCTGCTCGACGAAGGCGGGGTCACCGACCGCACGCCCAAGCTGTCCGGCACCTACACCGCGCGCGAATATTGCGTGCAGTATCGCGAGACGACGCTCAACTTCATCCGGCGGCTGTTCGAGGACGAAGGCATCTTCTTCTTCTTCGAGCATTCCGACAGCGCCCATACGATGATCATCGGCGACGATACCGACGCGCATGCCGATTGCCCGGTGCAGAGCACGCTGACCTGGAGCGATGTCGGGACAGGCGGCTATGCCTCCATCACCGATTGCCGGCTGGAGCACCGCATCACCTCGAACGCCGTCGGCATGAGCTCCTACCATTTCGAGACGCCGGCGACCGATCTCTACGTCAAGCAGACCGGCGCCGCCTCGAACTATTTGATGAATGATTGGGGCCTCACCCATACGACCAGCTCGGACGGGGAGCGGCTGGCCAAGATCCGGCTCGGCGCGCACGAGCTGCAGGCGACGCTGTTCCGCGCCTCGGGCTGGTTCACCTCGATGGTATGCGGCGGCAACGTCACCATCGCCAGCCACCCGCGTTCCGAGATGAACGTCAAATGGACGCTGCTCGCGGTCGAGATCAGCGCCACGCCGGAAGCGTTCGTCGCCGAGCTCACCGGATTTCCCGCGACGGCGACCTTCCGGGCGCCGCGACAGGCGCATCGCTCGCGGATCGCCTCGACGCAAATGGCGCTCGTGGTGGGCGCTTCGGGCGACGAGATCCTCACCGACAAATATGGCCGGGTGAAGGTGCAGTTCTATTGGGACCGCGTCGGCACAAAGGACGATAAGAGCTCCTGCTTCATCCGCGTGGCGCAGGCCTGGGCCGGCGCCAGCTGGGGCTCTATCTTCATTCCCCGGGTCGGCATGGAGGTGGTGGTCAGCTTCATCGACGGCGACCCCGACCATCCTCTGATCACGGGCTGCGTCTACAACGCGACCAACTCGGTGCCCTACACGCTGCCCGACAACAAGACGCAGAGCACGATCAAGTCACTGACCTCGACGCAAGGCACGGGCAAGAACAACGAGATGCGCTTCGAGGACAAGTCCGGCAGCGAGGAGTTCTACGTCCACGCCCAGAAGGATCTCAACCTCACCGTCGAGAACGACGAGACGCGCACCATCAAGCACGACCACACCTCGACGATCACCAACGACTGCACCGTGACCATCAATCACGACAACACCATCACCGTGAAGAACGACCGCAGCCGCACCGTCTCCGAGGGCAACGAGTCGCTGACCGTGTCGAAAGGCACGCGCACCGTCGAGGTGAAGGGCGACGAGACCCATACGAGCCACGGCAAATTCACCCACACGGTCGACGGCGACTATGCGCTGACGGTGAAGGGCAAGATGAGCATCACCGTCACCGGCGCGCTCGAGATCACCGCTGATTCGATCACGATGACCTCCAAGACGGGCGACATCGAGATGAGCTCCGCCGCCAATGTGAAGGCGACCGCGAAGGCCGACATCACCGCGACCGCCACCGGCAATGTCAACGCCAAGGCCACGGCCTCCATGTCGCTCGAAGGCACCGCCGGCGCCACGCTCAAAACCGGGGCGTCGCTCACCTGCCAGGGCTCGATGGCGACCTTCAAGGCGGACGGAATGGGCGAGCTCAGCGCCGGCGGCATCCTGACCGTCAAGGGCTCGCTCGTTAAGATCAACTGATGGCCGCCGTCGACTGCCCCGTCCTCAACCAGGCGGCGGGCCGTCCGACCGAGCTCGACGACCTGCAGGACCATGCGCTGGGCCAGATCGGCATGATGCAGGCCGACGCCCAGGCCGAGGCCGACGCGCTCCAGGGCGAGGGCATGGCGCAATTCCAGGATTTGCAGCAGCAGGCGCAAGCCAAGGCCGACGCGCTGAAGGGGCGCGCCGATGCGCTGCGCAACCGCGCCATGGGCCTGCAGAACGAGGCGACGAGCAAGGCTACCGGCTTGCGCGACCAGGCGATGGCCAAGGCCACCGGCTTGCGCGACCAGGCGATCAGCCAGGCCACGGGGATGCGCGACCAGGCGATGAGCAAGGTCACGGATTTGCAGCATCGCGTCACCGGCCTGCGCGACCAGGCCATGCAGATGCAATCGCGCGCGCAAGCCTATGCGACGCAGCTGCAGAACGCGCCCGAGATGGCCAAGGCGAAGGCCTTCGCGACAGCCGGTGCCATGCGCGACCAGATGACCGGCATGCTGCAGGTGCCGCCCGCCGTCTCCGCCTTGATGCAGGAGAGCGCTGCCGAACCCTTGCCCGAGAAGGAGCGGGCGCGCGAGCAGGACCTGGCGCCCTTCGAGGAAGGAGAAGAGCCGCCACGCGAGGAGCCGCAGCAAGACGAGAAGCCGATGAGCCTCGAAACCTGGCTGATGCGGCAGCTGCAGCGCCGGCTGCAGCTGCACGCCGAGCGCGCCGCCGCGGCCGCCAGGCAGGCGGCCGCCGGCGCCGGCCTGCCCGACGATCTCCCGCCGCCGCCGGACGAGGATTTCGATCTCGAGGGCGCCATGCGGGACGAGCTCGACCGCCGTCAACGCCAGATGCAGGCCGAGCAGGAGCAGATGGAGCAGTCGCTGCGCGACATGCACCCGCAAGCGCCGCCCTTCGACGGCGAGACGGCGGGCGCGCTCGCGGGTTTCGGCCAATGCAGCGATATGCTGAAGGATCTCATCGGCAAGAGCCTGCTCGACGATAACGGCCTCGGTGAGATGCAGGAGCTGGTCGGCTCCTTCGGCGATTGCATGGCGGCCGTGCCGCCGATCGATCCGGCGCAGCTCAACGCCATGAATGTCGCGGGGGCCATGGCCCTGGCCGTCGAGCAGGTGCGCGCCAAGTTCAATGTCGATCTACTGCAGCAGGGCGCCGGCGCGCAGCTCGCGGGTCTGCTGTCCAAGGCGCGCAGCTTCGACCCGAGCAGCCTGCGGGAGGCGGCGGCGCGGCGCGCCGCGCAATGGTTGCCGCTCGCCTCCTTCGCCAAATCGGTCAGCCTGCCGGTCAATGGCGCGGGCGCTCTCGGCCGCCTCGGCGCGGCGGCCAAATGGATGCAGACGGTGCCCATGCCCGATCCCGGCAAGGCGGCCGCCGGTCTCATGTCGCATATGAGCAGCGCCGCCGCCGTGAAGCGCGTGTTCGGCGCCGATCCCTTCGCCAAGGGCGCCGCCGCGGCGCTGGCGCCCAAGCTCGAGCGGGTGCGGGCCAATGCCGAGGAGGCAATGTCGAAGGCGCAAGGGGCGGCGCGGCAGGCTCAGGGTATCGCCGGTCAGCTGTCGCGCAGCAGCGTGTCGCAGGCCGCCAAGATCGCTCGCGGTCAGGCGCGCGATCTGGCGCTCGGCAAGATCCGCCATGCGGCGACGCCGATGCTGGCGAAGGCGATGCCGGTCCTGGCGACCCTGCAGTCGGTCCGCCAGGCGACCGGTCAGCGCGTCACCCTGCCCGGAAAAGGCAGCTGGCGGCGCAAATGAGCCTCGGCGGTTAGTGCAAGGTGTGGCCGGCAGCCTGCAGGTCGCGCGCGGTTACCGGCGGTTGTGCCGCCTCGATCGGGTCGGCGACCCCCTCGCGCTCCAGGGGCATATGGTTGACCAGGCTCGGGAACAGCTCGCGGCCGCGCTCGGGGCCGACCCAGGTGATCTGCCCATCGTCCCATTCGATCCGGGTGGCAACCAATCCAAGCGGCTCGGCGGCTATGCGTACAAAACGGAGCGTCGCAATACGGTTCAGGTCTGACATGCCGTTCCTCACGCCTTGGGTTCGGCGG
>Ga0134125_10003013_pt1 | contig 19725 bp, 20 predicted proteins | sample KB31751_FD_96464 | JGI IMG/M metagenome (GOLD analysis project Ga0134125, IMG submission 96464) | Terrestrial soil microbial communities with excess Nitrogen fertilizer from Kellogg Biological Station, Michigan, USA - KB3-175-1 | ecosystem: Environmental > Terrestrial > Soil > Unclassified ... | reverse complement strand
GGTCGACATGGCTTCGGCCACCGAGGCCGATCGCGAGATCATCGCCGAGAACGAGGCGGCCGCGCGCGCGCGCGGCGAATCGGCGCCCGGGGCGGACGACACCGTCGAAGAGAACGACCACGCGCGCGGTTCGGCGGACGCCCATTCCGCCGCGGGCGGCAAGGGAGGCCCGGCCCACCCGGAGAAGCTCGGCGCCGGTGTCCCCCAGCCCGCCAAGGCCAGCTACCTGCTGACGCTCGCCCGGGTGAAGGATCTCTATCGCACCCGCCACTACGAGCTGGGGCTGGTCGAGATCGTGAACCTCGAGAAGCAGTATCCCGACGACGAGCACATCCTGTCGATGAAGGGCTCGCTCTACGAGCGGCTCGGGAACAAGAACCTCGCGCGCGAGGCCTGGCAGGAGGCCTTGCGGCTCAACCCCTTCAACCTCGCCGTGCTGGAGGCGCTGCAGCGCCTCGGGAAAGAGTAGACACGAATGCACATCATCATCGGGCTCGCGGGGTTGGGGCTGACGCTGGTCGAGACCCGCGCGCACATGCCCAACGCGTTCACCGGCTTCTTCCATTGGGCGGCGCTCATCCTGCTGCTCGGCGCGCCGCCTTCGATCCTCCTCGTGGGCCACGACGTCCGCGAGATCTGGCGGGCGATCGTGACGTTGGCGGAGGCGCTCCGCTACCACGCGCGGCGGGCCGAGGCGCGGATGATTGGCGACCTCTACCGCTTCGGCCGCGAGCTCAAGCAGGGGCGGAACGTCGAGGCGGCGAAGGTGGTGGGCGAGGCGGCAGATCCGCTGCTGCGCGAAGTGGGGCCGCTCCTGCTCCAGCCGGGCGGAGGCACCGACGCGCGCGAGACGGTGCTGACGCTCTCCTACGCGCGGCTCTCGCAGGTCAAAGAGGCCGAGGAGGTCTTCCGTTTCCTGGCCCGCACGACGCCGGCGGTGGGCCTGATGGGGACGATCGTCGGCCTGGTGAACATGCTCATCAACCTGAAGAACTTCGAGCAGCTCGGGCCGGCGATGGCGGTCGCGCAGCTGGCCACGTTCTACGGCCTCATCCTGGCCTACGGGATCTGGTCGCCGTTCGCCAAGCGGATCGAGAACTACGGCCGCAACCTGTCGGTGTCGGCGCGCCTGCTCGAGCGCGGCCTCACCAGCATCGCCGAGGGGCGGTCGCTCTACGACCTGCGTCTGCTGGCCGGAGCGGGCGGCGGCGGCGCGCCCGCCGCGGAGGCGGCGTGATCGGCAGCGAAACAGCGACGGCGGCCAGGCCCGCCAGGGCGCCGCGCGCGGCGGAGCCCGACCTCCTCAAATACGGCGAGGAGGAGGACACCTCGTGGCTCCTTCCCTACGTCGACGTGGTCAGCCTGCTGCTCGCCTTTCTCATCCTGGCGCTCGCCATGTCCAAGGTGAACCTGCGCAAGTTCGAGATGGTCTCGGCCGCCATCTCGCACCAGGCGCCGCCTCCCTCGCTCGACGTCCTCAAAGAGAAGATCGATTCGGTCATCCAGCAGCAGAACCTGCAGAACCAGGTGAAGACCGTCCTCGACGACGAGGGGCTGCGGATGGAGCTCAAGAGCGCGCTCCTCTTCGACAGCGGCCAGGCCGAGATCACCGCCGCCGGCCACCAGGCGATCGATCGGGTGGGGAAGCTGCTGCCGACCATCGACAAGCGCTACCAGATCGCCATCGAGGGTCACACCGACGACGTGCCGATCCACACCAACCGGTTCGATTCGAACTGGGATCTGTCGAGCGCGGGGGCCATCAACGTCCTCAAGCTCTTCACCGCGATCGGCGTCAGCCCGCAGCGCCTTTCCGCGCAGGGGTACGCCGACACGCGCCCGGCCTCGGCCGTTCAGGGAGACACGGCGCAGCAGGCGCGGGCGCGCAGCGAGAACCGCAGGGTCGTGATCAGGGTTCATTAAGCAGGGGAGTGGTTGCCATGAAACGCAAGCGCATCATCTATATGGGAACGGGGATCGCGGCGCTGGTGTCGCTGCTGGCGGCGGCGCCGGCGCGCGCCGAGCGGCGGCCGCCGTTCGGGAACGACGCGCAGCTGCTGGAGTCGAACGTGCGCGACCAGGTCCAGCGGCGGGTGACGCCCGTGCTCGACGAGATGGCGCCCGGGCAGGCGGAGCTCAAGTACGTCGACGTGCGCGTCAACCGGCCGACGGCGCTGCCGCCGGGCGCCGCGCCCGGCTTCGAGGAGCTGACGCCGGGGACGGAGTTCGTGCTGGAGAAGGTCGAGGTGGCGCTCACGCTCGACTCCAAGCTCCCCGCGCAGTTCCGCAAGGATCTCAAGAACCTGATCAAGAGCAAGCTCGACGCGCTGGACGTCCCCGTCGACATCACCGAGAGCGTCTTCCCCTTCCCGACGCCGCGGCAGCAGCCGCAGCAGCGGGAGCCGCCGCCCTGGGGCTACCCCCCGCCGCAGCAGCCGCCCCAGCAGCAAAAGGCGCCCGAGCCCGAGCGTCCGCCGGTGGCGCTGCCGCCGCCCGCGCCGCCTCCCGAGACCGGCCTGCGCGGCGTCCCCTGGATCGTGGCGGTGGCGCTGGGGATCCTGGGCCTCCTCATCGGCGCGCTGGCGTTCGCGCTGGGCAGCGCGCTCGCCGACCGGCGCGCGCGGCGGAGCATCCAGGCCGGCTCTGCTCCCGATCGTCGCGGCGAGGCCTCGGGCGGCAGCGCGCCCGCGGCGACCGATCACCTGCCCGAGGTCCGGCGCGCGCTGCGCGAGGATCGGGTGCTCGCCCGCCGGGTGATGGGCGAGCTCCTGCGCGAGAACCAGATCGAGAAGGTGGCGGTGGCGGTCGAGCTCGTCGGCCCCCAGGTGGTCGAGGATCTGCGCGGCGATCCGGCCTGCGGCCCCGGTCTGCGCGAGGCGGCGGCGATGCTGGTCGACGGGCGCGCGCGCAAAGAGACGCGCGAGATCGTCGACGAGCTGCACCGTCGGGTTCTCAAGCACCGGATGATCGGCAGCGACGATCCGGTCGAGCAGGAGTTCGCCTTTCTCCTCGGGCTCTCCTCGCAGCGGCTGTCGGCGCTGCTCGATCCCGAGCCGGCGGCCGTGCGGGCGGCGGCGCTTCGCTACGCGCCCGCCCACCTGCGTGCCGCGTACCTCGAGGCGCGCTCGCCGGGCGACCGGGCGGCGCTGGCGGCGGCGCTCGCTTCGCCCAAGGCGCTCTCCAAGGAGCACCTGCTCGACGTGGCGGCCACGCTGCGCGCGCGGGCCATCGACCTCGCGCACCTCGACTCCGGCCAGACCGGCGACATCGACCTGGCCGTCGAGCTGATCGAAGAGCGCCCGCCCGCCGAGCAGGCCGACATCCTGGAGGCGATGCGGCGCGCCGATCCGGCCAAGGCACGGGCGGTGGAGGCCTCGCTCATCTCGGAAGCGACGTTCGAGCTGGTCTCCGAGGAGGTGCTGGGCGCCGCCGCCTCGAACGTCCCCACCGAGACGCTGGCCCGCTTCCTGCGGGCCGCCCCCGAAGGGGTGGGGACGCGGACGATGTCGGTGCTGCCGCCGACGGTCGCGGCGGCGCTGGCGGAAGATCTGTCGCTGGCGGTGACGGCGACGCCGCGGGAAACTACAGAGGCCAGGCGTACGCTGTTCGCAGCGCTGCGTCAGGCGCTGCGGGCTCGGGGCCTCCACGCTCCGCAGACCGAATCAGGCAAAGAGATCGGCTCCGGCAAGGATAAAGGAAAGGTGGTGGCGATATGAAGTCGTTCCTCTCTTACGTTGCGCTCGCTGGTCTCACGGCTGCGGCGTCGGCCGGTTGCACGATCGTCACGCCGGACGGTCCGGACGGCAGCAAGCCGATCATCAAACCGGTTCCGTTCCCCGTCATCATCCGCGCCGACGCGCTCCCCAAGCCGCCGCCGCTGCAGGCGAACCTCCTCTACGTCGTCAACCTGTCGCGCTCGTCGGCGAACCTGAACACCCAGTACGCGACGATCATGGGGGACCTCGGCACCTACTTCCAAGGGGTGGGGGTCGACATCGTCAACATGGGGGTCATCTCGACCTACGCCGACCAGTTCGGGCCGCGCCTCCTGATGGGCCAGAAGGAGGGCGGTCCCTCGACCCCCTCGCCGCTCCTGCTGGGCCTGCTGGCCCAGGGGGCGGACGCCGGGCTGACCAGCTATCAGAGCCTGCTCCCCATCCTCGGACCGACGCTGGGGAACATCGACTCCCCCGACATCCCGACGGCGCTCCAGCTCTTGGCCGCGTCGGGGGACTTCGACGGCGACACCCCGGTCTCCGAGGCGGAGAACGTGATCGACTTCGGAGAGGGGCTCAACGCCTTCCAGCTTCCGCCGGAGCTCGGGGGCATCGACCGCAGCGCGCTGTTCGACTCGCCCCTCGATCTGTTCATCGTCGTCTACCTGCAGCCGCTCCCGCGTCATTGCGCGCTGTCCGACGCCGCCTGCCAGGTCAACGGCCGAGCGCCCAACGACATCTTCCTCGACACCAACGCCGACGGCACGGCGAGCTGGCTCACCTTCGCCAACGGCGGCATGATGCCGTCGCGGGTGGTCCAGGCGGCCATCGCGACGCCCGAGGGGGTGAGCGAGTCCGACTTCGACGCGAAGTGCACGGCGGTCAACGGATTCCAGGTCTCCGACTTCTACGTCATCGGGCCCTCGCCGAGCGCGTACTTCCAGCCGCTCATGGCGGACCTGAACGCGGCCAACCCGGGGACCGGCCAGAGCGCCGACTTCTGCAGTCTGGTCGGATCGATGCCCGCCGCCGCCATCCAGGCGCTCGGCAGCGGGATCGCCGGCGTGTTGCACTAGCCTCGCGAACGAAGCGACCGCCGCATGCCCCCCTCGGACGACCTCCCGGCCTGGCTGCGCGCCGGCGGCGTGCCCGGCCGGCGTCGCACCGACCAGCGGCGGCCGGGGGCGGCCGCCGCGCTGGCCGTGCTCTTGTTCCTGGCCGGCGGGGGGGCCGGTTACCTCGTGGCGCTGCGCCGGACGCCGGCGGCGCCGCCGCCCGTGCCGCCGCCGGTCTGTCCGCCCGTCGTCGCCTGCCTGCCGCCGCCCGCCGGGTCGAGCGGCGGGGGCGGGGAGACCGGCACGCGCCCGCGGCACGCCAAAGCCGCGCACCCGGCGCCGGCCGCGCTGGTCCCGCTCCCCTCGCAGAAGCCGATGGAAGAGGGAGAGCGCGCCAAGGCGTTGCGGGCGTTCGCCGAGAAGCGCGCCCCCGAGCTGCGCGACTGTCTCGACGCGCCCGACCGCGGGCCGCCCATCGAGCTGGGGGCCGCGTTCGAGATCAACGCCAACGGCTCCGTCGAGGTGGTGCAGATCCTGGGCGCCGAGTTGGCTCCCCCCGCCGTCCGCCGCTGCTACACCAGCCACTTCAAGAGTTGGCGCTTCCCCACGGAGCTCTTGCGTGGGGAAGAGAAGCTGCTGGTCAACTTCGTGCTCTGAATCGTGCTCTGAAAGGTCGGGGCGGGCGCAGGTCCCCGGCCGGGGTCGTCGGTCGGCAGCCGCGGCGGGCGCGGCCGCGACCTTGGGCGCCAGCGGTGCCACCACCCCTCGGCGCGCGCACGGCGCCTCAGGAGGCGTCGAACGGGCCGCCGTCGAGAGTCTGGCAACGCGGCCCGTAGCTGCCGCCGTCGGCTGGGAAGATGATGTAGGGCTCCCAGACGCCGCCCGCGGCCCGGCAGGCCTTCTCTCGCGCGCATTCGGACGCCGAGAGCGAGTTCGCGTCGGGGCGGCCGCAGAGGCAGGGATCGGGGTTGGTCGAACAGGCGACGGCATCGGCGCCGGCGTCGCGCGGACCGGCGCCCCCGCCCTGGCCGGCGGCGCCTCCAGCTCCGCCCTGGCCGGCGGCGCCGCCGGCTCCGCCCTGGCCGGCGGCGCCGCCGCCTTGCCCCGCGCGTCCGCCGCTGCCGCCCACCGCGCCGCCACCCGCCCCGCCCGTGCTCCGCGCGCCCCCGGCGCCACCACCCGGGTGGGCGGTGCCGCCGGCCCCGCCGCCCTGGCTGCCGCCGGCGCTTGCCATGTCGGCCGTCCGATCGGAGCCGCCGTCGGTCTTGGGCAGCGTGCCCGAGGAGCCGCAAGCGGCCACGGCGAGCGCGAGCACTGCGGGCAGCAGGCACCTCGATCTCATTCGCCTCTCCATTAGCGCGAATCCACCCCTAGCGCGAATCAACCCCGACGAGAATGACGGCCGACACATTCCGATGCGTGCCCGCCGGTGCGAAATCTTCGACGGCCCCGAACCCCGGCGCGGCTGGAGTTTCACGCGGTTAACGGCGGGGTGGCCAAACTCCCGAATCATTCAGCGGGTTTCCAGAAATGTTTCTGTTAGTATGGCGGCGTTGGTCGCCGGCACGAGGTAGTCCCCCAGCGCCCCGGCGGTTCGACCATCTTGGCTTCGAGGATCAAAGGCTGATGGCGGGACGAACAAGAACACGCGGGGCCGCGCTGCTCGTGGCGTTCGCCTTTGTGGCGCTCACCGGGGCGACGGTGGTGGTGCTCGCGCGCGCCGAGGGGGGCCACGCGGCCGAGAAGCGGAGCGACGACGCGCGCGCCGCCGCGCTGCGGGCGGCCGACGCCGTCCAGACGCTGCTCGGGGCGCTCGAGGCGCAGGTCCAAAACGGCACCTCCAACCCGCGGCTGGTGGCCGCGCTCGACGCCCGGGTCGACGCCGAGACCTTGCGCGATCTCTTGCTCAACGAGCCGTGGTGGGAATCGTTTCGGCGATCCACCGACGGGTTCGCGCTCTACACCGCGGACGCGCAGCCGATCGTCTCGTCGCACCTGCCGGCCGGGTTCGACGCGCGAACGCTCGTTCGCGAGGCACGCGCCGCCTCGCGCGCCCGCGCGGCGCTGACCGTGGCGGCGGGGCAGGTGCTGGTGGTCGCGGCGGCGCCCATCCCGCTCGGCGGCCGATCGATCGATCCGGCGCTGGTGTCGGTGCGGGCGCTGGACGCGGAAGCGCTCGGCGAGGTGGCGGAGCGCGCGGGCGCGCGCGTGGCGCTCTCCGACGGGACCGAGGCGCTGCTGGTGGCGAATCCCAAGCGGGGCGGGCCGGCCGGCGGCTCGCCGGCGCTGGCGCGCGGGTTCGATCTGCCGCTGCCGGGCGTGGGGATCTTCGACGGGTACGCGGTGGCGGCGGTCGCGCTGCCGGGCGACGCGCGCGGCGACCTGCGAATCTTGGCGGTGGTCGCCGCCCCGCCGGGGACGTGGGCCGCGCGCCTGCCGGGCGGCGCGATCGGGATCCTGGTCGTCGGGATGATGCTGGCGATCGGCAGCTTCACGGCGCTCGCGGGGCCCCGCGGGCGGAAGAAGGCGCCGCGCGACGCGCGCGGGACCGCGGCGGCGTCGCCCATCGCCGGGCGCTACACGCTGGTCTCGCGGCTCGGCGAAGGCGGGATGGCGGAGATCTACTCGGCGGTGACGACCGGGGTGGGAACCTTCCGGCGGCCGGTGGTGATCAAGCGGCTCAAGCCGGAGCTGGCCGCCGATCCGAACGCGGTCGCGCAGTTTCGCGACGAGGCGAACCTCCTGGCCGCGTTCAACCACCCCAACATCGTCGCCGTGCACGACTTCGGCCGCTGGGACAACCGCTTCTTCCTGGCCGAGGAGTACGTGGCGGGGCGGAACCTGGGGCGCGTCGTCGAGCAGTGCTTCGCGCGCACCGGGCGCCCCCCGGCGCCGGAGCTCGTCGCCTACGTCGCGCGCGAGGTCTTGAAGGCGCTCGACTACGCGCACCGCATGGAGAACGGCGAGGGGCGCCCGCTCAAGATCGTCCACCGCGACATCTCGCCGGAAAACGTCGTGGTGACGCCGCAAGGCGAGGTGAAGCTGCTCGACTTCGGGATCGTCAAGGCGGCCGAGGGGCGCATCACCAAGACGGAGATCGGGATGGTGAAGGGGAACGTCTCGTTCATGGCGCCCGAGCAGGCGCGCGGCCTGGAGGTCGACGGGCGGGCGGACCTCTACGCGCTGGCCCTGGTCCTTTTCTTCTGCCTGACGGGACGGGCGCTCTACGCCGCGGACAACGTCTACGAGCGGCTGATGCAGGCGGCGACCGGGCCGGGGGCGAACGAGCGGGCGCTGTTCGCGCGGCTCCCCCGGCCGTTCTCCACGGTGATCGCGCGGGCGACCGATCCGGACCTCGGGCGCCGTTACCCGAGCGCGCGCGAGATGGCGGCGGACCTCAAGAACTGGGCGGTCAACGGGGCGACCCCCACCGCGCACCTGGTCAACGAGCTCTTCGGCGAGGAGCTGAAGGAAGAGGCGCGCCAGCTGGCGACGTTCCCCACCGTCGAGTCGTCACGGGAGCTGGTCAGCTACTCGTCGTCCGACCGGGGCTAGGGATGCGCAACCAGGCGTGCTCGCCGGCGCGGCGCTGACCTCCCGGCCGGTACGGTCCGCCGGTCCCGATCCAGGTTATTCTCGACAGGGATGGCCGTCGACGACAGCGTGATCGCCGCGCTCGAAGCGGCCGTGGGGGCGGCCCCCGACAACCGCGCCCTGCGGCTGCACCTGGGGGGCTTGCTGCTGGAGGCGGGGCGGGCCAAGGCGGCGCTCGACCACTGCGCCGTCGTCCTGGCCGCGGCGCCCGACGATCTGGCGGCGCTCGATCTGGGCGCCCGCGCGGCCACGGCGGCGGGGGACGTGGCCCGCGCCGAAGGCTACCGCCGGATCTGGACGGCCCTCTCGGGCGTGGCCGCGGCGCCGCCGGCTGTTTCGCCCGCGCCGGCCCCCCCGAGTGATCCGACGCTGGCGCCGGTCGTCCCGCTGCGCGTGATCGAAGGGGGCGCCGGCGGCATCGCCGACGTCGAGATCTCCCAGGTCAAGCTGGCGGACGTGGCTGGCATGGAGGAGGTGAAGCGGCGGTTGCAGCTCTCGTTCCTGGCGCCGCTGCGCAACCCCGAGATGATGCGCGCCTACGGCAAGTCCCTGCGGGGCGGCCTGCTGCTCTATGGACCTCCGGGCTGCGGCAAGACGTTCATCGCGCGCGCGGTGGCGGGCGAGCTGGGGGCCTCGTTCATCACTGTCGGGCTCTCCGACGTGCTCGACATGTGGCTCGGGCAGAGCGAGCGCAACCTTCACGAGTTGTTCGAGACGGCGCGGCGGGCGGCGCCCTGCGTGCTGTTCTTCGACGAGATCGACGCCCTGGGGCGGAAGCGGACCTTGCAGCGCCACTCGGCCGGCGCCAACGTGGTCAACCAGCTGCTCGCCGAGCTGGACGGCGTCGGCTCGGACAACGCGGGCGTGTTCGTGCTGGCGGCGACCAATCACCCCTGGGACGTCGACGCGGCCCTCCGGCGCCCGGGCCGATTCGATCGCACCGTGCTGGTCCTTCCCCCCGACCTGGCGGCGCGCGAGGCGATCCTGCGGATGGCGCTGCGCGATCGTCCCGTGGCGGGCGGCATCGACCTGGGCCGTTTCGCCAAGCGCACCGAGGACTTCTCGGGCGCCGATCTCACGCACCTGGCCCAGAGCGCCGCCGAGCTGGCGATGGAGGAGGGTCTGGCGTCCGGCGCGGTGCGCCCCATCGACGGCGGCCACCTCGAGCGCGCCTTGCGCGAGCTGCGTCCGAGCACGCACGTCTGGATCGAGACGGCCCGCAACTACGTGATGTTCGCCAACGAGGGCGGCGTCTACGACGATCTGCAAGCCTACCTGCGGGCGCGGAAGAAGCTGTGACCGGCGGCGGCCCGGGCGACGCCGCCCGCGAAGCCCGCCGGCGCGCCGAGCTGCTGGTGTCGGCGGGACGCGCGGGGGAGGCGATCGTGTTGCTCGAGCGCGCGCTCGCCGCCGCGCCCGACGACGCGGCGACGCTCTGCCAGCTGTCGCTCGCCTACCTGCACGCCGACGACCGCAAGAAGCAGCTCGCCACCGCCGAGCGCGCGGCGGCCGCCGATCCGGAGAGCGAGTGGGCGCATCGCCTGCGCTGCGACGCGCTGGGGGCGCTGGGGCGGCGGCCCGAGGCGGTGGAGGCGGCGCGGCGCGCGCTCGCGCTGGCGCCGCGGGAACCGCTGGCGCTCCTCTGCCTGGTGAACGCGCTGCGCGCCACCGATCGCGACTGGGAGGAGGCGACGGCCCGCGCCGAGGAGCTGGTCGCGCTGGCGCCGGCGCGCGGGTCCGCGCACGAGGCCTGGGCGCTCGTCGCGCTCGGCCGCAACCGTCTGGCCGAGGCCGAGGCGGGGATGCGCCGGTCCCTGGCGCTGGAGCCGGAGACCGCCAGCTTTCACAACAACCTCGGCCTGACGCTGTTGCGCCAGGGGCGCCGCGAGGAGGCCGTGGCCGCCTTCGAGAACGCGGCGCGGATCGATCCGACGATGGAGGTCGCGCAGCGGAACCTGTCGATCGGGATCCGCCGTCACCTGCACCGGAGCCTGCCGGGGCTGCTCACCGACGGTCTCCTGCGCTTCATCCCCGGCGGCGACCGGCCGGAGCTGGCCCGGGTAAGGCGCATGGCCGTGGCCATCGTCGTCGTTGCGATCGCCGCCGGCGTCTGGTTGGGGATACGGTACGCGCCCAATCGGTTCCCGTCGATCTTCGCGACGGTCGTTCTGGCGGCGGCCGTCGTCGCCCCGCGGATACGGCAGCGTCGGCTCTCCCCCACGCTGCGGAGGTTTGCGGCTTCGCGCCGGCTGGCCTCGCCGAACATCCCGCTCAAGCGCGTGCTGCTGATGCTGGTGACGATGCCCTTCTTCCTGGGGGGCCTGGTAGTGGCGATCCTCGCCCTGGTCGATCCGAAGCGCCCCTACGGGCCGGCGCACCGAGCGCTGGTCGGCGTGGTCGGCGTGGTTTGCCTGGTTGCCACCTTGCGCGTCGCCCTTCGCCGGCGCTAAGTGGATCCGTGCGCTCCCAGCCGGCGTTCGAGCCGGTGGGAGAGGCGGGTGAAGGGGTAGCCGAGCGCGAAGTAGAGCGCCGCGCAGAGGAGGCCCGGGGCGATCCAGCCCCGGTTGTCGACAGCGGTGATGGTCATTCGTTTGGTGAGCTCGACGACCGTGAGCACCGAGACGAGCGAGCTGTCCTTGAGCAGTGAGATGAAGTCGTTGGTCATGCCCGGCACCGCCAGGCGCAGGGCCTGCGGCAGGATCACCTGGCGGAAGGCGGCCCGGCGGGTGGCGCCGACCGCCAGCGCCGCCTCCCACTGCGCGCGCGGCACCGCGTTGATCGCGGCGCGGTAGATCTCCGATTCGTACGCAGCGTAGTTGAGGCCGAGCCCCACGATGGCGGCGGTGAAGGGGCCGAGCGACACGACGCCGGCCAGGCCGTAGTAGAGGAGATAGAGCTGCAGCAGCACCGGCGTGCCGCGCACGATCTCCACGTAGACCGCCGCCAGCGGGCGGAGGCGCGCGCTCTCGACCCGCGCCAGCGCCAGCGCCAGGCCGAGCGGCGCGGCGATGGCCATGGCCGCCAGCGAGAGCAGCAACGTCACCAGCGCCCCTTGACCGAACAGCAGGAGCTGCTCGGGGGTCAGCGCGCGCGGCGCGAGCTTGGCGGCCGGTGGCGGCGGCGCGGCGCCCAGCGCGGCGAGCCTCTGCTGGCGGTCGTCGTCGAGCCCCCAGCGGGCGAGCGTCCGGCGCCAGGCGCCCGAAGCGATCATCTGGCCGAGCGCGCCATCGAGCGCGGCGCGCAGCTCTTCGTCGGCCGGGCGCAGCGCGATCGCGTAGCGCCCCTCGGCCACGTCGCCCACGGCCACCAGCGCGGGGTGGCGCGGCAGGTAGCGGGCGACCATGACGTCGTCGAGCAGCACGGCGTCGGTGCGCGCGTGCTCGAGGTCGACCAGCTGCTCGTCGACCCCCTCGTAGGGGACGGCGTCGGCGCCCGCCGCCCGCAGCAGATCCCAGGCCTGGGTGTTGGCCAGCGTCCCGACCCGCAGGCCGCGCAGCGAGGAGAGATCGCGGATGCGGCCGTCGCCGCGCCGGGCGCAGAGCCGCTCGGCGAAGAGGTAATAGGGGCGCGTGAAGCTGACGCGCGCGGCGCGCGCCGGCGTGACTTCGATTCCGTTCAGCGCGACGTCGAACGTTCCGCGCTCGAGCGACGGGATCAGCGTCGACCAGTCGTTCTGGACCATGCGCGCGCGGACTCCGAGCGACTCCGCCAGCGCGTCGGCGAGGTCGACCTCGAAGCCGACCAGCGCGCCGCCGCGCGCGGGATCTTCGTAGGCGTACGGCTCGCCGCCCTGCTCGTCGGCGCCCCAGCGCAGCTCGCCGCCGGCGGCGACCCGGGCGAGCGCGCCGCTTCCTCTCGCCTCGGGCGCCGCGCAAGCGCCGCCCGCGAGCGCCAGGAGAACGGCGCCCGTGGCGACGGACGGGCCGCGGCCGCGCCACGTCGATTCCGATTTTCGTAACGGCTCGACCATTCGAACGTTACGAGACTTTCTTACTTTGCGGCCAAGAATCTGCCCGTACAGAGGCGCGACCGCGACTTCGGCGGCCTGGCACAGGGGTTGTAGGGGCGAATGGACGCCCAAATGAGAGAGCGCCGGTCCGACATCATCGATCTTCCCATCCAGCGCGCGCCGATCGTTCCGGCGCACCTGACCGTCGACGGCGCGCGAAAGATCGCCGCCTTGAAGCGCGCCGTCGTCGTCCTCGTCGAGAGCGGGGGGCGCCTGCTGGGGCTCGTCGAGGCGCGCGCGCTGGCCGACGCGCCCGCCGGGGCCGAGGTCGTGACGGTCGCGCGACCGATCGGCCTCGGCCTCCGTCCGACCACGTCGCTGCAGCGGGCGCGCGAGCTCCTGCTGCGCGCGCGCCTCAACGCGCTTCCGGTGGTGGTGGGCGCGTTTCTGCTGGGCGTGGTCCACCTGGCCGACGTCGAGCGCGCGCTCGGCGCCGCGCGCGCCGTCGAGGCCGACCGCGCCGACGCCGCGCGCGCAGTCGCCTGAACGAGACGTCGTCGTGCGGGAGATGCGCACTTGTACAACAGGACGCAACATTCGTTATCCGCTCGCGAACCTCGCGCCCGCGGTGCTACCCTGCCTCGCGTGTCGGAGAAAGAGCGGACGATCGCGGTCGCGGACGGTTTACGCATCGTGATCATCGACGACAATGAGGACGTCACCGAGGCGCTCAAGGACCTGCTCGAGGAGACCGGTCACCGCGTCTGGTCGGCCCGCACCGGCCTGGACGGCGTCGACCTCGTGCAGGAGATCGGTCCCAACGTGGTGCTCTGCGACCTCTCGCTCCCGCACATGGACGGCCTCGAGACCTGCCGCCGGATCCGCGCGCTCCCCATCGCGGTCCGCCCGCTGATGGTGGCCATCACCGGCTGGGGACGCGACGAGGACATCCGCCGGACGCGCGAGGCGGGGTTCGACCACCACCTGGTCAAGCCCCTGAGCGGCAACCTCGACCGGGTTCTCCGCGGCCTCAGCTCCTGAGCGCGCGCTCGAACGGGGCGAGGCCGCCGCACGCCTCTCGTCGCCTCGAGGGCACGAAGCGTGGGCACGAACGGGGTCGAGGTGTAACGTTCAGCTCGCGATATTGTTGTACAAGACTCGCGGCGCGCGCTACCTTCATCGACGCACGTGATTGCCGCGAAGATGAAGAGGGAAAGCAAGCGTACGACAGCCACGGCGGCGGGGCTCCGGCGCTCGAAAAGTGAGCTGGCCGACGGCGGGATGAACCTCCAGCAGCTTCGGGAATACGTACGGAAGACCCAGGGGGACGTCGCGCGCAAGGCCGCGATCACCCAACCGCAGCTGTCGCGCATCGAGGGGCGGCGCGACCACCTCGTCTCCACCGTGCGCAAGTACGTTCGCGCGCTGGGCGGCGACATCCACGTGGTCGCCGAGATCGGCGTCGACCGGATCGTGCTCCGAGACGTCTGACGGCTCCGCATGCCGTCGAGGGTATATTCCCTTGACGGGTTGGAGAGGACCCGACTAACCTCAGCCGCATGCATGCCAGCGTGCGCCGGCCTGGTCGTCGACCCTCTTCCGCCTCCGCATGAAGACGATGCACGCCTCAGCAGTGCGCGGCGCCTTCGCCAAGGTGCTGGAAGCCGTTCGGCAGAAAGCGGAAGCGGTGGTGGTCGTTCGCTACGGCCGTCCCGTGGCCGCGCTGGTTCCGCTCGATCGCCTGGCGCCGCACGAGCTCAGCGCGCTCGAGCGGGTGAAGCTGCCGGGCGGCAAGCCGGAAGACCCCGCCCGCTAGCGGTCCCCGGTTTACTTCTCGCCCTTCCCCTGTTTGGCCGATCGCGCCGGGTGCGCCTCGTGGCCCTGCTCGCCGCCGCCGTGCGCTCTCTTCTTCTCCTCGCAGTCTTCCAGCTCGACGAGATCCTTCTTGGGGATGATCACCGCGATGGTCTTGTTGTAGCGGGTGAGCTTGATCCGTTCCCCCGCGGCAGAGTTGCGGAGCACGGAGGCGAAGCCCTTGCGGGCCTCGGCGGTCGGCATTCGCTGGCTCATCTGTTCCTCCTTGGTATGTGGTTCTTTGTGCACGGCTCATGCCGGCGATTCCGTACAAATATGGTGCGCCATTGCCTGAGTGGTGTGACCGTTCGGTAGCGGTGGTGCGCACCAGGCCGTAACGATCTTGGATCCGTTCGTGCGTGGCGATACGTCTGTTCGCGCATGACCTCCGTAGATCCCGTCATGCGGTCACATCTGCGACGATTCTCCTGGGCCCGGATCGGCTCGCCGATCGCGGCGCTTTGTGTGGCGACTGTCGGCTGCGGGTTCAAACCGATGCCCCTCGCGACCTCCACGGGCGGCAGCGGCACCCCCGCCACCTCGAGCGGCGGCAGCCCCGGGACCTCGTCCGGCTCCGGCGGTCACGGTGGCAGCGGACCGACCACGACCGGCATGGGCCCGGACGCCGGCTCACTGCCGCCGCTCACCGATTTCCCCGCCACCCCGGTCCTCGATCCCTCGGCGCCGCCCAACGCGCAGGCGCTGTTCGACGGGAATGCGCCTCGCGCCGGCGGCGCCCCCTGCATCACCTCGCCGCTCCCGGGGACGCTCATGCCGCGCAACTGGCTCCGGCCGCGCTTCGATCTGACCGCCGCCTCGGGCGAGAACCTGTTCGAGATCGATCTGTCGGTCCCCGGGTTCGCGCACACCCTGCGGATCTTCACCGCCAACCCGGCCACGGCGCTCGACGCCGCGCTCTGGAATTCCCTGCGCGGATCGATCACCGATGAGACCATCACGGTGGCCATGCGCGCGCTGACCGTCGACGCCAGCGGCGCGGTCACGCTGGCGCCTTCGGCCGCCGCCAGCTCGAGCTTCGTCATCGCGCCGGTCGACGCGCCCGGAAAGATCGTCTACTGGGCGCTGGCCGACGACATGGGGACCAAGGTCGGATCGCTCAAGGGGTTCGGCATCGGCGACGAATCGGTCGAAAACGTGCTGGTCCCGAGCCAGGTCGCCACCCGCGCCACGGACGACACCTGCATCGGGTGCCACGCCGCCACGCCCGACGGCAACTCGGTGGGGTTCACCATGGGGCCGCAGAACTACTTCAACCAGCTGGCCAACGTGACCGCCGGTTCGGTGGGGGCGACGCCCTCGTACGCCACGGCCGCCGCGCTCGCCACCATGCAGACGCTGCATGGGATCCCCGCCTACTCGCGCGCGCACTGGAGCGACGGCGACCGCATCGCGCTCCTGAGCGACACGGGGACCTTGCACTGGGTGGAGGTCGACGGCGCCGCCAGCGGGACGCTGGCCCGCACGGGCGACGCCAACAAGGTGACCGAGCCGACCTTCAGTCACGACGGCCAGAGCGTCGTCTACGTCTCGGCGACGGCGCTCACCGACGGGCGTCTCAACACGGGGCCCGCCGATCTGTACACCGTCCCCTTCGCCAACCGCGCGGGCGGCGCCGCGACGCCGCTGCCGGGCGCCTCCGACGCGAGCTTCACCGAGTACTACCCCGCGTTCTCGCCCGACGACGCCTACGTGGCGTTCACCCGCGTGCCGGGCGCCGAGTCGGCCTACAGCGACCCCGACGCCGAGGTCTACCTCTTGCCTTTCAACAACGGGCGCGGCGGGACGGCGATTCGCCTGGCGGCCAACGACGCGGCGGCGTGCCAGACCTCGCTCAGCAGCCCCGGCCTCACCAATGACTGGCCGAAGTGGTCGCCCGAGGCGGCGACCGCCAACGGCAAGACCTACTACTGGCTGACGTTCTCCTCCAAGCGCTTCGGCAGCGCCAACGCCCAGCTCTACATCACCGGCGTCGTCGTCGACGGCAGCGGGAAGGTCACCACCTACCCCGCGCTCTATCTCTGGAATCAGCCGTCCAGCGACGGGAACCACACGCCGTCCTGGGACGACTTCGCGATCCCGTCGATCAGCATCGGCTGACCGGCGGCGCTCCCCAGCCAGCGTCCGACCGTGGCGCGGACGAGGCGCTCGATCTTGGGTTGCGCCAGGGTCACCGTCCCGGACAGCGCCGTCCCCTCGCCGACCAACTCGGGCTCGCAGCCGGCGAGCAGGATGGGCGGTGATTTTCCGCCCAGCGTCCAGCAGGCCGTCACCACGGTGTGGGCGTTGAGGCCGCACGTCGGTGGGACCTCGTGCGGCGCCGCGCACCCGAGCTCGCTGACGTCGATCAGGTAGACGGTGCCGGGCCGCTCGCCGCGGCGGACGGCGTCGATCACCAGCAGCAGATCCGGTCGCTCGAGCATCGCGTAGGCGAGGTGCAGCGAGCGGACGCCGACGTCGGCCACGGTGACGCCGGGCGGGGGAACCTCCTCGAGCAGCCGGCGCGCCACCTGGACCCCGAGGCCGGCGTCGCCGTGGAAGAGGTCGCCGAGCCCAGCGACGAGGATGCGCGCGCCGTCGGATTTCATTGGACCTCCACCCTCTCGACGCGTAGCTCGCGGCCGCCCAGCACCTCGATCTCGCCGCTCCCACACCGACAGGGATCGAGGCACGTCTCGAGGTGGACGTCGGCGCCGCAGCGCCGGCAGCGCCCGCGCCCGCGCACCTCGTCGATCTCCAGGCGCGCGCCGTCGAGCCGCGTGCCGCGCGTACAGATGCCGAAGCAGAAACGGATCGTCTCCGGAAGGACGCCGCAGAGCTCGCCGATCTGCAGCCGCACGCACCGCACGCGCGCCGGCTCGACCTCGCGCTCCAGGGCGGCGACCACCCGGCCCATGATGGCCAGCTCGTGCATGGCGGGGAACCTAGACCCGCCCGAACGGCCGTCAATTCACCGGCGCGGCTTTAAGGCTCTCCCCTAGTAGCGCCCGCGCGGTTCGGACCCAGGGGGCGGCCTGACCGCGAAACGACTAACGATTCTCGCCGAAGCCGAGGCCGAGGAGGAGGTAGCCGCCGGAGAGATTGGCCGCGGTGGCCCGGTTCACGATGGCCTCGAGGCCGCGGATCATGGCGCCCCCCTCCACCAGCGCGCGTACGTGGCTCACGCCCGCGCGGGTCGGCAGGAAGATCCCCAGCCGCCCTCCGGCGCTGGCGATCGGCGCGGAGCCGGAGCCGCCGGTGGGGCCGGCGACGTTCGGGTGTCCCCTCATCCAGGCCCAGCCGAACCTGCCGGTGGCGCCGAGGTCGATGATCAATCGGCCGACCGACCAGTGAGGCCCGGCGGTGAGCGCGAGCGCCAGCAGATCGGTGTCCACGTCGCCGAAGGCGACCGACGAGCCGCCGTTCAGTCCCTGCAGATCGACCGCCGCCATCCAGCGGCCGCGCGCGACCGCCGCCGAGGCACCGAGGCCCCAGAGCAGCAGGTTATTCCCGGGGTGAGGTTCGAGCTCCAGCGTCCCCGACAAGAAGAGGGTGGGCTGGCGCGGGCGCGGCGCGGCGCTGGCGATTGGCGGCGGCGCGGGCGGCGTCGGAGGCGGCGGCGGCGTCTGGGTCGCGGAGTGCACCAGCTCGGCGACCGCCAGCGCGAGCGCGCGCGGTCGGGCCTCGGGCGAGATGTCGCTGAGCTCGACCTTGCGCTCGGCGGCGCCGGCGCGCGCCGGATCCTGCACGCGCACGACGACGGAGGTGGCGGTCGCGTCGCAGGGATCGAGGGTGAGCGCCACTTGCAACCCGGGCCCTTCGGGCGCCGGGGAGCTGGCGAGGAGACAACAAGGAGGGACGTGGCCGGCCAGCTCGACCTCCAGCGAACCGAGAAAGGCCCCGACGGAGAACGGCGCCGACGGGCAGGCCGGGACGGAGATCCGGATCGGGGGCGCCTCGGCCGCGCGCGCGGAACCGGCCCCCAGCGCCATCGCCGAGATGAGGACCGGAACCAGGAGCCCCCGCATGGGGCCGTGTTATCGCATGTGTGACAGGGCGGTGCTCAAATCGCGACCGGCGGGGAACTCGCGGACATAGGCCTCGGCGGCGGCGCGTTCGGCGGGGCGGTTGCCGGCGCGCGCGTAGGCCTCGACCAGGCGGGCGCGGACGTCTTCGCGCAAGCTTCTGGGGACGCCCAGATCGAGCGCCTGGTTCAGCGCCACCGCCGCCTCGGCGGGGCGGTGCAGGTCGTCGAGCTCGAGGCGGCCGAGCGCGAGCGCGGCCAGCGACGCCTGGGGATCGCCGGGGAAGTGGCTCAAGATCCGCTCGAGCGGCGCGACGGCGTCTGCGGCGTGACCCGACAGGCGGGCCACGTCGGCCAGCAGGAAGAGATCGGCGACGCCGCGCCGGTGGGCCTCGCGCGAGAACCCCTGCGCGCCGAGCGCGGCGAACGCCTCATGATGATGGCCCCCGCGCGCCAGCTCACGCCAGGCGTTCGTCTCGCCGGCCGGCGCCGCCGGCGCGGCCGGTTCGGTGGCCTCCGCGGCCTCGGCGGCTTCCGCCGGCGCTGCGGGCCGAGGGGGCGCCTGGTCCGGCGTTTCGCCGGCGGGCGACGCGGCCTCCAGCACGTCGAGCGATTCGCCGGCGGCCAGCCGGCGGGCGCGCTCGGGGACGCGCTCGCCGCGCACGAGCACCGCGCCGTGCTCGACGGCCACGTGGAGCCGGCCGGGCGCACGCTGGCAATCGAAGCCCGTTCCCACCACCTCGACCGTCGCCAGCCCGCACTCGATCTCCCAGCGCCGCGGACCGCCCGGCCGCACCTCGAAGTGCGCCGACCCGCGCTCGAGCGCGGCGACGAACGACGTCCCGCTCGACTCGAGCGGCTCGAGCCGCGCGCCGCCCGAAAGATCGACCGTCGATCCGTCCGACAGCGAGAGCAGCTCGCCCGCGGCCGGCGCCTCGACGGCGGAGAGCGGACGCCCGTCGGCGAAGCGGAGCGGCCCCCGATCGCGCCGCCCGATCCCCCAGACGACGACCAGCACCGCCGCCGCCGCGATCAGCGACGTCACGCTCCAGAGGCGCGTGCGCTCGCGCCGGGGCGGCCGCTCGCGCGCCTCGATCCGTCGCCACATCCGGGCCAGCGCCTCCTCGTTCACCGGAGCGGTGAGGCCGTCCTTGATCGGATCGGGCAGCCGGGTCACGAGACCACCTCCGCCCGATCTGGCAGCGCCGTGACGTGGCGCTCGACGATCGCGTCCGCCTCGGCGATGCGCCGCTTGACGGTGGCCAGCGAGCAGTCGGCGTGCGCGGCGACCTCGGTCAGCTCCAGCCCTTCGACGTGGCGAAGCATCCAGGCGATGCGCAGCGGCGCCTTCATGCCGCCCAGCACCCGATCGACGAGCGCCAGCTCGGCCCGCTGGTCGGCGGAGGCGCCCCCGTCGGCCAGCGATTCCAGCGTGGCGTCGTCCGCCCCCCGGTCGAGGCCGACGAGCCGGGCCAGCTTCCGGCGGCGGAACCGCCGGCGCACCAGGCTGACCGCGATCTGCCCCATCCAGCCCCG
>Ga0134125_10003012_pt1 | contig 19728 bp, 17 predicted proteins | sample KB31751_FD_96464 | JGI IMG/M metagenome (GOLD analysis project Ga0134125, IMG submission 96464) | Terrestrial soil microbial communities with excess Nitrogen fertilizer from Kellogg Biological Station, Michigan, USA - KB3-175-1 | ecosystem: Environmental > Terrestrial > Soil > Unclassified ... | reverse complement strand
CCGCCACCACTCCAGGAGCCGGCGACGTCCGTACCAGTGATGTGAACGAAGTCGGCACAAAGAGCTGATTGAAGTATCCACGGTCGGCGAGGCCAATCGCCTTTGCCGATCGTGGAGATCGTGTCATCGACGATGAGCGCCGCCTTGTGGTGCCGGCGCTCACCGTCGAAGTTGCGTACCGGTGGAGGTCGTCAGCGAAGCGACAGTCAGCCCTCGGCCGCCATCGACTTCTTGAATTGCGGCAGGTGCTTCTGCTGCGCTTCGATCATGCGCTCGCGATAGACGCCGTAGATGATGTCGGTGTCGTGCAGCGTCACGCCCGGAATGGTCGGCGAGGCGAACACCGGCAACTCGATGCCGCGATCGGCAAGCTTCTGCGCGCTCTCGGCCAGAAGCTCGTGCATCATCATCATGGCCAAGACCGTGGATGAGCCGGCGACCGGGCGCGACCAGCCGTTGATCGGCACGATCGCATCCTCGACGGGCGCGCCGGTGTCGATGACGATGTCGGCGGCATGCGGCAGCCGCTTGCCCGAACTATGGGTGGCCGGCTTGCTGGCGTTGGACTTGGCCGTGATGGCAATCACCGTCAGTCCGCGCTTCTTGGCATAGAGCGCGGTGTCGATGCCCGAAGAGTTGCTGCCGGAATGACCGAAGATGACGATGGTGTCGCCTGCATTGAGCGGCTGGTGATCGAGAAATTTCTCGGCATAGTTCTCGGTGCGCTCGAGCCAGAGCAACTCGCGCACGCCGCCCGCGCCCAGAATATTGTGCCACATCACGCGCGGATCGGTCAGCGGATTGAAGCCGACATAAGAGCCATAGCGCGGATACGTCTCCTGCACCGGCAGCACGGAGTGGCCGGAGCCGTAGAGATGCACGAGCCCTTTGTTGGCAAGCGTTTCCGTAACGGCGGATGACGCCTTGTCAAAGGCGTCGGCATTGGCTGCCGCCGCGGCCTCTGCGATCTTCACGAGCTTGCTGATGTAGAGGGTGGACATGGGGATACGCCTTTCAACGCGTGTTAAATGTAAAGAGTGGAGCGGATCTCGTAGCGGTCCGCGCGCATGGTCGAGAGCGTGTATTCGAACGGCGCTCTGGAATCGTAGGCGATACGCTCGACCTCGAAGGCCGGCGTATTCGCTGCAAGTTGAATGAGCTCGGCGTCCACATCGGCAACGCGACCCACGCGGTAGACTTCCTTGGCCTTGATCGGCTTGATGCCGCAGTGGGCGTCCAGCCAGGCATAGAGCGACTGCACATTGGCGGCATCGTCGAACAGTTCGGGCACCCGCGCCTCGGGCAGGTGGCTGGTCTGGATGCCGATCGGCAGGCCGTTGCCGAGGCGCAGGCGCTTGAGTTGGACGACCGGATCTCCGGCGGCAATTTCCAGCGCATCGGCCATTTCCGGCGTGGCACCGATCCGGTTGGCCTCGATAAGGCGCGTACTGGCCGTCAATGCCAGTGTCCGCATTTCCTCGGTGAAGTTGGTGAGGCCTCGGACGCCGGCGACTACGGTAGCGGATCGTACGAAGGTACCGCGTCCGTGCTCGCGTCGCAGCAGGCCAGCCTCTTCGAGATTGCGGAGCGCGTGCCGCAGCGTGATCCGCGAAATGCCAAGCATTTCTCCGAGACGGTCCTCGTTGGGAATTTGCGAACCGGCGCTCCAGTCTCCACCCTCGATGAGGCTGCGCAGAGCCACCTCGGCCTGATGCCACAGAGGCTCGGGCCGGCTGCGGTCTGGCTTCTGCAGTCTGATGGGTTCATCCATGTTGCCGCCTCCAATCGGAGCCGCGCGCTCCCGCGAAAGCGGCTCCCACGAGCCCGGCGCGCGCACCGAACATGCCCGCCCTGAGCTCGACGGCGCGCAGGTGCCTCGGCAAATGCCGGCGGAGAGACTCGTGGATCATCGGTGCGAGCACGTCGAGCGATCGGGCGACCCCCCCGGCGAGAATGACCATCGCCGGGTCGAGCAGGGCAACGGCGCCGGCCAGGGCAGCGCCGAGCGCCCCCATTGGCGAACGCAGCGCCTCGAGCGCACGAGGATTGCCGGCTCGCGCCGCATCGACGAGGGCAGCGCCGTCGGCCAGTTCCAGGCCATCGGCGATCGCATCGAGGGCTCGCCCGGACGCGTGCCGCTCGAGCCAGCCGCTGACGTCTTCGCCGGGGTCGCCGGCGTCCGCCGTCGCCCAGCCGAACGAGCAGGCCCCTCCGCTGTGGCCGCTAATGATCCGGCCGCCCGCGAGAACAGCCGAACCGATGCCGGTGCCGATAGCGAGGAGCAAGGCATCATCGACGCCACGTGCGGCTCCCGCCGCCGTCTCCGCGACCAGCGCGAACTGCGCATCGTTGCCCAGTGCGATCTGCACCCCTGGCAATACCGAGCTCAGATCGAGCCCATCGAGGTACGGCAGATTGGGAATCCAGGTGCAGGTCGTTCCACGCGCCAGCCCGGGAACGCCGAGCCCGAGGTGGCTGGCGCCCGACTTGCCCAACTGGGCGGTGAGGAGAGCAAGAAAGCTGTCGCGATCGCGGGGGGCGGGCCACTCGCCGATCACTTCGACCGGGGCAGGGTTGGCGATTGGGGCGACGCCCGCACGAAAACGGCTGCCGCCGAGATCGATGGCAAGGACGGTGCGGCTCATCCCTTGACCCCCGAGCTGATCACCGAATCGACGAAGAAGCGCTGCAGGAGCACGAAGAGCACGACCGGCGGCAACACAGCGAGCGTCGCGCCTGCCATGACGAGACCCGTATTCATCGCGCCGCGGTTGTAGCTCAGGAGCCGGGAGAGCGAGATTACGATCGGATACTGGTCGGCACTGCCTTGCAGCACCGTCAGCGGCCAGAGATAGCTGTTCCAGTGATAGACGAAGGCGAACAGGGTCAGCGCAGCGATCGCCGGCAGCACGGAAGGGGCAACGATCTGGAACAGGACGCGCAGTTCGGAGGCGCCATCGACGCGGGCGGCTTCGATCAGTTCGTCGGGTACGCCTCTGATGAACTGCCGCATCAAAAAGATGCCAAACGCATTGGCAAGGTTCGGGACGACCACGCCCGCGAGGGATCCTGTGAGTCCGAGATAGCCGACGATGCGGTAGAGCGGGATCAGCGTGACGATTGGCGGCAGGAACATCGTTGCGATCAGGAGCGCGAAAAGCGCTTCACGATAGCGGAACCGATATTTCGCAAAGGCGTAGCCGGCCATCAGGCTGGTGACCAGGATTGCGGCGGTGGTAACCAGTGCGATGATCGCGGAATTGAGGAACGACCGGCCGATGCTGATCACGCCGGCCACCTTCGCATAGGCGTCGAGCGAGGGCGTTGCCGGCAGCCAGACCGGCGGGACGTGCATCGTCTCCTGCGGCGTCTTGAGGCTCGTGAGGATCATCCAGGCGAGTGGAAAGGCCGCGACCACTGCGACCACGATGATCAGCAGCGTCAGGCCGGCGGCCAGTGGCGTCAGGTGCCGTCGCGCCCGCTCCAGGGGCCGGCTGTCGGGGAGCGCCGCGGCGATGCTCATGCTGGCCTCTCGTCGCGGGGCCGGGCGAAGGCAAACAGAGCCGTGATGATGATGACGAGCGAAAGCATGAGGGTGACCGCCATGGCCGACCCGAGCCCGCCCTGGGCGCGTTCGATGCCGACGCGACGGATGTGATAGGTCAGCACGTTGGTCGCATTGATCGGACCGCCCTGGGTGATCAAAGCAACGGGCTCGAACACCTGGACCGAGTTGATGATGGCGATGACGGCTGAGAACAGCAGCGTGTTTCCGAGCAGCGGCAGGGTGATGGACCGGAATCGGCGGAGCGACCCGGCGCCGTCGATGCGGGCCGCCTCATGCAGCACTTCGGGAATTTGCGTCAGTCCGGCCACCGCGAGGACGGTGAAATAGCCCACCTGCTGCCAGACATTGAGGATAACGATGGAACCAAGCGCCGTTTGCGGCGAGCTCAGCCAGCTCTGGGGTGGAATGCCGATCCAGCCGAGGACCTGGTTGATCGGCCCTTCGGTTGGTGAATAGAGCTTGGAGAAGACGAGGGCCACCGCAATCATCGGCACCATGTAGGTCGAAAACAGAACGGTGCGCAGCACCACGCCGCCCGGCGCAAGCTTCTGATGCACCAGCAGCCCCAGGAGAACCGAGAGCGGCAGAATGAGGAGCACGGAGAAGACTGTGTAGATCAGCGTGTTGACCAGCGCCGACTTGAAGTCACGGCCGATCGAGGAGCCAGAGAATATGTCGATGAAGTTCTGGACGCCGATGAAGCGCGCAGTCTCGAAGCCCGTCTCGGTCGACCATGACTGGAACGACAGCCAGATCGTCAGCAGCATCGGCACGAAAATGAAGACCGCGATCAGCCCCGTCGCGGGGGCGAGCATGGCAACCGTCGATTGGGTCTGACTGCGCGACATGGCTGCCGTAGTGACGAGGGGAGTCGGGCGAGGGCCGAAGCCCCCGCCCAGGGAGGAACCTATTGCGCGGCGCGAGTCAAAATCTCGGTTGCATCGGACTGCGCGGTCTTTTGCGCATCGGCTGCCGAGAGTTGCCCAAACTGGATTGCTTCGAGCGTCTTTTGCAGTGACTCCGAAAATTCCTGTCCGCCCAGAACCACGGGGAAGCCCTTGGCGTTGGCGAGGGTGTCGGTGTAGCCCTTGAGGAATGGATCGCTGCTGAGCCTGTCTGCAAACGCCTTGCCATCGGATGTACGCGAGGGAAGGATGCCCATCGACATCAGGATGTCGCCCATCGCCGAAGCGCCGTTGGGGCCGGAGGTCGGGCCATTGAGCCAGCTCAGGAAATCCCACGCTGCCTTCTGCTCGTCGGCCGACGCCTTGGCGTTGACCACGGTCATCCAGGAGTAGGAGATCGAACGGGCCGTATCGCCCGACGGGCCGACCGGGATCGGCGCGGTGGCGACATCCTTGAAGTTGTCCCCCATGCCGGCCTTGAGCGCCGACTCCCACCAGTTGGCCATGATGATCATGCCGGTCTTGCCTGACACGAAATTGTCGAGGAAGGGACCGGTCGTGTTGGCGTCAGCAGTCGCCATCGCCGGATCGGAATAACCCTTCTTGATCAGCGTCTCGTACAGGTTGAACGTCTCGGTCGCCTGTTTGCTGTCGAGCGTAGGTTTGCCGTCCACGACCAGGTCGCCGCCATTGGAGACCAGCAGCGAGGCAAACGGGTGCAGCACACCGGCCGCCCACGAGTTGATCATGCCGAAGCCCTGCTGGCCCTTCGACTTATCGGTCAGCTTTTCCGCATCGGCGAGGAACTCATCCCAGGTCTTGGGTGCATCGGTGATGCCGGCCGCCGCGAACAGCTTCTTGTTGTAGTTGAGGGCGTAGACGTCGATCTCGTTCGGGATGCCGTAGAGGGTGCCGCCGATCGAGGCGGCCCCGACCACGCCGGCCGGCCAATTCGACTTCGTGTCCGACGCCATTGCATCGGGCACCGGGGCGACCAGCTTGTCCTTCGCCAGGTCGGGAAGCCAGGCGTCGTAGATGCCGGCGATCGTCGCGCCATCGGCACCGCCGCCGGACGAGCGTAGCGTCGTCAGCAGATCGCCGAAGGGCACGGCGCGAACGGTGATCTTGGTGTCCGGGTGATCTTTCGAATAGGCGGTTGCCGCCGCCTCCAGCTTGGCAACGGTATCCGGGGCCCAATGGGTCAGGAATGAGACGTCGACGGCCTGCGCCAGAGCAGTCGTCGACAGGAGGATCGCGACGGTGCCGGCGGCACGCGCGAAATTCCGGAGCAATTGCATATGGATTCTCCCTGCGAGCAGTCAGCATGATGCCATCTGCAAACTTACGTTATGACGTTATAACGACTTTTGGCAAGCGCTGTGATGCGACCGATGCAGGGTGGCGGACTCGAGCGCCAACACCCCCGCCCGCTGGCCGCGCCCTGCACCTTGATGTCTGGACCGAGGTCCCGGTGCCGGGATAGATGAAGCGACCATCCGGTCCGGCACAGGAGTTGCAAGCCTGCGGCCGCACCCGGCAGCCGCGGCACCGCGACATCACCATCCAAACCTATGAGGGTAGGCCCGACCATGCCACGCGCCTTGATCGTCTGGGGCGGCTGGGAAGGCCACAAACCGCGCGAGACCGCGGCGCTTCTTCGCCAGATCCTTACGGCTCATCACTATGACGTGGTGGTGACCGACGACGTCGCCGCCCTTGGGGCACCGGACATCGGGACGATGGACCTGGTGGTGCCCTATCTCACCAACGCCCAGATCGAAAAGCAGACGGTGCTCAACCTGACCGCCGCCGTTCGCGCCGGGGCCGGCCTCGCCGGACATCACGCAGCGCTCGCAACCAGCTTCCGCAACTCGACCGAATTTCATTTCCTCACCGGCGTGCAGTGGGTCGCCCATCCCGGCAACATCATCGACTTCGATGTCGAAATCACACGGCCGGACGACCCGCTGGTCGCCGGCATCGCGAACTTCAGGTATCGTTCGGAGCAGTATTACCTGCACTACGACCCCTCGATCGAAATCCTCGCCACCACCACCTTCACTGGGTCGCACGACCCGGCGACGAGAGGGATCACGATGCCGGTGGTGTTCAAGCGCCGCTTTGGCGAGGGCCGCGTGTTCTACAGCGCTCTCGGTCACGTCCCCGAGGAGTTGAGCCACCCGGCAGCGCGCGCCTTCATCGAGCGCGGCCTGTTGTGGGCCACACGAGGCAGCGTTGGGGCCAAGGCCGGCGACTAGCGGCGCGCGGTCTTCGAGAGCGAGCTTCCGGCGACAGCAACCACGATGATCACGCCGACGAGGATCTGCCTCAGATAGCTGTCGACGCTGAGCTGCGTGAGGCCGTTGTCGAGGACGCCAAGGATCAGCACCCCGATGACAGTTGCAAGCAGCCGCGGTTCGCCCTGTTCGCTCATCGTGGTGCCGAGAAACACCGCGGCGATGGCATTGAGCATCAGCCCCGAGCCCTGCGTGGGATTGGCGGACGCGACCCGCGCCGCATAGAGCAGCCCCGCGCCCGCCGCGGTGAGGCCGGTCAACGAGAATGCCATCAGCTTCAGCCGCCGCACCGGAACGCCGCTCAGATACGACGCTTCGATGTTGCCGCCGATGGCATAGAGTCGACGCCCAAACGTCGTCTGCTCGAGCAACAGCCAGGTGACGGCGAGGACGGCCAGTGCCACCAGCGTAAGATTCGGAACGGAGAAAGTTCCAAGCGGCACGCCATCACGGGCGAATTCACCGAATGCGTCGGGGATGACGCGGCCGGAGATGGTCCGTCCGCCCGAAACAACGAACGCGGCCCCCGAGAATATCGTGAGTGTGGCCAGTGTCGCGACGAACGGCAGGATGCCGACCAGGCTGACCATCGCACCGTTGATCAGGCCGCCGACGAGACCGACGAGCAGGGCCGCCGGGACTGCCGCCCAGATTGGCCATCCGAAGCTGAACAATACGGCGACCACGACGCCCGAGAGGCTCGCCATCGAGCCGACGCTGAGATCGAAATCGCCCATCACCATGACGATGGTCATGCCGGCGGCGACCACTAGCAACATGGAAAGTTGCTGCGTGATGTTGAGCCAGTTCTGCGCGGTCAGGAACGTCCCGGGCAGACGCACGGAAAAGAAGATCAGGATCAGCACGAAGCCGGCCAAGGTGCCGTAGCGGCGCAGGAACTGTCCCATCAGGTGGCCGCCGCGGTTCGGCCGTAGCAGAGATTGAGCAACGTTTCCTCGCTGAGGCCCTTTGACGCCACGGTTGCCGTGATCTCGCCGTCGCGCATCACCGCGATGCGGTCGGCCATGCCGAGGAGTTCGGGGAGGTCGGACGAAACGAGGAGCACGGCCATTCCCTTGGCGGTCATGTCACGGATGATGGTGTAGATGTCGAACTTTGCCCCCACATCCACGCCACGCGTCGGTTCGTCAAGCAGCAGCAGGCGAGGGGAACCGCCCAGCGCCTTGGCGAACACCACCTTCTGTTGGTTGCCACCCGAGAGCTCCAGCGCGAGCTGCCGTGGACTCGCGGCGCGCAGCCGGACGTCGTCGCCCAGCTGCTGCGCGAACTGCCGCTCTCGCCGCGGCGTGAGCCACGTCCCGCCGAGGCTGTGCGCCTGAAGGTGCGGCAGAGTAATGTTCTGGTAGATCGGGCGCGTCGTCACCAAGCCCTCGGCGCGCCGCTCCTTGGGGACATAGGCTACGCCCGCCCCCCACGCCTTGCCGGGATCGCCGAGGATCGACCGTAGGAACTCTGTCTGTCCCATGCCCGAGAGTCCGGCGATGCCGACGATTTCACCCTTATGCAGCTTGAGCCCAGGCCCTTCGTAGGCGACTTCATAGGACGGTTCGGTTCCCGCCGGCGGATAGGCTTCGCCGACCTTGCGGCCAATCATCAGCGCCACGAGGTCGTCATGGGTGATGCCGGTCAGCAGCCCGCTGTCGATCGGCTTGCCGTCGCGCAGAACGGTTGCGCGGTCGCACAGAGTCATCACCTCGTCGATGCGGTGCGAGACATAGAGCACCGAGTTACCGCTCGCCTTGATGCCGCGCAGCACCTTGAATAGTCGCTCGGACTCGTCGCGGGTCAGCGCCGCGGTGGGCTCGTCCATGACATAGAGCCGGGCGGGCGCGCCGGCATCGGCGAGGAAGGCGCTCGAGATCTTGACCAGCATTCGGTCGCCTAGCGACAGGCGCGCCATCTTCTGGCGCGGATCGATGTGGGTGATACCAAGCGTTTCCAGCGCCTCGCGGGCAAGGCGGTTGAGCGCCCGCCAGTCGACGAGGAGTCCGGCACGTCGCGGATACACGCGGCCGAGCAGGATATTCTCGGCGACCGACAAGGCCGGCACCACGCTCAATTCCTGGTGGATGAAGCGCAGGCCGTGGCGGCGTGCGTCGGCCGGGCTGGCGACCGTCACCGGCTTGTCGTCGATGCTGATGCCGGCCGTGTCGGGCGCCACCACGCCCGCGAGGATCTTGATCAGCGTCGATTTGCCGGCGCCGTTTTCCCCCATCAGCGCATGGATTTCCCCGGCCGCCACGTCGAGGTCGACGCCGCGCAGCGCGGCGACACCGGCATAGGCCTTGGAGACGTTGCGGAGGGAGAGCAGGGGCATGGTGGTGCAGGGCGGACCGGAGGCCCGCCCTGAAGCGACATCAGTCCTTGGCGTTCGCCTGGGTGACCAGCTTCGTCGGCACGTAGATCACATGCTGCTTGATCGTCTGGCCAGCCAGGACCCGGGCGACCGCATCGGCCGTCGCCGCGCCGATGCCCTTGAAGTCCTGCGCCACGGAGGCCTCGAAGTCGCCACCCTTGGCGATCTCGTCGCGAGCCTGCGGGTTGGCGTCGATACCGGTGATGACGATGCCCTCCTTGTCGCGCCCCGCTGCTTCGATCGCCTGCAGCGCGCCGAGCGCCGGCTGGTCCCACGCCGCCCACACCGCGCTGATCGAGCCCGGCGTCGGGTTGGCGGTGAGGATCGCCTCCATCTTGGCGCGGCTGTCGGCGATGCCGCCGTCCGACACGTCCGGCGTTACCTTGTCGATGACCTTGATGTCGGGGTAGTTGCCGAATACGGCGCTCGCAACCACGCCGCGCACCTGTACCGGCGGGAAGGCGTCGAATACGAACATCACGACATTGCCCTTGCCGCCGATGCGGTCGGCGACATAGCTCGAGGTCTCGGCGGCCATGGCGTAGCCGTTCGAGGTCACGTTGGTGACGAGCAGCGGATCGGCGCCCGCATCCATGCCGATCACCGGAATGTTGGCGTCTTTCGCGGCCTGCAACCCGGCTGTGATCTGCGACGGATCGACATTGACGACGATGGCGTCGACCTTCTGTGTCACCATGTCCTGGATACGCGAGATGACCGCGGCGACGTCGTTTTGCGTATCGATGACATTGACGTCCCAGCCCTTCTGCTTGGCGACATCCTGGAACGCCTCGACATAGGCCTGCGTACCCGGCTGCGCCATATAGGGCGTGATCACCGCCACCTTGGCGGCGAGGGCCGAGCCGGCGAGCGACGCGGCGGCGACGGCAGTGGCCGCGAACACTACGCGGCGAATGGATCTATTGAGCATGGTCGGAAGCCCTCTTGATGACTCGCGCGATTGTTTTCCTTGCGCTTCAAGGCACTATAAGGGAGGCAGCCCGCTGCTGCTACGGGCATTCGGAGGAGTTGAGTGCGTCCCACGTTGATCGGCATCGACGTCGGCACGACCGCGGTGAAGGCCGTGCTCGTCGACCTCGACGGCAGCCGCCTCGCCGAATATTCCCGGCCGCATCGGATGTACCGGCCCGAGGCCGGGGCGGCGGAGCAGGATCCCGCCGACTGGATACGGAGCATCCTCGATGCGTTGGGCGGCTTCGCTGCCGAGCACGATATGCGCGGCCTCGCCGGCATCGGGATCTGCTCGCAGGTCAACACCCATGTTTTCGTCGGTGCCGATGGCGCTCCGGTGCGCCGCGCCATCACCTGGCAGGACGGGCGCGCGGCTCAGGACGCAGCGACGATCGACCGTAAGGTCTCGGCGGCGCAGAAGCTCGACTGGTTCGGCGGCCCGGTACCGATCGATGCGAGCCACGCGCTGTCGCGCATTGCCTTCGTCGCGCGCACCGACCCTGAAGCATTCGCCCGCACGCGATATGTGCTGCTGCCGAAGGACTATTGCGTGATGCAGCTCACCGGCGCGGTGGGCTCCGACCCGATCGCGGCGGTGGGGCTCGTGAGCGACGCGGGCTACGTCGCGCCGCTGCTGGCGCTCGTGCCGCGTGCTGCCGAGCTGCTGCCGCCCTTGCATGGCTTCACCCACGTCGCCGGCCGCATTGGCGCTGGGCTGCCGTGCGCCGGCGTGCCGGTGGTCGTCGGGGCGATGGACGCCTGGGGCGGCATGTTCGGGCTCGGTGTCAGCCGCGATGGCGAGGCCATGCTGCAAAGCGGCACCAGCGAGATTCCCGGGATCGTCAGCAGCCAGGTACATCCGACGGCCGGCGTGGTGCTGTTTCCGGCGTACGAAGGCATCCGCATGCATGCAGCGCCGACGCAATCGGGCGGCGCGGCGCTGCAGTGGTTCGCCAATATCCTCGGCAAGTCGCCGGCACAACTGTCGGCCCTCGTGGGCGCGACCGAGCCATCCGAGGTGACGCCGCTATTCCTGCCGCACCTGCAGGGCGAACGCGCTCCGATCTGGGATGGCGACACGCGCGGCGTTTTCGCCCGACTCGACGGACGCGCCGACGCTGCGTCGATGACGCGGGCGGTGATGGAGGGTGTGGCCCTCTCGGTGCGCTGGGCCTTCGAGGCGCTCGAAAGCTCCACCGGCCTGCGGCCCGAGGTCGTGAATATCGGCGGCGGCGGCTCGCGCTCCGACGTATGGACGCAGATCAAGGCGGACGTGCTCGGCCTTCCGTTGCGGCGAGCCGCGATCGCCGACAGCGCGGCGATGGGCGCGGCGCTCCTCGCCGGCGTCGGCGCCGGCGTGGTCGGCTCGGTGGAGGATGCAGTGCAAAGGCTCGTCCGGTTCGACCGGACTTTCGAGCCGCGCGGCGAATATCGCGCTCTGTACGCCGATCGGTTGGGCAGGTTCAAAGAGCTCTACACGACGCTCATCCCGTTCAACGCGTCCTACAGCGAAGCGTTCGCCTAGGAGCTTGCGGCGAGCGCGCGCCGTGCATAGCGCCGGGCCAGCGAGGCGCACACCATCAGCTGGATCTGGTGGAACAGCATCAGTGGCAGCACGATCAGGCTCACCGCCTGTCCGGCAAACAGGATGTTGGCCATCGGGATGCCCGAGGCCATGCTCTTTTTGGAGCCGCAGAAGACGATGGCGATTTCGTCCTCCTTGCTGAAGCGCAGGAGGCGACTGACCACCGTGGTCACCGTCAGACCGATTGCAAGCATCAGGATGTCGAGGCCGATCACCAGCGCGAGGCTTTGGAGGCTGATCGCCGACCAGACGCCCGCCACCATACCTTCGCTGAACGCCGCATAGACGATCAGCAGGATCGACCCACGGTCGACGATCTGCGTAATCGTGCGATGCGCTGTGATCCACTTGCCGATGAACGGCCGCGCGAGTTGCCCCAGCGCGAAGGGCAGGAGCAGTTGCAGGGCAATGTCTTCAAGCGCCGACAGCGAGAAGCCGCCGGACTTGCTGCTGATCAACAGCGCCACCAGAGCCGGCGTCACCACGATCCCGGCAAGGTTCGAGATCGAGGCGGAGCAGAGCGCGGCGGGCACGTTGCCGTGCGCGATCGAGGTGAAGGCAATCGACGATTGCACCGTCGAGGGCAGCACCGCGACGAATAGTAGGCCGAGCGCCAGCGTCTCGCCGAGCCAGGGCCGGAAGATCGCAACGAGGATGAACCCGACGATCGGAAACACCGCGAACGTCGAGAGGAACACCAGTCCCTGCAGGCGCCAGTGCATGATGCCGGCGAGGATCGCCTGCGGCGCGAGCCGCGCGCCGTAGAGGAAGAACAGCAGGGCGACCGCGCCATAGGTGACATAGCCCATCGCGGTGGCGCCGGTCCCGCGCGCCGGAATGATCGCTGCAACACCCACCGTCGCGAGGAGGGCGACGAGGTACCAGTCGATCGGCAGGCGCTGCTTTGACTTTGCGTCGGTCACGGAAGGGCCTTGGAGGGAAGGCGCTCAATAGCGCGCGTGTCGGCCAGACGCCAGTGCCGGCCGGTTATATCGGCAGGGCCCGCGAATACTTGACCTGCGCCAGCGAGAAGCTGGACTCGATCGAGCCGACGCCCTCCACCCGCGTCAGCTTCTCGCGCAGAAAGATCTCGTAGGCAGCAAGGTCGGCGCAGACGACGCGCAACAGATAGTCGAACTGCCCCGTCATCAGGTAGCACTCCATCACCTCCGGCCACTCGGCAATGGCCTCACCGAAGCGGTCGAGTTCGTCGGAACGCTGCCGTTCGAGCTTGATCGAGACGAACACCGAGACCGGCAGCCCCACCGATTTCTGGTCGATGGTGACACTGTAGGCCGTGATGATCCCGGCCTCTTCCATGTGGCGGATCCGGCGCAAGCAGGGCGAGGCGGAGAGCCCGACCCGATCGGCGATGGCCTGCACCGTCATGCGGCCGTCCGCCTGCATCGCCTTGAGGATGCGGCGGTCGACTTCGTCCAATGCCGCCTTGGCAGATTCTGCGGATTTTTTGGCTTGTTTAGACGCAATCTTGCGTACTTTCGCTTTCATGGGGCCAAAATAGGCGAAATTCACCAGCCGTTCCAGCGCACTGTAGCTCTGTCGCAGGAGTAAAGTCCGCTATGCACGGTGGCCTTGGTTCGACGGATCGGATTGCGTTGCTCGACGAGCTGACGCGCAAGACGCTCTGGCTGTCGAACTGGATGATCCATCACGCCAATCATATCCGGCCCAACGTGGACGGCGTGAAGGTGGGGGGACACCAAGCCTCGTCCGCCTCGATGGCGGCGATCATGTCGGTGCTGTATTTCGCCATACTGCGCCCTCAGGACCGCGTCGCGGTGAAACCGCACGCCGCGCCGGTCTACCACGCCATCCAATATCTGTTCGGCAAGCAAAGCCTCGACAAGCTCGAGAACTTTCGCGGCTTCGGCGGGGCGCAGTCGTATCCGTCGCGCACCAAGGACAGTGACGACGTCGACATCTCGACCGGCTCGGTCGGCCTCGGCGTCGCCTTCACCGCCTTTGCCTCGATCATGCAGGACTATGTCCGCGCCAAGCACTGGGCCCGCAAGGACATCCCCGAGGGTCGCATGGTGGCGCTGGTCGGCGACGCCGAGCTCGACGAAGGCAACGTCTACGAGTGTCTGCTCGAAGGTTGGAAGCACAACCTCCGCAACACCTGGTGGATCATCGACTACAACCGCCAGAGCCTGGACGGCGTGGTGCGCGAAGGCCTTTACGAGCGCATCGAGGCGATCTTTCGCGCCTTCAACTGGAACGTCGTCACACTAAAATACGGTGTGCTGCAGCGCGCCGCCTTTGCCGAACCCGGCGGCGATCGACTCAAGGCCTGGATCGATGCGTGCCCGAACGACCTCTATTCAGCGCTGATGTTCCGCGGCGGCGCGGCTTGGCGCGAGCGGCTCGAAGACGAGATCGGCGACCAGGGCAAGGTCAGCGCGCTGCTCAGGCGCCGCAGCGACGCCGAGCTTGCCGAACTGATGGCCAATCTCGGGGGCCATTGCACGCAGACGCTGCTCGAGCAGTTCGAGGCGCTGACCGGCGACCAGCCGACGGCCATCATCGCCTATACCGTCAAGGGCTGGGGCACGCCGCTCGCCGGGCACAAGGACAATCACGCCGGCCAAATGACCGAGGCGCAGATCGATGCGTTGCGGACCAGCATGAAGGTGCGCCCTGGCCACGAGTGGGAGCCGTTCGAGGGGCTGAGCGCGTCGCCGAAAGAGTTGCAGGTCTTCCTCGACGATGCGCCGTTCAACACCCGGGCCTCGCGCCGATTGACCTCGAAGCGGGCCGAAGGCATTGGCCCGATTCCGCTCGACGCGGCGACCACCTCGACCCAGACCGCCTTCGGCAGGATCCTAGACGCCATCGCCAAGACCGACAGCCCGCTGGCGTCGCGCATCGTCACGACGTCGCCCGACGTGACGGTCTCGACCAATCTCGGGACCTGGGTGAACCGGCGGCATCTGTTCGCCAACCGCGAGTTGGCGGACGTGTTCCAGAAGGAACGCATCCCGAGCGCGCAGAAGTGGCAATTCTCACCCGAAGGCCAGCATATCGAGCTCGGTATCGCCGAGATGAACCTGATGCTGCTGCTCGGCGCCGCGGGGCTCAGCCATTCGCTGTTCGGCGAACGGCTGATCCCCATCGGTACGCTCTACGATCCCTTTATCGCGCGTGGCCTCGATGCGCTGAACTACGCCTGCTACCAGAACGCGCGCTTCCTCCTCGTTGGTACGCCGTCGGGCGTGTCGCTGGCCGGGGAGGGCGGGGCGCACCAGTCGATCGCCAGCCCGCTGATCGGCATGGCGCAGGACGGCCTCGCCGCGTTCGAGCCGGCGTTCGCCGACGAGCTCGCGATCATCATGGACTGGGCCTTCGACTATATGCAGCGCGACGGCGAGGCGCGACCCGACCTTGCCGGCTGGCCACGCGATATCGCCGGCGGTTCGGTCTACCTGCGTCTGTCGACCCGGCCGATCGAGCAGGTGCCCCGCAAGGCCGATGCGGCGCTCGCCGATGGCATCATCCGCGGCGGCTACTGGCTGCGGCCGCCCGATCCGAGCTGCGAGGTCGTCATCGCCTATCAGGGCGTGCTCGCGAGCGAGGCCATCGAGGCTGCCGGCCGGTTGGGCGGCGACAAACGCAGCGTCGCAGTACTAGCGGTCACTTCCGCCGATCGCCTCAATGCCGGCTGGCATGCCGCGCAGCGCGCCTGCATGCAGGGCGACGACGGCGCGACCTGCCACATCGAGGACCTGTTGCGCGACGTTCCGGATCGTGCCGCGCTGGTCACCGCCATCGACGGCCATCCGGCGACCCTCGGCTGGCTCGGCAGCGTCTTCGGTCATCGCGCCATCACGCTCGGCGTCGAGCATTTCGGCCAGACCGGGACGGTGCGCGACCTTTATGCCCACCACGGCATCGACGCCGCGGCGATCACGCGGGCCGCCCAGCGCTTCCTCGGGGGGCGCAAATGATGCTTGCGCGCCGGCCCGCCCGTATGAAGATTTCCTCGCGCTCTGCACAATCCGGCGATTGTCGCGGTGCGCTGCTTGTCAACGTTGGCAGAGTTTGTCAGACATATGTCATCGGGCCGCCGCCGGGGAAACGGACGGCCGATAACAAGGGAGAGAGACGCAATGAATGCGCTGCTTAAAATAGCCGGCGCAGCTGTCCTGGCCGCGGCGTTGACCGCACCAGTCGCTGCTCTGGCACAGACCACGGTGACCGGTCCGGGCGGCACCACCAGTGGCACCTACATGGACTACATGAAGACCGTGTACGATCGCGCCGGTGCACCCGAGATCACCTCGCTGCCGCTGACCGAGTTCGACGCCGATTTCAAGCTCAACCCCATGGGCGCCGCGAGCTGGACGCAGTCGGCCGACGGCCTCACCTGGACCTTCAAGCTGCAGCCGAACCTGGTGTGGAGCGACGGCGTGCCGCTGACCGCCGAGGACTACGTTTTCGCACTGCAGCGCGCCGCCAAGGAAGGTTACGACTTCAACTGGTACTGGGCCTTCGCCGGCGGCATCAAGGGCTGGGGCGATGTGACCGGCGACAAGCATGCCGATCCCTCGACACTGGGCATCAAGGCCGTGGACGACACCACGCTGCAGGTGACCACCGATACGCCGAAGTCCTATTTCCCGGGTGTTGCCAGTCTCTGGTACCCGGTGCCCAAGCACGTCGTCGACAAGCTCGGCGATGACTACGCGCTCAACGTCAATACGCTGGTCGCCTCGGGCCCCTTCATGGTCAAGGACTGGGAAAAGTCCAACAACAACATGACCTATGTGAAGAACCCCAAGTACAACGGCCCGTGGCCGGCCCAGATCGACCAGCTGGTGCTCGACAACCAGATGGGCGCCCCGGAAGTGGGCTTCCCGGCCTTCATGTCGGGTGAGGCGGACTGGACCTACCTCAACACCGGACAGGTGCCGGTGGTGCAGCAGCAGTTCCCCGATGCCATCCGCAAGAACGCCGTTTTTGCTGTGTACTACCTGGCGTTCGACGTCACCAAGCCGCCGTTCGACAACCTCGACGTGCGCAAGGCCTTCCAGGCCGCGATCAACCGCGACGAGCTGACCTCGACGGTGCTCAAGGACACCGCCGTGCCGGCCAAGTCGATCCTGGCGCCCTCCTATCCGGGCTTCCAGCAGAAGATCGCCGATGAGGCCAAGTTCGATCCCAAGCTCGCGCAGGACGAGATGGCCAAGGCCGGCTATCCGGGCGGCAAAGGCTTCCCGCCGATCGAGATCTGGTACCGCGAGCAGGGCGGCTACAACGCAGCCATCGCGGCCCCGATGCTCCAGTATCTGCAGGCCCAGTTCAAGCAGATCCTCGGGATCGACATGGGTATCAAGTCGATGCCGACCAAGGACTGGACGCAGGCCCTCAAGGACCAGAGCAACAACCTGTTCCTCGCGCCCTACGAGTATGACTATCTCGACCCGTCGAACTTCTACGACCTGTTCAAGACCGGCGGCCGTCACCACTACGCGTACCCGGACTACGACGCCGCCGTGAACGCCGGCGACGCCGAAGCCGACTGGAACAAGCGCCTCGAGGACTACGCCAAGGCCGAGCAGATCCTGATCGACCAGGCGCCGCTCGTGCCGCTCGTTCACCCGGTGACCATCGCCGCGGTCAGCGACAAGCTCAAGGGGCCTGGCGTCACGCCCAACAGCCAGGGCTTTACCCCGCTCGATCGTCTGGCCGGGTATCTCTACACCCACATCACCAAGACGCCGTAAGGCTGAACCGCGGGCGCCCCACTGCGGGCGCCCGCCACTTTTTCCTCAAGGACAGAGTAACGGATGCGGCTGGTCGAGATCGACGACCTGCATGTGAGCTTCAGCCAGCATGAAGGTCTCGTGCAGGCGGTACGCGGCGTGAGTTTCCACCTCGAGCGCGGTGAGAGCCTCGGCATCGTCGGCGAATCCGGCTCCGGCAAATCCGTGACCTGCGCGGCCCTGCTGCGCCTGCTGCGTGAACCGCCGGCGAAGATCACCGCGAAGAAGATGCAGCTCGGCGGCACCGACATGCTCACCGCATCGAGCCGGCAGATTTCCGCTGTTCGTGGCCGTGTGGCTGCAATGGTGTTCCAGGACCCGATGACCTCGCTCGATCCGGTGTTCTCCATCGGCCACCAGCTCGCCGAAACCATCATCGTCCATCGCAAGGTCAGCAAGGCCGAGGCGCTCGCCCAGGCCGCCGCCGCCTTGCGCCGGGTCGAGATCAAGAATGCCGACGACGTGCTGCGCTACTACCCGCACCAGCTTTCAGGCGGCATGCTGCAGCGCGTGATGATCGCCATGGCGCTGAGCTGCGAGCCCGACGTCCTCATTGCCGACGAGCCGACTACGGCGCTCGACGTCACCATCCAGGCGCAGATCCTGCAGCTCATCAAAGACATCCAGGCAGAGACGGGCATGGGCCTGATCATGATCACCCACGATCTTGGCGTCATCGCCGAGACGGTTGACCGCGTGGTTGTCATGTATGGCGGCAAGGTGATGGAGACCGGACCGGTGCAGCAGATCTTTTCGGCGCCGCTCCACCCCTACACACGCGCGCTGCTCAATTCGATCCCGGGCCAGGTGGCCGGCAAACGCCGGCTGACCGAGATTCCCGGGTCGTCGCCCAATCCGGTCCGGCCGCCGGGCGGCTGCCCGTTCCATCCGCGCTGCCCGATGGCAGTCGTCGCCTGCCACCAGGTGGTCCCGCCGCTGGAGACCAAGGTGCCCGGCCGCGACGCGGCCTGTATCCGGGTCGAATCCGAGCTGGTACCGGCATGAGCGACACACCCGCGCTCGAGCTCAAGCAGATCACCAAGCGCTTCGGCGATTTCGTCGCGGTCAACCGAGTCAATCTCGCGGTGCCGCGCAATCAGGTTGTGGCGCTGGTGGGCGAGTCCGGTTCGGGCAAGACCACCACCGGACTGCTGGCACTGCGGCTCATCCCGCACGATGGTGGGCAGGTGCTGCTCGACGGTGAGGACATTTCCCGGCTCTCCCAGAGGGAGATGAAAGCTTATCGCCGCCGCCTGCAGGTGGTGTTCCAGGACAGCTATTCCTCGCTCGATCCGATGATGACGCTGGGCGAGATTGTCGCCGAGCCGCTCGGTATCCACGGCGTGGGCACGCTGGCGGAGCGTCGCGAGACGGCACGGGGCTGGCTCGAAAAGGTCGGACTCGACGGCAGCTATGCCAATCGCTATCCGCACGAGCTCTCGGGCGGGCAGCGCCAGCGCGTCTCGGTCGCGCGCGCCCTGATCCTCGGCGCCTCGGTGCTGGTCGCCGACGAGCCGACCTCGGCGCTCGACGTGTCGGTCAAGGCGCAGATCGTCAACCTGCTGCAGGGGCTGCAGGCGGACATGGGGTTGTCGATGCTGTTCATCAGCCACGACCTTTCGGTCGTCCGCTCACTGGCCGACGAAGTCGTGGTGATGCTGCGCGGTCGGGTCGTCGAGCGCGCACCGACGGACCGGATCTTCTCCAATGCGCGCCATCCGTACACTCAGTCGCTGCTCGACGCCGTGCCGGTGATCGACCCGGCGGCGCGGCGCCGCCGGACGTTCCTGAGCGCCGAGGAGATCGCGGCCCGCACCCCGCGCGTCGCGCCGTCCGACCTCGTCGCCGAGCCGCTCAGCGATACGGCCGATCCGCAACTCGTCGCGCTTGCCGGAAGCCATTTCGTCGAAGCCATCGTCGCTGAGAGGGCCACGCCATGACCGGGTTCATCATCCGTCGCGTCATTTCGATGGCGGTCACCTTCATCGTCGTTTCGATCGTCATCTTCCTGATGATGCACTCCATTCCCGGAGGCCCGTTCGACGGCTACGAGATGCCGCTCCCCGACAACATCAAGGCCAAGCTGATGGCGACCCTGGGCCTCGATAAGCCGCTGTGGGAGCAGTATCTGCGCTATATGTGGGGCGCGCTGCATCTTGATTTTGGCGTGCCGTTCCAGAGTCCGGGCGACACGGTGATCGGCCTCGTCGCCCATGCCTGGTTGCCAAGCGTCACGCTTGG
>Ga0134125_10003011_pt1 | contig 19730 bp, 21 predicted proteins | sample KB31751_FD_96464 | JGI IMG/M metagenome (GOLD analysis project Ga0134125, IMG submission 96464) | Terrestrial soil microbial communities with excess Nitrogen fertilizer from Kellogg Biological Station, Michigan, USA - KB3-175-1 | ecosystem: Environmental > Terrestrial > Soil > Unclassified ... | reverse complement strand
CATCGTGAATGAGCGAGTATGTGTGAATCATCTCCACTGCGCAAGCCAGAGGCATCACGCGCTTCGGATGAACCGCGAAGGCTTCCGCAAGAAGTAAACACAAGGCTGGGCGAAATCTTTTTCCTCCACGAAGGAGTGAGTACTCTATGGATTCTTTCAGTTCATGAATTCCTGAAGAGCGCGGAATTTGCACAGAGCGAAAGTACGAGTTCAGGGCCTCGTCGACTTTCTCTTTACGCAGTTTCAGCTCTTCAAGAAAATTTTCCAAAGCTTAGTCTTCCGGAGTGAAATCTTCAGTCAGTGCTTTTCCTTGAGCATCGAAGCCCACCAGTTTTTTGACTTTGGCTTCAGCCTCATTCAAACGCTGATGACATTCGCGAGAAAGTTTAATGCCCTCTTCAAAAAGTTGCAGAGAGTTTTCCAAAGCTAAATCGCCTTTTTCCATTTTCTGAACGATCTCTTCTAAACGTCCTAATTTTTTTTCGAAATCCATATTGACCTCACTCTTAATTATTCTTTAATCGTTATGACTTTTGCTGTCAGCGAGCCTTCCATCAAACGCACGTCGATTTCATCGCCGACTTTGACTTGGCTTGCGGACTTCACTAATTTTGAGCCTTTCGTCGTCATCGAATATCCGCGTTCGACAACTTTTAAAGGACTCATACTTTCCAGCACCGACATCATTCGGAGCAAAGTGGATTTTTTCATTTCCACCTCTTGCTGCATTTCGTTTTTTAATTTGGTCGATAGTAAGTCCACCTGCGCCCGGTATTCAGAAATCACCTGATCCGGAGTCACCAGTTTGCCGTGCATGATTTGCAGCTTCAAATGCGCGTGCGCGAAAAATTGTGAGACCGCCTGATTCAGACGACTGAAAAGCTCATCATTTCTTTGCATCAGATTTTGCAAAGTTTTTTTCGGATCCACCAAGCGGCGGCTGAGAGAATCCAATTTCTGCATTTCATTTTTGAGATACTTGCTCATGGAAAAACGCAGCAGCCTTTCGGTCGCTTGTAATTTTGAAATCAAATCACTGGTGTTTTTCACAACGAGTTCGGCCGCCGCTGACGGAGTTGGCGCCCGAAGATCCGCGACAAAATCAGCAATGGTAAAATCAATCTCATGTCCGACAGCGGAAATCACCGGCACTGGAGCCGAAGCAATCAAGCGTGCTAATTTTTCATCATTGAAAGCCCACAGATCTTCAATCGATCCACCACCACGGCCAACAATCACCACATCCACATTCGGAAGTTGAAACGCTTTTTTCAGAGCCTCAATAATTTGCGGAGCCGAACCTTCCCCCTGCACGATCGTTGGCACCAAAGTTACAGGCACAGACCGATTACGCCTTGAAAGCACATTCATCATGTCACGAATCGCAGCGCCCGTGGGAGATGTCACAATCGCAATATGGCGAGGCAGCGCCGGCAAAGGTCTTTTTTTCGAAACTTCAAAAAGGCCTTCGGCTTTTAATTTTTCTTTGAGTTGCTCAAAAGCTTTTTGCAAAGCTCCGGCGCCCACAGGCTCCATCATCTCCGCAACGATCTGATAATTTCCGCGTGGTTCATACACGGACACACGACCACGCACCAGAACTTCCAAACCATCCGTGGGTTTAAAACGAAGTCGAGAATTATGTCCACGAAACATCACCGCTGAAATTTGGGATTTGGAATCTTTGAGACTAAAATAAAAATGACCTGATGAGTGCGCTTTGAAATTAGAAATCTCACCTTGCACCCAAACAAGTCCCAACTCGCCTTCGATTAATTGCTTAATTTGACGATTGAGCTGCTCCACTGTTAAGGCGGTCGCTGGTTCTGAAGCCTGCTTTAAAATGACTGAATTTTCAGAGAGATTTTCGCTCATTCAAGAGGGAAAATTAAGGGGTCACTCCAAGTGAGTCAATGACCAAACCACATATTTTGCAGAGACCAAAGACCTCCGACAAACAGACACACCCAGGCGAGATTTTTATGGCCGCGCAGAGTCGGTATCATTGCCGGCATCTTCTCAGTGGCTACCTTTTCAAGGGTTCGGCTTTCCAGCACGAAAACCATTAAAACTCCATAGAAAAGAACTATGAATGGGAAGAAAAAATCTAATGTCTGTAAGTTCATTGTATTCATATTCTTTTTATCGGACTGAGCCAAAAAAAACATGACTGGACCACGGCCTCAATTGCGGTTTTTCAAACAATCATTTAGAATCAAAGCTGGGTCCTGGAAAGTGTAAGAAGAATAACCCGACAAGCATAAAATCGGGGGCTGTCCCTGGCGATGGTGTGCAAGCTCAGCTCGTACTGAGAAGCCTAAAGTTGTTATCATGGCCACCCACTTATTAAACTTGGGTTATCACTTCACACCTTTCTGGGACTTTTTTCTTTCCCACCTGATGTGGGAATCTCAATTTGAGACAGGTCTTTAAAAAGACGAAAAAGGATTTCTGATGGCGACAAGGACTGACGCTAGAAAATTTCTCTATATTACCCTGCTCGCTTTTTGGGGCGCTTTCGCAGTGATCGTGCTGGATTCAAAGCCCAAGCTGCGAAGCCCATCCTCAGTTTTGCCAGCTCCGAAGTTAATCACCACCAGTAACTCCATTCCCCAAGTAGGTCCTTTTTCTGTGACTATCACAGCTGTGAATGGGATTCCCGATCACGACGAACAGGAACTCACGTTGAAGGCCGATGTGGTCCTCAACACCGATGTCGATAGCAATGTCGAATGGAGTTGGAATCTTCCCACTGGCGCCACGGTGGTCAGTGGTGAACAAAATGATGTTTGGCCAGGCATGAAAGCGGGTCAGCGTGCCCATGCCGAAATCTCAGTTTTGAATGTCTCAAAAGATGTCATGAAAACCGTAACTTTCGCGGTGAAAGCTTCTGCCAAAAATTTACCTCTTGATGGAGTTGCGGCCTTTGCAACCAAAGCAAATCCTGATAACCTGAATTCAAGTTTAGATTTAGAAAGATCAGCAAGCCACCGATAGATGATCTAGATGATCGAACTTGCTGATCAGGAGATCGAAAGAAATGTTTAAAAATCCTCTCGCTATTTCATTGATGCTTTTAAGTTTTTTGGTTGCTTTGGCTTATGCAAAAGGAAAAACAACTTCTTCCGAGCATAGAACTCCGGCAAGTCTAAGCCATACATCCATAGTTAGACCGGGATCACTTCAATCTGCGAATTAAATTCGTCTTTTAAAATTCCCTCAATCGCCATCAAAGTTCCTGAAGTTGCACTGGGGCAAGTGCCACAAGCTCCTTCATAGTGAACGTAGATTTTGTTGTCTTCATATTTCAAAACTTCCAAATCACCACCATCACCTTGCAACCCTGGGCGAACCGTGCGATCCAAAATCGCTTCAATTTTTTGAATATCTTCAGGCAAAGTCAGACGAAGTGCTTCTTTGGACTGCTTCACGCTGAATTGCGGATTGTGCAAAGGCAGTCTCGTCTGAATCACCGCCACCACATTTTTTTGAATGTGATCAGGATCACTGTCAATCCGGTGAGTGATAGTGATCACATTTTGGAAAAAGTGAACTTGTTTGACTCCGTCAATGATCAACAGGTCTTCAGCCAAACGATTGCCCCAGGCCTCTTCACGAGTCGAGAAAGTTGCCTTGCCTTCAACCAATACCGGCCGATCCAGAACAAACTTCCAGGCATTGGGATTGGGAGTCGCTTGCACTCGAATTAAAACTTCATCGGTTGTCATGACAAAAGCTCCTTCGCTTTTACGACCGCCGCCACCAACTGATCCACATCAGCCTTGTCGTTAAAGACAGAAAACGAAGCGCGCACCGTTCCCGTGATTCCATAGCGTTTCATCAAGGGCTGAGTGCAATGATGGCCGGCTCGCACCGCGACCCCTTCTTGATCCAAAACTTGCGATAAATCTGAATGATGAATTTTCCCCACCAAAAAAGAAATGATGGGCGCTTTGTGTTTGGATTCGCCGTAAATTTTAAGACCGTCAATTTTTTTAAGCTCCGCTGTCGCGTATTCTAAAAGCGCCTGTTCGTGAGCTTGAATATTTTTAAAACCAAGTTTGTTCACATAATCAATCGCCGCACCCAACGCAAGAACGCCTTCGATATGCGGAGTCCCCGCCTCAAAGCGGTAAGGCACTTCATTGAACGTGGTTTTTTCAAACTTCACTTCTGAAATCATACTGCCGCCACCTTGATAAGGAGGCATGTCCTCAAGCAGCTGACGCTTGCCGTACAAAACTCCAGAGCCATAAGGTCCAAAAAGTTTGTGTGATGAAAAAACAAAAAAATCAGCATCCAGCTCTTGCACATTCACCGGAATATTCGCGACAGCTTGAGCGCCATCAACGACCAAAACGGCGCCACGGGCATGCGTTTTTTGCGCGATTGTTTTCACATCATTAATTGTACCTAAGGTATTTGAAACTAGTGTGACAGAAACGATTTTTGTGTTGGCTGTCAGTAATTCATCCAATTTTGAAAGGACAAGATCGCCTCGGTCATCCACCGGAAGCACCTTCAGCTTGGCACCTTTTTCTTCGCAGATGATCTGCCAAGGAACGATGTTCGCGTGATGCTCCATTTCGGTCACCAGAACTTCGTCGCCCGCTTTCAGATTTTTGCGAGCATAAGTTTGAGCAACAAGATTCAAAGCCGCCGTCGCTCCCGCTGTAAAAATAATTTCCTCATTTTCTCGAGCATGAATGAAATCTTTGACCTTGCCACGGACTTCTTCAAATCGCGACGTCGCGATGTCGGCCAAGTAATGCGCTCCACGGTGAACGTTGGCTGTTTCAAGGCTGTAGAATTGAGAAATTCGATCGATGACAACTTGGGGTTTCAAAGCTGTCGCGGCGCTGTCGAGATAAACAAGTCTTTTGCCTCGCACTTTTTGCGCCAATGCCGGAAAGTCTTTACGGATCGAATTATTTTCCATGGACATCATGGTTTGACCTCTTTCGTTTTCGTACGAAAGTAAGCTTTACGAAGATGCTCACGCAAAAATTCACGAACTTTTTGATGATTCACTTTTTCCACAAGATCATTCACAAAACCAAGGCTTAACATCTCCACCGCTTGATCGCGGGGAATCGCCCGGCTCAACATATAAAATAATTCTTCGGCATTGAGTTGCCCGACCGTCGATCCGTGAGTCGCTTTCACATCATCGGCATAAATCTGCAGCTCGGGCTTGCTGTCGGCCTCAGCTTCTTGGCTGAGTAATAAATTGTGATTCACTTGCTCTGACGAAGCCTTCTGAGCGTCTTTATGAATAACAACTTTGCCATTAAAAACCGCGCGTGAAGACTGATCGAGAATCCCTTTGTAAGTTTGCGTGGTTTGACACTGACCCACCACATGATCAATCCAAGTGTGATGATCTGTGTGTTGAGATCCTGAAACCAGATACAAACCATCCACATGCGCCGTCGCTTGTAGTCCTAAACAATGAATATCAAGATTGTGACGAGAAAGCGCCGCACCCGTTGTGTATGACAAAGATTGAAGATGAGAAAATTCTTTCAGATAAATACGTGTGGTGCCGATATTTACATCTGATAGCGCTTCGCTTTGCACTCGCAAATAATCCAAACGTGCATTGGGCTCGACAATCACTTCCGTCACTGAGTTGGTAAAAGACTTCTCAGCCCCATTGATCGAAGCCAAAATACCGGCATAGGTCTCAAGCAACGTAAGCTTACTTCCAGTTTCCGCGATCACAAATATTTTTGGATAGACGGCCACTGACGCTTGCGTTTGCAGAAATAAAATTTGCAGCGGCTTATCTGCCGCTTGATTTTTCTTTGCCCGAACAATAACGCCTGAAAAAGCATATGCAGAGTTCAGAGCTTCAAAAGAATCCTGACGGATAATTCCGGTTTGTTGTCGGGCCGCTTGGAATTGAGCTAAGAATCCTGACTTCTCACGAGAAGCCATGACCTCTTGCAACTCTAAAATTTCCACAGCTTGAGATTGTTGATAGGTCGAAAGCTCCTTATTCAAAACTCCGTCGACAAAAATGACTTGCTCAAAATTTTTATCAAGCCAAGCTTTGGCTAAAGTCGACAATTCTTTTACTGATTTCGATTTTAAAGCATGAAATTCAAAGTTCGCCTCTTTGAGCAAAGACACGCTGGTGTATTTCCAGTCTTCATCATGGCGAGTTGGCAGTCCCTGATTCAAAAAATAATTCTTTCCACTAGCGCGGATTTTTTTCCACACCGGAAGAATTTTATTTGAGGAAAGGCGCTCTGCCGAATTCACAAGACTCATGCCATCAACCAATCGTAGCCTTTTTCTTCAAGCTTCAGTGCCAGCTCTGGCCCCCCGGTTTCAATAATTTTTCCACCAGCAAGCACATGTACAAAATCAGGTTTAATATAATCCAAAAGACGCTGATAGTGAGTCACCAGCACAATTGCATTCTCGGGAGAGCGAAGCTTGTTCACTCCTTCGGCCACAATACGAAGCGCATCGATATCCAGACCCGAATCCGTTTCGTCGAGCAACGCCAAACGCGGCGAAAGTACCGCCATTTGCAAAATTTCATTGCGCTTCTTCTCGCCACCGGAAAATCCGACGTTCACGGGACGTTCCAGAAAGCTTTCATTCATTTGGACAAGCTTCATTTTTTGTTGAACAAAAGTGCGAAAATCATTTTCAGACATCTCTTCAATACCCTGATGTTGGCAGATGGCATTGAAGGCCGTGTGCAAGAAGTTAAAGTTTGAAACTCCTGGGACTTCCACCGGATATTGCATCGCTAAGAAAATTCCTTCTTTGGCACGCTGATCGGGCTCAAGTTCCAATAAATTTTTCATTTTAAAATTGATATCATAAAGCACTTCGCCGCTGGTGACTTCATAGGCCGGATGACCTGCCAAAATTTTTGAAAGCGTGCTTTTGCCCGAACCATTGGGCCCCATGATCGCATGAACTTCTCCGGCTTTAATCTTTAGACTTAAACCTTTAAGAACTTCTTTGCCTTCAACACTTGCTTTGAGGTTTTTTATTTCTAACATTTAGCCCACACTATTTTCGAGTTTCATTTCAATTAATTTCACAGCTTCCACCGAAAACTCCAGCGGGAGTTCTTTGAAAACCTCTTTACAAAATCCATTCACCAGCATCGAAATCGATTGCTCCATATTAAGTCCCCGCGATTGCAGATAAAAAATCTGATCCTCGCTGATACGAGAGGTGGAAGCCTCGTGCTCGAGCGTTGCTGTTTTATTTTTCACTTCAATGTACGGATAGGTGTGAGCACTCGCTTTATCTCCCACCAGCATCGAATCGCATTGCGAATAATTTCTAGCATTCACAGCACTCGGCAGAATTTTCACCAGACCCCGATAAGCGTTGCTGGAATGTCCTGTCGAAATTCCTTTTGAGATAATTGTGCTCTTGGTATTTTTTCCGATATGAATCATCTTCGTGCCGGTGTCGGCTTGCATGTAATCATGAGTCAGCGCCACAGAATAAAAAGCACCTTCGGAATAATCTCCCTGCAAAATCACCGATGGGTATTTCCATGTGATGGCAGAGCCTGATTCAACTTGCGTCCAAGAAATTTTCGCATGCGAGCCGACGCATTTTCCACGCTTGGTGACGAAGTTATAAATCCCACCTTTGCCATTTTTGTCGCCGGTGTACCAATTCTGCACGGTTGAGTATTTAATTTCAGCATCTTTCATGGCCACTAATTCCACAACCGCGGCATGAAGTTGATTTTCATCTCGCTGAGGAGCCGTACAGCCTTCGAGATAATTCACATAACTGCCCTCATCAGCGACCAACAAAGTGCGTTCGAACTGTCCGGTCTCAGAGGCATTGATACGAAAATAGGTCGAGAGGTCCATCGGACATCGAACACCTTTAGGAATGTAACAGAAAGATCCATCGGTAAAAACGGCCGCATTCAAAGCCGCATAATAGTTATCACCGTAAGGAACAATCGAGCCCAGATATTTTTTCACCAGTTCTGGATATTTTTGAATCGCCTCTGAAATCGAGCAAAAAATGACTCCGGCCTTTTCAAGAACTTCAGTGTGAGTCGTTCCGACCGACACCGAATCAAAAACCACATCCATTGCCACACCGGAAATTCGTTTTTGTTCACCGAGCGGAATGCCCAAGCGCTCAAAAGTTTTCACGAGTTCTGGATCAAGCTCGTCCATGGATTTTTTTTCGACTTGTTTTTTAGGAGCTGAAAAATAAACGATGTCTTGAAAATTAATTTTTGGATAATGAACATGGGCCCACGCTGGCTCTTCCATGGTCAGCCAATGGCGGTAGGCCTTCAGCCGGTAAGTCAGCATCCACTCGGGTTCATTTTTTTTGCTCGAAATCAGACGAATGATATCTTCACTGAGGCCGCGCGGCGCTTGATCGACTTCGATATCGGTATAGAAACCATATTTATAGTCAGTCTCAACGGCAGGTTTTTGAGTTTGATCCTTCGTGTTTGTCATGAGCTGTGGCCTCTTGAACCCAGAAGTTCCTTCAGAGTCACACTTTTATAGAAGTCACTGAGGCGACCATTCAGATTTGCGATCGGCGACATGATGTTGCAGTTCGTTTGCATATCACAGGGATCTTCTTTGCCCATGCACCTCGCGATTTGCATGGGCCCCTGAATCACTTCCATCAAATCAGCCAAGCTGAGCTTCGCAAGATCTTTCGTGATTTGATAACCGCCAGTGGCACCTTGCTCAGACCTGAGCCAACCTTTTTGCGCCATCAGCTGCATGACTCGCGCAGTGGCATCGAACGGCGCATGGTAAAAATCCGCAATCTCTTTGGCCGACGTCAACTCTCCAGGAACCTTACGGCTCATGTGTTTGAGGGCCATCAATGAATATTCAACTTTGCGATTCAGTTTGTTCATAGAAAGTGAAACAGGGTGTAAATGAAAGTATATTGAAAAGCAATTGAATTAAGCCTTTTTTGGGCGTATTTGATCATCATGAGAATCTTATCCATCGCCGCCGGAACTTTGCTGTTTCTATTTATGATCTTAATGACGATTCGTCTATCCGGCCTCAATGAAACCTATGTGCCTTTTGACAGCACCTTTCTCCAAGGTAAAACTCCCTATGGCATCGTCGGTTGGGAGCAGAATTTCTTACTCGAAAAGAATCCCGAACTTATTTTATGGGCTGATGTTTATCGCAACAAGCATGATGAGCTTCTGGTGAAACCTTGGGCGGATCGAAATCAGCAGAAAAATGACCTAGATCTTTCGGCAAATCCAACTCGACCGCTGCTGAAAGATCTTTTGCAGAAGTTTCCAAAAACCAGGTTTATTATCAACTGCAATGTGAACATCAATAATATTCATGTGAATTTGGCGCAGGTCATTGAAGAGGCGAAAGCCGAAGACCATGTCATGATCGCCAGTGATTACGATACGATTCTGATCAGTCTCAAGGAGCTCAAGCCGAGACTGGTGTACGGATCCAGCTCATCGGATATCACGCGCATTCGATCTTTTCAGTCGCTCTGGGTCTTGCCCGCAGCCCCACTGAAGGCCGATGTCTATTTTGTACCGCTGAAATATCGCGGAATCGATACCGTTGATGCTGACATTGTCCAAGAGATGCATCGTCGTCAGAAAAAAGTTTTCTTAGGGCCGCTCTCGACCAAAGACGAGGTCCAGCTAGCCCTACGTCTGGGAGCAGACGGTCTGTTCGTCACCGATCCCTTTTTATTGCCCCCACACTAGGATCGTCATAAAATCTGGAGATCCTTTTATTAATTCATTTTTTCTCATGGACTCGAGGAGATTATGATCGAATTCCTTTTTTCTTTGCTGTCACAGCCAGCTCAAGCCGCCAATCTTAAAATCAGCAATGTTGCAGCAGTAAACACCGGAGCCCTCGATGCCGTCTGGCAAGCCAGTGCGATCGTGCAAATCATTTTGCTGATCTTAGTGGTGCTCTCCGTTTTTTGCTGGGCGGTGGCGATTTCCAAGTATCAACAATTTCAGGCTTTGGAAAAAGCCAACTCTCGTTTTCTCGATCGCTTTTGGAAAGCCACATCGCTTGATGTGCTTTATGAAGATATGAATCATTTCAAAGGCAGTCCGGTCGCTCGAGTTTTCAAAGCGGGATATTTAGAAATGCAAAAACTTGTCAGCAAAGATTCTCAAGCCAAAGGCATTCATCTGCACGGCGCTGATAATCTCGAGCGCTCTTTGCGAAAAGCCACCGACCTTGAAATTTCTTGGATGGAATCTCGTCTGACGTTGCTCGCGACCACGGGAAGTACGGGGCCCTTCATCGGCTTGTTTGGAACGGTTTGGGGAATCATGGGATCTTTTCATAAAATTGGCCAGACAGGTTCTGCAAGTCTTGCTGTTGTGGCTCCGGGAATTTCCGAAGCCTTGATCACAACGGCGATTGGTCTGGCCGCGGCGATTCCGGCCGTTGTTCTTTATAATAATTTTGTGGCTCGAATTCGTCGCCAAGAAATCACTCTGAATAATTTCGGCAGCGATTTTTTGAATATTTCTAAACGCAACTTCTTTAAAGAGTAATCGCTATGGGAATGGGCTCAGGATCCAGCGGAAAAACACGAATGGCGATCAGTGAAATCAATGTCACTCCGATGGTGGATGTGATGTTGGTGCTCTTGATCATGTTTATGGTGACGACTCCGCTGATGCAGCAAGGAATTGATGTTGATCTGCCAAAAACTTCTCCCTCAGGAATTGAGGCCACCGACGAACCCTTTGTTTTGGTCATCAGTGCGGATCGCAAAATCACGGCAGCCAAACAACCGATAGAGATGAAAGATCTCTCGGTGAAATTAAAAGCAATTTTTGAGCAAAGAAAAAACAAACAGATTTATCTGCAGGCCGATCAGCATGTGGACTATGGCTATGTGGCCGAAGCCATGGCTGAGATTCGCGCCGCAGGTATTTTTAATATTGGCCTTATTACTTTACCAAAAGACAGTGGACACTAAAAGTATTGATCCTTTTCATCCTGAATCATTAAAGAGTCCCCTCCGGATTTCTTTTCTTGTGCACATTGTGCTGCTGATTTTCTTTACCGTTGACGCTGTTTTTTTTACCGATGCGCCGATTGCTTTTGATAAAGCCATTCGCGTGGATATCGTTGGACTGCCTGACAAAATTCCTTCCCAAGCGCCGCCGGCTCCAGAGACAAAATCTCCAACTCCAGAAGTGCCAAAGCCGGATACGGCGGTAAAGCCGCCAGATCAAAAACAACTTCTCAATCCGAAGGTCAAAGATCCTGAGGCGATTAATTTGGAAAAAACAAAATCCAAGGAGAAGGCGGCGATGCAAAAGCTGAAGCAAATGGAAGCTTTCGAAAAAATCAAAGATGAGATGAGCAATGAAAGTAAGAAAAAAGCGGCGGCGGCAATGGCCACTTACAAAGGCAATGAACTTTCCGCTGGCACTGAACTTACGGGCATCAACAAACTGCAGGCGGATAACTATTTGGCCGATGTTAATAGACACATGCGCGAGTATTGGTCGCTCCCAGAGTATCTCAAGCATCGAAATTTTGAGGCTTCCGTGCTGGTTCGCTTTGACCAGACTGGAAATATTCTTTCCAAAAGCATTGCTCAATCCAGCGGTAACCCGGCCTTTGACGAGCTTGTTCTTGCCGCAATCGAGAAATCATCTCCTGTTCCTCCCCCTCCGGCAAAATTTGTGAGAATATCGACCGTGCAAGGATTTTTGTTTCGATTTAGTGAATAACTGAAAGGATCTGCCGATGACTCAACGGGCCTGTTCATTGCTGATAACCATCTTCTTATTTATTTCCTCAACAGCGCTGGCGCAGATTTCTTCGTCGAGCACAGGCGAAGCCGTGAAAGCTCAGGTTGAAATTGATATCAATCAGGCGAAGACTCGCAAAAGTTTGATTGCTTTTCCGCCTCTGCAATTTGTCGGCAATGCCGCTTCGGTGCGAAATTATGAATCCGTGGGTGCTGATCTTTATAAAGTCATTTTTAATGATCTTTCAGTGTCGACTTATTTTCAATTTATCAATCAAAGTGCTTTTCTTGAGGACACCTCAAAAACTGGAATTCGTCCCGCTCCTGGTGAAGCCAATGGATTCAAATTTGATTCTTGGAAACAAATTGGTGCGGAGTTTTTGATTCGCGGAAATTTTTCAGTCAGTGGTTCGACCGTCACTATGGAGATTTATCTTTATAGCGTCAATCGTGGTGTTTTAATTCTCGGGAAAAAATATAGTGGTGAAACTTCTCTGGTTCGCCGGATCGCTCACACTTTTGCAAACGATGCTTTAAAAGCTTTGACTGGAATCGACGGACCTTTTCTTTCGAAAGTCACTGTGGCAAGTGATAAGGGCGGCGGACATTATAAAGAAATTTATGTCATGGACTGGGACGGCGCCAATGTTGAAAAAATCACTAGCCATCACTCGATCACTCTTTCTCCGACTTGGTCTCCCGATGGAACCAAAGTCGCTTACACGGCTTTCGTGCAAAGTAAAAAAACAAAAACTCGCAATGCCGATATGTTTATTTATGAGTTGAACACCGGCAAACGTTGGTTGGTCAGCTATCGCCAAGGAATTAATTCGGGAGCTGATTTTTCTCCCGATGGAAAATCGATTTATTTAACGATTTCTCAAGGCGGAACTCCTGATATTTACAAAATGAGTCTCGAAGGCGATCTGCTGACAAAAATCACCAATGGTCCTCGTGGTGCGATGAATGTTGAACCTTGTGTCAGTCCCGATGGAAAGAAAATTGCTTTTTCATCAGATCGCAGCGGCAATCCGATGATTTATATTATGAACATCGACGGCACGAGCCCCAAACGCGTGACCTTTGCTGGGAAATTCAATGCTTCACCGGCTTGGTCGCCAGATGGTAAAAAAATCACTTTCGCGGGGTGGAGTGATGATCACTTCGACGTCTTCATCATGAACAGTGACGGCTCAGGAATGGTTCGCATCACTTCGTCAAAAAAACCCAATGGCAAATGGGCCAATAACGAAGATCCGGTTTTTTCTCCCGATGGTCGTTTGCTGATGTACACATCCAATCGCACCGGAAAAAATCAGCTTTATATATCCAATCTCGATGGTTCTGAAGAGCGCCGTGTGACCACCGACAGCTCCAGCTATTTCAAACCAAAATGGTCAAAAAATCTTGAGTGAATCTGCCTGAAATTTCGTTTTATTCTCAAAGCCAGATCGATGAGTTGAAAAAATTCTCATCGGTTTGGCAGCGTTACTCTGATTTGCTCGCGCGCCCGCTGTCGAATTTAAATAATAACCTCAGTGCCGAACTGCGACTGAAGCGCCATCAAGCTTGGCTTCGCTCTGCCGCTGCCGAGTATTTTCAGACAGCCAGCACCAAAGAGATTTGCGATTTCTGGTCAAAGGCTGCCAATGAACTGATCATCACTGCTTACGGCGAAGTAAAAAAGAATTTTCCTGATCTTCAACTTGCGATTTTCGCTTTTGGAAAACTGGGCGCTCACGAACTGAATCTCAGCAGCGACATTGATATCATGTTGGTGGCTTTCGATGAATCATCGCAACAAGCAGCCTTCCTTAGACAATTTCAAAGTTTGTTGGCTGAAAGCACCGAGTTTGGATTTGTTTTTCGCTGTGATTTTGATTTGCGCCCTGGCGGCCGCATGGGTCCGCTGATTCCAACTTTGGAACAACTCAAAGACTACTACGGGAATTATGGTGAGGCTTGGGAACGTTTGGCTTTTATCCGACTTCGCGATATTTGCGGATCGTCATTAGTGATCAAAGAGGTCACAGCCTTCACTCAAAAATTTATTTATCGCAAACATCTCGACTACACTTTGCTTTCCGATCTCAAAGACCTGCGCCAGCGCATTCATTCCCAAAACTGGCATCGCGCTTCGGAAAATCAATTGGATCTGAAGCTCGGCCTTGGCGGCATTCGCGATTTAGAATTATTCACTCATGCGCTTTTGGTGGTTCATGGTGGCAAAGAACCGCAATTGCGAGTCAAAGGAACTGATCAAGCCCTCGAGCTGATCGGCAAACAAAAAATCTTAGCGCCAGCGGAAGCTCAATTCCTCATCGAACATTATTGGCGCCTCAGACATCTAGAAAATCTCGTGCAGGCAGAAAATGATCAGCAAACTCACATTCTCACAGAGAATTTCCCTTTAAAAATTTCTCGAGAAGATCTTGGTAAAGATTTGCAGCGCTGTGATCAGTTGGTCAGCACGCTGTTAGGCCAAATTGATCGCAATCAAAAATCTTTGCCAGACACTTTGGAAGAGCAACTGACTTGGCTGCAAGGTCTGGGTTTTGATTCTCAAAAACTTTCTGAGGTTTGGCCCGATCTGATTTCCACGTCGGCTCTCTCAAGGCAAAAAGAGCGCGATGAGCTTTATCGCAAACGCTTTCTTTATCTTTTTTTGCTGCAGCTTTCTCAGTCTAAAAATAAAGATCAAGCTTTGATTCATCTGCGCGATTTTTTGAAAGCCACCAGAGCGAAAGCCACTTTTTATTCTCTGTTATTGAATCACGAAAAGCTGATTGAGCAGTTGGTGCGCATTTTTGTGACCTCGCCTTATCTTTCGCAAGTTCTCTGTCAGCGACCTGAATTGATCGATAGCTTTGTGCTCAGAGCCCACGACGAACTTGAAATTTCCGACACCGGCGAAATTCTGACTCATCTGCTAGAAAAAAAATATCTCTCCGAACTGATTGCTGGATCTGATTTTCTAGTGAATCAAAATTTGACTCAGCTGATGGAGCGAGCTTCGAAAACTGCCGATGAAGTCGCAAGCTCGCTGCTGAAGGCCTTGGCTCAGGAATACGCTGATCATAATGTCGATGTGCTTTGTCTTGGAAAATGGGGCGGCCAAGAGTTGGGTCTGAAATCCGATTTGGATTTTATTTGTGTCACTGCGAATGATCCTACAGAACTTGATTTAAAAATAGCCCGACGTTTTCTCAATCGCCTCACTGAAAATCATCAGCGCGGTGGCTCGCTATATTCGGTGGACCTCCGGCTTCGTCCGCAAGGCCAAAGCGGCTTGATCGTCACTTCGCTGACTCAGCTCACAGAGTATCTTTCAACCAAAGCTCACGCTTGGGAACGACAAGCTTATTTGCGAACGCGTTTTCTTTTGCATCCTCATTTTTCTGGAAAAGTTCGTGCCGCTTGTTTCGCGCGCGATCCCACAAAAGAAGATCTTGTGGAGCTGGCTCGCATTCGCACGGAGCTTTTAAAAACCAATGCCTCGACCTTGCCGACAACTTTGGATTTGAAATATGCCGAGGGCGGTCTTATTGATTTGGAGTTGGCCGTGCAGACTCAGTTGCTTGTGCAGCAAAGTCTCACTGCTAAAGCAGTTGCAAAGAAAAATCCGGGCAGCAGTTTTCAAGAACACGTAACAAGTCTCGAAGGTTGCGCCAGTCACGAGAAAGAGCAGTTTATCGACTCGTGGCGTTTGATGCGGCAAGCAGAGCAGCTTTATCAAGCTCTCAACACGGAGTCTTCTTCGACACTCCAAACCCAGACCCAAGCCTTTGTTTTAACAGCAGAAATTTTAAAGCTCACGCCTCAGCAATTAGAATCTCGCCTGCGCACCACTCTGAATGACAATGTCGTGCTTTTGAAACGTCTTGACCCACGTCGAAGCCTTTCATAATCCATAAGTTCGCGTTTCGACGAAATTAACTTTTGGATAAAGAAGGCGTACAAAATGACAATGAAAAATCCGTTTTGGAAAGTCATCTGGATTTATGCTCTGGCTTTTTTATTGATGGGACTGAGCTTTCGTTCTGAAGCTAAAACAAAAACAACTGATGCAAATAAAAAGGATAAACAGATGTTCGCGATTTTTGATACCAACATGGGCACTTTCAAAATCAAACTCTTCAATGATAAAGCGCCAAAAACGGTTGAAAACTTTGTCGGCCTTGCTGAAGGCACCAAAGAGTGGACTGATCCTAAAACTGGCGAAAAAGTAAAAAAGCCTTTCTACAATGGTTTGAAATTTCACCGCGTGATTCCTAATTTCATGATTCAAGGTGGAGATCCACTCGGCAACGGCACTGGCGGTCCCGGCTATCGTTTTGCGGATGAGTTCGGCGCGGGGCTAACTCATAGCAAACCCGGAATGCTTTCAATGGCAAACGCAGGTCCTAACACCAACGGCAGCCAATTTTTTATCACGCTGGCTGCAACTCCATGGCTCGATGGTAAACATGCGATCTTCGGCGAAGTCGTTGAAGGCATGGACGTGGTCAACAAAATCGGTCTGGTCAAAACAGGCCCGATGGATCGCCCGGTTGAAGACGTCGTTGTCAAAACCGTCAAAATCGAATCAAAATAATTTTTGTTTTTTAACTGATTTTAACTGACGAGTTCACGAACGTGTCCTCGTTTCTGGGTGCCCAAAATCTCACGGCTTTGGGCACTTGCTATTTTGGGGTCTGTCGAATCCCAACTTCGGATCGATCACCTCGTCAGTTCGCAATGTATTCATACTTAAAGCTTCTGAAGAATTGCATCTCCATTTCTTCATGATATTTTTTAATTGCCATATATGGCAACTTTGTATAGGATTGAATTTATGAGGCGGGAGTATGGGTTTTCCAAGTCGAAAAGAAATAAAAAGAGTCCTCAAAGAACTTAAAAATGTTGAAGGAACTTTAGCAATTGGTCCCCATCCTACGCCGCTCGAATCTTTTCGGTGGAAAATTTGTCAAAATTTTATCAGATTTACAAGACATCAAGGTTGGAATCAAAAACAGCTCGCAGAAAAGCTTGGTATCGACGAAGCCAAGGTCAGCAAAATTTTACATCACCGAATCGATGAGTTCTCAACGGATCGCCTGATCATGCTTTATGAAAAATTAGACCCTAAGGTCAAACTCAGTATTGGCTAATAAATTTTGGTGTCGAAAATGCAAAAGCGGATCTTGCTCTCGCCAGATCCGCTTTAAAGTGAATTTCGGTCCGCCTTTAACAAAGGAGTTCCGAAATGCGTAAAACAGACTATTTACGTTATCGGCGAATTTTAGAATTGATAAAGGCCCTTTTGATTGATGCGATTTATTTACTTTATTTTGCATTGATTTTTTTGAAGCTGCTGGGCCACTAATTTGTAAGAAACTTCGGCGTGTACATTCAGTTTGAAGGTGACTCTGCCTACGGTTGGGCTGCCAAAACCGCGGACTGAAGGAAACAAGGAAGAATCTGGCGAGAGCACCAATCTAAAGTCCTGTCGAAAAATCTGACAGGTAGTTCCGCAAAAGCGCTCGCGGCTGAATGCACTTTCTTTTTTCTCATTTTGAGACACTCAGATGCAACTGGATGCTTATCGACCTGATTTGATGGGCACTCCCCTTGCTCAACTGACAGGTGATGAAACAAGTCATATCTTTTTTCTTATCATTGGTTTTGGTATCGGCTGTGGTCTTGCCTCCGCAAGTGGCGTCGGCTGTCAGCATGAGGACACTCTCTAACGTCATTAAAGTTGGTGGCCAAGAGCTCAAAGTCTTTGTCAGAAATTATGGCGAAAAAGGATTTGCGATTGATTTTATGGATCAGTCCGGAAAAGTTGTCAAAACCCTTGTCAATGAAGCCGCAACCGCAGCAGCCCTTAAGAAAGGGATGCCTTCGGAAATTTCAAAAATTATTTCTGACTCAATGAAAGATGCCGCAAAAAAATCTGCCGGTCGAAAAACTTTGGAGTATTTCAGAGATCAAACGCTTTATAATTTTCCTGCGCAAAGTTTTGGTTTTTATTTAGCGATTGGTGCGACCGTCACTCAACAAGTGATTTTTAATTACGCCCAAGATCCTGTGGGATTTGAACACTTCTTTAATAATCAACTCGATCCTGTCGGACAAATTTCATTTTATTCTTTTATCTTAGCCAATGACAGCTCTTCTCACGCGTTAGCATCGATGATCGAAAAAGGAAAAGTCAGCCATCGTCTGGCTCCATTCATTCCATATCTTGGAATGAGTTTGGGAATGATCGCTTCCAATATTACTTCAGAAGCTTTGCACTCGAAAGATTTCAAGGCTTGTGCGATGGATATTGCCACAGGCAAAGGCTTTCATGCTGAGGCTTGCGACAAGGCTTACAAAGCTTGGAACGAAGGCGGCGGAATCGCCGGCGTTGCTGATCAATGGGCACCAGGCTTAGCATCTCTCGTGGTCACAACCATCGCCACAACCGCTATCCAAAGTGGAGCGATGTTCACCGCAGGTCAGATCGTTAGAATTGCCGGGATTGAACTTGCAACTTGTTTTGTTCCTGGCGGAATTTGGATCAAGTCACTGAAGGCTGTCGGCTTCGTCGCTCAGCTGACACTTTTCACCAAAGTAAATAATATTATCGATCCTTTTTTCACGAAACTTTATCAGACATATCGACAAAGTGGTGATCTCAATCAGTTGGAAAATTCTCTGCTTTTTAATTTATCAGGGATCACTGCTCCCAACTGGAAATCAGATAAATTGAATAATGATCTCACTCAGTTTTCCATGGCGATGAAAGCTTGGAGATCGATGAATTTGTTGGATGTCAGCACCGCACAAAGCAGCTGGATTCAAAATTTAAATAACTTTGCAGGCCTTTATAATTCATCGAAATCTTTTTACACGGAAGTTCTCGGCGAGATTGCTAATAAAACAAAATACCCCAACTACACACCGATTTTCGAGCGCACTTTTCCTTTGAGCGGAATCACTCCAAAAAATCTCAACCCTGAGCGCACCGATGGTTTCATGAGTCAGCCCGATGCCGTTCTGGAAATGCAGTTAGCAACCGTCAAAGATGTGTCTCAGCAATTGGATCAGAAATATGCTTCAAACCAGGCTTATCTTTCAGGTTTGAATCCTGGAAATCGTGAAGATTTAAAATTTATTTTGGCAGGGCTTCGCTCGCAGGATCAGGTGAAAATTGGCCAAGCCATGGAGCGCTTGAACTTTAAAATTAAAGATATTTCAGAATCTACATTTGGCATCAATACAGATTTTCTAACGACTTTGAAATCGATCAGAGACATGCTTGGAAAACCAAAACCGATTTGGGAAAAAGGATCTGGCCTAGCGACCTATTTCCTGTTGCTGCCAGATATGAAATCAAGCGAGCAGCTCGATCATCAAGTGAAGTTCTGGTTCAATAGTACGACTTACACTCGCGCCGAACATCTTTCTGATTGGTTGATGGCATCGACTTTGTGGGGACCTGATGTCAGCAAAGGTGAGAAAGTCACAGACACGACAGCTGGATTTTACTCGCAATTCCTAGCACCTCGATTGCCAGTCACATCGCAGTCGGAATATGTTTGTAATCCAAATGCTTTAGCACCAACAGGACAGCTCTCGATCTGTGATCGTGGTGTTCGCTATGATAATCCTCTGCTTTTTGTGACCAGCAATTTAAGCCCAGCCATGCTCGACAGTCATTCCTTCGACAGCTGGTGGAGCAAAAATGCCGAAACTCCGTATGTGCAAGCTTGGGTTGATTTCGAAAATAAATATCAAGAAATCGTAGCTCAGCTGATGACAAAGATGTGGAGCACGCAAACTTCTGCCACCAATCGCAGTGATATTGCCAATGGCATTGTTGCATCTGCAACTCAGGAAATGAAACTCTACGCTTTGGCTCTCGGTGGATTGATGAGAACTCAGCTCGAGCAAACGGGACAGAGTGATCTACTGAAGCAACTCTTATCCAAACAGCCCAACAATACTAT
>Ga0134125_10003010_pt1 | contig 19732 bp, 17 predicted proteins | sample KB31751_FD_96464 | JGI IMG/M metagenome (GOLD analysis project Ga0134125, IMG submission 96464) | Terrestrial soil microbial communities with excess Nitrogen fertilizer from Kellogg Biological Station, Michigan, USA - KB3-175-1 | ecosystem: Environmental > Terrestrial > Soil > Unclassified ... | reverse complement strand
CATCCGCCTCACGCAGGAAGCCGATGATCTGTTCTTCGGAAAAGCGCTTCTTCACGTCCAATCTCCTTCGGTTGGGGGATTGGACTCCAAACGGCCGTGCTACTCAAAGCCGGGGGGACGTCGCGCCGACAGCAGCAGCGACCACCGATCGAGACTCGACCAGTCTGGAATCTGGAGGGTCAGCGCGTAAATGTGTCTAGCCACGACCCGGGCGAATAGCGTGTGCAGGCCGAACCAGACGGCAAGATTGAGGATCACGCCGACCACGGCGGCCGTGATGGTGGTCAGTACGGCACCGAGCGCCTTGTTGTTGCGCAGGGCCTCCATGTAGGGGGCGCCGACGAAGATGATCAGGAACGACGGGGCAAAGGTCACCCATTTCGCCAGCAGCCCTCCCAAGGTGCCGGCCACGACCGGCGATAGCATGCCGGGGTGACGGTAGGCCGCCATGAACCCGACGAACTGCACCACGCTGATCAGTGGGCCGGGCGTCGTCTCCGCCATGCCCAGCCCAGCCAGCATTTCGCCGGGGGCGAGCCAGTGATAGTGCTCGACCGCCTGCTGCGCCATGTAAGCGAGGATCGCGTAGGCGCCACCGAAGGTCACCGTGGACATCTTGGTGAAGAAGAAAGCAATCTTGGTGAAGGCGTTGTCCGGGCCGGCGGTCAATGCGAGGACGACGAGCGGTGTCAGCCAGACGACCAGGCACACCGCCAGGATCTTGAGTATCCGGCGATGATCCGGTCGAACGTGGGGTGGAATCTCCTGCGCGAATGCCGCATCGATCGCCGGCAGCGGCCCGTCCTCCGCCGTGCCTGCGCTACCGTGGCTCCCGCCGCCCTGTAGTCCGGGCACGCCCAGCATGTTGCCCAGTCCACCGATCACGCCTGCGGCAAGGATGAGTACCGGGAACGGCACGTTGAAAAAGAAAATGGCGATGAAGGACAGCGCAGCCACCATCACGAGCGTCCGGCTTTTGAGCGCGCGTCGGCCGACCCGAAGCACCGCCTCCAGCACCACGGCGAGCACGGCGGCCTTCAGGCCGAAGAACAGGGCCTGGACGACGCCAACATGGCCGTAGCTGGCGTAGATCCAGCTCAGTACACCCAGCGACAACAACCCGGGCACCACGAACAGGATGCCGGCCACCAGGCCGCCCCGGATCCGGTGCAGCAGCCAGCCGACGTAGACCGCGAGCTTGTGCGCTTCGGGTCCTGGCAAGAGGGTGCAGTAGTTGAGCGCGTGCAGGAATCGCGTTTCGCTGATCCAGCGCTTCTCTTCGACCAGAATGCGGTGCATCACCGCGATCTGGCCGGCCGGGCCGCCGAAACTCAACGCGGCCACGCGCACCCAGACCCAGAACGCCTCGCGAAACGAGACCCCGTGGCGGAGGTAGGAAGGCATCGCGGTGGCAAGAGCCTCTGCCCCAGGCTGCTTGGTGATTTTCGTGGAGTGCTTTGATGGGGTCATTCGCGCAGGTCCCAGCGAAGTTTTGCCGTCACGACGTTCGCCACTGGGAGCGCACGCGCATACGGGTCGGTGACGGAAGCTTCCACACCGTGGTTGAGCACCAGGAAAAAGTCGCGCCCGGGCGCGATGGTCCATTGCAACCGCGCGTTCACCCCAATGTGTCCGACGGTGGAGTCGTATTGAGCCAGCGACGCGATGATCAGATCGGGGTTGAAGGCATAGCTCGCCTTGAGCACATAAAGGCGTTGGATGAAGCGCCCCTGTGGTAGGCGGCCAAAATCGGTTTCGTTGCTCAGCTTGAGACGCAGCTTGCCTTCCCAGCCGGTCCAGTCCACGTAGGGCATCAGCTGGGTTAGATGGCCCGAATAGAAACCCCCCACCTCGACCATGCTGCCGATGCGCCAGGGACGGGCCTCGGACGACTGTGTTTCGAAGTGGTAGCGCTCGAAGTGGTAGCGCCCCACCGGCAGAGTGACCCCCGAGGAGACTTCGAAGGGTGCGGTGAGCGCCTCATACTCCGGGATCCAGTCGAATTCGTAGTGCGCGCCGGATTCGGCATCCACGTTGAATGGAGCCGTGAAGATGCGCCGGGTCTGCGTGGTGCCGTGCAAGTCCTCGACCTGCAGCACTTCCAGCTGGTAGAAGAACTGTCTGGCCCAACGAAGCGGTTCGCTGGTGGGGCGCGGCCGATAGTCGATGTAGTAGTCATACTGCCGCGTGCCGGGACGTGGCAGGAAACCCAACGCGGGATCCAAGGCGTCGCCGAACACATTGATGCTGCCGTAGGCGCGCCACAGATCGTTCGGGTACTCCCCATACAGCCCCCAGCCGTTGTGCCGGCCGGGCAGCGGATCGCTGGAGTGGGCGGCCCACCCCGACAGCGTGAGGTTCTTGTCGCCCTGAAAGGTCGAGGTATGCCACACCACGTCGGTGCCGGCGAACTGGTTGTAGCCTTGCCCGGTGGGATTGCCGCTCGTCAGCAAGGTGCCCACACGAAGGTGGTCGTTGACGTCGTAGATGAGGCGGCCAGCGAACAACCGCTGCGGCCCCGAAACGCCGGAGCGCCCGGTCTCGACATCAAGCGCGCCGATCGACCACGGCCCGGCCGTACCGAGCACTTTGACGCCGCCATCCACGCGGACAGCTTGGCCATCCACCAAGCTGATGTTGCGCGAGTAGAACGGCAGGAAGACGGGGACATCGCTGTTGTCGGTCAACCCGGCGCCGAAGGTGAAGAGGTTGGAGCCTTCGGAGAAGAAGCGCCGTTTCTCGGGGTAGAACAGGGAGAATCGGGTCAGGTTGATCTGGTCCGTATCGGCCTCGGCCTCCGCAAAATCGGGGTTGACCGTGAGCGTGGCCGAAAGGCTGGGCGTGAGGTTGTAGCGGACATCGCCGCCGACCTGTTCGACGGTGTCGCCGCGTACGCTGTCGTGGCGAGCGAGTCCGTAGGGCGTGATGGTGAGCCCGAGGCCCTGATCGAAGCCGGCCACACCAGAAAGCGTTCCAGTCCGTGCCAGATCGAAGATCTGCGCATTCAACGCAATACCGGCCCACTGCAGGCTGAGTTGATGGCGTGGCACATAGCGCTGCACGTTGAAGCGCCATTGATCCGCTCCGGCCGGGAAGGCCAGCCCGTGGGTATCGATCTCGATCTCCGCCACCCAGTCTTGGGCGGTATGCCGAACCCTGGCGTTCCAGAGACCGTCCCAGTCGTAGTTGGGCAGTCGCGCAGCCGGAGAGATCAGGCCGTCGGCCCGACCGCCCCCGGCATTGACCTGGAAGACATACCCCAGGCGCTGGGTGCCGAAGGGATCCAGCACGATGGTGAGGTGGTCATCGTCGGTCTGGTCGCTGTCCCGCGTGATCGTGTGGATCGACAGGTGCTCAAGATCCGGATCAATGCAGGTGACGCCAAGGTAGAGGTGCTCCTTGTCGGCCAGCAGCCGCACCTCGGTGCGATAAGCCGTGGGTTCACCAGGATGCGGGTCTTGCTGGGTCAGCACCATGACAGGTGCGGACGTCCAAGCGGGCTCATCCAAGGCACCATCCAGGTGGATGGTGCCGTTGGGAACCCGCAGCACACGGATCTCCGCGGGGGAAGCCAGCGCAGGCCTGATGGTGGCGTTCTGTGCGTGCGCCCACGATGTCGGGATGGCCATCGCCACGGCCATCGCTGTCACAAGCTGGAGCGGCATCCCCCGCACGATGCTCCCCGGAACACTGATGTCAGTGTTTCGCGCTGACGGCTTGGGCATCCAATGCGTCACGGAACCCGTGCGCGAGGTCGGCGGCCTTGCCCTTGCCCCAGAAATGGGTGAAGTAGTAGTCCGGATTCTCGCCCATCATGTGGTTATGCAGGGCCACGATGTGGATGCTGGCCTTGCGCAGCGCCTGCAGCACCGGGCGCACCTCTTCGGCGCGCATGATGAAATCGCCATCGATGGACGCCAGGTCATCGCTACCGCTGAATGCGGCCCAAGTGGTCAACCCCATGGACGCACCGATGGCCCGGCCGTACATCTGACCCTTACGCGCGACGGTGACCTTGGCCACACCATCGGTGACCGGCGCGGGGTGTCCGATGATTGTGGCGATCGATGTTGCACTCAACTTGCCAGGGGACGGCGTGGCGCCGCCAAATCCCTGCGCAGGCTGAGGATGTGCTGCGCGTACTGCCTTGATCGCGTCCCACACCGCTTTGACTCCTGCGGCCAGCTGCGTCGGCGAACCCTCGCCACCGATGTGCATGAAGTACACCTTCGGCTGGTCGTAGAAGAAATGGTTGTGCAACCCAGTGACGCTCAGGCCGTGCGCGAACGCGGCATCCATGGCGGCATCGACCTCATCTTGGAAGACAACGGTGTCCCCCATGACCATGGCCTGATCGCCCATCGCAGTGAAGGACGCCCAAGAGCCGAGACCGGCGGCCGGTGACAGGCGCATGCCGTCGACGGTAACCGGCACATCCGAGCGACTCCAGCCGATCTTGACGGCGCCATCGGGCTGCGCCTTGGCATCGACACCGGCGGCCTTGCCGATCGCGGCAGGGTCCAGGGTCGCGGCGACGGAGGGCAAGGCCACGGCGGTCAGGCTGAGCGCGATCAGTGCGAGGTAAAGCGGGCGCAGGCAGGTGCGAAAAACGCGAGCGTTCATGGCGATTCTCCTGGCGGGTCGAGGTAGGCGGCATACAAACAGTCGAGCACGGTGATCATGTCCTGCAGCAGGCCATCGTCATCATCTCCACGACGGGCCCGCGCGCCGGCCATGACACTGGCAAAACCGGCAGCATCGGCGACCGGCACGCCGCCGATGTCGAGGTAGTGGATCAATCGCCCCAGGCGGACCAAGCTCGTATCGCGATCCAGATCAAAACTGGTTGCGAGGACTTCGAAACTCACTCGGGCACCGACGTGGGTGAAAGTGGCACCGTCGAAATCGAACCCCAAGGCATCCGCCGGACAGTCCGCAGGCTTGTCCAGCCAGAGGAAGCGAGCGGCTGGATCGATGAAGCGCCGGATCAGCCAGGCCGAGGCCACGCGGTCGATCCATAGGTGCTTGCGTGTGGCCCAGAGGCGGCCGCGGTACTCAGCGGTGTTCCGTCGGGCAATCACACCCGGGGCATCGTGGGGCTCGTCCTGTGCGAACTGGCCGTTGAGCGTCTGCTCGGCATCGCGCAAGGCGGTTTCGGCGTGGTCCCGTGCGCTTCCGGGGAAGAAATCGATGGCAACGACACTCTCCAGCCCACGGCGCGCCGCCGCCAGCTGTCGGCGGGCTTCGCTCTCCGTCAGGCTTAATAGCTCAGCCATCAGGACGGCCAGTTGCTCCAGCCCGTCGGCGTAGAGCGCTGATCGGTCAAAGGCGCCTCGCAACTGGGCTTCCTGGGTGGCATCCGTTGCCTGGAACGGCACGATCTGGGCCGTTCCACGGGTGCGTAGGGCTTCCTCGGCCTGTGCCTGGAACAGATCCCGGGCCGATGCGTTGTCCGGCAGGACATACACCCCGTCACGCAACGCTTCGGCGCCGGCCCCCTTGAGTGCCCGCCACAGGCGCATACGCGGTGTCTGGCTGCGCCCTGGTAGCGAGACGACCAGCATCAGCCAAGCGGAAGGGTTCATGGTCATGTAGCGTATGCTACAAGTGAGTAATAAACTCTACAACAATGCTGAGCGTGCCCGATGCACCGGGTGGCCATATCTTCTCGGCGGACGTTCAACCCGCTGCATGGCCTGTTTGCCGCCCGCGCTTTGCGCGATTTCGGCGACAGTTTCGTCGCGATCCTGTTGCCGGCCTATCTGCTTGCCTTGGGTTTCACGCCTCTCGCAGTCGGCGTACTCGCCACCGCATCGCTGCTCGGCTCGGCGTGCCTGACTATTGGGGCTGGATGGTTGGGCGCGCGCTGGGGATACCGACGGCTTTTGTTGCTGGCTGCCGCGCTGATGGTCGCCAGTGGGCTGGCGTTCGCCACCTTCCATGATTACGTCGTGCTGCTGGTCGTCGCCTTCGCCGGCACGATCAATCCGTCCGCAGGCAACGTCAGCGTGTTCGTGCCGTTGGAACACGCCGCACTGGCCCGGGAAGCGGGTGATCAAAATCGCACGCGGATGTTCGCGCACTACAGTCTGGCGGGTGCACTGGCCGCGGCCCTAGGGGCGCTGATCACCGGCGTCCCCGAACTGGCCGCGCCGCTCGGCGTGGACCGATTGAGCGCGATGCGGGCGATGTTTGTGCTGTATGCGTTGCTGGGAGTGGCGGGACGATGCCTCTACGCACGCCTCCCCCGGCATGCCGTCGACGGAGAGGCCACCCAGGCGGGCCCGCTCGGTCCTTCGCGCGGCATCGTCATGAAGCTCGCGGCCCTGTTCAGCCTGGACGCGTTTGCCGGCGGATTCGTCGTGCAATCGCTGCTCGCTCTGTGGTTGTTCCAGCGGTTCCATCTCTCGTTGACGGCGGCCGGCGCGTTCTTCTTCGGGACGGGGTTGCTGGCCGCGCTGTCATACCCGGTGGCTGCGCAACTGTCGCGACGCCTCGGCCTGGTCAACACGATGGTGTTCACGCACATCCCCTCCAGCATCGCACTGATGCTCGCGGCTTTCGCCCCATCGCTGGCGTCGGCGTTGGCATGGCTGCTGGTACGCGCCGCGCTGTCACAGATGGACGTGCCGACACGCTCGTCCTATGTGATGGCAGTGGTGACCGAGCCGGAGCGCAGCGCCGCCGCCAGCGTCACGTCCGTGCCGCGCAGCCTGGCTTCCTCCGCGAGCCCTGCGTTGGCGGGTGCACTGTTCGCAGCATCCTCTTTCGCCTGGCCGCTGCTGATCTGTGGCGCGCTCAAAATCCTGTACGACCTGCTTCTCCTGGCGCAGTTCCGCCATCTCAAGCCACCGGAAGAGCAGTGACGTCATGGCAACGCGCGTAGGATGCGTGCTTTGGACACGAGTGCGAGCCCATGAACTTCAAGGCAGACCGTATCCTCTGTCGAGGTCTAATGGCTCTGGCGGCCTTTGCGGCGCTGTGCGTGACCACGCCGGCGTTCAGCGGCGCGAATGCTCCGGGCAGCCGGCTACCACTGACCACGCTTGCCGAGGTGCCGCTGCCTGGCAGGGCCACGCGCTGGGACTACGCCAGCCTCGATGAAGGGCGCCATCTGCTTTTCCTGGCGCACCTGGGCGACAGCGCCGTGGTCGTGTTCGACACCAACCAGCGCAAGGTGGCGGCGACCATCCCTCATGTCAGCGAGGTCCATGGCGTGCTGTACGTGTCGGAGCTGGACCGTGTGTACGCCTCGGCGACGGGCACCAATGAAGTGGTCGCGATCGACCCCAAGACCTTCAAGATCATCGCGCGCACTCCCGCTGGGGATTATCCGGACGGCATGGCCTATGCCCCCGGTGTGCACAAGCTGTACGTCTCCGACGAGCGCGGCAGAACCGATACCGTGATCGACGTGCGATCGAACAGGCGGGTGGCCACGATCCCGTTGGGCGGCGAGGTCGGCAATACGCAGTACGACCCAGTCAGCCAGCACATCTTCGCGAACGTGCAGACGCGCAGGCAGTTAGTGGAAATCGATCCCGTCACCGACAAGGTGATCAGCCGGATCAACCTGCCAGGCGCCGCTGGTAACCACGGCCTCTACATCGATGGCGCCTCCCGGCTGGCCTTCATCGCGTGCGAGGACAACAGCAAGCTACTGGTGCTGGATCTGGCCAGTCGAAAGGTGCGAGCCACCTTCGAAGTCGCTGACGATCCGGATGTTCTGGCCTTTGACGCCTCGCTCGGCTGGCTCTACGTGGCCGGTGAATCCGGTGAAGTATCGATCTTCAAAGTCACCGGGCAGTCCGTCCGACCGCTTGCGACCGCGATGCTCGGCCCGAATGCCCACGTCGTCGCCGTGGATGGCACCACGCACCAAGCCTATTTCCCATTGAAGCCGATGTTGGGCAAGTCCAGGATGCGGATCACGCGACCACAGCTTTAGGCTCGTTCCCACCGGTTCCATAGAGGCATTACGGGTAGGTCCACGTATGGTGCCTGACTAATCAACCTTCCATGCCCCATCATGGACTCATGGGGCGAGTCGCTTGCTCAAGAGCAGCAGGTCGCTCAACACCAGCGGCATGCTCAGCACTCGTTGGAATCAATGCTCAATTCGCCCGGAATCCGCAGGTGCCGCCGCCGCGTGCGGTGAGCGGCACGCGATGCTCGCGGCAGGCGCGTACCAGCGCCTCGACTTGTGCATGCTCCGTGGGGAATACCACCGCATCAGGCAGTGTGTTGAGCCGCGAGTTGTCGTGGGCGCAGGCGCGGCGTTCGGCTTCGGCGGTGGACACGGCGCTGGGCGGGAAGGTCGCATGCAGCCGGTCGAGAAAGGCGGATGTCAGTGGCATCGCACCAGTTTAGCGATGTATGCGCGACATGGTTGTTGCGTGGACCAGCCAACTCGATCCTGGTCGATGACTCGTCATCGAGCCGGAGCCATGGCGCAGTACCGATCTCGCGCGTGCCTGGAACTTTCTACTGCCCGAAGTGCCCCGGTCATCGGCCCGCGCCTGACTTCCGCGCGTCGGCATTGCCAGACGGCCATCGGATAGGGCCTGACGGCCGGAGCAGGCAAGAGTGTGGCAAAGCGCACTGCTGGGCGCTGTAGGGGCATACGTATGCACTGTGTGCGTGCGTTCTCAAGGAACGGACAGATCGATACAGAGCTACCTGACAGCTCTGTCAGGGGATGCTGACATCGACCAATTTCCCGTTCATGCACTCTTGCACCCGTCTTGCAGTTTTGGCGACACGCCCGCGACCCACGGCACTCGTTGTCCAAGGCACTCCTCCGACCTAGCCCGAGGCACCCGCCGATGAGCATCCTGTTCGCGATCCAGGAAGATGACGCTGGCATGTGGTCCATCTATCGCGGGCAGGTCTGCTTGATGAACCGCCTCACCTTGGCGCGAGCCATTACCGAGGCACGTAAGCTGGCACGGGATCACCACGAGCGAACCGGCTTGACCGCTTCCGTGGATCTGGTCAGCCCTGAAGGCACAACCCGCCTAGGCCACTACGCTCACCCCAATGCCGAATCCGACGACGCTGCCGTGGCCTAACCTTGAATCCTCGGCTGCGCCAGCTTGCTAGAGTGTGCTGCGAGAGCAACGGCTGACAAGCTGTATGGCTGATGCGTCGTCGAGCAACGTTTGATAGGCAAATGTCCGCTTCCGACCCAAAGCAGGCACCCGAAAGTGCGCCCTGATCCGAATATTCGGACCCAGGTATTCGGTGTGCCGCAACTGCCAGAGCACGTCTTAGCGTTCTATGAGCGCAATGCCCAAAGCTAAGAGCAAGGCCGGACAACGCTTAGCGTTATCACCAGAGCTCGTCCCTAGGACGATCCCATGCCCGTCCTGTTGTGATACAAGATGCCTCAGGCCGGCAAGAAGCTGGGCTGTCTGTATGACAGGGGGAAGGGACGATGTGGTCTGACATCGAGACCAAGAGGGACTACCTCAACTATGCCGAGGTAGCTGAGGTCGTTTCCGAGATCCTGGTTGACCCCGGCATGCGCCCGGTCTCCGTAGGCATCTTCGGCACTTGGGGCACAGGTAAGTCCAGCCTCCTCAACCTCATCGAGGTTGAACTGAAGCGGCAAGCTGGCAACGACACGATCGTCATCCGCTTCGACGCTTGGCTTTACCAAGGCTATGACGACGCCCGAGCGGCGCTGATGGACGTCATCGCCCGCTCTCTTTACGAGGAAGCCAAAAACAAAGAGGGCTTGCTCGGACTAGCCAAGCGGCTTCTAGCGCGTGTGAACACCATGCGGACTCTTGGCTTGGCCGTCGAGATCTTGGCGGCTACGCACGGTATCCCGATGTTCGGCGCCGCCGCGAAAGCTGTGGGGGCCGTGGGCAACTTCATTGACGGAAAGCCGGATGAAGACGATGCGAAGGCTATTGCCGAAGGAGGCAAGGCGGTCGCAGGGCTCGTGGATTCCGAGAAGAAGAAAAGCCCGCCGGAGGAGATTGATGCTTTCCGTCACGAGTTCGGTGAACTACTGGCCGGCCTGAAGAAAACCATGGTTGTCTTTGTCGACAACCTGGACCGTTGCTTGCCTACCCAGACGATCCATACGCTTGAAGCGCTGCGTCTCTTTCTCTTCATGGATCAGTCCGCGTTCGTGGTGGCCGCGGATGAAGATATGGTGCGGCACTCGGTCTCTGAGCACTTTGGTGGCGTGGATGTGCGCCACGTTAAGGACTATCTCGACAAGTTGATCCAGGTGCCCGTACGTGTGCCGCGGCTCGGTGTAGCCGAGATTCGAGCGTTCCTCTTCATGCTCTTCGCTGAGGCGGCGAAGATGCCTGGGAAGGATTTGTCCGCCTTACGGGCACGCTTGGAGAACAACCTCCGGTCCAGCTGGAAAGAGCCGCCGCTATCTGTCGCCGACGCAGTTGGAGCTTTGGGGCCGGACGGGAAGAACTTGGCGGCAACGTTCGACATCGCCGACCGCATCGCGGCGCTCTTGGCCAAGTCCACGTATGTGGAGGGCAACCCACGCATCGTCAAGCGTCTGCTCAACGTAGTCCGCCTGAGAGCCCGCATTGCCGAGCGTCGCGAGATGCCCGTAGATGAAGGGCTAGTGGCGAAGTTCGCCTTGTTCGAGCGATGCGCGAGCCCGCGGGCCGTCACCAAGCTGTATTCACTCATCAACGACGCACCAAAGGGCCAGCCTACGTTGATCGTTGATCTGGAAAAATTGCTGGAAGACCAGGAAGCGTTCAACAAGGCGTCTCCCAAGGAATGGGAGGACGACACGTCTTTTTTGTGGGATTGGTTTGGTCTCAAACCCTCGCTTTCGGGCCACGACCTTCGTGCTCTCATCTATCTAAGCCGAGAGACCACTGCGCTGCGCAGCCAATCCTCTGACCTCTCTCAAGCTGCCGCACAGGCATTTGAACGCTTGCGAAAGGTGACCACGATGGCGTCTCCCGCTGCCAAGGCGGCCATCAAGGAGATCCCTGTCGCAGAGCGGTTAGGCGTCATGCGTGAACTGATTGAACTCTTCAGGCCGCATCAGGATTGGCAGACCAAGCCTGAGGCCTTCACAGGCGCCGCCCTTCTAGCCGAGGCAGATGGCTCGGGTGGCGCCGCTGCAGGGTTGCTTGCGAGTTTTATTCGCAACCTGCCGAAGCAGCCACCATGGTTGCTGGCACTCGTTCGGGACAAGGCTTGGTTCAAGGAGGAAAAGTAAATGGGCACATCTACTTCCAGCAGAGGGCCGGGTAACAAGAGCCCTCTGGTGCCACCGTGGGCTGACGTGGATGGTGCGGGTCCAGGTCCCGAGCCAGAGTCCGACCGGTTTCGAGGATTCCGAACATCGTTAGGTCGTTTCGTGGGCAGCGGCGATCCCTCCTATCTCACCAAGGCGCTGAGGTACTACGCGCGGTCTTCAACGGGTGGGTCCACGGTGGGCCCACGTCGCTTCGGCGCAATGGCGCAGGTAGGTGGCAGGCTCTTCGGAGTCCTCGACCAGCTGAGGACAGACCCTGCCAAGGCACCCGTCAACCTTAGGGCACTTGCGGGACGCCCAACGCGAGAAGCCATTGACGCCATCGTTGAGGTCTTGGTGCCCGAAAACGGTGACGCTGAACGGATACGCACAGCACTGAACGAGGCGTTGTCGGAGTGTCTGGAAGGGGTCGAAACGTTCGACTTTGGCGACATCACCGATGAGCTTTTGGTCGAAGTCATGATCGCCTATGTCGTCCGTTGTGTGTTCGAACAGATCGTGCTCGATTCAGACCGCGCCTTCGGGAAAGCGGTCTCCGCCGACCAGTTAGACCGGGCAGAGAGGGGGCTCTTTGAGCTGGTGAAGGTCGCCACAGACAAGCACATGCGGCCACTTCTGGATGGGCAGGTTCAAGGGATGACTGGCGAGCAAATCCAGACCGCCGAGTTGGCGGCCGTTCGGGAGGTTTGGAAGGAATGGGAGGCGTACGAGCCATGATCCAGGTGTATGTCCATCCCGACCTTGACGCCTTGCCCCCACGTTCAGATGGAGTGCTTCCGGTCCAGCTTTACGGTAGGAAGCCTTGGCAGCACGGCTCCGCGACGATTGGCAGACCAGTCCTTGATGCCGTTTCACGGATCAAGCATACGGTGCCCGGACGGGCCTTCGACTTCCTTTCCATGTCGCTTGCGGTCACCGCGGCAGACACGTTTGTCAGCAGAACCAATGCAGCGGATGGCTGGGCAAGGCATATCGAACTGACTGTAGGTTTGGCTGATCCCGATCCGTGGCGCCCGGTTCTAGGGCGTCTGGAGCGTGCGCTGCTTTTCCTCAGTGGCGATGAGTGGAAGATCAACGTGGTCGACGGCGGACATGCGCCACCCTCACTTCGCTCCAGGGTAAGGAACAAGTTTTCCCTCGATGACAGCGATTGCGTCTGCCTGTATTCCGGCGGCTTGGACAGCGCCATTGGAATGCTCGACCTTCAGGCGGAGGGCAAGAAGCCGGTGCTGGTCAGCCATGCCTATCCGCGTGATGCTGGGAGACAGCAAGAAATCCTGGGGACATTAGGCCTGGGTCTCCCAAGGTTCGGTGCTATAGCTCACCCTGCGAAATGGTGGGATCCAGCCAACGACGTTCAGATGCGCACCAGGAGCATCAATTTCCTCGGCATGGGTGTGCTAATGGCCGCAACCATGGCCAAACTCAAGCCGAGGATCGGGAAGCCCGTGTTGTATGTTCCAGAGAACGGGCTCATCGCGATCAACCCGCCTTTGACGAACCGGCGCATCGGTGCCCTCAGCACACGCACCACGCACCCTCACTACTTGGGCCTCATCCAAGAGATTTGGGATGCTGTCGGTATTCCTGCCGAGATCAAGAACCCGTTCGCTCAAACGACAAAAGGAGAGATGATCGCCCAGTGCCTGGACCAGCAGCGATTGCGGAGTATTGCTGATCGCACGGTCTCGTGTGGCAAATGGAAGAGGCATGGCATCCAATGCGGTCGCTGTGTTCCCTGCCTGATCCGACGGGCGTCCTTTCACGCAGCCCGCTGGCCTGATCGGACGCACTACGACAATCCCGGCGCAGACCTCCAGCAGGTTCTTACCGACGAGACAAAACGCGACGACTTGATGGCAATGATCTTGGCAGCCCACCGGCTTCCCACGACTGATGTTGCCGCTTGGGTCGCCAAGACGGGGCCACTACCGAAGGAGGCCAACGTCCGCGACGCTCTGGTAGACGTGGTCCATCGCGGCATGCGAGAAGTAAGGGACTTTTTGATCACCCAGCGCCTCATCTGATGAGCAGTCCGGTTGTTGATATGCATTGCCACTTGGACCTGTATCCCAACCCACGGGAGCAAGTTCAGCGCATCGCCGAGCGAAAGAGCTATGTGCTTTCCGTCACCACCACCCCCCAGGCTTGGCGTGGGACTTCGGAGTTGGCTAAGGGAGTGCCGCGGATCAAGACCGCCTTGGGGCTCCACCCCCAGCTCGCTAAGGAACGAATGTCCGAGCTCAAACTTTTCGAAAAGTTGCTTCCCGAGGCGCGCTATGTCGGCGAGGTTGGTTTGGATGGAGGACCAGATTGCCGCGGTTTTTGGAAGGATCAAATCAGAGTCTTCGAGCACATCCTCTCGGCGTGCGTAGCTGAGGGTGGCCGCATCTTAACCTTGCATAGTCGCGCGGCCGCTAGTGATGTGCTTGACGCTTTGGAGCGGCATCCCGGCTTTGGGACGGCAGTGCTTCATTGGTTTTCCGGCACGCAACGCGAGCTCGCACGTGCCATCGAGATGGGGTGCTGGTTTTCTGTAGGGGTCGTAATGTTACGAAGCAAAAAAGGCTCAGCGCTGGCATCAAGGATGCCCGCAGATCGAGTACTGACGGAAACTGATGGCCCTTTTGCGGCAATGGGCGGCAACTCCCTTCAACCTGCGGAATGCGAAGTTGCGCTGCGTATCCTTGCGCGACTGTGGGGCACGAATGAGCCCAGCGCAAGAGATCAGGTGGCTTCGTCCTTTCGCGAACTCGTTTCACTCTAAGACACTTATGCCTGATTCCGGCCCATAGGAGCCATTGAAGCTCGCCGATGGTACCTTGGTTACAGACCTTGCCACTCCATCTATGAGGCAGTGCCATGGCTTCAGTTGCGGAGCAAATCCAAAGCGCCAACGAGGCCATCTGTCAGAACATCGCGGCCTTAGACGAGCAACGTCCACTGCTGTCGCAAAACGTGCTCGCGCATCTACGCAATTTGGTCGAAGGCGTCATCGTGCACTTGCACCTTGGCGCCGATGATGCAGAATTCCGCTACGAAGCCGTTGAGCCCGCTCTGGGCTACATTAGAAGCCAAGGGAAACTCAACTTTCTCGGTCGCTTCCACAAATTACTGCAAGCCAGTGCCTCGCATTACACTCTGGACGGCGACGCTTCCGAGCGGCTAATGCTCAAATACTACGAATACCTGCATCGCCTGCGTGGTCTTGTCTTGGCTACTTGCAGGAAGAGCATTTTGGCTAACTTGGAGTCTTTTCCGGTCGATTTGGATCCGGCTCTGCACGAATACCACTTAAAGATAGCCAAGCGCATTGAGGCCGTGCGCAATACGAAGCTAGATCGTGAGGTCGGTGCGCGCTATTACATTCATAAGATCCGACCGTTCTTCGTCGAAGGAAATATCTATTACGAAGTAACCTTCCATCGCGCTGTGAATCGGGTAAGCAAGTTCGATCGCGCCATCGCGTTCACCGATATCGACATCACTGACAAGTACTCTGCCTACCTAGTCTTGCAGCGCGAATCCATCCACGTGCTCGATCAGGCGATGCCTATCACGATCATCCGCGCATGGGATGTTTCGATCCGGCCATGCGAGCTGACCAACTTCGCGCGGCTTCTTGGCATCATGGCCAGGGTCCAGAGTACCTCGCCCGAGTTCCACTACCTGATGCACGGACTTACAGCTACCGCTGGAAGTCTACTGGACCTGATGGATATGGATGACACGGAATATCAATCGATTCGTTTCATCCCAAAGGTGGGAGACAAGTCCATTATCTTCTCGATCTTGGATGAGGCGCGCCGGCTCATCCGTTCCCAAGTTCGTGGCCACAACATCATCCGATACCTGATGCTCCGGATGCATAACCAGACCATTAAGTTGCAATATGCCTCTGAACCATGCCGATGGCTGTCGAATCTTTATCTGCAGATGGGCTGTACTCCGTTTGAGACAATGCCGTTTTGCACATCTCCTCGTGGACACAATCCGCGTCTATCGGATCTGTTAGAAGCCCTGGATGCCGGCAACCGGCGGCATGAGTTGCTCGCACGTCGGCTCCATATTAACGTCGAACAACACGGTATGCTTTATACGCCGGAAGAGAGTCTTGAATCCTTCGGCGATCCCAGCGCGTTGATTGCGATATTCAACGGGAAGCTCTATCACAAGCACGTGCATCGAAAACTCGTGCAGGACAAGCGCCATGTCTTTATAGCTGGCTATGAAGATGAGACGGCCGAGATTGTCTCGACCCTACAGAAGGTAGCAGCCGAGGGAGTAGCTGGATACACGCAAGCCGTGAAACGCTGGCTACAGCAAGTATCGCGCGAAATCGACGATCCGGCAAAGAAAGATGCGCTAGAGCGTTTATTCAGCGACTCCAGAGTTGCCTTGATCTATGGCGCTGCCGGGACGGGAAAGTCGACCATGGTCAATCACATTGCAAACTACTTCAATGACAAGTCCAAACTTTTCCTTGCACACACCAATCCGGCGGTCAATAACCTGAAACGCAAGGTTGTTGCTCAGAACGTAACGTTTCGAACCATAAGAAGTCACATCCAACGGACTGGCGTCGAACCCGACCACGATCTGTTGATCATTGACGAGTGCAGCACGGTGAGCAACGCGGACTTGCTCAAAGTGCTCCGGAAAGGCTCGTTCAAACTACTGGTGCTTGTCGGGGATGTCTTTCAGATCGAGTCGATCCAGTTCGGGAACTGGTTCTCGATCATCCGCTCGTTTCTCGCCCCGAGCGCGATTTTTGAGTTGACGACACCCTATCGGACAAAGAATCCGGCGCTACTGCGATTCTGGGACAAAGTCCGACATATTGAGGACGACATCGATGAGGTGATTGCCAAGAACGGCTATTCCGGAGTTTTGGACCGTACCCTCTTCGAGCACGTCGGAGACGATGAAATCATTCTGTGTCTGAACTACGACGGCCTCTATGGGATCAACAACGTTAATCGCTTTCTTCAGAGCAGCAATCCCAATCCACCTGTCACCTGGCGGGAGGCGACCTACAAGGTGGGCGACCCGATCTTGTTCAACGAGTCCGAACGCTTCCACTCGGTTCTCTACAACAACTTAAAGGGCCGAATCGTGTCGATAACGCAGGGGCTGGACTCGTTGCGCTTCGATATCGAGGTGGATCGCTCGGTCAGCGCCTTCGAAGTTGAGGGCACGGACTTGGAGTGGGTGGAGGGATCGGTCGTTCGGTTTACCATTTTTGATCATGACTCAAGCGACGAAGACGATGACGCGCTGGACACCTTAGTTCCATTCCAAGTCGCCTACGCGGTCTCGATTCACAAGGCACAAGGCCTGGAATTTGATTCGGTAAAGATCGTTGTGACCAACGCGAACGAGGAAGATCTGACGCATAGCATTTTCTACACTGCGATTACTAGAGCGCGAGACCGCCTGAGGATCTTTTGGACGCCAGAGACCCAGCGGAAGGTATTGGCGAACCTACACCGCACAGTTAATCCGAAAGATGTTCAGCTGCTTGCTGCGCGTCGTGGACTTAAACCCGTGCGCTAGCCTCATGACAGCAATGCGCGTCTGAGATCCGACGCCTTGAGCGTTGTGACCCGATGTCCGCTTCTGGCCGTAATCAGCTGGTCGATTCCTTTTTCAGTGATACCTAGCTGTGGAGCTTCAATAGGTTGTCTCGGCTGAGCACCAGTCGGGAGATAGGCGGCTTGCCGCCCAAGGCGGTATGCGGGCGATGCCAGTTGTAGTGATGGAGCCAGACCTGCAGGGCGTAGCGACGCTGCTGGGACGTCTGGTAGGTCGCAGCATAGGCCCACTCACGCAGGGCGGTCTGGATGAAGCGCTCGGCCTTGCCGTTGGTCTGCGGCGCGTAGGGCTTCGTGTACAGCTGGCGCACGCCCAGACGCCGGCAGGCCGCCACAAAGGCGCGGGAGCGGTAGGCCGCACCGTTGTCGGTCATCACCCGCTGTACGTGCACGCCGTGTTGGAGGTAGTGCGCCACGACCTGCTCCAGGAAGGCCACGGCGCTCTCTTGCCGTTCGTCCTCAGCCATGGTCGCCGGCGACGTGCGCGCGTGGTCGTCGATCGCCACGTGCACGAATTCCCAGCCGATGCCGCGCACCCGGTCGCGGCGATCGCCGGTCACGCGATGGCTTGGCCGCTCGATGCGCCCGAGCTTTTTGGTGTCCAGGTGGATCAGTTCGCCCGACGTGGCGCGCTCATAACGTTGCACGGGCGCCTGCGGTTCCAGCTCACGCCAGCGACTCAGCCCGGCCCGACGCAGCACCCGTGACACCGTCGTCGACGACACGCCCAGCGTCTGCGCGATCAGACGGCCGGTGCGGCGCTGTCGGCGCAGGGCTTCGATCTGGGCGCACCGATCAGGAGGCACCGCATGTGGGCTGGAATGCGGCCGGCTACTGCGATTCTCCAAGCTTCTCCCTTGCCGGAAGCGGCGCCACCATTTGCGGACCGTCGGCTCGGAGGTCCCCAGCGCCTGGGCGACCTCCGCCACACGTTGCCCGGCCTGCAACCGTTGGACCAGTACCTCTCGACCCTTCGGGGTCAGGCGCGCATTCCTGTGCATGGTTGTTCCTCTTGCGGAACGAAACCGACTGTTTGGCGACATCAGCTTTTCCCTCCGGTCAGAGGGGAACAACTCTTGGAACCTCACATCTAGCTGACGCCATGCGAGAGGATTTCCTACAGCGCTGGCAACGGTGCTGGGGCGCAATCAACCTGCTCCCGAAGTCTGGCACGATCTGACCAAGCTGCTGGACGTAAGCCAGCCGACACGGAAAGTCAGGTGGAACCGACGACGGGGGCACGATTTCAAGCGTCTCAGGCCCGCGCCTTTAGCGCTCCACTCAAGTTTGTCCAACGCGGACTTTTTTTGGCAGTTCAGCGCTTGCGTTTACGCGAACTTTTGAAGTCCTTGATCAGCTGCGCGAGCTCGTCGTCCTCGGCGTAGAAGTAAGCAAGCGGTAAGCCGAGGACTTCTGCCAGGCGTTGCATGGTCTGCAGATCAGGCTGGTGGACGCCTGCCTCGTAACGATTGACGCGAGTGCTGGCGACGAACTCGTCGAGGCCTGCCTCGATACCTAGATTTCGCTGCGAGATGCCGCAGGCTTCTCGCGCTTCGCGTAGCCGGCGACTGTAGACAGGAAGCTGTTTTTTCTCAGACAAGTGCGCGTACTTCCCAGAGTTCCATGTATGGAAGCTTCCGGAAGGGCGCGCGGTTCCGATACTACGTTATACGTAGCTGTGGCGGCATTCTTCAAGAGGATCGAGTTGCAAAGGGCGGCAATGTAGCGGCTGGAAAAGGCGCGAACAGCGCTGCGGTGAAGACCACGTCTGGGCGAAGCGTGTTCGCGCCACCCATGCGGTGCTTATCGCAGATCACCGTGATGGCGATAGCGATGGGCATCTTCCTGCATGCGTTAGGTATCTGTGCTGAAAGTGCTTTCCCGTTCGGGCTTCTGCTTCGTCAGCGGCTAAGGCTCGCTTTTGCTCTTGAATTCTCGAATCAGCCTCGCGAGCTCGTCGTCCTCTGCATAGAAGTAGGCCAGCGGAAGTTCGAGAGCTTGTGCCAGTTCTTGCTGGATATGCAGGTTGGGCTGGTAGACGCCTTTCTCGTAGCGGTTGATGCGGGTGCTGGCAACGAACTCATCTAGGCCTACCTTGATGCCTAGGTTGCGCTGCGAGATGTCATAGGCCTCCCGCGCCTCGCGCAGCCGGCGGCTATAGACGGGAAGCTGTCGTTTCTCAGCCAAGAGTGCGTGCGCCCGGGATCTCCATATGTGGAAGCTTCCGGATGGGCGCTTGACTTCGATACTACGTTTAACGTAGTTTGCGGCCAGCACTACGTTTAACGTAACTGTGGCGATGCTTATCCCGCAGCACCCCATGGCAGCGAAGTGGGAGGAGGACGGGATGGCAAGGGGCAGGGGAACAGGCAGCACAGAGGCGGAAGTCCGTGCCTCTGTCGGGGCGCTGTGCGCCTGTGCAGGTCATGCCTGAGCCCGGTTTTACCCGAAACGCTGTTCGATCCAGAACGCCACCGAGCTAACAGGTGCGGCAGGTCAATCCAAGGGAAAGCAAAGGACGCAGCATGAAGACAAGCGCGCTACGCAATGCCATTTCCATCGCCTTGCTCGTGGCCGCCATCGGCCCCGGAGAGTGGGCCATGGCCCAGGACGCCACGAAGGACGTGGCCGCGCAGGGCAGGGCGCTAGTGACCGACGCGCCGGCCAAGACGCACCCGAAGAAACCGGCCGGCACGTCCACGGCGCCAGCGGCCACTGACCTACAAGCAGTAACGGTCACCGGCACGCGCATCCGCGGCGGCAGTACGCCCTCGCCGGTCATCACGATCGGCAGCGAGCAGATCCAGCAGGAAGGCTTCGCCGACCTCGGCGAGGTGATCCGCGATATCCCCCAGAATTTCAGCGGTGGACAGAACCCCGGCGT
>Ga0134125_10003009_pt1 | contig 19742 bp, 14 predicted proteins | sample KB31751_FD_96464 | JGI IMG/M metagenome (GOLD analysis project Ga0134125, IMG submission 96464) | Terrestrial soil microbial communities with excess Nitrogen fertilizer from Kellogg Biological Station, Michigan, USA - KB3-175-1 | ecosystem: Environmental > Terrestrial > Soil > Unclassified ... | reverse complement strand
TTGGCCGCGTGTAAAGGTCGTGTAAAGCCGGGCGGGCTAGTTGTTTTCGCTGAGCACGATGGGGCGGGTGACGTCGAGCGTCGGGTCGAGCGCGACGGCACCCACCAGCTCGACGAGCGTGCGCGCCAGCGTCACCGCGTCGACCGGCTTGGCCACGTGCACGTCGTAGCCGGCCACGAGCGCGCGCCGCACGTCGTCGGTGGTCGCATAGGCGGTGAGCGCCACCGCCGGCAGCCGGCGCTCTTCGTGCTCGCCGGCGCGCAGCTCGCCGATGAGCGCGTAGCCGTCCTTGCCGGGCATGCCGATGTCGCTGATGAGGACGTGCGGCGGCTCGCGCGCGAGCGCGTCGAGCGCCTCGCGGGCGGAGGCGACCACCTGCACGCGCGCGCCCATCTGCGTCAGCGCCGCGGCCAGGAGCTCGCGCGCATCGGGCTCGTCGTCGACGATGAGCAGGCGCAGCCCGCCGAGGAGCGCCGGCACCGCGGGCGTCTCGCAAACGACCGACGTCGCCGGCAGCGTCGGCAGCGTGGAGCGCGCGCGCTCGCCGCGGGCCGACCATGGCAGCGTCAGCGCGAAGCGGGCGCCGCGCCCTTCGCCCGGGCTGTCGGCGTGCACGGTGCCGCCGTGCAGCTCGACGAGGTGGCGCACGATCGCCAGGCCGAGGCCGAGCCCGCCGTGGTTGCGCGTGGTCGACGAGTCGGCCTGGCGGAAGCGATCGAACACGTAGGGCAGAAAGCCCGACTCGATGCCCGCGCCGTCGTCGGAGACGGAGATGGTGAGCCCGCCCGGGCCGCGCCGCAGCGACACGCGCACGTGGCCGCCCGCCGGCGTGAACTTGATGGCGTTCGAGAGCAGGTTCCACATCACCTGCTGCAGCCGATCGCCGTCGGCGGCGATGAGCCCCGCCGCCGAGTCGAAGTCGGCGGTGACCTGAATGCGCTTGGCGTCGGCCGCGCAGCGCACCGAGTTGATCGCCGCCTCGAGCACGCTGATGGGATCGACGTTGGCGATGCGCAGGCGCAGCTTGCCGGTGATGATGCGCGACACGTCGAGCAGGTCCTCGACCAGCTTGGCCTGCAGGGTCGCGTTGCGGTCGATGGTCTCGAGCGCGCGCGTGCCGGTGCGCTCGTCGAGCCGCCCGGTGCGCAACAGGCGCGTCCAGCCGACGATGGCGTTGAGCGGCGTGCGCAGCTCGTGCGAGAGCGTGGCCAGGAATTCGTCTTTGATGCGGTTGGCCTGCAGCAGCTCCTCGTTCGAGCGGCGCATCGCCTCTTCGACGCGCTTTGATTCGGTGATATCGCTGATGATCAGCACCGCGCCGGTCAGATGGCCCTGATCGTCGAACACCGGATCGGCGGCCACCTGCAGCCAGCGCTCGTCGCAGTGCGCCTGCACCGACACGCTGCCGGTGAGCTCGCCGAGATCGCGCATCGGCAGCGCCTCGGGCCCGAGCGCGCGCTCGATGAGCCCGACCCACGGCGCCTCGATGATCTCGGCGAACGGCTTGCCGACGAGCTCGCAGAGCGCCTTGTTGCATCGCTGCACGTAGCCCGAGCGATCGAGCAGGCACACGCCGTCGGAGATGGCGTCGAACGTCTTCTGCCACTGGCGCGCGAACTGGTGCGCCGCTTCCTCGGCGCGGCGCGCGCGCAGCACCGCGCGCACGGTGGCGATCAGCTCGACCGCGTCGACGGGCAGCGTCAGATAGCCGTCGGCGCCGGAGTCGAGCGCGGCGCCGATGTCGTGCGACGCGACGTAGGTGGCCGAGACGTGCACGACGGGGATCATCAGCGTCTGCGGGCCGAGGCGCAGCCGGCGCAGCATCTCGGGACCGCTCATGTCGGGCAGATCGAGGTCGAGCAGGATCAAGTCCGGCGGCCGCTCGCCGATGCCCACGAACGCTTCGGCGGCGGAGCCGGCCTCGTCGGCGGCAAAGCCCGCGGCGCGCAGCATTCGGCCGAGCAGCGTACGAGTGGGCTCGTGATCGTTGATCACGAGGATATGCGGCTCCATGGCGCGCACGGTTACCGGTCGGTCTTAGACACCGCGTCACCGACGGCAACTGGCCAACGGTGTGCTCGTTTTTTACGGTGCCAAAGGAAGCGTGAAGGAGAAGACGGATCCGGCGCCCACTGTAGTGTCGACTGCGACCTGGCCGCCGTGAGCCTCGACGAGGCCCTTGACGATCCAGAGGCCGAGGCCGGTGCCGTCGCGCCGGGGGCCGCGTACGCGCCAGAAGCGGTCGAACAGGTGCGGCACGTGCTCGGCGGCGATGCCGGGCCCGGTGTCGGCGACGGAGAAGGCGACCGCCCCGTTGCGCCGCTCGGCGGAGAGGGTGACGTTGCCGCCGGGATCGGTGAACTTGACGGCGTTGCCCACCAGGTTGGCGAGCACCTGCACGAGGCGCTCGCGATCGCAGACCACGGCGAGCGCCTCGACCTCGCTCGGCAGCACGCGCGCGAGGTGGAGCTGCTTCTCGCCGGCGGCCGCGGACACGGCGTCGAGCACGTCGCTGACGAGCGGGCCCACGGGGTGCGGCTGGCAGTCGAGCTCGAGCCGGCCGGCGTCGATGGCGCTGACGTCGAGCAGATCGTGGATGAGCCGGTTCATGCGCTCGGCCGAGCGGGTGATGATGCCCGCCTGGCGGCGCGTGCGCTCGCCCTCCGGCCCGACGGTCGCGTTCTTGCCGAGCAGCGTCGAGGCCATGGTCACCGCGTTGAGCGGGTTCTTCAGATCGTGCGCGACCACGGCGACGAGATCGCGGCGCACCTCGGCGGCGTGCTTCTCGTGGCGGAAGAGGCGCGCGTTGTCGACGGCGAGCGCGGCGCGGTGCGCGACGTCCTCGAGCAGGCGCAGCTCGTCGGCGCCGTAGCGACGCGGCTCCGACGACATCACCGAGAGCGCGCCGACGATGGCGCCGCGCACGGTCAGCGGCGCGCAGAGGGCCGAGCGGCTGCCGAGCGCGCGCATGAAGGCGAGGCCGGCCTCGCCGTCGACGCGGGCGGCGAGCGTGGCGTCGTCCCACTCGAATGTCATGCTCTTGCCGGTGAACAGCGGCTCGGGCAGGACGCGCCGGAGTGACAGGGGAACCGGGATCTCGGCGAGCACGCGCAGGCGATCGTCGAGCGCGAGATCGCGGTGGCTGGCAAGCCAGCGCACCTGTTCGCCTTCGATGACATGGAGGACGCTCCACTCACCGAGGCCGGGCACCATGAGCCGCACGATGCGGCGCAGCGTCTCGTCGTAGTCGAGCGACGAGGTGAGCACCGCCGAGACCTCGGCCAGGACCGCGTTGCGCGCCTCGGCGCGGCGGCGCTCGGTCACGTCGTGCAGGATGTTGATGGCGAGGATGACGCGGCCGACGTCGTCGCGCACCGGGCGCGACTGCACCTCGGTCCAGCGATCCTCGCGCGCGCCGTGCGGGCGCCAGCAGATGAGCGCGCGCGCGTCGGCGGCGCCGTCGAGGACGCGGCGGCCCGGCAGCTGCGAGGGGTCGAAGGGCAGGCCGCTCTCGTCGAAGATCTCGAAGCCGGCGGCGACGCTGGCGGCCTCCGCGCCGGCGATGGCCGTGCCTTCGCGGATGCCGAGCAGGCGCCGGGCGGCGTCGTTGGCGTAGACCAGGCGGCCGCGCTGATCCTGCGCCGTCACCGCGTCGGCGATGTTGCGCAGGATGGCGCTCGCCTGCTCGAGCGACAGCGGCAGCTCGCGCTCGGCGCGCCGCGCGACGATGGCGGCGCGCACGGTGGCGACGAGCTCGACGGGGCCGACGGGCAGCGCGAGAAAGCCGTCGGACCCGGCGGCCAGGCTGCGCGCGTGCGCATCGACGGGCGCCTGTGCCGCCACGTGCAGCACGGGCAACAGGCGCGTGCGCGGGTTGGCGCGCACTCGCGCCGCGAGCGTGAAGCCGTCGCCGTCGGGCAGCGCGACGTCGAGGATGGCGAGGTCGGCCTCGCCGGCGCGCGCCAGCGCCTCGGCGCCGCTGGCCACCTGCGTGAGCACAAAGCCGGCCGGCGCGAGCACGGCGCGCAGCTCGTCGCGGCTGTGCTCGTCGCTGGTGACGTGCAGGATGCGCGCTTCTACCGTGGGCATGCGCCCCTTTTTTGTAACACGATCAGCGCAGGCGTGGCAGACGGACGCCGCCGGTGAGCGCGGGCGCGAACAGATCGCCGATGTCGGCGAGGCGCTTCGGCATGGTTTCGATGGTGAACGACTTCGGATCGAGCGACTCGTCGAGCTCCGACCACTTGAGCGGCGTCGAGACCGGCGCCCCGTCCGAGCCGCGCGGCGAGTAGGGCGCGACGATGGTCTTGCCGTAGCCGTTCTGCAGGCAGTCGAGGTAGAGGCGCCCCTTGCGCTTGGGGATCGAGCGCTCGAGCGTCGCCTCTTTGACGACGGTGGTCACCGCGCCGCCGATCTTGAGCGCGAACTCGACGGCGTCGTCGTGCGTGTGCCCGGGCAAAAGCGGCACGAGCACGTGCAGCCCGCGCTTGCCGGTGGTCTTGACGAACGACGGCATCGACAGCTGATCGAACAGGCGGTGCAGCGCGTGGGCGACGGGGATCGCCTGCTCGAAGCCGTTGCCCTCGCCGGGATCGAGATCGAAGATCACCCAGTCGGGCTGCTCGAGCGAGCCCATGCGCGACGACCACATGTGCACGACCAGGGTCGCGCGCTGCGCCAGCCAGCGCAGCGCCGCGGGGCGATCGGCGACGAGGTGGTGCACGCCTTCGGACTTGGTGCGCGCCGGCGTGTCGACGATGGTCATCCACGGCTCGCGATCGTGCGGCAGGAGGCCCTGGCGGAAGAACGACGCCTTGGCGATGCCGTTCGGCCAATGCTGCAGCGCCAGCGGGCGCCCGGCGAGCGCGGCCAGCATCGGCGCCTCGACGGCGGCGTAGTAGGCGGCGAGGTCCGCTTTGGTGTAGCCGTCCTTGGGATAGAGCACCTTGTCCGGATGCGTGAGCTTGACCTCGACGCGCCCGCCGGCGTCGTGGACCGGGCGCTCGAGCGTGGTCTCGCGCGGCGACTTGTCGTCGCGCAGCCCGAGGAACGACGGATGGCGCAGCTTGCCGTCCGCGGTCATCTCGGTGAACTGCACCTGCGCCACGAGGCGCGGCTGCACCCAGGTCGCGTCGCGCATCCGCGGCACGCCGGCGACGGGCGATTTGTCGACGGCGTCCTTCTTCAGCATGGCGAGGAGCTCGGCGCGCAGCTTGGTCGAGAAGCCGGTGCCCACCTTGCCGGCGAAGGCGAGCGTGCCGTCCTTGACCACGGCGACGAGGAGCGCGCCGATGAGCCCGCTGTGGCCCTTCTGCGGCGTGAAGCCGATGATCGCCACTTCCTGCGACTGCATCGCCTTGAGCTTGATCCAGTCGCGGCTACGCGTCGGCGCATAGGTCGAGCCCTTGCGCTTGCCGACGATGCCCTCGAGCCCGTCGGCGGCGGCGCGCGCCAACGCCTCGGCGCCCGGACCGGGCACGCGCTCGGCCATGCGCAAGGGCGGACCGAGGTTCGACATCACGCTCGCCAGCAGATCGCGGCGCGCGTCGAGCGGGCGGTCGCGCAGGTCCTCGCCGTTGAGCCAGAGGAGGTCGAACGCGAACAGCACCGACTCGGGATCGCCCTCCTGCAAGAGCTGAAAGCGCGGCCGGCCCTTCTGATCGAGCGCGACGATCTCGCCGTCGATGACCGCGTCGCCGACGACGACGCGCGACCACGCCTTGGCGATGTGGGGGAAGCGCTCGGTCAGGTCGAGGCGGTTGCGCGTCCACATGGCCACGCGCCCGCTCGACAGCGCGGTGATCGCGCGATAGCCGTCGTACTTGAGCTCGTAGACCCACTCGTCGTCGTTCTGGGGCGGCGCGTCGGCGAGCGTGGCCAGCATCGGCGGAAAGACGCGCTCGAGGAGCTTCTCCGGCGGCAGGTGCACGCGCTTGTGGGCGCGGCTCTCGGGCCCGCGCGTGGTGGCGCGGCCGCTGACGACGGAGCCGGGCGCCTCGGCGACGACGTCGCGCGTCTTGTCGGCGAGCTCGTCCTTGGCCTTGAACAGGATCCAGTTCGACTTGGTCCCCGACGGGCCGCGCGTGCGCACCAGGTGCCAGCCGCCCTGCATCTTCTCGCCGGAGAACACCAGGTGCAGGTGGCCCTTCTTGCGCTGGGCGGACGCTTGCCCGGGCGGCACCGTCTCGTAGACGCCGCGATCCCAGATGAGCGAGTCGCCCGCGCCGTATTCGCCGTCGGGGATGCGCCCTTCGAAGCTGCCGTACTCGAGCGGGTGATCCTCGGTCTGCACGGCGAGGCGCTTGACCTCGGGGTCGTAGCTCGGGCCCTTCGGCACCGCCCACGAGGCGAGCGCGTCGTCCATCTCGAGGCGCAGGTCGTAGTGCAGGCGGGTGGCGTGGTGCTTGTGGATCATGAAGGTGGGGACCGCGCCCGCGTGCGAGAGGCCCGACGGTGCCGGCTCGGAAGTGACCGTAAAGTCGCGCTTGGCCTCGTATTCGGGCAGCCGCCGGCGCTTTTTCGGCGCGCGGGTCGGGCTCTTCACGCGGGGGGCCTTTGCGCGGGTGGGGGCCTTCTTGGCCTTCGCCATGAAGGAAATGTAACGCCAGACGCGGGACTTGGAATAGATGGGGGGCCTCATACGTTGGCACGACATGACCCGGGTCGAGAGCTTTCGCGCCTGGCGCGCCCGCCGTCGGCTGCGCCGCGAGTCCCACCTATTAATGAGAGAGGCGCGCCGCATCCGGCGCCGCTACGCCTATCGCCTGACCGCGGCGCAGTCCGCCGCGCTCGACGAGCGCATCGCGCATCTCGGTAAGGCGTTGCGCGGCGAGGAGCCGCTGCAGCCGGCGGCCGACGCCCTCGACGAGCTGCTCGATGGGGACCTGGCGTTCGCCAAGAAGTCGCCGACGCGGCAGTACGTCGAGTCGATCGGCGCGGTCGTGTTCGTGGCGCTGTGCCTGCGCTCGTTCGTCGTCGAGGCCTATCAGATTCCGTCGGGGTCGATGATCCCGACGCTGCAGGTCGGGGATCACATCTTCGTCAACAAGCTGGTCTACGGCGTGCGCATCCCGTTCACCGAGATCAAGTTCGCCACGCACTATCGCGAGCCGCAGCCCGGCGAGATCATCGTGTTCACCCATCCGCGCGATCACAACGAGGACCTCATCAAGCGCGTCGTCGCCGTCGGTGGCGACGAAGTGCTCGTGCGCGACAACATCGTCTACGTCAACGGCAAGGCGGCGGCGCGGCGTGACGCCGGCGAGACGCGCTACTGGGACTACGACGAGGGGACGCAGGAGTGGAGCGAGAAGGACGGCGAGGCGTTCGCGCAGAAGATCGGGCCGGCGTCGTTCACGACGCTGCAGGATCCGACGCGGCCGCCGAGCAACTTCGGGCCGGTGACGGTGCCGAAGGGCAAGCTGTTCGTGATGGGCGACAACCGCGACAACTCGGCCGACTCGCGCTTCTGGGGGTTCGTGCCGCTGAACCTCGTGCGCGGGCGGGCGATGGTGGTGTGGTGGTCGCACGGGCAGCCCGAGGGCATTCGCTTCGCGCGGTTCGGGCATCTGCTCGAGTAGCGCGCGGCGTATAGTGGGCGCGTGGTCGGGCGCGTCCTCGCGGCTTCGCTGGCGCTGCATGTCGCCGTGGGCGTGGCGATGGCGCGGCTGCGCGGGCCGGAAGGGCGGAGGGCGCGCGCGGCGATCGAGCTCGAGGTGATCGCGCCGCGGGTGGCGCCGACGGCGCCGGCACGAGCGGCCACTCCGTCGGTGGCACCGCATGTTCCAGCCGCGCGCGTGCGGGTGGCAGCGATCGCTCGCGCCACACCGGGCGTCGAACCGGCGCCATCGGTGGCGGCGCCGGCGGCGCCGGCGGAGCCAACACCAGAGCCACCCCGAGAGCCAACAGCGGCGCCGTCGCAGCCGCCGTCGTCGGTGAACCTGTTCGCCGCTTCGGCGCTGGCGGCCGCCGCCGACGTGTCGATCGTGCCGACCGCCGCCGATCGCGCGTGGCGTCCGCGTCACGGCGTCGGCGGCGACGGCGCCGCCGGCGGCATCGATGCCCCAAGCTTCCTCGCCGAAGACGCGGCGCGCATGCGCGTGAACAAGGGCGCCGTCGCCCCCGAGCTGCGCGACGACGAGCGGCGCCTCGACGCGCTCTTCTCGCCGACGTTCGGTCAGTCGGACATCTCCAACCGCGCCGCGCTCTTCTGGAAGCAGTTCCGCGGCTTCTTGCGCGATCCGCCGAAGACCGGCGCGCTGCACCGCGGAGTCGACCCGACGACGGAGACGCTCGAGGACAAGATGCGCTCGCGCGATCTCGACCGCGCCTTCTTCCTCGGCCGCCGCGCCGAGGTCTACGTGCGCCAGCGCGCCGACGGCAGCATCGTCGAGATGGCGCTGCGCAACCCGTCGGGCTATCGCGCCTTCGACGACGTCGCGCTCGCCGCCGTCGAGAAGGCGGTCGCCGGCCACCTGCCCGGCGCCGTGCGCGACGGCGAGGTGCGTACGCTCTGGCAGCTCGACGCCACCGCCTACGTCGTCGTCTCGCCCGAGCCGGAGCTGGTGTTCGACGAGTCGAGCGGCAAGCACGAGTGGCGCTATCCGTTACAGAAGCGCGTCGATCACCACGTGCGCCTCATCGCCGTCTATTAGAGCCTCCCTCCTGCTGACGGCCGGGCTGCCGGCCGACGGCGCCTTTGGCGTCTTGAAAGGCCAGATTGGCGGCCAGTCAAATTCACGGCGGCGAGATAGCCAGATCGGCATCGCAGCGGTACGCCGCGTGCTTACTTCCGAGCGGGAGGTGAAGACATGAGAATCGCATGCGTGCTGGCCGGCGGCTTCGAAGATTCGGAATTCAGGAAACCGTACGACGCGTTTCGTGACGCCGGGCACGACGTCACCATCATCGGCAAGAAGAAGGGCGACAAGCTCGAAGGCAAGAACGGCAAGGAGAAGACGCAGGCGGACCTCGGCATCGACGAGGCGCACGCCGAGGACTACCACGCGCTCTTCATCCCCGGCGGCCACTCGCCCGACATGCTGCGCGCCGATCCGCGCTTCGTGACCTTCGTGAAGGCGTTCGCCGATCGGCCGATCCTGGCCATCTGCCACGGCCCGCAGCTCCTCATCTCCGCGGGCATGACCAAGGGCAAGAAGATGACGGCATGGCGGACGGTGCAGGTCGATCTCGGCTACACCGGCGCCAACGTCGTCGACGAGCCGGTCGTCGTCGACGGCAACCTGGTGACGAGCCGTCAGCCCGACGACATCCCGAAGTTCATCGAACGCTCATTGGCGCTGCTCGCCGAAGGCGCGCGGGCCCACGCCGACGCTTAACGCAAGAGCGATTCGAGCATGACCGGATCGATCGGCTTGACCACGTGCCGATCGAAACCGGCCTCGCGCGCGCGCCGTGCTTCGTCGTCGCCGTCGTAGCCGGTGAGCGCGACGAGGCGGGCGCTGGCGGTGACGCCGTCGGCGCGCAGCCGGCGCGCGACCTCGTAGCCGTCGATGTCGGGGAGCCCGACGTCACAGAGCACGATCTCCGCCGGCAGCGAGCGCGCCGCGACGATGCCGTCTTCGCCGTTGAGAGCGATGCGGACCTCGTGGCCGGCGTCGCTCAACAGCTCGTGCATCAAATCGGCGGTGTCCTCATGATCTTCGATGACCACGATGCGCATGAGGGGTTGAGTGTGATCGATCGCGGGCGCTGCCGCCAGTGAGAAATGTCTGACACTTGCGTCGATCGACACGGCCGACAATGATGCGGTGCATGGCGAAGAAGGGAGCGGGCAGCGGCGACGAGCTCTACGACGCGCTGTACGCGGCGTCGCCCAAACAGTTCGTGGCCGAGCGCGCGCGCGTGCTGGCGGCGCTCAAGGCGGCCGGTCGCGGCGACGAGGCGCGCGCCGTCGGCAAGATGAAGCGGCCGAGCGCCAGCGTGTGGGCCGTCAATCAGCTGGCGCGGCGCGCGGGCGACGAGATCGCCGAATTGCTGGAGCTCGGCGGGTCGCTGCGCGCCGGCGAGCGCGCGATGTTGCGCGGCGGCGACGCGGCCGGGTTCATGGAGGAGGCGCGCACGGCGCGGCAGAAGGTGGCGGCGCTGGCGCGGCAGGCCGAGGCGATCGTCGAGGAGAGCGGGCAGAAGGCGACGTTGGCGCTGGGGCGGCAGATCGCGCAGACGCTGCAGGCAGCGATCACCGGCGACGACGACACGCGGGCGCAGCTCGAGGCCGGCCGGCTCGAGCACGATCTGGCGCCGCGATCCGAATTCGGCGCCGCCGGCGATCTGTCGGCGGCGCTGGCCGCGTCGGTCGTCGGCAAGGCTGCGCACGGCAAGGCTGCGCACGGCAACGCTGCGCACGGCAAGCCTTCGCCCGCGGCGACACACCACGCCGCGGACCGCAAACCTGCAGCCCACGAGCGGAAGCGCGCCGCCGACGAGCGCAAGCGCGCCGCCGCCAACCTGCGCGCGCAACGTCGCGCCCAGGCGGCCGCGCGCAAGCACGCCGCGTCGTTGGCGCGCGCCGCCACCGCCGCCGATCGCGTCGTCACCGAGCGCGCACGCGCCGTCGAGCGGCAGCGCGCCGCCGTCGAGCGTGCCGAGCGCGAGCTGCGCGAGGCCAAAGACGCGCTCGCCGAGGCCGAGCTCGCCGCCGCCGCCGCGCACCGCGCCGTCGAAGACGCGGCGCCCTGAGCCGCGCCCTGGCTACTTCTTCTTGGCGGCGGTCTTGCGCGGGATCTTGGCGCCCTTCTTGCGCGCCTTGTTGAGCCCGATCGCGATCGCCTGCTTGCGGCTCTTGACCTTGTGCTTTCCCGAGCGCATGTGATGCATCTCGGTGCGCACCGAACGGCTCGCCTTGCGGCGGCTCTTCTTGCCGGTCTTGCTACGACGTGCGGGCATGCGAGACCTCCGTCTCGAAGGTCGTGTGCACGCGCGCGTCGCGATCAAGTCAAGGCGCGTACGACGTCTTGCGCGCGATTTCGATCGGCGCGCCGTCGGCGGCTTCGGCGTACGGATAGACGAAGTAGTTGAGCGCAGCGCCGCGCGCGCCCGGCAGCGGCACGTCGCGCCCCGTCGAGAGCTGCACGCGATCGGCGTCGTGGTGGCCGAAGAAGTACGCGGCGCGCTCCTTGTGCTTCCACGCCTCCGACGCGTCGACGGGAACCCAGCCTACGCCGTCGAGGTAGAAGTCGGCCCAGCAGTGATAGCCGGCAATGTCGCCGCCATCTCCCGGCGGGATCGAGTAGCCGATGGAGAAGCGCGCCGGAATTCCGCTCGCGCGCAAGAGGCCGATGAAGAGCGCGTGGAAGTCGGTGCAGTTGCCGTAGCGCCTGTCGCACGCCCACTCGATGTCGCCCTGACCCCAGCCCTGCCCGGCGCCGCTCGGCTTGTCGTAGCGCATCGTCGACAGCACGTAGTCGTAGGCGGCGCGCGCCCGCGCGAGCGGCGTGGTCTTGCCGGCGGTGACGTCGGCGGCGATCTTGCGCACGCGCCCGTCGAGCGGCACGCGCGCGTCGGGGGCGAGCCACGCCGCGTAGCCCGACGGCGCCGCGCGGCCGGTCGCGTGCGTCAGATCGGCGGCGCGCTCGCGACGGGTCACTTCGTAGCGAACCGTGATGGTCGCGCCGGCCGCCGCGTGCAGCCTCGCCGCGGCGTTGCCCCAGCGCGCATCGTAGACGCGCTCCCACGGCGCGCCCTCCACGCGCAGCTCGCGGATGGTCTGCCACGCGTCGTCCGACGGCAGCGGCACCCACACCGTCGCGGCGCGCGCGACCTTGTACTCGTGCGTGACATGAAACGTGCGCACCGGCTCGGCTGCGCTCGACGACAGCGCCGCGCCGACCGCCGTCAGCGCGGCCAGCGCCACTCCGATCGTTCTCACGATTCGGCCTTGCGTGCGACCGGCGGCTCTGCGACCACCGCCAGCGGCGACGCCGCCTTGCGCGCGCCGCGCACCAGCACCACGCAGCGCTCCGCGCCGGGCACGTCGTCGAGCGGCAGCCCGAGCTCGTCGGCCAGCGCCATGCCGATCACCACCACGTCGCCGTGCGTCTGGTAGGCGAGCGCCGCCGGGTTGCGCTGCGTCAGCACGTCGGAGTGCAGCCACTTGCCGGCGGTCTTGGCCGCCTCGCGCAACAGCTCCTCGAGCACCGGCGGCGGATCGCTCTGGCCCTGGTTCGGCACCAGCACCGCGTGCAGCGTCGACTTCTTTTTCTGCACGATGCGCGCGGCCAGCTCCAGGCCCGCCTTGCCGTCGAAGGAGTCGTCGACCACCGCGATCACGCGATCGATGGCGCGCTCGTGCCCGTGGATGACCACGCCGACGTTGACCGCGCGCTCGCTCATGCCGTCGAGCACCTCTTTGACCACGCCGCCGAGGAGATCGCCGCCGAACACCGGACGGTGATACCCGAGCAGGAGCCAGCCGATGGTCGGCTTCGACGCCAGCTCGAGGATGTCGACGGCGGCGTCGTCGGTCCACATCGCCTGCGCGTCGATCGTCGAGCTCGTCACGCGCGCGTGATCGATCGCCTGCGTCAGCACCGGCGAGCGCGGCGCCTCCTTGCGATCGATCTCGCGCAGGCCCGAGCGGATGCCGCCCGCCGGCCGCCGCACCAGCGCCAGCACGCGCGGCGGCGGATCTTCGGGCCGCGTCGCCGCCGTCGCCAGATCGAGAAGCGGCGCCAGCCCCTCGGGGTTCGAGATCGGCACCAGCAGCCCGCCGCCCGCCGGTGGTCTCTTCTCTTCCGGCTCGAGCGGCGTCTCGTCGATGACCTTGAAGCCGCGCGTGAGGGCGTGCAGCACGGGCGTCGTCGCGAAGGTGGTGATGATGGCCATGAGCACGAGCATGGCGAACAGCGTCGGCGACAATACGCGCAGCTCGAGGCCGATGTTGAGCACGATGAGCTCCATCAGGCCGCGCGTGTTCATGAGCACACCGAGTGCCGTCGAGTCGCGCCAACCGAGACCGGTCAGCCGCGCCGCCACGAACGAGCCGCCGAACTTGCCGACCGACGCGACGACGATGATGAGCCCGCACAGCATCCACTGCTCGCCGGTGGTGACCAGCCCGATCTGCGTGCGCAAGCCGGTGAAGGCGAAGAACGCGGGCAGGAGCAGGACGACGACCAGATCCTCGAGACGATCGGTGAGCTCGCGCGCCAGCCCCGAGTCGTGCGGGATGACCGCGCCCAGCGCGAAGGCGCCGAACACGGCGTGGATGCCGATGGCGTCGGTGGCGATCGCCGAGAGGAGCAGCGCCACGAACACCAGCGCCATCACGCCCTGCGTGAGCCGGCCCTTCAAACCGTACAGGCGCGCCAGCTTCACCATCGCCGGGCGCGCCACCAGAACCATCACCGCGATGTAGCCGAGCGCGCTGGCGAAGGTGACGAAGGCTCCGGTCGAGCGCGCCGTCGCCACCGACACGACGAAGGCGAGCAGGCACCACGCCGTGACGTCGTCGATGGCGGCACAGGTCAGCGCGATCACGCCCATGCGCGACTTGTGCATCTTGCGATCGGTCAAGATGCGCGCCAGCACCGGGAACGCCGTCACCGACATCGACACGCCCATGAACAGCGAGAAGACGGTGAAGGGCACGTCGTGGGTCGACAGCTTGGGATAGACCAGCAGCGCCACCAGCGCGCCGAGGAGGAACGGCGTGACGATGCTGGCGTGCGAGATGGCCACCGTCGCGTGGCCGCGCTTGCGCAGGAGCGTCGGATCGAGCTCGACGCCGACGAGGAACATGTAGAGGATGACGCCCACGTTGGAGAGCACGCCGAGGAACGGCGCCACCTCCTTCGGTAGGAAGAACGCCTGCCACTCGGGCGCGAAGCGTCCGAGCACCGACGGGCCGAGCAGGATGCCGGCGATGATCTCGCCGACCACCGGCGGCTGCGCGAACCGGGCGAACAGCGAGCCGACGCCGCGCGCGGCCACCATGACGACGAGCAGCGCCAGCAGCACGTGCATGAGCGCGTCGACGTGGTGCACGCCGCCGGACGGCCCGAACAGCGGCTGGCTCGCGGCCGGGTCGGGCGCGCTCAGCCCGAGGCCGTGCAATCGGATGAACCAATAGGCGATGGCCGCGGCGCCGAGCATCAGCGCGTAGGCGAGCAGCGTCCGCGTGGGCGACGATCGTGGCTGCGAGGAGGCCATCGTCGGAAGGGTACTACGGTTGTCGGGGGATGAGCCGATGATCAGACGAGCTTGATCGAAAGCGTAATCGACGGCACGGCGGCGAGCGCGCGCGAAACCGGGCAGCCTTCCTTGGCCTTCTTCGCGATCTCCTGCAACGCCGCATCGGTGAGGCCGGGCGCCTTCACTTCGCCGACGAGCTCGATCTTCTGGATCACCGGGCCCTTGTCATCGCGGCCGAAGTCGACCTTGGCGGTGGTGTGCGCGCGCTCGACGGTGTGGCCGGCGGTGGCGAGCGCGTTCGACAGCGCCATCGTGAAGCAGCCGGCGTGCGCGGCTGCGATCAGCTCCTCGGGGTTGGTGCCGCTGCCGTTCTCGAAGCGCGACTTGAACGAGTACTGACCCTCGTACGCGCCCGAGCCGAGCTTCATGATGCCGCTGCCTTCTTTGAGGGTGCCCTTCCATTCCGCGTCGGCCGTCCGGATCATGTGATGCCTCCTTGTTCTGCTGTACGATGAATTTCGTGCGCTGGTTGTATCACGTGGTCGCACACGATGTGACGCTCGGCGATCCGTATGCGCCGGGCGGCTTCGTGCAAGAGGGCTACATCCATTGCTCGTTTCGTGACGAAGTGGTGAACAGCGCGCGGCTCTATTTCCCCGCGGGCGCGCGGTTGCGCGTTTTACAGATCGATCCGCGGCGGCTCGGCTGCGAGGTGCGCGTCGCCGACACGCCGCGCGGGCCGATGCCGCACGTGCACGGGCGCATTCCGCGCGCGGCGATCGTGCGCGAGCTGGCGCTCGATCAGGTGCGCGACGCGCCCGACGCCGTCGACGGCGACAGCGGCTCGGGCTGACAGCGCGGGCACCAGTAGGTCGGTCGCAGCGACGGGCGTTGGCGCGCGGCCTCGATCGCGGTGCCGCAGCGGGCGCAGGCGCGGCGCGCGCGGCCGTAGACCCAGTACTGGAGGTCGCGGCGGTTGGTGGTCGTGCGCCTGCGGCCGACGTTGGCGCGGAGGAGCCGCATGCCGTCGGCGAACATCGCGCGCAAGGTGGCGTCGTCGACGGAGTCGACGCGGCGCCAGGGATGCACGGCGTGCAGGAAGAGGAGCTCGCACTTGTAGACGTTGCCGAGGCCGGCGGCGATGGTCTGATCGAGGAGCAGCTCGCCGATGGGACGCGCCGCGTGCTCGGAGGCGCGCGCGCGGGCGACGATGGCGTCGAGATCGGGCGCCTCGCGGGCGAGCAGATCGGGGCCCAGCCGCACGAGCGCGCGGGCGCCGGCGGCGAAGCGCGCGCGGGTCCATTCGACCGTGCGCGCCTTGCAGATCCACGCGCCCGACGCCGTCGCGAGCGCGAGCTCGGCCTGCGCCAGCGTCGCCGTCGCCGCGCGCCGGAGCCGCCGCCACGAGCCGGCGATGCCGAGGTGCACGCGCACGGCGCTGCCCTCGTCGAACGCGATCACGAGGTGCTTGCCGACGGCTTCGACGCCCGTGATGGCGTGCGTGCGCAGCCCGCGCATCTCGACGCCGCGCGAGAAGACCGCGGTGAGCGGCACGCCGGCGAGCTCGCCGAGCATCGCGGCGTGGGCGTGGATGTTGTCGCCCTCGGGCATCAGCCGCGCTCCCGCATCAGTCGTCCGCGGACAGGACCAGCGCGCCCGGCTCGATGCGGAAGCCGCCGCGCTCGAGCAGCGGCGCGTGCGGCGAATGCAGCGCCGGCACGCCGTCGACCTCCTCGATGCGCAGCTGGCGATGGCGCCGCGCCGCCGCGATGCGCCTGAGCGCCGCCAGCGCCGCCGGCACCAGCGTCTCGTCGATGGCGGAGAGCAGGCGCAGCTTCTTGCCGCCGCGCTCGACGAACAGGATCGGCTCGCCGTGCGCGAGCACCACCTTGGCGCCGGCCGCGCGCCGCGCGCCTTCGGCCGGCCACGGCAGGAGCGCGCCGTAGGGATTGGCCGGATCGATCGCCGACAGCACGACGACCGGCGGCCCGGCCGCGTCGGCGTCGGTGTCGCGCGCCGCGCGCAGGCGATCGACCGCGGCGGCGTGCGCGAACTGCGCGCCCTGCAGCCCGTCGACGAAGTGGCCGCGCCGGATCTTGCCCGACTCCTCCATCGCGCGGAGCACGCCCGCCACCGACGCGAAGCCTCCGGCCAGCGACTCGGCCGCCGCCGCCTCGCGGCTGACCACGCCGTAGCGCTCGAGCAGCATGAGCGCGCGCGTGTGCGCCCGCACCGTGTCGGCCGGCGGCGCGCCGATCACCGACGCCAGCGTCGACCAGCGCCCGCCCGCCGGCAGCGTGAAGCGTCCGCGCGGCCCGCGCGAGGTGCGCCCGATCGACCGGAGCGGCGCGAAGGTGTCGTTGGTGACCAGGCCGAGCCACGCCAGATCCCACAGCGCCACCGTGACCACGTCGGGCCGCGACGCCGCCTCGGGCAGCTGCGACACGAAGGAGGCGCCGCGCTCGCCGAGGTGCTTCAGGATCGCCGCGTGCAGCTCGCTCGGCAGCTCCGGCGTCGCCGGCAGGTCGTAGAGCGACGCCAGGTGCTCGCGCCGATACAGGATCACGCGGCCGTCGTCGCTGCCGATGGCGCCTTGCCCGACCCACACGATCTCGCCGGCGGCGCCGAGCTCGTCGAGCATGCGCGGTTGGAAGTCGGGCACGCGCGCGGGCAGGATGACGCGCTCGAGCTCGGAGAAGGGCAGGGCGAGCCCTTCGAGCTGATCGATCGCCTCGCGCAGCCGCCCGGTGCCGCCGCGCGCCGAGCCGACGCCGTGCCAACGCGGCAGGAAGCGGCCGAGCACCGCCGCGTCGACGGGCGCGACCTCGTTGCGCAGGCGCGCGAGCGTGTCGCGGCGGACGAGGCGCAGCACCTCCGGATCGCACAGCTCGGCGCCCGAGCCGCCGGGACGGAACTCGCCTTCGTAGAGCCGCCCGTCGGCGACGAGCGCGCGCAAGACGGGCGCCACCTGCGCGGGCAAGAGGCCGAGCCGCTTGGCCACGTCGCGCCCGTCGGCGGCGAAGGGCCCGTGCGTGCGCGCCCAGCGCGCCACCAGCGCCTCGAGCGGCGCCGTCGCCGGGGCGAGGAAGGCCGCCGCCACGCCCGCCGGCAGCGCCGCGCCGAGGGCGTCGCGATACTTGGCCGCGTCCTCGACGGCGATCCAGCGCGACTGCTTGGCCACGCGTACGCTCAGCGCCCGTCCGCTGTCGACGAGCTGCGCGAGCATCGCGCGTGCCTCGCCATCGACGCGGGCCGCCACTTCGTCGTTCGTCAGGTCGCCGACGCGGCGCAAGAGGTCGTGCACGGCGTCGGCGTGCCGCGCGCGCCGCTCGGGCGACAACCCCTGCAGGTCCGCCTCGACGTCGGCGATGGCCTGCGGCTCGAGGAGGTCACGCAGCTCCTCCTGCCCGAGCAGCTCGCGCAAGAGGTTGCGATCGAGCGTGAGCGCCTGCGCCTTGCGCTCCGCCAGCGGCGCATCGCCCTCGTACAGATAGGCCGCGACATACGCGAACGCCAGCGAGCGCGAAAACGGCGACGCCCGCGTCGTCTCGACCTCGACCACGCGCACCTCGCGCCGCCGGATCTTGCCCAAGAGCTCGACGAGCGCCGGCACGTCGAACACGTCGTGCAGCACCTCGCGGAAGGTCTCGAGCACGATGGGAAACGCCGGATGCTGCAGCGCCACCGCCAGGAGGTTCTGCGAGCGCAGCCGCTGCGACCACAACGGCGTGCGCCGCCCCGGCCGATTGCGCGGCAGGAGCAGCGCGCGCCCCGCGTTCTCGCGAAAGTGCGTGGCGAACAGCGCCGAGCGCGCCAATTCGCGCAGCACCAGCTCTTCGACCTCGTCGGGCTCGGGCACGAGGTGCGCCCGCTCCGGCGGCGCGTCGGTCTCGCCCTCGTAGGTGGTCGCGAAGCGCAGGACGATGCCGTCGTCGCTCCACAAACTCTGCACTTCGAACCCCGCGCCCTCGGACAGCCGCGCCTCGAGCGCCAGCGCCCACGGCGCATGCACGCGCGCGCCGAACGGCGACAGGATGCACACACGCCAATCGCCGAGCTCGTCGCGGAAGCGCTCGATGACGATGGTCTCGTCCGTCGGCAGCTCGCCGGTCGCCTCCGCCTGCTCGCGGATGTAGGCGACGAGGTTGCGGGCGGCGCGCGCGTCGAGCTTGTACTCCGATTGCAGCCAGGCGATCGCGTCCTTGTCGCGCTTGCCGCCGCGCGCGCGCACGAAGCCGCCGAGCGCGCGCCCGAGCTCGAGCGGCCGCCCCGGCCCTTCGCCGCGCCAAAACGGCATCTTGCCCGGCTCGCCCGGCGCCGGCTTGACGATGACGCGATCGCGCCCGATCTCGACCGCGCGCCACGACGATGCGCCGAGCAGGAACGTCTGCCCGACGCGCAGCTCGTGCACCATCTCCTCGTCGAGCTCGCCGATGCGCGGCCCTTCCTGGCCGAGGTGCACGCCGTAGAGCCCGCGATCGGGGATCGTCCCCGCGTTGACCACGGCGAGGAGGCGCGCGTCCTTGCGCGCCGACAGCTCGTCGCGCGCGCGATCCCACACGATGCGCGGCCGCAGATCGGCGAACGCATCCGACGGATAGCGGCCCGACAGCATGTCGAGGACGCCGTGGTACAGCTCCTTGCCCAACCCCTCGAAGTTGTGCGCGCGCGTCACCACGCCGAAGAGCGCGTCGACGTTCCACGGCCGCTCGGCCACCATGGCGACGATCTGCTGTGACAGGACGTCGAGCGGCCGCTGCGGCACCTTGATGGCCTCGACCTCGCCGCGCAGCATGCGCTCGGCGACGACGGCGGTCTCGAGGAGGTCGGCGCGGAACTTCGGCAGCATGGTCGCGTTCGAGCGACGCCCCACGCCGTGACCGGCGCGCCCGACGCGTTGCAGCCCGCGCGCGACCCCGCCCGGCGACTCGACCTGCACCACCAGATCGACGGCGCCCATGTCGACGCCGAGCTCCATGGAGCTGGTGGCGACGATGCCGCGCAGCTTGCCGGCCTTGAGCAGCTCTTCGATTTCCACGCGACTGTGTCGAGACAGTGACCCGTGGTGGGCGCGCACCAGCTCCTCGCCGGCGAGCTCGTTGAGCCGCCCCGCGAGCCGCTCGCACAGCCGCCGGCTGTTGGCGAACACGATCGTCGACTGATGGCCGCGCACGAGCTCGAGCAGTCGCTCGTGGATCGCCGGCCACACGCCCTGGCGCTCGTCGGCCGGCCGCTCGTCGGCACGCCCCGGCGGCAGCGACGCGGGCGCGAGCGGCGGATTCTCCATGTCCTCGACCGGCACCTCGATCGACAGATCGAGCCGCGGCTTCTCACCGGCATCGACGATGGCGACCGGCCGCGGCTTGCCGTTCACGCTGCCGCCCAAGAAGCGCGCGATCGCCTCGAGCGGCCGCTGGGTCGCCGACAAGCCGATGCGCTGCGGATCGCGCCCGGTCAGCTCCACCAGCCGCTCGAGCGAGATCATGAGGTGCGCGCCGCGCTTGCCCGGCGCCAGCGCGTGGATCTCGTCGACGATCACGGTGTCGACCGAGGCGAGGATGCCGCGCGCCTGCGACGCGAGCAGCAGATAC
>Ga0134125_10003007_pt1 | contig 19747 bp, 22 predicted proteins | sample KB31751_FD_96464 | JGI IMG/M metagenome (GOLD analysis project Ga0134125, IMG submission 96464) | Terrestrial soil microbial communities with excess Nitrogen fertilizer from Kellogg Biological Station, Michigan, USA - KB3-175-1 | ecosystem: Environmental > Terrestrial > Soil > Unclassified ... | reverse complement strand
TTTCGTTCCACCGCTCATACAGAATCGGATCGCCGCTCGTATCCGCCGGAACGCAATTTAAGGTTCCCTGAAAGCCTCAATCAGCGCCCGTGCGGTTGCGCCTCGTGGTGCCGGCATCCGGCCGCACTGACGAACGATGCTGCGCTCAGCCCGCGCCCATTATTGCATCGAAGAAAACCCCCGCTTGCGCTTGTTGGCACACGAGCGGGGGCGAGTTGGCTGTCCGGGGTGTTATCAGACCCAGCGAAGCCACCTCTAGAAAACGGCGCCGCCTCCTATCCAAAAGCGCACGCAGCGACCAATTCGATTCGCAATTCAGGGGGCTAAACCTATATCGCGAGCATAGTTCCTGAGTATTCCCCCTATGTCCGGGTCCCTCGAATTCGACGAGCCGATTGAACTCGCCAAAGGCAAGCCGCTGCGCACGCTGCGCGACCGAGTATATCACCGCTCTGCCCCGAGCGTTGCAGAACTTGAGCATTGGAAAACTGCAATCGCGTGCCTCATCGCCGCGGCCGAGGAGCGCGGGATCGTCATGATGGCGCGCATCGCTATGGTGCAGGCGCTGCACAGTGGCAAGTCTCGGGCCGCACCGGAGTCGCGGAAGAAGGCAGCTAAGAAATACCGGATCGTCAGCTAGCGATTGTTGACGTCCGAGCGCGTCGACCACTCCGTTGCACTTCGTACCAAAGAAAAGAAATGCCCCGCCCGCGGTTGTGGGAGCGCAAGCGGAGCTAAGTAGGAGGTACGCAGTCAAGCCATCGGCGAAAAGAACCGTAAAGGCACGCGGGTGTTAACAGGCGCCCAAACGGGTTCGCGAACCATTTCGCACTCAGCGAACACAGGGCACGTCGGACAGGTGAAAAAGTGCAAATCGACCGCTGGGACAAACTTAACAAGCTCTGACCGATACAACCGCATTCCAACGCCGCACCTTGGGCAGGCTGGCGCTTTAATCTTTTCGGACGAGTAGTCCATCACAATCCCTCTCCAGGTTAGTGATGAAAGCCCCGTGCCCATCCCGTTAATCGTCGAGCTGACGTGCCATCAGGGTCCGTGGCCCAGGCTTTTTATAGGCGTCACTCGGCCCGAGTCGCGGCATTTACGCGGCCACCCGCGCCGCATTGCGCGGTGTCAAAGCGGCAGAGGTCGCAAAGCTTTCCGGCACCGAGATGGCGGCGTCGCGCTGAGGCATGCCGCCACCGCGGCGCATGGGCGGCGCGTAAGAGGCGGTCTTATTTTTCTAGCTTATCCGCCGTCTGCCGTCGCTCGGCACGATCGGCCATCCGGTCGTATTCCTCGGCGACCTTGAGTAGCTTTTCCTTGTTCTGAGGATGCCCGTAGGTGTCCGCCTTCGCGCGCGTCTCCGCAGCTCGTCCACGCCATTAATCGGGATCGCGGACAGGGTCTTTGGGCGAGGGATTCATCAAACTGAACGATGCGGTCAATTGGAACGGCGAACATTGCAGGCGCAATGGGGCGCCTTATTCTTTCGGCTCTTAACCTACCCACACGTTTTGAGCCGTCCCAGACCTCGATCGACTTCCCATCGAGACATTGTCGAGCTTGGCGGAGCGCATCTTGATCGTCCGTGCACTCGACGATCTGCGGCGGCCCGGTGACATGCCCCTCCGGGTCCAAAACATAAATGCGATAAGCCGTCATGATCCCAGCACCGCTCGAAGGAGCCTATCTTCTCTCACTCCAGAGTTCCGGGGGCATTCACAAGAGTTAACAAAAACCGAATTAGGACGTGTTGCCCAAGGGCCGCTCTCGGGACTCAACATCGGCTTACAGCCGGGGGATGGTGGGGCGGTGAACTGTCTCTACGTAACCAAGTGAGGTCGCACTGCGGCATCTCATCGATGATGGGCCACGACGTATATACGGATAGCGGCGCACCTGCAGCGGAGCAATTCCTCATAATTCTTTGCCGCATTGCGTAGCGACTCTTTGACCTCTTCATTTTGGCAATGGTCCGCCTTGGTGCGGAACTCCTCGGCTCGCATGCGCCAGTATTTTGGTGGACGGGTGCGCTCAATCTTCATGGTGCCCTTCCACGATTGCGGTACGTGCGTTGGGCTTAGACGGCCTTAATCGTCCCAGATGCGCTGACCATACTTCTCGCATTCGTACAGCCGAATGCTCTTGTCGCGTCGGGGATCAAGGAAAGCATTGGTAAGGCGCGGGAAGGCTGCGCAGGTCGGACAACGCGGGCGTGGCTCTTGCGCCTGCATCCTGGGCAGCTCTTGCTTGTCTTCTGGGTTGGAACTGAGAGGAATTGGATGAGGTCGGCCAGCCCCCCGGTTCGCACGCGCCCCCTACCCTCAGCAACCCCGATCGGGCTTAGCACCTAATGATCTGCCCCCGAGCGCCTCCAAATCAGGCAGGAACCCGACCAGGTCTTGAAGGCTGCGGCCACTCTCGCAGCCGTTCCCCCTGACGCCACCGCGCACGGTGCCTCCTCCTTCACGCACGGCCCAGCGACCCGACCCCGCTGCGGCCGTGTCGTGGATTGCCAATCTCGGTCGGAAATGCCTATGTCGGCTGCATGTTCAAGTTCTTTGATTTCTGCCTCCCCACCAAATCCACCGCAGTCCCCTCCGGCCCCGATTGGCTCCACGAGATCGAGTACGACGCCTACCGTCTCCGCTTGGAGCGCGACGGCGACCGTGCGCCTCATCAACAGGGGCGGCTAATTGGACCCACCGCTATTCCTGGATCGTTGAGGCCACGCGCAAGACCCGGCAGAAGCGGTTCGTGCTCGATGGCGAGGCTGTGGTTCTAGGCGTCGATGGCGCGCCATAGTGCTGACGGTGTCAGTATCATCGTAATCTCTGACCTTTCGTCGGTTCTCGACCTCAAACCCCTCCGGCAGCTCGGGCTCATGATCTTCGTCGACCTGATTGCACACTGGACAAGGCTCGCCCGGTGCTCCGCACTCACAATCGCGCAGGCTATCGATCCAAGGTCGGTCGGGATGGAACAGACCCATCGGGTGTTGTCGCAGGGGGCACAGAATCGCATCCCGGCTCCTCCAAGGTCGTGTACCCATAGATTGATAGCCTCCGCTTAGCCCAGAAAAGCGGCGTTGAAGCAGACGCGCCGATTAGCGCATCGGTCAACCGAACAATGGCGCAATAACTCGGCCTCGATTCCGGGCAAAAGGAACTTTCCTTTCAAAGCGCGGTTTTAAGATCGATTTCAGAGGCAGACACAATCGAGGGAACGGTCTCCAGCATTCAATCCAGGATGCTGGGGCCGTTTCGTTCCGGTGAGGAGTCTCGCATTCGAACGCAGGAGCGAGCTGCGGATGCTCGGAAGTAGACAAGGCCACGCTTGGACTGACGAAGAGGACGAGACGTTCCTCCGCATGGTCGCCGAGGGGCGAACTCCTCTTCTGATCGCTCTCGCGCTCAAGCGATCGCGTAGCGCTGTGGTTAGTCGAATAAGGGACTTGAGAAAGTCCAGGAGCGATGCGGGGGCATCCAAATAGAGCGCGCTTGGCGCCATCCAGTCTCTGGGGAACGCTTCGATCGCCGAGGCGTCCCTGCCATCGGCACAGAAACGTGACTTTGGCCCGGCTCAATGAACCCGGGACCCTTTTGTGGACGCCCTCGCGGCAGGACCAACTCCGCTTTGAGCCAAATACGAGATTGCAGGTCCAGGGTCTCGTGATCGCGGTGGCCGTCGATGTGAGACCCGTGCGGCCGATCCGGGTATGGAGCTCCACCTTTGATCCGACGAGCCAGTGCGAAACGGCACCAGCACCGGGTAACCTGGACGGCCTAGTCCCTCTTCATCCCGCAAATGCGCAAGCAACCTCTCGAAGCGATACCATTTGACAAGGTTCGCCAGCCGAAAGGCCGCGTTGGCCCCGGCCCCCTTCGGCAACAGCGCTTCCACAAAGCTCGGCTGGCCGGTCTGCCTTACCGTCATCGTGATCCCCCAAGGATGCACCTCAGGGACTCACAATCACAGAATTTCGCAATACGCCCCATAGGCGAGAGGCCTTGTTGAAGGCTGCGCGCCGATATGAAACAACGGCCCATCTTGATGATTGGCTGGCGTCTCCCGGCTTGAAGATGCCGACGTGAGCAGAGTCTAGTTCCTGCGGGTTTGGCAGCCTGCACTAAAGTCCCAAGCCCTTTGAACACGGGATGCTGTAGTCAATCGGTCGCGGCGATAGCGTTCTTCGCGAAGGGGCGCGCAATGCGTGCATTGCTCAAGCTGTTGGGTGACACGCCCGAGAACGAAGCCAAGCCACTGCTCGATACCTACAACGCTGTGCTGAACCAGCTGGGACTGGTGGATCGAAATGACCCGCTTGAGGACCTTGGCAAGGGTATCAACGATTTCGGTGAGTCCGGCTATCACGGACTTGCGCTGCTGAAGCGCCAGGAGGCTCAGCACTATCATCTCGGGCTGGTGCCCACAATGTTGAGGCGATATTGCGTGCGCCCGGTCCGGCAAGCGAGCCGACGGCAGGCTTCGCCGCGGCGATAGTGCCTAGATGGGCGCGGACCATCGCCCACCCTATCCGGGCCGACGAAGGTTCAATTTCATCTTTCGACGCCGGCGACGCGTAGTTCGCGCTCGGCGGCAGCAAGCGGCAGCAAAGATGTAAAAGTCGCCAGTCGTTCGATTACGCACGAACGAATGACGCATGAGGCCAGCCGGAGCGCTCAACACCGACCCGTCCGAGACGCCATACGCCACCAGCGCTGGCGCGCATTGAACGCCGCATTCACCCTCGGTCGAGGGGCACCCATCTTTGGACGTCTGCCAACCGGATCGCGCGGTAGCGCAAACGGGATAAGGGCTAGTCCCGCATAGAAGCAGACAACAGGAATCCACATGGGCAGTCCCGCAACCAACGACAAGGCGTCGGCCCACATCATGCTCCAGCCAGTCACACATAGAAGCATCGCGCCTCCCAACGCGTACCGGTTCAATAACCGCCGTGCGCGGGCCAGCAGGGTCCGGGACGATCGACGATGTATCAGATAAGAATTGAGAGCATCAAACATCTAAGGAACTTGGTAAAGGGTCAACGCAGCGTGTAGAGATAGGCGGTCACGTCGCGCGCATCCTGCTGAGTGAGATTCATGTTCGGCATGGCATTTCCCGGCACCACGGCTTGCGGATTTTGCAGCCAGACGGTCATGTTTTGCGGCGTATTGCGTGCCACCCCGGCGATGTAGATCCGGCGCGCCATCATGGTGAGCGGCGGTCCGACCAGGCCATCGGCGCCTTCCACGCCGGGAATGATGTGACAGGTGCCGCAGCCATTCCGCTCGATTAGCGCGATGCCGCGCTTGGCATCGCCGAACGCGACCGTTGTTCGATCCTCATGGCAGCCTGTGAGTCCGATGGACAGCGATGCAATGATCAGCCTCACGAAGCGTTGGGGCACGCCTTTGATGCGCGGTGTGTCCACCGTCCCAGGTTGGCGATTGACGCCTATGAGGCTGAATGCGCGCATAGCGGCACAATCGCCAAGATGATAACCCCCGTGACAGTGACGGCAAAAAATAGAACGCTGTAGGCCATGCCGATGACGCTCAGATAGCGCGTGCGGCCTTCCCCGGCGTCGAGCAGGTCGTGAACATGGCCATCGGACTCGGTCCCGCTGGCTTTCCAGTTTCGCAGCGAAACAACAAAGCTGGAGACGCACAGAACAAGCGTCGCCAAATACAGCACTAAAATCAACGGCCAGACAAAATCGAACCCCGGAATGACCTGCATCAGCGGATCGTGGCCCGGATAGCAGGCATGAGTAGCCAGCGCATAGGTCACCATCAGATTTCCCGCCCAAGCGATCGGCGGAGTAAACATCCCGTAAAACAGCGCCGTCAGGCTTATGCGCCCGCGATGCGGACTGGGATGCCGCGCTGCGCTGTAACCGATCGTCTCTTCGGTCATCCCGCTCACCTAATAGAAATAGGGCGTTACGTTTATAACGAAGAAGACCGCGAGCCACGCCGCTGCAAGGAAATACCAATACAGCATGCCGACGGCGATCGGGACGTGACGGAACGGGTCAAAATATCCAAGCGAGGTCCACACGAACAGCACGATGAACATCACAAGGCCGATGACGAAATGCGCCAAGTGCGTTCCCGTAATGACAAAATAGCTCGAGCTGTATGTGCTGCTGGCAAATCCGAACGGCTTGCTGAACCAGTCCAAGAATTGGAGCGCGATAAAGCCAGCGCCGAGTATGATGGTAGCGCCGAGTCCTGCGAGCGCTGCCATGAGCTCGTTGCGAATGATCGAGCGATGTGCGAACCAGGCACTCCCGCAGCCGACCAGGACGACGACAGTCTCCGGAGCCGAATATCTGAAGCTCGGTGGGCCGCCGGGCACCCAATGAGCATCCGGCTGAATTGAGTACCAGAAATACGCGAAGAACAGATAGGCGAAGATCATCGAATCGGAGATGATCACAAACCAAGCGCCCCACCATCCGGAAGCGCTGGTACCGATGGATCCCATCGGCAGTGATTGGCGTCCCTCACCTGCAAGAGCTTCGCTCATTCGGCGCGCCCCCCTGCTTCGCTCAGCGGCCACAGCCAAGCTATTCCCGCGACAATGCCCAGAGCCGCACCCGCGCCTGCGAGTGGCCAGATGTGGACCAGTAGTCCGGCAAAGAACGCGGAAAGGCAGAGCGTCATCAGAAGGGGCATATAGGATTCGCCCGGCATTTTGAGGATGACGTCTGGCTCGCCGTCCAACGCAGTAACGCCGACCGTTTCGTGATGATGATCGAGCACCAGACCGCGATCGAGTGCTGAACGGCCATGGCCTTCCTGCAGCCGGTCTTCCCACAACGGATGGCGACTTGCGACGCTTGGAATCACCACGAAATTATATGGCGGAGTTGGCGATGGTACTGACCACTCGAGCGTCGAGGCATCCCACGGATTCGGTCCGGCCAGCGCGCCGCGCCGAAGGCTATAAAATATATTGACGACAAGCGCGATGATACCGAGGGCGAGAATGTAAGCGCCGATTGTCGAGATCAAATTTGGGACGCTCAAGCCAATGCCCGCCGGATAGGTATAGACGCGCCGCGGCATCCCCAACAGCCCGGTGATGTGCATCGTGAAGAAAGCGACGTTGAAGCCTACGAAAGTCAGCCAGAAATTGATCTTTCCTATTGTCTCATCGAGCATGCGGCCGGTGAACTTCGGGAACCAGAAATAGATGCCGACCAGTACGCCGAACAGGTTGATACCGATCAGCACGTAGTGAAGATGTGCAACGACGAAATAGGTGTCGGTGAGTTGCCAATCCACGGGAACGTGACCGGTCATATAGCCCGACACGCCGCCGATCACGAAAACGAAGATGAAGCCGGCGATGTAGTGAAAGACGGTTGCCGAGATGATCGGACGGCCGGTCCAGATCGTAGCAATCCAGCAGAAAATCTGCACCGCGCTCGGGATAGCGATCATGATGCTGGCCGCGCTGAAAAACGATAGCGACATGATCGGCAGCCCGGTTGCGAACATATGGTGCACCCACACACCAAAGCCGATCATCATCGTCGCCACGGTTGAGAGCACGACCGCCGTATAGCCGACCAGCGGACGACGGCAGAATACGCCGATGGCGTCGGATACGATCGACTGCGCCGGCAACACAATCATGTAGACCCAGGGATGGCCCCACATCCAAAACAAATGCTGCCACAGGAGCGGCTTGCCGGCGAATTCGCCTGTCGCCGAGGTATAGAATTGGGTACCGAACGTGCGGTCGAGCCAGAGCAGCAAAAAGGCCAAACTCACAACAGGGCTCGCGAGCAGGCCGGCCGCGTTCGCGGTCAACGTCCCCCAAACGACGACCGGCCAACGGTTGATCGACATCCCGGGGCAACGCGTCCGCAGCGCAGTAACGATAAAGTTGATGCCGCCGACGGTTGTGGAAATTCCCATGAAAATGATGGCAAGGCAGTAGAAGTCGATATTGATGCCGGGATTGAACTGCTTTGAAGCATAGGGAACATAATTGAACCAACCGGCATTTGGCGCTGATCCGACTGCGAAGCTCACATAAAGGAAAATGCCCGACGCGAGAAACACCCAATATGAGAACATGTTCAGGCGCGGAAACGCCATGTCGCGCGAGCCGAACCACAATGGAAAAAGGTAGTTGCTGAAGCCGGACAGTACGGGAAAAGCATACCAGATGATCATGGTGATGCCGTGCATCGTAAACAGCTCGTCGTACTGTTCTGGCGTGAGAATATGTCCATTGGGGCTCGCAAGCTGCAATCGCATGATCAAAGCCTGGATACCGCCGGCAAACAGGAAGATGAATGCAGTGACGAGATAACGTAATCCGATCTCCTTGTGGTCGACACACGAAAACCAGCCGGCCAGGCCTGGCGACGTTTCCCACATCGCCTGCAGACGATCAGCGAGATTTGTATTGTCGCGGACGTCCACATCGGGAACACGCCGGTACGCAGGCGGAATGTTTTCATAGTCGGCGACGGTCACGGGTTATCACTCACTTCAGAGTTTGTAAAAAATCTCGGATTCCGTTCAGATCGGCAGCCGATATATCCAACGTCGGCATCAAGTTGCCGGGCTTGATGTGCTGGGGATTGGAAATCCAGCCGGACAACGCGCCGATCGAATTGGGGAGCGTTGCAGCGGCGATGGTCTGGCGCTGCATCAAATGGCTGAGGTCTGGGCCGACCTTCCCGTTTGCGGCGGTGCCGCGCACTGTATGGCAGACAGCGCAATGCCGCATGAACGCCGATTGGGCAGTTGCCAAATGGCGAATCCCCTCTTCGCTGGTTGGCGATCGCGGCGGCTCCAGTTGATGATTGCGCCAGGTTTCGAACTCCGTCGGTGATTGCGCCAATACGATAAAACCCATATGGGCGTGCTGCTGACCGCAGTATTCAGTGCATTGGCCGCGATAGACTCCGGGCTTGTCGGCCTGCATCCAGGTCACATTGCGCTGCCCAGGGATCATGTCCATCTTGCCGGTCAGCGCTGGTACCCAGAACGAATGGATCACGTCCACCGTGCCGAGCTCGATGCGGATCGGCTTTCCGATTGGGATACGAATTTCGTTGGCCGTGGTGAAGGTTCGTGAGACGTCCTTGTCCGCGTAAGCGATCTCCCACCACCATTGATGGCCAGTCACACGAATCGTCATCGCGGCGTTCGCCGGCGGGCCGGCAATATGGGCGAGCACGACGTAATTCCACACCGCACTCGCCAACAGAACCAGAAAGGAAATTGCGACGGCGGTATAAACGAATGGCAGGCCCGAACCGCGTCGCTCGACTTGCACCGTCGCGATCGCCGCCGGTGCGACACGCACACCACGGATCAACGATCCGGCAAGAACCAGAATGCCGATGATCGTCACCACCACCAGTGAAATCACAATAACCCCATAAAGCAGGGTGACCACAGCATAATTCTTCGGGCCAAATGCGGTCATGTAAGAGAGGCCGTGCGACAGGACCGACTGATCCTGTGCAAGGGCCGGCGTCGAACCCATCAGGCAGACAAGAATGCCCGCCAAGGCGACCGCGACATTGGCCCTACGGTCAGCTCCGAGATAAAAGATGTACGCAGCCTGGTCGTTCGCAGATTTGAATCGCTTCACGAGGTCAATTCGGAGAATTGCGCTCGTTTGGGCAATGTGTCTCATCCCGCGATCGCTTTCACTTCGGACTGGAAGCACCTGTGGGTTGCTGTGAGGTCGGGTTGTGTCCTGTGGGCTTCCGTCCGCTGCTGAACCTTTCGAGATAATCCCACGGCGTCGTCGTCTGCTGAAATTCTGCCGGGACCTGTTCGGTTGCGGGCTCGCTTTCGGCAAGGGAAGTCGTGCGGCCCCACGCCGGCGTCGGATCTTGACTGATGCTTTTGATGTAGGCGACGATATCCCAGATTACCGAGTGAGGAAGTACGGAGCCCCAGGCTGGCATGCCGAGCGGCGCCCCGTGCGAAATGACCAGGTAGAGAGCGGCCGGGTCCGTCGGATATTTGAACGTTGACGCGTCGCTCAGCGACGGCCCCATCCCGCCGGCGCCGTTCGCAGCGTGGCAGCCGACGCAGTTCATCTTTTCGAAATAGGTCATGCCGCGCTGCACCGCCTCCGGGTCCTGCGCCACCGGGTCTTGCAGCCTTGGCAGTTCAACCGCACCCGGTATGTTGTTGACCAACGGCACCAGCAACATGTTTGAGTTTGTAACCGCGTTGAGGGCATTGGTCGCGCCGGCATTGCCGCCAAGGCTTTGCTGCGGGGCGGCCTGAGGTTGATCGGGATCAGCACTTTGTGCGAGGGCCGCGCCGGCAATCATGGTCGTCAGGAGGATTACGGCGGTCGCTGGCGCTCGGACTTGCTCTAACATCAGTTCCTCCGCTGCTTTTCAATTTTCGTGCCCGGCCTCGAGCGGCGGCTGCCCGGGTACTTGAACCAAGGGAATGCCGAAGCTTTCGAGCAACGAGACGATCTGCGGACGTCTTTGCGTAATGATGTGGTCGAGCATCGCTCGGAGCGTATCGTCGCCCTTGCGCACACCCATGGCCATGTCGAACTGAAAGATGAGCGGGGCGAACGATTCTGTATCGGTGATCGGTCTGATCGTAAGCGCCACCGGCGATTGTTTGGCAAAATAGCCGGCGAGCGGACCCCAGACCGCCGCGATGTCGACATCGCCGCGCTCGACCGAGGTTACGATATCCGACGGCGGATTTGGTTTGCGATAATCACCGTAGACAGGAAAGCCCCTCACATTATTGGTGATGCCCTGGGCCGCCAGGGCGTGCGCGGGAGGCGTGTTGGCGCCATCATCGCCGATAAGCTGCACCGCGATCCTGAGCGTACGCAGTCGCGCGTCTTTGATGGACTGGATGTCCAGGTGACGATCCACGCGCGACACGAACACGTAGGAAGAGCGATAGTAGGGAATGGTCGTTTCAACCAATTCATAGTGCTTTGGGACGCCTATGACGACGTCGCAAGCCTTGGCTTTCAGGGTTTCCCGGATGAAGCCGCGCCGCTGGGCATGCCACGTGTAGCTCACGGATTCGTGGAGTTCGCCGGCGACGAGATCCGCCAGCTTGTTCTCAAAACCTGCCTTCGCTTCGTTGGAAAACGGCAGATTGTTGGGATCGGCGCAGACGCGAAGGACGTTGACGTTTTCCGCTCCAGTGGAGCGCACTTCGCCAAGAACGCAGGCTGCCGCGAGTGCGAGGCATGCCGCGAGGGCCGTCGGGTGTCCGAACGCCTGCGCCCTATTTGCCACTGCCCTGCTCCGCGTTGCCCGGGCTCTGTTGCGGCTGATTGGGTTGGGATTGACCAGGTGCAGACCGACCGCGCGGCTGTGCTCCGGAAGGGTTCGACTGTTGACCGGCCGGGCGATCCGATGCAGGCAAGGCGAACACAAGCAACGTGCTCCCTGCCGAGGTATAAGCAGGCAAGTCCTGCATGCCGCCCGCAAAACCAAGCGCGCCGTTACGAACCCGTGGATTGATCGCGGAATTCGCCACCGCTCCCGGCCAGCCGCCAACACCAGACAAAATGGCGACATATTGCACGCCGTTGACGGAGTAGGTCACCGGCTGTCCGATGATCCCGGACGGCGTTTTGAACTGCCACAGAACCTTGCCCGATTTGGCATCGACAGCCTTGAACCAGCGGTCCATGGTACCATAAAAGGCCACATCGCCTGCGGTCACGGCGGTACCGCTCCATACCGGGAATCTTTCCTTGATCGCCCAGGCCTTCTTCCTGTTGACGGGGTCCCAGGCCATGAACTCGCCGCGATAACCCCCGGGTCCCGCATACATGTCGACGGTTGCTCCGACGTAGGGCGTTCCGGCGATATAGGCGACATCGGAGGTTTTCCAGTTCATGCACATGTGCTGGTGTGGCACGTAGATCAGCTTGGTTCTCGGCGAGTAGGCCGAGGGTTGCCAATCCTTGGCACCGTCGGCGACAGGACAAACCTCCACCACGGTTTGCCCAAGTTTTGGCACCATTTCCTCGTCGCGGATCATGCGGCCGGTTTTCATATCGACGCCTTTGCTGACGTTGATATGGTCGTAGGGGTCCGCGGAGATCAGTTTTCCGGTCTGGCGATCCAGGACATAGATATATCCGTTACGTCCCATGTGGACGATGGTCTTCGTATTCTGACCATTGATCGGCAGATCGAGTAGAATGCTTTCGTTGATCTCGTCGTAATCGAACAGGTCGTGCGGGCTCATCTGGTAGGCCCACTTCGCCTGGCCGGTGTCCGGGTCACGCGCGAACAGCGTGGTGGTCCAAAGATTGTCGCCGGGACGCTGCAGATGATTCCACGGCCCCGGATTGCCGGTGCCGTAGTAAATCAGATTGAGATCAGGATCATACTGGATCCATCCCCACATGGTGCCGCCGCCGATCTTCCAAGCGTCCGGCGGCCATGTCGAAACCCCCAGGTCCTTGCCCTTCATCCAGTCGAATTGCGGCTTGAAGTCGGGACCGATGAGCACGTCCTTGTCAGGCCCCGTCGCATAGGCGCGCCAAACGATCTTCCCGCTATTTTCATCCACTGCGGTCACCCAACCGCGTACGCCGAGTTCGCCTCCCGAATCACCAATCAAGACTTTTCCTTTCACCACGAGCGGCGCCATGGTGATTGTTTCGCCTCGATTGATTTCGCCAAGCTTCGTATGCCAAAGTTCCTTGCCCGTTTTCGCATCAAGTGCGACGGAATAATCATCGAGTGTGTTGAGAAAGATCTTGCCGTTGTCGTAGGCAAGCCCGCGATTGACCACGTCGCAGCAAGCGACGCCCACAGCCGAAAGGTTGGGCTTTGGGCTATAGGACCATTTGAGATCTCCGGTCGCGGCATCCAGCGCAAACACTTGGTTGGGGTGAACGCCGGAATACGGCGCGACGACATACATGGTGCCGTTGACGATCAACGGCGCGGCTTCTTGTCCTTTGTCGGCGCCAACTGAAAATGTCCAGGCGACCTGGAGATGGCCGACATTGGTCGTGTCGATTTGGTTGAGCTGACTGAAGCGGGTATTTGCGTAATCGCGCGGCGCCATAACCCATTGATTCTGATCCTTGCTCAACGAGATCAAGTCGCCACCCGATTTACCCCTGCCCCCCTCGGCGCTCTGCGCGAGAGCTGAATAGGAACCAAGGAGCGCGGTAAAGGAGATGAGCAACGCTGGAAGTGCGGAGCGCCCAAAGGCTTCAAACCGAAGACTCATACGATTTTCCCCTCGGTGCACGAATGCGGGTCAAGAACGAGGGCCAACGTAAGATCGTTCCTACGAGAGCAAGTGCTTTCTAAAAGTTTTATTCGTGAGACGAAGTATCGTATGTGAATCAACTTGCAAAACAGTCGGCCTATAAGAACCGACTAGAATACCCTGCCGCGAGCAGGACTCGCGGGAACAGCTCCTGCTCTCTTGGAGTTGGCGAGCTTGTTGACTTGCGCGTCGTCTTCATCTCCGATCGATGTGTAGTTCGCCCGTGAAGAAGACGATTGCGATTTACGCGCTCCTATTCGGAACGGAGAAAGCCTTGTTGCGTTGGGCGTCCCGGATCACAGGCGCAAAAAGGCAGCCGCCAGCAGGAATGCTCGTCACGACCGTGAGGAGACTCCAATGGAATGTTTCGTGCGATGGTCGTCGGGCGCGCTCGGTTCGGCTACCGGCCTGATTCTTCTATCTGCCTTTTGCACTCCCGCCTTCGCGCAAGACCTGTCGAAAAAAGCGGACAACGTCAGCAGTATGAGCGGCGCGGAGGTGTACATGCAAGCCCGATGCTTCGCGTGTCATGGCGAACAAGGTTTTGGCGGCGTCGGTCCGCGCTTCCGTCAGGACCACTTCCTTGCACTCCCCGACTATGTCATCGGCCAAATCCTTATCGGGCGAGGCATCATGCCCTCGTTCGCCGAGACCTTGAACGATGAGCAGATCGCGGCGGTGGCTACCTATATTCGCAACAGTTGGGGCAACAATTACGGCGAGGTAAAAGCAGAGCAAGTCGCAGCGACGCGCAAAGAGCTTAAAAAGCTTAAAGAAAAAATGCCGCAACAGCCACATGTGTCGGCCGGGCAGTCTGAACAACCTCACGATGTCCCGATGCCGCCACCTGGCGGCCAGCCGCCCGGACGACCACTGCCACCGTCCGACCTGCGATAGACGATCCCCGAGTTAACATCAGACAAAGCCCAGCCAGGAGACTCTGCAATGCCTATTATCTCGAACCCGCTTTCAAAATTTGCTGTGAGCCTTCTCGCGGCTGGGTGGTGCGGATTGCCGTTGGCGGCGCAAGCGCAAGACGTCAAGTGTCCGATCACCCATGATCAGCTCGTGAAGGCGCTCAAGGAAAGCGTCAAGGCGAGTGGCGGTCCGGATAACGGCGGCATGCCGACCAACAATCAATGGGCTGCTGTAGTCGATCGAGACGGCGTCGTTTGTGCGGTGGCCTTCAGTGGCAATAAACCCACCGACCAATGGCTCGCCAGCCACGCTATCGCCGCGGAGAAGGCAAACACGGTGGTCTCCCTCAGCACCAACGATTTCGCGCAGTCGACCGCCAATCTGTGGGCACAGGCGCAGCCAGGAGGCTCTTCGTACGGGGCCGCCGCGAGCAATCCGCCTGTGGCGTCGGAGCTCTACGCCGGAAGCATCTCACAATACGGCAGCAGTTCCGATCCACTACTCGGCAAGCGCGTCGGAGGCATAATCGTGTTCGGCGGCGGCCTAGCCCTGTACAAGAACAAGGAGTTGGTTGGAGGGCTCGGGACCAGCGGCAACACATCGTGCGCCGATCACAACATCTCCTGGCGGGTCCGCGAAAAGCTCGGCATGAGCCAAGTTCCGAATGGTCCAACATCCGAGCACAACGATGCGATCGTCTATGACGTGGTGAACGGAAGGAGCCAAAGCGGATTCGGTCACCCCACCTGCGGCCACCATGCTCCCGATATCGCAAAGAAGATTGGCGCTGGCATTACCGTCGGGCAGGTTCAAGAGCCGACCGGTCCGCACGCTGTCGAGAACGACCAACCGGTTCCCATGCCGAAGGACCAGCACCAGGGGACGACCGGCAGCGCGCCCCCCACGCCGAGTCCAAAGAAATAGCCGGGCACCGGGAAGGAAATCGCATGGTCTCCTCTGCATTCGTTCCATATTGCGGCCAATCGCCGATACCGGGTGCGGTGAGCTGGAACATCGACCCGGTTCTAACCTCGATCTTGTGCGCCATCGGAGCAATCTATGTGCTCGGCTGCCGCGGCGCCGGCGCGCCGACGTCCGGGCAACAGCGATATTTCGGAATCGGTCTTTTCGTTGCTGCAGCCGCCTTCCTCTCTCCGCTCTGCAATCTTAGCGTGGCTCTGTTTTCGGCGCGCGTGACGCAGCACGTCGTCCTCACCTTGATCGCCGCGCCGTTGATCGCGCTTGGCCGACCAGAAATTGCGCTTGCGTGGCTGCTGCCGCAAGGCGCGGGTCAACGTCGCCGCACGGAACGTTTCGGCGTCGCAGCAAGCTGCGCGGCATTCGCTGCCGCGATGTGGACCTGGCATATGCCAGGCCCCTACGATGCGACACTCCAGAACAACCTTATCTACTGGCTCATGCACGTGACCACCTTTGGATCGGCCATGGCGATGTGGCATTTCCTTCTGGTGCGCGATCAAAGTCGGGCTGGCGCGGCCGTCGCCAGTGTCGCCACCGGCGTCCAGATGAGCTTGCTGGGCGCGCTGCTGACGCTCGCGCCAAGCCCGCTTTTCGTGGTGCATTTTTCCACGACCCGGCCTTGGGGCCTTTCACCGCTTCAGGACCAGCAGCTTGGTGGCGTTGTCATGTGGGTGCTAGCCGGCGCTCTCTTCACTGCTTACGGGCTCGCAGCGTTCGCTCATTGGCTCAACGCGAACGATGATCCTGCGGAATTGAATCGAGCGCACGAGCCAGCGATGCGTGGCGGCGCATGAAGCGCGCTTTTTGAATGGAAGGTCCCCGCGACGGTTTAGCGGGTTCGGTCGTTCTTTAGACCTGGAGGAGATAAACTCGATGCGTCGCTCCCCGATCCCAAAAATCAGATCTCCATCGACGCGCGCACTCCACCGGCCCAGATGCGCCGCGCAAATCTGTTTACGCTGCGCAACACGATCAATGACATTCCTGCTTTTCGTTGCCACGCTGGCCGCTCATCCAGCCGCAGCTCAAGACAACGCGACAAAGCCGAACCAGTCGGCGAACCCACCGCAACAGAGCACAGCCTCCGAAGTTCATTCGATCACCGGAGCAACCGCGAACTTCGCGCCCAATCCTCCTGCCGGCGAGTGGCCGAGCCAGGCACGCGATTACGCCAACACGCGCTACAGCCCGCTCAATCAGATCAACACTTCAAATGTCGGCCGGCTGCGCTTGGCGTGGTCGTTTGCCGATGGCACGCAATTCGGACATGAAGGCGCGCCGCTCGTTATTGGCGACACGATGTATATCGTCACCCCGTATCCCAATATCGCCTACGCGCTCGACCTCAGCAAACCGGGCTCGCCAATCAAATGGAACTATGAATCCAATCCCTCGCCGGTCGCGATCGGCAAGGCGTGCTGTGATGCCGTGATCCGAGGCTGGGCTTATGGCAAGGGCAAGCTGATCTTCAACATGCTCGATGACCATACCGTTGCTCTCGACGCCAAGACTGGCAAGGAGATCTGGCGGATCAAAATGGGAAATGTCGAAAACGGCGAGACCATGACGATGTCGCCGTTCGTCGTCGGTGACAAGGTATTCGTCGGCAACAGCGGCGGCGAAATGGGCAAGATAGGCTGGATCGCTGCGCTCGATATCAACACTGGAAAGGAAGTGTGGCGGGCCTACAGCACCGGGCCTGATCGGATTGTTAAGATTGGATCCGAGTTCAACCCGCACTATTCGTGGATGAGGGGGAAGGATCTCGGTGTCTCGAGCTGGCCTCCGGACATGTGGCAGCATGGCGCCGGCGCCGTCTGGGGTTGGATATCCTACGACCCTGAACTCAACTTAATCTACTACGGCACGAGCAATCCGGGTCCGCGGGTGCCGGCACAGCGGCCGGGCAACAATCTGTGGACCAGCGCCGTATTTGCGCGCGATCCGAATACCGGGATGGCGAAGTGGGCCTATCAATTCACGCCGCACGATCAGTGGGACTATGACGGGATTAACGAGAACGTGCTGATCGATTTGCCGATCAATGGGCAGAACAGAAAAGTGCTCGTCCACTTCGATCGCAATGCCTATGCGTATACGATCGATCGCGCCACGGGCGAAGTGCTGATCGCTGCACCGTTCGCCTATCTCAACTGGTCGACAGGATTCGACCCCAAATCCGGGATGCCGATCGTCAACCCCGAAAAACAGCCGAAGCCGAACGTCAAGCTCAGCGACGTGTGTCCTCCCGATATCGGCGGCAAGGATTGGCAGCCTACGGCCTTTTCACCACGCACCGGCCTGATCTATGCGGCGATCTTCAATATCTGCATGGATGTTACCGACAAGCCCGCAACCTACATTCCCGGCACGCCCTATGACGGGATGGACATGAAGCGAAAAGCCGGCCCGGGCAACCACTGGGGCGGCGTGATCGCTTGGAATCCGGCGACGGGAAAAAAGGTCTGGTCACTCGATGAGCAGTTCATGGTGATGAGCGGCGTGCTCGCGACCGCCGGCGACCTCGTGTTCTACGGCACCGTCGATGGTTGGTTCCGCGCCGTTGACGCGCGCACCGGCAAAGTCCTGCTGTCGCAGAAGCTGAGCTCGGGAATTGTCTCGCCGCCGATCACTTACCAGGGGCCCGATGGACGCCAATACGTTGCTGTGTATTCCGGCGTAGGTGGCGCGGCCATGGTCGCCAAGGCGAACAAGGGATTTCCGCCGCGCGGCAGCACGCTTTACGTGTTCTCGATCGATGGCGAGTCGCCGAGTCGCGGACCCACGCTGCTGACAACCCAGGCCGGAGCACCGGCAGCACAGGCCCTGGACCAGCAATCCGGGAGGCGCTGATCATGAAAACTCGCTACGCCCTGTTACCCTCGCTCGCTGTGCTGGCGATTGCCAGCTCCGCCGCCTTAGCAGCGGATGCCAAACAACCTCCGCTCGGGCTTCGCAATGAAGGGATGATTGCGACCGTACCCCTCGGAGATCTCGCGGGCGGGGCACAAAGCAATGTCGCAGCAGGCATCACAAACCCGGGAGCGTCGGATGCGGAAGGGGGCCGGCAGCTTTTCATCAAGCTGAACTGTGCAGATTGTCACGGCTTCACGGCCAAGGGCGGCATGGGACCTTCTCTGGTCGACAAATATTGGCGCTACGGCGGCACGCCGGCGCAAATTTTCAAATCGATCTATGAAGGACGTCCGAAAGGCATGCCTGCCTGGGGCGCAGCTTTGTCGTCGAACGACATCTGGCAGATCGTCGCCTATATTGAATCCCTTGGCGGCACGTTCCCTCCCAGCGACTACCAAGCGGCCATGGAAGGTGACCGGTCCAACGAGCAGGTCGCCCCGGAATTGAATTTTGAGCAGAAGTTGGACGGTTCGCCCGAATACATGACGCCATCGAACGGCGCCGGGTCGAGCGGCGAACAGCCGGCGGAACACAAATGACAGCCTCCGGAAGACTGAAGCGGCGGAGAGGAGGACACGGAATGACCGTCGATAGCAAAGAGCGGCATTTCCTTGATCGCGCGAGCGGACTGCGGGGCGGGCTTGTTGTCGCAGCCTTATGCCTGTTCTCATTCGGCTCACAGGCCGCACCTGCTCAATCCGATCCTACCAGGATTTATGTCGACCAGGGGTGCGCGGTATGCCATGGGCTGATGGGCCGAGGTGGCGTCGGGCCAGATTTTGTGGGCGACCACTTCCTTGCGCTTGGCGATTATGTCATCGCCCAGATATTACTGGGCCGTGGAGAGATGCCAGCCTTCGCCGACAAGCTATCGGACGACCAGATTGCAGCCGTGGCTAGTTACATTCGGCAGAGCTGGGACAACAAACTCGGAGACCTATCGCCAGATCAAGTGAAGCAGCTGCGTGCAAAGCTTCAGAACTTGCACTGATCCAAGGCTATCCTTGGAAAATTCATACCGATCGGGACTTCCGAAATTTGACGCGGTTCGGCTTCGATTTCCGCGACGCGGTCATTCATTATCAAACCTCCGGCGGCTGGCTCTCATTGAGCGCGAAGAACACCACGTTCTTCCTACAGTGCTCAGGGAATGTGGCCATGTCCCCAAAAGGTAGCACCGCCTCAGGTAACGGTGTCCTGTTCTCCTGCCGTCGCTGCAAGCACCCACTGGACCCACAGAGGTGCCGACGCCCCGAGCCCGCCCAATCTTAAGCATAACCCAAGCCGCCGGCCGCCGGATGTGCGTTTCTAGAGATGATTTGGCGGGACGGGTCCGACGCGCAAACGGAGGAGGAAAAACCGGAGGCCGGGCGGAGGGTATTGTTGCTGTTCTAGCGGTAATCAGCTGTTGGCGAGCGGGCCAGCAATCGCCATATTACTCTTCCTTGCCATGCAGGCGGGAGCGCAATCGGTCTCTCAGCCACCGACGCCTACGGGCAGAGCCTCAGCCGGTGACGGAGGTAAATGCATAAAGCTGGCTTTAGTTCTTATCCCACCAACCGAGGCGGCCTTACTCTTTCGGCTCTAACCTACCCACGCGCTTGCGCCGTCCCAAACCTCGATCGGCTTGGCATCGAGCCATTGTC
>Ga0134125_10003005_pt1 | contig 19751 bp, 14 predicted proteins | sample KB31751_FD_96464 | JGI IMG/M metagenome (GOLD analysis project Ga0134125, IMG submission 96464) | Terrestrial soil microbial communities with excess Nitrogen fertilizer from Kellogg Biological Station, Michigan, USA - KB3-175-1 | ecosystem: Environmental > Terrestrial > Soil > Unclassified ... | reverse complement strand
GAAGCCCGAAACGTCCAGGTAATTGGTTTTTACGAACCGGCACCAGTGGCAGTCTTCCTTTCCGCAGCCGGTATAAAAATCGTGGTGTTGGATCTTTTGCCAGGTATCGGTGATCTGGCCGGTGACGAGAGCCTCGTCTTCCGGACTGATCTGCAGTTTCTCCCTGCGGTAATTTTTTTTATTGTCGGGCTCGATGAAATCGAATTCCACACTCAGCACCTGCCAGTCCTGCTGAGCCTGCTGATCCAGTAATAATTTATAAAAGACTGCCTGCCGCCAGTAATCCCCGCCATTGGGTTCTTTATCGGACGGCCGGACAATTTTTTTCCTGCCGTTTTCCGGATTGCCGGTTTTGTAATCCACCACATTCACCCGTTTGCCATCAAATTCCAGTTTATCGAGTTTGCCTTTGACGGGCACATTCCGGATGGTCACATTGCGTATCGTTCTTTCAATGCTGACGATCTTATTCCAGGAATGGATGTATTTATTATAATATTCCGGCAGCACAATATGACCGTATTCCATTCGCCGGCTGAATTGTTCCGCGGTAAAACTTTCCCGGTGGCGGTTCATATAATTGTCGAATGCATTTAAAAAGAAGGGAATGCCGGCGAACTGATCATTATTCTCCTGCATATTCCGGAATAGTTGCTCCAGTGCCACGTGTACCGCTGAACCGAATTCTGTGTTTTCGTTTTTTGGAGAAGGGATCCGGAGCAGGTTTTTATAATAAAATTCCAGCGGACATTTGAGATAGTTATTGAGTGCCGTTACATTCATCTGGAAATTTTCCAGCAGGCGGTTCACAAAATCGAATTCAGCTCTTTCAATCTCAGGTGCGTGTTCACCCTGCAGCAGCAAGAGTTGAAAATCGGAAATGGCCTGCCGGGACAATTCCGGTTTTTCGGTTTCCAGGTTAAAGCCGGCCCGGATTTCTTCCACGAATACGGAAGCTTCGGCATCCTTACCGTCGTTCCGGAAACGACTGTAAGAAATAGACAGATGGGTTTCGGCCCGCGTGAGGGCTACATAAAAAAGCCTTCTCAGTTCTTCGCTGTCCTTTTCTTTTTCATTCGAAAGAAAACTGTTCAGCAGCTGTTCGTAATCTGCATCCTTTACATTCGGAAGGAACATGCTGATGGGATAGTGAAATGCATTGGCGGGTTTTTTCTTTTTCTCCCAGTAGTGCGCATTCATTCCGGCAATGAAAAGGTATTCAAATTCGAGCCCTTTGGAACCATGGGCAGTGAGCAGGTTCACTGCATCCGTACGGCCGCTTACTTCTATCAGGGGCAGGGAGATCTCTTCCTTGTCCATCAATTCGAGATGGGTGACAAGCCCTTTCAGGTTCATGGAAGGATTTCTTGCCGTTTCCTCTTTTACGAAATCGAAGAAAGCCGTGAGCACCTGCAGCAGTTCCAGTTTTTTTGGACTGTTCATGATTTCATTCAGCATGCCCGTTTCGCGGAAAACGCTTTCAAACAGGGATTGCACGGTGGTATTGGAAACCCTGCCGATCAGGGATTCCAGGATGCGGCCGGCCGCGGCCAGCCGCTCATGCATGGGCGGGGTAAAAAGATCGGGCGCGGGTTGCCGGCTCTTATCGTATAACCATTTCCGTAAGGAAGTCTTTTGCGCAGTATATTGCTTCCGGGCTACTTCTGCGGTCAGGCTGGCAATCTCGATGGGGGGAATATGGAACCAGTCGGCATGGAGGATCTCAAAAAGCATCTCATCGCCGCTAAACGGAATTTCATGTTCCGTGGCCAGATACGAGATGATGAGCATGATTTTATTCACCAGGGGATCCCGGAGCAGGTTCACACTTCGTTTACTGTAGACCGGTAGATTCTTCAGTTTGAAGAACTGCAGCAGTTCTTCCCCGTATTTATTCTCTTTATAAATAATACCAATGTTGCCGGGATGAATGCCCGCCGTGATGAGCGCTTCCACCCGGGTAACGATATCTATCATTTCCGAACGCTCCGTATCATATTCCCGGATTGCCGGAAGGTTGGTAAGCAAACGGTTCTTTTCGTTGGAAGAAAGTAGCTCCTTGTTGAGCCCTGCCATCTGGTTCACGAGACGTTCTGCGTTCAGGCTGATCAGGGCTTTGGAAATATCGAGAATGGGTTGGGTGCTCCGGTAATTATTGCTCAGTACCACGGTGAGCAGGTCTTTCCGGTATTTATCCGCGAAGTCAAGCATATTATTCATGCTGGCGCCCTGGAACCGGTAGATGCTCTGATCGTCATCCCCGACCACAAAGATGTTGGGCTTGTCCCAGAAATTGATCAGCAGCTCCACGAGCCGGTTCTGCGTGCCGCTGGTATCCTGGAATTCATCCACCAGGATATACAGATATTTTTCCTGGTACCGGCGCAGCAACTGTTCGTTCTCTGTAAAAGCCCGGATCACCCAGTTGATCATGTCATCGAAATCGTAGCGGCTTTTGCTGCGCATCAGTTGCTGAAAAGGTTCAAATTCATTTGCCGCGGCGCGCAGTTTATCCAGCTGTTCTTTTTCTTTATCGAGGTCTGCCCTTTTTTTGTCGCCTTTTTTAAAATCCTTCCCGTTCCTTTTATATTTAAAGAAATCGCTTTCTTCAATTGCTGCCAGGTATTCGTCAATTTTCTTACCGATAAAGGCGGGCGTCCAGCCTTCTTTTTTCATGGTACTGAAAAGGGAGCGGAGGTTCTTCACCTCGTAATAGGCATCGCTCCGGAATCTTTTCAGCGGATGATTTTTTGGGAATGAATCGATCAGGAGTTTCAGGTATTGAATCTGTTCCAGCACGGAAACCGGGTCCAGGCTGGTTTTTTCGAAATAGGAAAGATTGTCCTGAATGATATCGTTGCAGAACGCATGGAAGGTGTAAATATTCACTTTATAAGCGTCCGGACCGATAAAACTGAGCAGCCGGCGGCGCATAGCCACGGCCCCTGCATCTGTATAAGTAAGACATAGTATATTTCCGGGATCTGTGTCTGTTTCAATTAGTATTTTTCCGATGCGGGCGCCCAGGATCTGGGTTTTGCCTGTACCGGGCCCGGCAATCACCATTACGGGACCGTCTAAACTGTCCACAGCCTGCTGCTGCTGGGGGTTTAGCTTTTGGTAAAGCGCATGAAAGACTTCGTTCTGATGCATAATAGAATAGAAAAGTTATTCAAAATCAGGAAACTTTCTTAAATCCGGAATATTATTCCCACCGTTTTATCGTTATACAGCGGTATAATCCGATATAATCCGAAATATGAAGAACCCCCAGTCGTTCAAAGTGTTCATTGTTGAAGATGATTTGTGGTACGGCTCCATGCTGGAACACTATCTTTCCCTGAATCCGGAATATGAAGTTAAACGATTTGAATCACCCGCTGATTTCTTCGCGAAGCTTCATGAAGTACCCGACGTGGTTACGCTGGACTATTCCCTTCCGGGCAGCGATGGTACGGAGGTCTTGCGGAAGATTAAGGAATTTAATCCGGATATCCGGGTGATTATCATCTCCGGACAGGAAGACGTGGCCACGGCGATTAACCTGCTGAAGAACGGAGCATTTGATTATATCGTAAAGGACGATGATACCAAGGACCGTCTCTGGAACAGCATCCTGCATTTGCGCGAGATCAGAAATCTCAAAGAAGAAGTGGAAAGCCTGAAAAATCAGGTTGGCCGCAAATACGATTTTTCCCAGATCATTATCGGGAAGAGCGAACCGATGGAGAAAGTTTTTGCCCTGATAGAAAAAGCATCCAAAACAAATATTACCGTATCCGTTACCGGGGAAACCGGGTCGGGTAAGGAACTGGTGGCGAAAGCCATTCACTATAATTCCGAAAGACATAAGCAACCATTCGTTGCCGTTAATGTGGCCGCCATACCCAGGGAACTGCTGGAAAGTGAACTATTCGGTCACGAAAAAGGATCTTTTACCGGCGCCGTTACGCGGCGGATCGGGAAATTTGAAGAAGCGGACAAGGGAACGCTTTTCCTGGATGAGATCGGTGAGCTGGACATCAACCTGCAGGCCAAACTGCTTCGTGCGGTGCAGGAAAGGGAGATCACGCGGATCGGCGCCAATGCCGTAATACCGATCAATGTGCGGATCATTGTGGCCACGCACAAGAATTTACTCGAAGAAGTAAAGAATAAAACTTTCCGGGAAGATCTGTATTATCGCCTGGTTGGATTGCCGATACTGCTACCGCCCTTGCGGGAAAGGGGAACGGATATTCCGGTGCTGGCTAAAAGTTTTGTCGACAATTTCTGCAAGGAAAATAAAATTAACAGGAAAGTGCTCACACCCGAAGCCCAGCAAAAGCTTACTGCCTATCCCTTCCCCGGGAATGTGCGGGAGTTGAAATCCATCATGGAGCTGGCGGTGGTGATGAGTGATGAAGAAAATATTTTGCCGGAACATATTACCCTGAATGCTTCCACCAGCATCAGCGACCTGCTGAACCGCGAAACCACCTTAAAGGAATTCGAAAGCCAGATCATTCAACATTACCTCGACAAATACGACAAGGATGTATTACTGGTGGCGCGGAAACTGGACATTGGGAAATCCACTATTTACCGGATGATTCAGAACGGAGAGCTGAAGAGTAAATAGATCCCGATGATGATTGCGTTCCAAGAAGGCTAACCTATGCAAAAGACCAGGACAGACAAGCAGCGGTTGTATGGTAAAACCATATTGGTTGCGGAAGACGTCGAACTGAATCAGCACCTTACCCGCCATATACTGGAATCCAGCGGCGCTGCCGTGGTGATTGCGAATAATGGCTCTGAAGCCCTGGACTGGCTGAAGCGGCAGCATTTTGATTGTATCCTGATGGATGTGCAGATGCCGGAAATGGATGGCATTGAAGCCACCGTACAGATCCGGCGACTGCCGGACCCCGTGATGAGCGCCACGCCGATCATTGCGCTGACTGCCAATTGTCACGCGGAAGATTTATTGAAATACCAGCGTGCCGGCATGGATGATTACCTCGCCAAGCCCTTTGACGAAGCGCTGCTCCTGAGCGCTATTCTGAGCAATGCAAAAAAGAAAAAAGAAATCATTTCCGATACCGTGGGACAGGACCTCTATGACCTAACCATGATCCGGTCGGTATCCGGCGGCGATCCCGCATTTATTAAAAAGATGATCCTCCTGTTTATGGAGACCGTTCCGCAGAATGTAAAGGAACTGGTGGAAGCCACTACCGAAAAAAACTGGGAGCAGGTATCCAAGATGGCGCATAAATTGAAATCCACGGTAGATTCCATGGGTATCAAATCTATTCACGCAGATATCCGTAAAGTGGAAGCGCAGGCAAAAGCCCGGGAAGGGCTGGAAGCATTGCCTCAAATGGTGATGCAGGTAGAAGCGGTGATCTCGCTTTGTATCCGGCAGCTGGGGAAGGAGGTGAATTAATCGTGGATAGTAGATGGTGGATAGTCACTCGTCTATCTACTATCCACGATTGCAGGCTAAAAAATTACTTTTTACTCCCATTTTGACTTTAATACTCGCTATTCCCTTTTGTCTCCCCCGGTAGTATTGATTATTATCAAATCTTTTTCCCAGCTTTTGCACAATTGTCCCAAAACGGGAATCGGCGATTCCCTCTATTAATTACAATTTTTTGTAAATGAATATTTTATATCTGGTATAAATCCGGCATCTTTTTTCGATAGCTGTATAGCATAACAGCTGACCCATGTACCTGCATACAACGCCGGGAATATTTATAGTAGAAGATAACCTGATGAATCAGCAGTTGATTGCCCGGGAAATGGAATCCTTTGGGGGCAGGATATCCTTTTATACAACTGGTGAAGACTGCCTGGCCGACCTGGACCTTCATCCATCCATTGTAGTGCTGGATTATAACCTGGATGGCGAGATCAACGGGCTGGAGACCCTGGAAGTGATCCGCAGGTTCGATCCCGCTATATTTGTCGTACTTTTTTCAAGCCAGCAGGAAGTGCATAGCCATGAGAACCTGCAACGCTACGGGAGTTTTGATTTCATTGAGAAGCGGGAACAATCCTTTACTTTACTGAAGCAACTGGTAAAGGCGAAAATGCGCTGGTGAAACGGGTTCCCTCCCATCGCTGATTCTCCCTGTTCTTTTGATAAAGTCCTCCCTGCCGCTCCTTCACCGCTTATTTTCCACTTCCCATCGGTAAATAATTTTGAACGGCCTCGCCCTAACCCGGAATTCTCGAAATATACTTCTCGATTTGTTTGATCTGGTCCACGATCTGCTGGGTAGTGGGTTTCAGATTTTTTGCTTTTCTGAAATATTCTTTTGCGGCGCGGAATTCCCTTTTGGTCATCATGATCGAGCATAGCTGCAGGTAAGCGGCGGCCTGGTTTTCCTTGTCTGGCAAGCCCTTGCTGAGGGCCTGGCGGATCAGTCCTTCCGCCTTCCGGATATCATTCTTCTGCATGGCAAGCATGCCCATTTGCAGGAGGCTGGCGCCTTCCGCTTCTTTCATCGGCATGCCCAGATCGAGCCCCTTCTTCATATTCTTTTCTGCTCCGTCAAAATCCTGCTTCATCATGGCGATATTTCCCTTAAGGGTATAATATACCGAGCGGATGGGTTTGTAAAGCAGGTTGGGGAAATAAATGGTCGACAGCACTTTTTCTGCGCCTTCCAGGTTGCCGGATTCCATGTGTTCCTGGATGAGCCGGAGGGGGCCAAAGAAGAAATGCCCGAAAATGCAGATCACGCCGACGAAATACAGCAGGAAGGCTGGCCAGAAGCTGCTGTAAATATTCGTGATAATGCCCAGGATGATCAGGGTGATACCGATATGTAATCTGTACTTGATGAGAATGCCGTAAAACTTCATATCCTTTTTTTGGGAGTGCAAAGATAGGTTAAGTTTCAGCGAACCCCCAAAGCTCAGAAGCGGTCATCATTCACTTCAATCCAGTAGCCGTCGGGGTCCTGGAAATAGATCTGGTTCACTTTATCGGGCCTGGGCTGGATGACCTTGTAGTCGCCGGCCCAATTGCCGTATTTCACCTTGTATTTATCCAGGTGTACCATAAAATCCTTTACGCTGGGCACGGAAAAAGCCAGATGTATATTGATATCGTGGGGAATGTCCGTTTTGGCGCCGCTAACCACGTGGAGTTCGCCATGGTTGCTGAGGTTGAACCAGGTATGGTGATGATCGTGGAAGGGTTCCGGAATGGTATCGAGCTGCATCACATTATGGTAAAAAGCTGAAGCTCGCGCCAGGTCGGTAACGTAAATGGTAGTATGGTTGAAATGGGGTTTGGTCTGCGCCTGAATGTTCAGGGAAAAGCAGAGCATCAGCAAGAAGGGTAAAAGTTTAGCCACCGGCTTCATATTGAATGATTTAGTTTATGAAGTTAGGAGAGATAGCCCATCTTGTGACAGAAAATCTTATTTTTGCTGCCCGTTTAAAAATGGTCCCGTAGTTCAATGGATAGAATAGAAGTTTCCTAAACTTTTGATACAGGTTCGATTCCTGTCGGGACTACCCAACCGGAAACAGCCCTTGTTTCCGGTTTTTTTTGGCTGAAACCCTTGCTGGTCATTTGAACAGATCCTCCATCTTTACTTCCGACACGATGCGTCCGGTATAATAAATATTCTGCTTCGTTCCATAGCTCGTGATCATCGTAGGGAAGATCGTCTTCCTCGTTTTAGTTTGTGCCCGGAAAACCTTCACCTTGCTGTCCAGTTCACTCGCATATTTTTTGTCAATGGTAAATTCTCCATTTGCAAATTTCATTTCACATACATTGATACTGTGATCAGCCCGGTCCAGCAGCAGATCGATCTGTGCTCCCTTTTTCCCTTTTTTAGGTATATATCGCCAGCCCGAAGCTTCGGTGTACACGGCTGCGATACCGAGCGCCTTTTTGATCTGCTGTATATGTTTTTGACAAATAGCTTCAAAGGCATAGACACTCCAGCTATTATAGGACTGGCCTTCCGCAATTTTATGCCAGGTACCGGACCCCGTAGCGCGGGCGCGATCGATGAACTTAAGGTAGAACAGTGAGTATTCATCTGAGAGTTTATAGATACCGTCCCGGGAAGTTTTTTCAAAGGGAATGTATTGCGTGATGAAACCGGACTGTTCCAGTTCTTCAAATAAGCGGGTGGTTGTGCCGCCGGTGGTGAGCCCGCAGGCTTTGATAATTTCGGCGCGGCTCAGACCACTCGCCTTTTTAGCAAGTTCCCGGACAATGGCCTCGTGGTGACTGGCATTGTCGAAGAGAGAGCGGTAGAGAAGATTGAATTCCGTCTTTAGCATCCCGTTCTTTTCAAAAAAAAGCTTATCGATGACCTGATGGGCACTTTGTCCTTTATCTACCTGTTTTAAATATTGGGGGATGCCACCCATAGCCATATAGAGCTGTAGAATTTGGTAATGGTCCAATTTTAGACCCCGGCTGATCAGATAATCTTCAGACTCTTTCAGGCTAAAGGGTAAGAGCTGGATAGTCCTGCTTATCCGGTTATGCAGGCCACCTTTATTATGGAGGATATTTTCGATCATCCATGACGCTGCCGAACCGCAGATCACTACTTTCAGTTGGGGCTGACGAGATGCCCAAGTGTTCCACCAGTGGCCGAAGGAGGTTAGAAATCCCGATTTGGCAGTATGTATCCAGGGGAATTCATCAAACAGCACAACGGCAGGCTGATCTTTCAGTTTGGTGGCAAGAAAGTCGCTGAGAAAGGTGAATGCCTGCACCCAGTTTTCCGGGGTGGCAAGGGGCACAGCCGATTGCATGGCCTGTTGCAGTGACCTGCTGAAGTTGAATAGTTGTTCGGGCAGTCCGGCTTCATGAATGCCGGTGCATTCAAAGACAAGGTATTTCTGGTAATAATTTCGGATCAGAAAAGTCTTTCCCACACGGCGACGTCCCAATACAGCAATCAGTTCCGCCTCTTTGGAGCTGAGCATCTCTTTTAGGATTTTCTTTTCGGCATCCCGACCGATAATCGTTTCTGCCATAAGTTATGGACAAGTTTGTTTTTTTATAACTGTCCACAAATATACCATATTCACAACTTATGGACGGATATAAATTTACATAATCGTCCGTAACTATCCATCCTGGCTCCCAAAAGGCTAAAAAAGGAATCTGACCTAAGCTCAATCAAATACCATTCGGTCTTCAGAAGGGCCAAACAAAACTTTAAAATATGCAATGAATGAAACTCTATGTTGTTAATCATTTCTTGTACCGAAAAAGATTTTTGAATTCGATAAAATGTCGGACAATTTTTAGTGCCCTGCTTCGTCCTAATTAGTTACAATTTGTTGTATAAGTGTTCATTTTAATAGATTTAATCCAGCTAATCGCCTCCGATCATCCATAAAGAAATTTGAAATCTGTACTTCCGGGACTACTATTTATTATACTCTTTCCTAACCCTCTGTCTTAACGGGTTTTTTAGTTCGATACAACCATTCAAGCAGTTCACCATAATAGGCCCATAATTAACGTCTTCCGGTTTGATTCCTGTCAGGAGGATACCTGTATGCCTCGTCCTGCCCGGTTACTGTATCGAAACCGAACAGCATTGTCTCTCACAGGCCTTGACAGAATAATGGTCTTCAAGATTTTATAAACCCGGCACTCTTTTGGTATAATCCTGATGATTTGGCAGCCTTAGTCGTCATAATACTGACCATCCCATGTTCCGCAACTATCTCAAGATCGCCTTCCGCAGCCTCAGGAAAAGCAAGGGTTTTACCGCCCTCAACGTCAGCGGCCTCGCCGCCGGCCTCGGAGTCTGCCTGCTGATCGTCCTGTACGTTACCGATGAGCTCAGTTACGACCGCTACAACGTCAACGCCGACCGCATCTATCGGATCGATGAGGATATCTACTTGAATAACACCAAGTATGACGCTGTCACCACCTCCAAATTTTTCGGCCCCGCTCTCGTCGCCTCCTATCCGAAGATCCAGCAGATGGTCAGGTTCCGCAACCCGGGCGATCTGCTGGTAAGGAAGGGTAACGACCACATCCTCGACCATCACTTCAGCTTCGCCGACTCGACGATCTTCAAGGTTTTCACACTGCCCATGATCGCCGGCGACCCCAATACCGCACTCAATAATCCTCATTCGATCGTGATCGATGAAAGTGCCGCCCGACGCTATTTCAACAGCACCGATATCATCGGCCGCACACTGGAGGTAGGTAGTGACAATACACTCCTCAAGATCACCGGGGTCATCCGCGACATGCCCGAACAGTCCCAGTTTCATTTCAGCTTCATTCGTCCCATTCGCGAAGCCTACAGCTTTAATGACCCCAGCGACAACGACTGGGTAAGTAATGCTTATTATACTTATATCCTTGTCCAACCCGGCATCACGCGAGCCGAGGTCCAGAAGGATGTGGACGCAGTCGTTAACCTCAATGTTTACCCGGCCCTCCAGGGAATGTTCCGCGTTTCGGGCGCCGACCTCGAGAAAGCGGGTAATCATTTCAGGTGCCGCGTCTTCCCCCTTACCGACGTGCACCTCTATTCCAATAAGTCTGGTGAGCTCGAAGCCAACAGCAATATCCAGTTCGTATACATCTTCTCCGTCATCGCCGTGCTCATCCTCCTGATCGCCTGTCAATTTCATGAACCTCAGCACTGCGCGCAGCGCCAACCGCGCCAGGGAAGTGGGCATCCGCAAGGTCGCCGGCTCGACAAAAGGACACCTCATCCTCCAGTTCCTCACCGAGTCTATCCTGCTCAGCCTCTTCTCTCTCATCCTCGCCCTTGTCATTGCTGTCCTGTTGCTACCGATATTCAATCAGCTCGCCGGCAAATCGCTCCATCCCGACGTGCTCTTCAGCGGCCGGTTCCTGCCCGTCCTCATCCTCCTGGTGCTGCTGGTCGGCTGTCTGGCAGGCAGCTACCCCGCCTTCTACCTTTCCTCCTTTCAGCCGATTCAGGTACTGAAAGGAAAGATAGCCGCAGGCTTCAGGAGCAGCTGGCTCCGCAGCAGCCTGGTGGTCTTTCAATTTTTTATTTCTATTGGCCTCATCGTCAGCACCCTCGTCATCTATCGCCAGCTGCACTATATTCGAAATAAGGAAGTCGGCTTTAACCGGGATCAGGTACTCGTCATCCATGATACCTGGCCGCTCGGCCGGGATGGCACGACCAATCTTCGCACCAACCTGCTCACCCTTGCCGGGGTCACCGACGCAACCGTCACCCCGGACATCCCCACTGTCGGCGGCGATCAGTACTGGCAGGAAGGCTGGTTCCGGGAGGCCTCGCTCGACGCCAGAAAATCGAACATAATGACCACGCTCAGGGTCGACGACCATTATGTTCCCACCCTCGGCATGAAGATCGTCAAAGGCCGCAACTTCGACCTCGCGCAATTTCCTACCGACTCCACTGCCATCCTCCTCAATGAAGCCGCCGTAGCGACGCTCGGCGTGAAGGATCCGCTCAATCTGATCCTCTACAATCACGATGATCTGTACAAGATTATCACCTATCATGTCGTCGGCGTCGTAAAGGATTTCAACTATAACTCCATGCATGACAAGATCCACCCCGTTGTCATGATGGTCAACACGTTTAACTGGAGCAGCATGGCTGTCCGCTTCCACACGAATGACGTCTCCAGCCTCGTCCGGCAGGTGGAAAGTAAGTTCCATGCCGCTAAGCAAGGACTGCCCTTCATCTACAGCTTCATGGATAACGACTTTGATCATTTGTACCATGCCGAGCAGCAGACCGGCCGGATTTTCATCAGCTTCGCCGTCTTCGCCATCCTCATTGCCTGCCTCGGCCTCTTCGGCCTCGTTACCTATGCTGCCGAACAACGCACCAAGGAGATCGGGATCCGCAAGGTTCTTGGCGCCAGCGTCAGCGGTATCGTCGGCCTCCTCAGCAGGGACTTCACGATGCTTGTCGGGATCGCTGCGCTCATCGCCTTCCCCGTCGCCTGGTGGGTCATGTACAAATGGCTCGAGACGTTTGCCTATCGTACGGAGATCACCTGGTGGATCTTCCCCGTGGCCGGCGCCGTCGCCCTCGCCATTGCCCTGTTGACGGTCTGTATTCAAACCGTCCGCGCGGCCCTCGCTAACCCCGTAGAATCCCTCCGGAGCGAATGATCGGCGAATTATTTTTGGGTCCAGATCCGGCCAAAAAATGGTTCGGGAAATGTCCTGTCGGTACTACTAATCTGGGAAGTCAGGTTGTTTAATTGCTATCAAGGTCAAATCGGGTCATATTCTAAAAATAAAGACAGATTGACCCTTAAATATATTCATCAGGGGCCGCTTGTTTCATCGCCCTGGGGGTCTAACATGGAACAAAACCCTGAAAACCTCCCTTTGCGGGGAGCCATAAAATCCGCTCATTTTCCCCGCATCGATGATCGTGCCGCCGTCAGGGCTGCGAAGCTAATCGCAGCGGCAATGGCCAGGTAATAACCGACGGCGGATAGTCCATAGCTTTCCGCCAGCGTGATGGCCAGGTAAGGTGTCAGCGAAGCGCCAAGTATGCCGGCCAGCGTAAAGGCCAGGGAGGATCCCGTATAGCGCACAGCGGGTGGAAAGATTTCTGCCAGCGCCGTGCCCAGCGGGCCATAGGTTAGTCCCATCAGGAACATGCCGGTGGCCAGGAAGATGTTGATCATGATCAGGTTGCCGCCGACGAACAGGGCTGAAAAAAACAGCCCGAACACAAAAATGGCGGCAGTGGCAAGCATCAGTATCCAGCCCCGGCCATAACGGTCGGCCAGTGAGGCTGAAAGGGGAATGCCCAGGCCAAAGAACAGCATGGATATTATCTGGGCCACGAGAAAGCTGGTCTTGGAATAATGCAGCGCCGACACACCCCAGCTCAGGGTGAATACCGTCATCAGGTAAAATAACAGGAAGGTGGTGATGGATGCTGCGGTGCCCAGCACGATGGCCCGGGTATGCCTGACGAACACCTCTGCCACGGGCACTTTCACCCGCTCATTTTTTTCGATCACTTTCAAAAAGTCGGGAGTTTCGGTGATCTTCAACCGCACATACAGTCCAACCCAAACGAGCACGGCGCTGGCGATAAAGGGGATGCGCCAGCCGTACCGGAGAAATTGCTGGTCGGTAAGGGTTTTGCCAAGGATAAAAAAAGTGCCGCTGGAAATGATAAATCCGAGTGGCGCACCCAGCTGGGGAAACATGCCATACCAGGCTTTTTTGCCCGGTGGCGCATTTTCGGTGGCGAGCAGCACGGCGCCGCCCCATTCGCCGCCAAGCCCAAGCCCCTGGCCAAAACGGAAGATCGCCAGCAGAATGGGAGCTGCAACACCGATAGTGTGGTAGGTGGGTAAAAGGCCGATGGCTACAGTTGAAGGGCCCATGGTCATGAGCGCCGCTACCAGCGTGGCTTTCCGTCCCTTCCGGTCACCGAAATGTCCGAACAGCGCGGCGCCCAGCGGTCTGGCAAAAAAAGCCAGGGCGAAAGTGGCCAGGGATTGCAGGGTAGCCGACGTCGGATCTGCTTCCGGAAAAAATAATTTGGGGAAGACCAGTACGGCAGCGGTCGCATAGATATAGAAATCGAAAAACTCAATCGTTGTGCCCACCATGCTGGCCAGAAGAATGCGGCCGGCCGGATTGCGGTTAGTTATGGTCTCGTCCATTCGCCAAACTTAAAACATTCCGGTTATCTATGCGAACGTCGCCTAGGCCGCTTTACGTATATAGGCTCTTACCGTAATCGCTGAAAACACGACCATAATGATCAGACCGCCAAAAAGACTAACCCAGAAGTCATGATTGGTCTTGCCCTGTTCCAGGAGTGTCCGGATGGCGGTTACCAGATGTGATACCGGATTAACTTTGGCAAACCACGCTAATGGCTTTGGCAAAGTATTGACCGGCACAAAAGCATTGGATAAAAAAGTGAGGGGGAAAAGAATGATCATGGATATGCCCTGTACACCTGATGCTGTTTTTGCAATTACACCAAAGAAGGCAAATATCCAGCTGCTGCACCATGCAAAAAATATCGCCAGCAGGCTGGCTTCCAGCACACCGGTAAAACCGGCAGGAGGACGCATTCCCATGATATAACCCATCGCGAAGGTGAGCACCGTTACAATAATATATCGTATCGCATCTGCCATCAGCGCGCCGGCGAGCGGCGCAATGCGGGCAATGGGCAGGGAACGGAAACGGTCAAACACACCCTTGTCCATATCTTCGCGCAGGTTTACGCCAATGGCAACGGAACCCGTGAGAATGGTCTGCGCCAGGATGCCCGGTATAATAATCGGGAGATAGTCGTGAACATTGCCTGCTATGGCGCCACCAAAAAGGTAGGTAAACATTAACGTAAATAAGATAGGCTGAATCGTTACGTCAATTAGCTGCTCGGGTGTGCGGCGCACTTTTAGTAAACCTCGATAAGCCATGATGATGGACTGCTGAACCATCAATGCGACATTTGTTAATCCGCTGATTTTTTTACCCGTCATATTCATATAACTATTTTAATGATCAACCGGGATGGTTTGTTGCTCTGTATGGTGGCCGGTAAGTGTAAGAAAAACTTCATCCAGTGTGGGTGATTTCACCATTACTGCAGAAAGCCTGATATGCGCATTTCGAAAAGCCAGTAAAAGGTCCGTTATAACTTCTGCATCTACCATTGGCGCCGTTATCGTGCTATTGGCTGTGGCATGCACTTCGGCCATTAACATTTGCTGAATAATGTCTTTAGCCTGCTGAAGATTTTCGTTATCGGCCAATACCAGTTCAAGCGACGCAGTGCCAATTTTAGCCTTGAGTTGTGCCGGTGTGCCTTCGGCTATTACCTTACCGTGATCAATGACTGCAATCCTGTCGGCAAGCTGGTCGGCTTCATCCAGGTATTGCGTGGTTAAGACAACTGTCGATCCATCTTTTACCAGGCGACGAATCGTATTCCACATCTGGTTGCGCGTTCGCGGATCAAGCCCCGTGGTAGGCTCATCTAAAAATATTAATGGAGGCTGAGCAATAAGACTGGCTGCCAGATCCAGCCTGCGCCGCATACCTCCCGAGTATTTCGCCAGCGGACGTTTTGCCGCCTCGGTAAGTCCAAACTCTTCAAGCAACTCATTGGCTTTGCGTTTTGACTCACGGCTGCTGAACCCTAATAATCTGGAAAAAATGATAAGATTTTCTGTCGCGGATAATTTCTCATCAACAGATGCGTACTGGCCGGTTACGCCGATCAGGCGACGTACCATGCGACTGTCTTTTACAACATCATAGCCAAATATTTTTGCTGATCCGCGATCGGGCTTTAATAAAGTGGCAAGCATACGGATAGTAGTCGTTTTCCCGGCGCCATTGGGCCCCAATACGCCATAAATACCTCCGGCGGGTATCTCCAGATCAACGCCGTTTACAGCATGGTTGTCGCCAAAGATTTTCACCAGTGCCTGTGCGTGCACCGCTGTTGGCGAGAGTTGCAGTGAAGTCATAATAAAAACTTATAGCAACAAAACTAAGCGGCTTAATAGCCGGGAAAAAGAAGTAATCGGGGAATTACGCGGCTGCTTCCGGTTAACGGCGTCTTTTTCTCGGTAGGATCTTTTTAAATAATGAAATGAAAAGTTATTATTGATTTTTTATTTGGAAGCGTATTTTCTTCTTTCTACTCCCGGAAAGACAACGGTTATTACAATTTTTTTACCTTTGGCTGGTAAATTAATAAGTTGCAAACCATGATTTTTGCTATCGAAAAATCAATAGAAATTCTCGCGCGTACCCCGAACGTTCTCAGTACAATGCTACAGAATATTTCCACTGGCTGGACTTCAAACAACGAAGGCGGAGAAACATGGAGCGTATATGATATCATTGGTCATCTTATTCACGGGGAAAAAACTGATTGGATTCCGAGGCTGGAAATTATTCTTTCCAAAAGACCTGACAGAACATTTGAGTTGTTTGACCGTTTCGCTCAATTTGATGAAAGTGAAGGGAAAACATTGGTGCAACTTTTAGAGGAGTTTAAAATATTGCGTAAAAAGAATGTTGAATATCTCCTGTCAAAAAAACTTACTGGCAAAAATCTGGAGGAAAAAGGCATTCACCCTGCTTTCGGAGAAGTTACTCTATCACAACTTCTTTCTACGTGGGTTGTACACGACCTTAACCATATTGCGCAAATCTGCCGTGTAATGGCTAAACAATATAAAGCAGAAGTTGGGCCGTGGATAGAATATTTGAAAATACTGCAACTGTGAATTTGTCGACAAGGCTAATGCCGCAGGAGAATGATTCTTTCCGGATAAACCTGTCTGATATTAGCTCCGGGTGTTACACGTCATTTTTGTTTAAGAAGGGGAAATGGGCAATTGGCCAGCTCTCTCCCTTTACTACGAAAACGGAAGAAATAGCCAGAGGGGGGAATATTTGACACGTGATAAAGCCCTTACGCCGGCGGAGCCGTTGTCTTAATGCTTATAGTTGCTGTTTGGGCTGACATCAGCATAACCTGCCTTTTGATAACGAACCGGCGGTTTCTTCAAAGGCGGACGCCGGGCCTGCCGGAGGAGAAAGACAAGCAACTTTACCTGGTAAACATTCGCTAAATCCGGCGCAAAACCCTGCAGAGTTGGCACAAGCAGGATAGCGGCCCGGTTGTTGACCCTGTTTAGCATACACCCCCAACCATGCCGGTAAAACAGCGCCCCAATCGAAAGTTGATACACATCCGCGAAGAAGATTTATCAGCTCCCGTGAATTCTTTTCCGTCTGATAATACCCATCACCTTGCTTTTGATAAATCCTTTTTACCTAATATAATTTCGATAGTTGCAGACGATAAAATAATTGCCATAAACCAGGCAGCAGCCAAATTACTGGGGTATTCAAAAAAGACATTATTACACATGCAAATGGCAGATATTTTTGAGCCGGTTGATCAGAACTTTAAACGAATGCTGCTACAAAGATCAAGGTCTGGCCATGCAATTGAAAATGTATCGGCCAAAAAGAAGGGGGGTAAATGCTTCCCCTGCCAGATCATTTCGGTTGAATTTACCGGTGAGAACCACATTAAAAAGGCCATTTCCACCCTGGTTGACAGACGCGAAGGTATCCGGAACCAGAAAGATATCGATGTCAGAAGGGAAAAGCAGGCCGATACGGAAATGGTTTTGGCACAATCCAAATCCGATGCAATACTAAACAGGCTGGTGGCACTGGAACATAAGCTTGACTCGGAGATATCAGCAAAGGAGCAATTGCAATCAACAGCAGACTTTAAAGATATTGCGTTTAAAAATGAGCTGGCAAATGAAATAAAGGGGAAAGAAAATGAAATTGCGAATGCGGTTACCGACGCAAAAGAGCTGGAAAGAACTGATTTGGGCATGGAACTGCATGACAATGTCAACCAGCTGTTGGTTGCCTCCAGGCTTTATCTTGAAATCGCCAGGAAAAACAACGCCAAACGGGAAATGTATTTAGACCGATCTTCTGAATACATAATGACTGCAATCGAGGAAATCCGGAAACTGGCGAAGGGTTTGGTCAACGATGCCGTTAAAAACCTTGGTTTCTGCGCCTCCATAGAAGACATGGCCCATGATATCATGGAAGTGCATCCCATGAAAATATTCTGCTCCATGGACGCTGCCGTTCATACGCCGGTAAACGCAAAATTTAATCTGGCTGTTTTCCGGATCGTTCAGGAACAATTGAATAATATCATTAAACATGCAAATGCCAGCGAAGTAAAAATTGATCTTGCTCAAAATAAGGGGCATATTGTTCTTTCGATTTCCGATAATGGTTCCGGGTTTGACATTAAGAAAAAAACACCGGGAATCGGTATTCAGAACATTAAAAGCCGCGCCGAAAGCTTTCAGGGCAATGCCCGGTTTGTTTCAAGCCCAGGCAAAGGCTGTGTTTTGACGGTGTTATTTCCCGTTGAAAAGTCCAAGGGATGAGCGCTCCGATTCCGGCTGTTCAATATGGCAGTTACACATGCACAATCGTTCCGGGCCCGAAGCATGCATCGATTGCCTCCCAATGCCGGCTGATATCTCCTAGAATCCGGAAGGTCTTCCGGAAATGAATTGCATGATTTTTTCCTTGTAAAAGACCCCGATGGGCAGCAGGGACGTTCCCATATCCACCGAGTTTCCGAATACGGCCTTTATACGCGCTACCGATACGATATAGGATTTGTGGATGCGGAGGAATTGTTCCGAAGGAAGAATACTCTCCATTTCGCTCATGGTCTGATGGGTAATGATGGTATGTTCTATAGTATGGATTTTTAAATAATCCTTCATGCCTTCAATATAAATGATGTCATGGAAACTGATCCTTAAAAATTTTCCGTTCGAACGGATGAAGATATGCTCCCGGAAAAGCGGTTTTATTTCATTCTCCGGAGTCTTGAAAATTTTCCCGTCAATGATCTTGCCGATGGTTTTTGAAAAGCGCTCGTAAGAAATGGGCTTCAGCAAATAGTCGATGACATTGAATTCATAGCTTTCCAAAGCATATTCCGGATAGGAGGTGGTAAATATCACCAGGGGCGGATTAACCAGGGAGCGCAGAAAATTCAGACCCGTCATGCCCGGCAACTGAATGTCCAGGAAAATCAGATCCACCGCCTCTTTTTCAAGCGCCTCTTTTGCTTCGGGGGCGTTGCGGTAAGTGCCGGTCAGGCTGAAACCGCCTGCCTGTTGCAAATGACTTTTAATAACCTCCTGCGCCAATGGCTCATCTTCTATAATGATGCACTTTATCACGTATGCCGGTTGTCAGTATTAAGGAAACGGTAAAGGTATTATTACTCAGAATGATATCAAGCGTATGTGTATCAGGATATAGTTGCTGAAGCCTTTCCTGCGCATTCTTCAGTCTTAGTTTACTTTCTTTTCTTTCCCTGATTTCCGTTTGAATGATATCGAGGGCAAAGGCATCAGGATAGAGCAATTCCAGTACGGTTTTGCTGTTGACGAGGCCCTTACCGTTGATTTTCTTTGCCTGGGTTTCCAGCTCCAGGCTGGTATTGTTGATGACATTTAATGTGATCTTTTCCGGGCTCAGCTTCAGTGTTATATAAATAAAGGGCTTTGCAAAGGAATGGTCAATGGCATGCTTAAAACCGTTTTCGATGAAAGAGATGAATAAGAAAGGTTCAATCATGACGCCTTCCGTACTGCCTTCCACGGTGAACTGAATATCGGCATCATATCGTAACCTTTCAATCTCAATATAATTCCGGATGAATTCAATTTCCTTGTCCAGCAGAATTTTTTCCTCATTGCATTCATAGATCAGAAAACGCATGATATCGGCCAGCCTCACGACCACTTCAGGAGTCTTATCCGTTTTACTGAGACTCAGGGAATAAATACTGTTCAGCGTATTAAAAAGAAAATGCGGATTCAGCTGGGTCCGGAAATAACGAAGCTTATAATAGGTATTCTCCTTTTGAACGGATTCTATTGTTTCTTCCTCCCGGAGTTTCTTCCTCAGGAAAGCGATGGCAATACTCAGGCAGGTATTGATAAATATCCAGCTTGTTTCCCTGATCAGGCCGATGGCGGAATATTTGAAATAGTCCTGCCCCGGTATGAGTGGCCGTGCAAGTTTGTAGAACAAAAAAAGTACCGAATGTATCAGCAGGGCGAATAAAAGTGTCAGAAGGCCATACACAAGATATTTCCTTTTAAAAAGGAACCTCGGCACAATTGCCGTCGAATACAGG
>Ga0134125_10003004_pt1 | contig 19759 bp, 18 predicted proteins | sample KB31751_FD_96464 | JGI IMG/M metagenome (GOLD analysis project Ga0134125, IMG submission 96464) | Terrestrial soil microbial communities with excess Nitrogen fertilizer from Kellogg Biological Station, Michigan, USA - KB3-175-1 | ecosystem: Environmental > Terrestrial > Soil > Unclassified ... | reverse complement strand
GGCAAGGCCATGGGCTGGGTCTTTACGGCAGTCTCTTCTCTGCTGCTCGTGTTTTCCTGTTTGGCGTTTTATGGCGCACGACAGATACCTCGAGCCAATGCCGCTCCCCGTGTTGGCCAGAAAGCGCCCGACTTTGAGCTCAAAGACACGAGTGGAAGAAACATTTCTCTGGCGCAATTGCTGGCCGAACCTCCGACTGAATCGCAAACCGGATCGCGTCCCAAAGCCGTACTGCTGGTCTTTTATCGCGGTTACTGGTGACCGTTCTGCAACCTCGAGTTACGAGGCATAGAAAAGCAGCTCGCGGATTTCCAGCGCGCCGGCGTTCGGCCGGTGGCGATCAGTGTGGACGCGCCGGAGGTCTCACGCCATCTGGCGCAAAAGGCCGGATACAGCTTTACTTTGCTGTCCGATCCCGATGCTAGCGTGATTCGCCGCTACCAACTGCTGCACACACGAGGAGGACCGGAAGGCTCGGATATTTCCCGCCCGGCGGAATTCCTTGTGGATTCAAGCGGCACGGTGCGCTGGACCAACTTTACTGAAGACATACGTGTACGCGCCCGCGCGGCAGAAATGCTGGCTGCCGCGGCAAGCATCAACTAGGCTTTGCCCTTGACTGCAATGCGAGCTGAAGAACTTCGGCCAGGTGCAACGCACGCCGCCTTGTGGCCTGAAAAATCTGTTCGCGGCAACTGAAGCCGTCTGTGACGATCAGAGTGTCTGGTGCGGCCCGCCTTACGGCCGGCAGCAGCACACGTTCCCCGATGGTTTGTGAAACCTGGTACTTCTCCTGCTCAAAGCCAAACGGCCCCGCCATTCCGCAGCAGCCGGAATCGAGGAGCTGGACGCTAGCGCCTGTCTTACACAACAGCGCTTCCGCGTGTCCCATTTTCATCAGTGCTTTTTGATGGCAATGGCCGTGTAGCAGGATGTTTTTCTCAAGGCGCGGAGGTGAGTAGGCAGGAGCGTAGCGTTCAATAAATTCCGACAGCAGAAAGGTCTGGCTGCGCAAGCGCGCAGCCCGTTCGTCATCTGGAAAGAGCCCGCGGAGCTCATCGCGAAACACAGAAGCGCAGCTCGGCTCCAGTACCACCATGGGAATGCCCACATCGATGGCAGGACCGAGCTCAGCCATTACGTTCGCCAGATAATCTTTTGCCCGCTCCAGCATGCCGAAGTCGTAGAGCGGGCGGCCGCAACAGAGGCGCCGGCGCGGGACCAGAACTTCGAATCCCGCATCTCGCAGGACTGCTGCCGCAGCCTGGGCTGTCTCAGGATGGAAATAGTTGTTGAAGGTGTCTGGCCACAGGATCACGGAATGCTTCCCGCCCGCAGTTTTTGAAGTCAGATTGCTGTCGTCCGGCGCGGACACTCCATTCTCGTTTGCCCACCGTTGCAAGGTTTGCCGCGCCAGTGCTGGCAACCGGCGCTGTATTGCGATCCCCAGCGTCTTTCGCGCGACAGAACTCACAACTGGCGCATTGATAATCCAGTTCGCCAAGCCGGGAGCAGCGGAGGCCAGGCGTGCCCAGCGGTCGATCCATCCAAAAGCATAAGCCCGGACCGGACGGCGCTTGTTCTGGTAATAATGGGCTAAAAACTCTGCCTTGTACGTTGCCATGTCCACGTTGGACGGGCACTCCGCCTTGCAGGCCTTGCAGGAGAGGCACAGGTCCAACGAGCGCTTCACGCCCTCGTCGTTCCAGCCGCCACGTACCACCTCGCCCTGGAGCATCTCAAACAACATGTGAGCGCGGCCCCGGGTACTGTGTTCTTCCTCGAGCGTAGCCATGTAGCTGGGGCACATGGTTCCCGCATCTTTCTTCCGGCACGCTCCGATGCCCACACACCGCAGAGTCAGCGCTTTGGTAAACGATCCATTATCGTCGGGATATTTGAAGTGCGTCTCAGTCTGGAGCGGTTTGTAATCTGCGCCTAGCCGTAGATTTTCCGTTGGCAGATACGGATCAACGACTTTGCCCGGATTCATCTTGTTGTCAGGATCCCAAATTCGCTTAAATTCGCGGAATGCCTCGACCAGTTCAGGGCCAAACATTTTAGGCAGCAGCGCGGCGCGGGATTGCCCGTCGCCGTGCTCTCCGGAAAGCGAGCCGCCATAGCTCACCACCAGGTCTGCCGCGCGCTCTACAAATTCACCGTAATTGCGAATGCCCGGTTCACTCAGCAGATCAAAGCTCACGCGCATGTGAATGCAGCCGTGTCCGAAGTGCCCATAAAACGAAGCCTTGTAGTCGTACTCGTTCAGCAGCTTGCGAATGTTTCGCAGGTAGTCGCCGAGTTTTTCCGGAGCCACCGCGGCATCGTCCCATCCTTCCCATTCCGGCGGCGCTCCTGGCGCGAACGCAGCAGCACGCGGGCCGGCCTCGCGAATCTGCCAGACCAGCTTTGCCTCGGCGCTGGAGTAAATGCGGGCGCTCGGAGAACCAGGAAGGTTCTGCATGGCAGCCACAAGTTTCTCCGCCAGGCTCTGCGATTCACCTGCATCATCGCTTCCGAATTCAACCAGCAGGAAGCCGTTGCCCTCCGGGAGCAAGTGAACGTCAGGATGTTTTATTCGTTTGAGCCCGTCAACGATGCTGCCTTCCAGACCTTCCAATCCAATGGGTTTGAAGGGAAGCACCTGCGGGACGTGGTCCGCTGCAATGAAGACATCCGCGAAGCCAAGCGCCACCAGCGTGCGGTGCTGCGGGCTGTGAATCAGCCGGAGCTTCGCTTCCAGCACCACGGCGCAAGTGCCTTCGGTGCCAACCAGCGCGCGGGCCAGGTGAAAGCCTCTCTCAGGCAGCAACTCGTCCAGGTTGTAGCCGGAGACCCGGCGCGGAATCTGCGGATAGCGATTCCTGATCCGCTCAGCGTTGTCATTGCGCAGCTTGAACAGATGTGTATAGATCTCTCCCCGCCGCCCGCCAGCGCGGATAGCCGCTTCGATCTCTGCGTAAGTATTTGCGCCCAGCGTGAGCTGCGTGCCGTCATACAGCAGGATTTTCAGTTCTTCGACGTTATCCACGGTCTTGCCACCGAGCAACGAGTGCGTGCCGCAGGAGTTGTTGCCGATCATCCCGCCGATGGTGCAGCGGCTGTGCGTTGAGGGATCTGGAGCAAAGATGAGCTGGTGTGGCCGCAAGTGCGCCTGCAGGGAATCCAGAACCATCCCCGGCTGAACGCGGGCGATCTTCTGCCCGGGGTCAATCTCGAACGCTTGGTTCATGTATTTGGTAAAGTCGAGCACTACGGCCACGTTGCAGCACTGTCCGGCAAGGCTCGTTCCGCCGCCTCGGGGGAGCACGGGCGCGCCAAACTTGCCGCATGCCGCCACCGTTGCGATCACATCGTCGGCACTGCGCGGAACGACCAACCCGATCGGGATCTGGCGATAGTTGGAGCCGTCCGACGAGTACATCGCCCGGCTGGCACGGTCGAAGCGCACTTCACCCTCGACATGGCGCTTGAGTTCGGCTTCAAGCTCATTGGCGTGCGCAAACGAATCAATCGGCTTGGCGTGTGAGCTGGGCGGGAGCGGATTCATAATTCGAGTTGACGAAAATCTTGCCGTTGATGAACGCTGATCAGAATGATTAACTTGAATGGGGTCTGCTGTGCCACGTCTCTTGCACGGTTTGTTATTTCTCTACGCTGACCGGCTCTGCGATTTTCGATGCGACAAGTGACTTCATCGCCGCGGCCACGCCGCCATCCTGATGCGGCACTCCGGCGAGACGCAGTCCCATCTCGACTCCACTCAATGTACCCATCAGCATCAAATCGTTGAAATGCCCAAGGTGTCCTATGCGAAAGACGCGGCGCGCAAGCTTGGACAAGCCCGATCCAAGCGACATATCAAAATTCTCGAGCACCACTTGGCGAAAGCGGTCACCATCGTGCCCTTCAGGCATGAAAACGGCTGTCAACGAATTCGAATACTCGGCAGGCTCCTCGCAGACAATTTCCAGTCCCCAGGCACGAACCGCCGCGCGTGTGGCCTCGCCGTGACGCGCGTGTCGCGCGAAGACATTCTGCAGGCCCTCCTCCCGCAGCATTGTGATTGCCTCCCGCAAGCCAAAGAGAAGATTCGTCGCAGGAGTGTAGGGAAAAAAGCCCTGCCGATTGGGAGTGAGCATCTCCTGCCAGTCCCAGTAGTAGCGGTGCAGCTTCGCGAACTTTGCCGCTGCCAGCGCCTTCTCAGAAACCGCGTTAAAACTCAGTCCGGGCGGGAGCATCAACCCCTTTTGCGAGCCGCCGACCGTTACGTCCACGCCCCACTCCTCATGCCGATAATCGATGGAAGCAAGCGAGGAGATGGTGTCCACCATCAGCAGCGCCGGATGTAAAGCGCTGTCGATGGCGGCGCGAATCTGGGGAATGCGGCTGACCACGCCGGTGGAGGTTTCATTGTGGACCACCATCACGGCTTTGATCGTGTGCTCTCTGTCCGCAATAAGGCGAGCCTCAGCCTCTGCGGGATCTGCGCCTCGGCGCCAGTTCCCCGGAACATACTCCACTTGGATTCCATGCTTCTCCGCTACCTGCTTCCACAGCGAAGAAAAATGTCCCGTTTCAAAGATCAGGACGCGGTCGCCGGGGCTAAGCGTGTTCACAATCGCGGCTTCCCACGCGCCCGAACCGGAAGACGGAAACACCACCACCGGACCCGAAGTCTGAAAAATATTGCGCAGCCCTTCCAAGATCTCCTTGCCAAGTTCCGCGAACTCCGGCCCGCGATGGTCGGTAACCGGACGATCCATGGCACGGAGCACCCGGTCAGGGACATTCGTTGGGCCGGGAATCTGAAGGAAATGTCTGCCGGTGTGAAGCATGCTTTTGATTATTCAGTAACAAAGCATTAAAACGAAAAGTCTATTCGGAGAGCTTCAGCATCAGCTTGCCAAAGTTCTCTCCGTGGAAAAGTTTGAGCAGCGTTTCGGGAAATGTATCAAAGCCTTCCACAATATGCTCTTTCGACTTGAGCTTTCCTGCCGCGATCCAGCCGGCCATCTCGCGGGCAGCCTCACCGTAACGTGAGGCGTAATTGAACACAATGAAACCTTCCATGCGAGCGCTATTGATCAACAGCGAAAGATAGTTGGAAGGACCTTTAATGCCTGATGTGCTGTTGTATTGTGAGATGGCGCCGCAAATCACCACTCGGGCGAAGCGGGCAAGCTGGGCGAGAACGACGTCGAGAAGATCGCCGCCCACATTGTCGAAATAAACGTTCACCCCGTTGGGGCAGTGCTGGCGGAGCGCCTTGCTTACGTCCTCATTCTTGTAATCAATCGCCGCATCGAAGCCAAGCTCCTTCGTGAGATAGCCGCATTTCTCCGGTCCTCCGGCAATTCCAACGGCGCGGCAGCCTTTTATCTTCGCGATTTGGCCAACCACCATCCCGGTGGCGCCGGCCGCGCCGGAAACCACCACGGTATCGCCTGCTTTGGCCTGGCCGACTTCGAGAAGGCCGAAATATGCAGTCAGCCCCGTAATGCCGAGCGCGCTCAGGTAAACCGGAATCGGCAGCACACGAGTATCAATTTTGTTCAGCCCTTTGCCGTCACTGATCGCGTATTCCTGCACGCCAAAAACACCGGTTACATGATCGCCTACGGCGTAGGCGGGATTGTTCGAGGCGATCACACGTCCGGCGCCGAAGGCGCGCATCACATCGCCGATCTTGAGCGGCTCGATATAAGACTTGCCTTCATTCATCCAGCCGCGCATTGCGGGATCCAGCGACAGATAAAGCACTTTGACCAGCACTTCGCCGGGCCCGGGATGGCGCGCCGGCTCTTCCGTGTACTGCCAGTCTGAGCGCTTCGGCATGCCCGCAGGGCGCGCAGCCAGCCGGAACTGATGGTTCACAAGCGACATAGGCTCTCTCCCGTGAGGTAAACAGTATATCTGCATCGCGTCGCGTGCTGAGCGCAACTACCCATAGCGCGAGCTCTGCGCGTTGAGCACTAAGTTGAAGGGGGTGACACGCCGCGCAAAATTCAGGCGCGAATGTCGCGTCCTGGAGATACGGCGCTGATTTGCGCGGCTGGCCTGGCAAACAGCATATAAATGCCAATCCCCATAATGGCAAGCAGGGGAAGCAGGGCAGTCAGAAATGGCCAATGGTTATGCAGCAGCGCGCTCATAAGAGCAGCCAGTGCGTAAGAAAAATAGACCTGCGCCTGGAGGCCCACAGAGTGTCTCATGCTTGGGGCATGAGAGGCAGATTGTCCTGAGGTCTTCCAAGCGGCCCGTTGTTGGCGTGTAAACCAATTGTGCACCAGACCGGCAAACAGGCTTGTGAGGGTGCCGGTAATGTACGTAGTTGCCACTCCAGGAATGCTCAACCGTCTTACCGCCGCGCTTTGCATGCCCATGGCAACGCCAGAGCTGGCAATCACGACAATTACGCTGCGATGGAAGGAAGGTGAGGGCGGGTGCAGACAGGCAATCGCAAAAACAAGAAGGCATCCCGCCTCCACAACGACCTCACGGCGCACTGCCGAGAAAGTTTTCACCTTGTCGCCCGCCTCACCGGCCAAGACTGCCCCCAGCAGAACTCCGGCAATGAATGTAATGAGTGCTATGAGTCCGCTTGCAGTAGCAAGGCCGCGGCCTTGCCCGATGTTCAGCATCAGGACGACCGAGTTGCCGGTCATATTGGCTGTAAATACGTGAGCCCGAAGGTAAGTAATCGCGTCAACAGAGCCGGCCGTGAAGGTAAACAGCAGCACGGTGACGCGGCGGCGGGTAGTGATGAATGAGCTCGCGCTGGAACTTGTGGTCAAACGCGCCCCTGCCAGAAAAGATTTTATCCGGCCTCGCAGCCTTATGCAGCCGATACCGTACCAGATACCAGGTCCGCAGGTTGTCCGAGGATGGCGAGCTTCTGCTCTGCGGCCTTTAAAACTGCAATCTTTGCCTCTGGCAGGCTGAGCGCCGGAATCACAGTCATGGTACCGAGCAAGGTGGCCAGATCGAAATAGGCACGGCGACACTTCTTCATGAATTCCACCGGGTATTCGGGCTTGCGAGCGTAGGCGGCGTCCGGATCAGCATCGAGGAGATAGGCAATGTCCGGTTGCGGCACCACCGCCTGTACAAACTTTACAAAGCGGCGGCTTAGCGGGTTGGCGAGATTCAGGTTTGAGAGCTCATCGAAAATATAGCGGTCCAGGATAATTACATCGGCTGCGGACCTGCGCCTTTCGCGGGCAATCACCCCGCGCAGATTGAGCGCATCCAGCAGGTAAAGAAAGTGGCGGGCGAATGTGAGATGCCAGCCGCGCATGTTCTTATCACGCCGGTTCACGGGCTTGCCGGGTGCACCGATGCCCCGTTCACTCTTGTACACCTTATGCACGAAGCCTTCCCGGTATTTCACACCCACGACCACGTTGTCCCAAAAGGCCAGCAATGAAGTAGTCATACCAGCGGAATGGAGCGCCGCACGCAGGTTTTCAATCTGGGTGGATTTCCCGGAACCATCGACGCCAGAGAAGCTGATGAGCAGAGGTCGCCTCGTGATTTTCTGATTCATTTCTCTCCCCAATGCCTTATCTCGGTGTGCCGGCCGCCGCATTTGGTGGCGTGGAGGAAGTGCCACGGCTAAGGGCATAGATTGTGCCGAAGGCCGCGCCGGCTGCCGCAATCGCGCCGATCTTTATGAGCAGTGAGCGGGTCTGGTGCTGTTTTGCAGGCGCAATGGCCGCGCCGGCCGGTTTGGCTGCCGCCCCTCCGGATGTGGGAACCCTTTCCGCAGCCGCGGCTCCAGCCGGTTGGCTGGGCTTCTGTTTTGGCTGAGGAGCTTCGGGAACATTCTGTCCGTTCTGGTCTTGAGCAGGCGTGTTGGCCTGCTGCGACTCCGGCTGCGATTCCTCCGGACCGGGATAGGAGGTCACCGGCTGTAACGGAGGTTGCGACGGATTCACGCTGTTTCCCGGGTTTGAGCTCTGGCCTGCTGGCGCTGACTGAGCGGCTCCGGTCGTGTTCTGAGGAGTGGTCGCCGGAGACTGCCCATTCTGCTGCTGTTGCGTCGGGGTTTGTTGCGCGCCAGTTTGTTGAGCAAACATCTCCGGAGTCACGACCAGGGCCAGTGCGAGCGCCGAGCTGATGATTTTGAATCGGGTGCTTTGAATTTGCATACTTCCCTCCGGAAGTCACCTATCTTTTTTGGCTACTTAGTTTTCGCCGAACTTGTTGCGGCGCCTGGAATTGGCGCCCGCGCCTTCGCCCCGCGAACCGGCAAAAGGACCCAGCGGCTCACGTCAGCTTCTTCGTTTCGAATGTATTTGATGCGGTTTTTGAGATAGCGGGCCAGGCTGGAAAAGCTGGTTTTGTACCAACAGCAATTTTCCATGAGCGGCGAGAATCCACATACCAGTCGGAGACGCTTCAGCATCAACTCGCGTGGAAGCAGGAGCGCGGCGACAAAGCGGTGGTTCCCCTCAAGCAGAGTCACGCGCCGGCTCTCATCCACCCCGATCAGCAGGATCGTGGAACGCGGCCCTTCCTGCCGCATGAGCGAACATAAAGCCTGAATTTTCAACACAAATGGGCTGGGATTCGGCCCGGAACACTGGCTGCGAAGCTCTGCGGCTACATGCAGTGAATTGAAGTTGCCGCGAGCCAGGCCACGCCATTGTGCGCGCGGAAAGACATTGACGCGCTCGGACTCTTCCGGTCTGAAATCGATCTCCCACCATTGTGTATCCGGCGGCAATTCACGCCACATGTGTCCCCGGCGGCGGAAGAGCAATGCCCGGCGCAGAGCGTTTTCCTCAGGATCGGAGAGGTCAGGATCGTACACGATACTTTCGAACTGAGTTCGATCAGGGTCATATTCCACCTGGTAAAACTCAGCCTTCAGGAATTCAGAGATGACCTCCTCCTCGGTAATGCGACAAAGTTTTTTCACGTCGCCTCCACGGGCGCGCGCAGAAATCGCCGCACGAAGGGGAATGAAACCAGGCCCAGCATCAGGACCATGAGAACAATCCGTACGATGATGACTTCATGCAGGTCATGGTGAAAGAAACCGATCACCAGAATGAGGGCCGCGCTGACCAGAAGCTGCAGCCAGCCGGTATTGGCGATCCGCCGTGACATTTCATAGGCGATCAGCACCACGCTAAGCGAGTAGAGCGCGGTAGCGGCGGCATAAAGGGCGAGCAGCGGCCCGATGTGGATGAACTTGGAACCGAAGATCAGGCCCATGATGAAATTCGGGAACAGCGCCGTCCCGCCCACGAACAGCAGCGAGATTGCAAGCACCAGAAGCAGCGGAACACCCAGTGCTCCGGATCTTTTTTCCTCCTGGCGTGATGCGGCAATCGGAAACATTGCATTAACAATTCCAAACCAGCAGATGAAGTAGAGAAGCCGCCCGACCTGGGCAATTGCGGCGTAAATTCCCGCGGGCTCGGCCGGAAAAAAATGTTTGACCAGAAGAATATCGATATTGTTGATGATGACCTGGCCGATAAAGAAGACGATGGCCTGCACCGCCTCCGCAAAGGAAGCGGGTTCACCCGCCACAGGATCCGTCCGGACTTCCCTTGGCATGGGGGGAATGAAATAGGCCATGAGGACAGCGGCCGAGATGGCGCCCACGGCTCCCAGCGCGCCGTATCCGGCCACGACGAGCGCTACTCCCACAACGAAACGGGTAAATGCTTCAACGACAAAGTTGCCACCGAGACGCGGGAATGCGCAAAGGCCCTGCATTGCTCCGCGCTTTACACCCAGCGGAGCGTACACGGCGATGCCTATCGCCAACAGAGCAAGCATCCAGTGGCTGGGAAGATTCAGGTACGCCGCAAAGGGTTTTTGTCCCAGAAACAGAACTGCGGCAATCGCCAGGCTGGCAATCCAGGCCTTGCCGAGTAAAGATTTAACGATGGCCGATTTAGCGCCGGAAGCTTCATTTCTTGCAACAAATTTGGCGCACACCAGTTGAAAGGTCAGGCTCGCACAGGAAGCCAGCATCAATATGGTGATTGCTGCATTGATGTGTCCGAATTCGGAAGGCCCAAGCACGCGGGCCATGAACACGTTGTAAGCAAAATTGAACCCGTTCACCAGCATCATGCTGATGAGCATGACGAGACTGCCGCCCAGCACCAGAGAACGGGCACTCCGGGAGTGCGATTTTTTCTCCACTGTGACCGGGGTGCCTGCTGCAGGGAACGTGACGGCGCTGTCGGGTTGTGACATGAATGGCGTCCTGGCGCTTAGGCTGCTGGAGCGTGTGGGCGTCTGTGCAACAGCTGCTGACGCATGGCATTGGGCAAGAACCCACTGAAACTGCGCGCAGCATCTGTGGAAGTCTCGTAGATCTCAAAAAGCCGTTCCGTACGGGTGAGCTCGAGCACAACGCATGCCTGCGGCGAGGGAGCCGCCAGCTTGAGATCGCCATCGCGCTTGTGTGCTTCTGACATGCAGCGGAGCAGCATTTCTACTCCTGCAGCATCGAGTTGCGCTACCTGCGAGAGATCGAATACCAACTGGGGGCGATCAGCAGAAAGAAATGGCTGAACATCGCGCAGAAACTCGCGGGCGGTGCGACCATTCACACGTTCTGGCATCCTCTTCACCACCACGGGACGGCTATTGATTTCCATGGGTCCTCGCTACAACAAGATTCGAAGGAAATTCATTTGCGGCCTCGCTATCGCAGGCTGGAGCGCGATAACCGGAAGCCGACCCCAGAGTGGGCGAAGTCTGGCGTAAGGCGGCATTTAGATCGGGCTGCGGGCTGGCTGGCTGACCGAAAATCCCCCGCCAGAATTGCCTTGGTAAATAAGCAACAAGTTCGGCGGCACTCACCAGGAGCTTGTTGCCTGATGTCTCTGACACGTGCCGAAGAAGTTTCTTGTCGTTGATCTCAACCACGCATCCCCGGCGGAGATTCCAGACGCGCGAGAAACCTGCTACCGAGTGTGCAAGTTCAAGTGCGGCCCCCAGAGAGCAATATGGAAGCACGGTTGAGTTCTCGACCACGGTACCGCAATCGACCTGGGCATGATGTTCAATGCTGCTGCATCGTGTGACCACAGCTCCGGAGCGTACGCGCGCAAAGGAACCCACGAACGCGGGCGCCAGTACGCGGGCGCCTTTTTCAATCTGGGCGCGAGGCGCAGTCCATACCCCCGGCCGCACCTGTATTCCTGCGGGAGCCGTCTGTGTCTGAAGGGTAAGGATGTCAATGGCAAATTGCCGTAGATCAAGTGGTTCAGCCAGAGGGTTGAAATAACCCGCGCTCTCGAAGAGCGGGCAATCGCTACGGCATCGAGTGAGGTGGCTGCGGAACAGCGACGCAGCATCGTTGCGTCGAGACGCGCTGATGCAGAAAATATCCATTGGCTGGCCGCTTCGGGCAGCCTGGCTGACGCGGCAGTGGCCATCCAGATGAGACTGCACCATGCTTTCGAAATCGATCTCCGCATAGGCGCCAAGGCGAACCAGGATTACAAGTTCCGCTCCTGCCTGGACCAGGTCATTGAACGCGGTCTCCGAAGCGCGCCAGAACCGGTCCGGCGACGCTAAGGTCTGGGACACGCCGCTGAGCGGTTTCAACCAGGAATCGGAAGACTGTCCTTCAATTACTGCTGTGACCTGTGATACGCCAAAGTGGTTGAATCTCTCCGCTGTGCGTTGCAGCGCGGATTTTCCCGCAACTTCGATGAGGCCCGGGATGAAACAGGGCATTAGCGCAAAGCCGCTCTCAATTGCAGCGCTCGCCGAATCAATCAAAATCATCCCGCGGATGTCCATCACCCTCACCCGGATGCACTCCCGCAGTGCGTTGAGAGCCGCTGCGTCTTTATGCAAAGCAACGAGAGCATCTGCTTTGAGACGCAACCGGCAACCTGGATCACAAGTGGTCTACTACCGGAACCCATGAACCCCTCAGGCTTTAGCCCGCACAAAAATTTGCCGTTCACGCAGCGGCAAGATCAGGTTTGCTATCCCCGGCGCTGTCCGTATTACACAACGCAAACCGCCACGATTTTTAGCAGCAGTGTTGAAATAGATGAGGATTGCCATGCTGGTGTTGTAAGGTTTGAATTTTTCCGAACCCCTTTTGCTGCTACCATTTTCGCCATGCTTCTATCGCGCAAAATCTTTTACTCGACCATGCAATCACCCATTGGCGCGCTGCTGCTGGCCGCCAGCGAAAAGGGCGTCTGCCGTATCGAGTTCCATACCCATGCTCCCCATGGCGCGCAAAACGAACTCTGGATTGAGTCTCGCGAGCAGCTTCGCCTGTGCGAAGAACAGCTCAATGCCTACTTCTGCGGCCATTTGCGCGAGTTTTCCCTTTTGCTTGATTTGCAAGGGACCCCTTTCCAGGTCCGTTGCTGGCAAGCCCTGCAACAAATCCCCTATGGAAGCACGTGGACGTATGGGCAGCTTGCCGAAACAGTAGGAGCGTCGCGGGCGTTTCGCGCTGTAGGACAGGCCAACCATCACAACCCAGTCCCCATTATCGTGCCCTGTCACAGGGTGATTGGGGCGAACGGAACGCTCACGGGATACGGAGGCGGCCTGAACATAAAAGAAAAGCTCTTGCGCCTGGAGGCCGGCCAGATAGAAACGCTCTTTTCCTCTCGCGCAGAAAGCGCCTGAAGTCGCGTCGTGCGAGCGCCTGCCGTTATTCCGGCGGGCGGGTGGAACTTCCAGTACGCGTGTCCTTTTCCGCCTCCGGACGACTTGACCGATCCGAGCGGGTTTGTGGATTAGCTTCCGAACCTGGCCGGTTGGCGATCGGAGCCGCATTGTCGTTCCGATTTCCAATGGCGAGGTGGCTCACAACCTTCTTGTTCCCGGCGTAGGATGCGACGATACGGGTGGCGGTCAGCTTTTCCTTTGCGGTCCCCACTGATCCTGTTAACTCGATGGAATCGCTTGCGACCTTCGCATTGACGGTATCCCCCGCCAAGGTAGGTTCCTTACTCAGCGCATTTTGAATCTGGCCTTGGAGTTCGTTGTCGGGAATCGGAGCCGCGTCTGGTTGCGGCGTTTCCGGGACCTCGGTCTTGCCGGCTGGCGCGCCGGCGGAGCCTGCAATACCCCCACCAGAAGCGTCGGTCGCTCCTCCAGGCACATTTATAGGAGAGGCGCTACTTCGCGGTGGCTGGGTGGTTTGGCTGTGCGTCCCTGACGAAGTGGATTGACGGCTCTCGGATGCAGGTTGCGGGTTCTGGGTCGCTGCTGTGCCGCTCTGTGCCTGCCCGTAAGCCGACAAGGGATATGCAATCGCCATGACCAGGGCAAAAAGAGACAAGTATAGGGACTTCCTCATGAGGGCTGTTGGATGTCAGAGAAGCAGTTTCGGTTTACTCGTTACTTAGGACATGAATCTTAGATGTAGGGCTTTCCCTGTGGCCGGGACGGTGGCAAGTTATTGCCCAAACGGGGGTGTGTGCAGGGTTACGTCAGTCTTTGCGAAAATTCCTAAAAGGGCTGGATTTAACGATTGAATTATCTGACAATGTCCTTAACAGGGCTCGGCGCAAACTGACCGCGCCCATGATTGGCGCGAATCTTCACCCTGCATACATTGCGGTTCCCTCGCCGCTAGTGCCAGACATTTCTCATTGGCTCGCAAGAGACGGAGACACGATAAGCGGTAAACTCGATACTATGCATGCCCACCCTCATTCTCACCGGCTAACTTCAAGAGCCTTGCGGTATTCGCTGGTGGCTACGTCGTTGTACGTGGTAATTACGCTGGTGGCCGGCATACGCGCACACAGCCTGGCGCTGCTTTCTGAAGCGGGTCACAATGTTACGGATCTGCTCGCACTGCTGCTCTCCTGGGTGGCCGTATACATTCAGACACGCCCTCCGAGTGCAACAAAAACGTTCGGTTACCACCGGGCCGGTGTCGTGGCCGCGTTCATCAATGCCCTTACCCTGGTGGGGATTGCTTTCTATATTTTTTACGAAGCTGTCACCCGGATGCTCCGGCCTGTTGAAGTGCAACCCCAGTTGATGATCTGGGTCGCGGTGGCGGGTGTCATTATGAACGGCGTGATCTCCTGGCACCTTTTCCGCGCTTCACGCGACGTGAACATCCGCAGCGCTTTCGTTCACCAGTTTGGAGATACCCTCTCCACTGGCGCCGTGATTGTGGGTGGCTGGGCGATTCTCTGGACTGGGAGAAGCTGGATTGACCCTGCGCTATCGATCGGCATCGCCTGCCTGATCCTGTGGTCTTCGCTGGGCATTATTCGCGAGACGCTGAACATCCTGCTGGAAGGCGCTCCGCATGGAATGTCTGTGGAGCAGGTCGTTGCCTCTTTGGCGATGGTGGACGGCGTGATTGACATCCACGATGTTCACGTCTGGAGTATCGGATCGGATACCCCAGCGCTTTCCTGCCATATCCGCATCGATGACATCATGCTCTCCGAGAGCGATCTGATCCTGCAGAGAATCAAGCAGGTGTTGGCCGCCGATTACCACATTGAGCACACAACCATTCAATTCGAAAACAGCGTCTGCGATGTGGCCCACGGTTGTCTGATCCCAATTGGCAATCATCGCGCCGGCAGCGCGGCGGCCCAGCCTACGATCCAGCCGTCTGCCAAGACCCGCTGACCAGAGTTCGATTCAAACTCACCTGCCTGGCTCGCCTTTCTGCCGCTCGTAAACGTCGCGTACACTATCGAGAGTGTCAATTTCCTGGGGAGTTTTGTCGTTGCGCAGGCGAACGATCCGCGGAAATCGCAAGGCGTATCCACTTTCGTGGCGGCCTGATCGCATGACATTGTTGAACGCGACTTCCAGCACGATGCAGGGTTCCACCGTGCGGCGGAACCCCTGGTCCTCTATGGTGTGTTCGAGAAACCATTGCGTCATTTCCGCAATCTCCGCGTCTGTGAGCCCGGAGTACGCCTTGCCAACGTTCAACAGTCGGTCGCCATTCCGTACCGCGAACGTGTAGTCGCTGAGCACTTTGTTGCGTTTACCATGCCCCCACTCGACGGCCGTGACTACCACATCCAGCGTGGCCAGCTCCTTCTTCAGCTTGAGCCATGCTTTGCCCCTCCGGCCCGGCGTATAGGGCGAAGTCACCTCTTTGATCATCAGGCCCTCATTTCCGCGCTGCCGTGCCTGCTGAAACAGCTCTTCAAGCTGTTGCGCAGAGTTGGCCTGCAATGCCGGCGCCAGCACTACGCGCGCTGGTCCGGATTCCATTGCGATTGCCGGCTCGAAGACCAGAGTGCCCTGAGGAGTTTCGACCTCTCCCGCGACGGCGTGCCCCACGTTGAACGCCCCGGCGGGCACAGAGTCGAAGGCTTCCAGGAGTATCTTGCGGCGTTCAGTGAGTGGACGCTCGATCAGCAATTGCTCTCCCCGGAAGAGAATGTCGAAAACCATGTACACAACCGGCACATCGCGGATAAGTTGTGGCGAGGGCTTCTTCCGGCCCAGCCTTTTTTGCAGCTCAGAAAAGGCCAACGCCTGGCCGGCGCTCTCGCTCCAGGCGAGGATCTCGCCATCCAGGATCAGAGGCTCCGGAAACGCCGCCAGCGCCGGCGGCAGTTCAGGAAAGGATCCACCAATCTCATCCAGAGTGCGGGAGAAAATCCGTACGCGTGGATCTTGTTTGCCCCCGCAGTGGGCCTGAGCGCGGATTCCGTCATACTTATCTTCCACCTGAGCCGGCGAGAAGTATGAGAACGCCTCCTCAGCGCCCTGGGCCGGACTGGCCAGCATGAAACCCAGCGGATGGAAAAGCCGCATCTGGGCCTGGTTTAGTTTGTGCGCGGCCGCAAGCTTCAGAGTCTCCGCGATATCTCCCAGCAGCATGTGGGCGCGCTGGACCTCAGCAGCCTTCTCCTCATAAGCAGCAGCGATGGCTTCTTCCACCAGACTTTCTTTCAGGCCGATGCGCAGATCACCGGTAACGATCTTGATGATGTACTTCGCCTCAATAGGCGACGCTCGGCGCAGCAACTCGATTACCAGGCGCAATTTCTGCTCGGCTCGTGAGGTGCGGGCGATCTCATCAAAGGTTGCGCCGAGGGAGGCGAGGGTGACGTTAGCTTTCTTGTCGCGAGCAATTTCTTGAACGAGTTCTTCTGCAGCGGAGCCTAGATCGCCATATCGACGGTAAGCAGCGGTCAGCGCAACGTCCGGCTTGCCAGTCACCTCAGCCAGCCCGCGCCACAGTAATGAGCCGCCAACATTCAGCGTGCGCTCTTCCCATCTGGGAAAGACACGGCCAGACAAAAACACAGCCGCCAGCGCTGATTCCTCTACCGGCCGGGCGCGAAGGTAGTCCGATACGAGCCGCACCTTCTCCTTCTTTTTGGTGGTCGCGGCAACGGAGTCAGCGAGTTGGGAGAATTGCTGCATTGCGTTAAAGCCCGCCGAGACCCAAAAGCCGCTTCAGTCGAGCCGCTGCAGGGCTGAAGCTATCCAGAAGCGCTTGTGCCGGAAAAGCCCCCGAGAGCCGGAAGGCTGAGTCTGCTTTCTAGTGCCTTTTTCCCTGATCTCGAATAAAATACTTGTTTGAGAGCGTTTGCTCCTCCTCGATTGACGGTGGAGCCTCTGAACCAGCTTCCATCATCTAATCAGAATAATGAGATATTGGCGCCCATTCTTGAGATTTCTTGTGTCGTTGCAACTGCTGCCCATCCTGGAGGGCGGAGAGGAAACGCTTGTCGGCGGTCAGGCGGTGGTTGAAGGCGTTATGATGCGCTCCCCGCACGCGTGGGGGATTGCCATACGCAAGCCCTCGGGCGAAATTACCACTCATTCAGAGACATTGCAGCGGCCGTCGGAAAAGCGTAAATGGCTGGGCTGGCCTTTTATCCGCGGGTTGGCGACGCTCGGGCAGGCCATGCGTCTGGGGTTTGTGGCTTCAAAGTTTTCGCTCAATGTGGGGTTGGAGTCGATTGCCGAAGAAGAGGGCGGGAAAAAACCCGAGATTAGCGGCTGGATGATGGCCGTAAACCTTGTCCTGTCCATCGGCTTTTTCATTTTTATGTACAAGTTTGTCCCGCTGCTGGCAGCTACAGGGCTCAAGAAGCACTGGGCTGTGCTGAACGGGAACTTTGCCTTTAATTTGGTGGACGGGGTTATTCGCATCGCGCTTTTCCTGCTGTTCGTTTGGGGTATTTCTCTATTTAAGGACATCAAGCGCATCTACCATTATCACGGGGGCGAGCACAAAACGGTCTTCGCCTTTGAAGACCACGGAATGCCGGACATTGAGCAGGCTCAGCAGTATTCCACCTATCACCCGCGCTGCGGCACCAGCTTCCTGATGACGATCATGCTCATCTGCATCTTTGTCTACGCGGCATTTCCCGTGCAGGGATTCTGGGCGAAATTTGCGCTGCGCATCGCCTTCCTGCCGGTGATCGCTTCAGTGTCGTATGAGCTCATACGTTTTTCCGCTAAGCATGGCAAGTCAGTATTTGCCCTTTTGACCAAACCCGGCCTTTGGTTGCAGCGGATTACCACGCAGCCTCCTTCCAATGATCAGGTAGAATGCGCCATCAAAGCCCTGGATCTCGCCATGGAGCTGGAGAAGAAGAATGGCGGAGAGCTGGTGATTGCATGAGCTATTTCGCCGGCATCAGCTCGAACCTCTAGCGGCGCCCGCCGCGAACCTCGCTCGCCTCTCCTCACCCTGGGTCCGCAGCAACGCGTGTTTCTGCGTGGCCTTCACGGACACTGACCCGATGTTTTCGAGCGTGCCACCGGAGGAAAACAATGCGATTGGCAAAGATGCTTATCAGTTTTGACCGGCGCCTTCATGGGCTACGTCGCAAGGCTGTTCAAATCGGTGACCACCGCGTTGTGTACTCCGAAGGAGGAAAGGATAATGCTGAGCCGGTGGTTCTGGTGCATGGATTCAGCGCCTCGGCAGATACGTGGAACCGAATGGCTGCGCAGCTTACCAAGCGGTACCACGTCGTCGCGCCCGATCTTCCCGGGTGGGGCGAGAGCACGCGGCTCGATTCCGCCTCCTACGGGTACACCGCCCAGCTTCAGCGGCTGCACGATTTTCTCCAGCAGCTTGGGATGCGCCGCTTCCACCTGGTGGGACACTCTATGGGCGGTTGTCTCTCTGCAGGGTATGCGGCCCGTTATCCGGATGAGGTGATTACGCTCGCATTGATCGCTCCGCACGGGGTCACCGAGCCCCAGCAGAGCGAACTGGCCGCTTGCGTGGCGCGTGGTGACAACTGGCTGATCGTTTCATCGCCGGAGGGCTACGAGCGGCTGATGAATAATTTGTTCGTACAGCGTCCGTATATTCCCAGGGCCGTGCTGGAATACATGGCGCAGCAGACGGTTCGGCGGTCAGCCAAGACGCAACGGATCTTTGATGAGATCCAGGCAATCAATCCGCCGCTGCTGGAGCGTCTGGGACAAATCAACGTGCCGACCCTGATCGTGTGGGGAGATGATGACAAGTTAATTCATGTTTCAGCCGCCGAGGTTTTCCGGAACGCAATCGGAAACTCGGAAGTGCTCATCATGAGCAAGACTGGGCACATGCCGCTGCTCGAAAATGTGAAGCAGTGCGGCTCGGCCTACGCGGCTTTCCTTGACAAGCAGCGCCGCAGCAGCCACGCGGTTGCGTGAAACAATAAGGACTTAGCATATGTTTGAGCGATTAAATCAGATTGAAGCCAAATACGAGGAGTTGACCAGGACTCTTGCCTCACCGGAGGTGATCGGCGATTCCTCGAAATACCAGAAGACTGCCAGGGCGCACAGTGAGCTCTCTGAAATCGTGGAAAAATACCGCGAGTATAAGGACCTGCAGAAAGGCATCGAAGAGAGCAAGGTGATGATTGCCGAAGAGTCTGATGCGGACCTTCGCGCCTACGCGCAAGAGGAGATCACGCGTCTACAGGAGCGGCTCACAGCGACAGAAAATGATCTCAAGGTGCTGCTGGTCCCCAAAGACCCGAACGACGAGAAGAACGTTGTCCTCGAGATTCGCGCCGGCACCGGGGGTGATGAAGCGACGCTGTTTGCTGCCGAGATGTTCCGCATGTACACGCGCTACGCCGAAACACAGCGCTGGAAGGTGGAAGTGCTTTCCACGTCAGAGTCCGGCGTAGGCGGTCTTAAGGAAGTCATTGCCATCGTTGAAGGCCGTGGCGTGTACTCGCGCATGAAATATGAGAGCGGCGTGCACCGCGTGCAGCGCGTCCCGGAGACCGAACAGCAGGGACGCGTGCATACATCCGCAGTTACGGTGGCGGTTCTGCCCGAAGCTGAAGACGTGGATGTGAAGATCGAGGCCAAGGACATTCGCATCGATACGTTTTGCTCGTCTGGCCCCGGAGGCCAATCAGTGAATACAACCTACTCGGCTGTCCGCATCACGCACCTGCCGACGAATACGGTCGTGAGCTGCCAGGACGAGAAATCGCAGATTAAGAACCGCGAAAAGGGCATGCGCGTACTGCGTGCACGTCTGTATGAAATGGAAATGGAGAAGCAGCAGCAGGCGCTGGCAAAGGAGCGCAAGTCCATGGTAGGTTCGGGCGACCGCAGCGAGAAGATCCGCACCTACAATTTCCCGCAGAACCGCGTGACCGATCATCGCATCGGGCTGACCCTGCATCAGCTCGGTGACGTCATGGATGGCAAACTCGGCCCGATTGTCGACGCGCTGGTCACGCATTATCAGGCGGAGAAACTGAAGAGCCAGGCTGAGGTGGTCGCTTAACCACGGAGGTCACAGAGGTCACAGAGGAATCATTTG
>Ga0134125_10003003_pt1 | contig 19760 bp, 16 predicted proteins | sample KB31751_FD_96464 | JGI IMG/M metagenome (GOLD analysis project Ga0134125, IMG submission 96464) | Terrestrial soil microbial communities with excess Nitrogen fertilizer from Kellogg Biological Station, Michigan, USA - KB3-175-1 | ecosystem: Environmental > Terrestrial > Soil > Unclassified ... | reverse complement strand
CTCATCGAGTCGGCGACGGGCCTCGAGCGCCTGAAGGCGGGGCTGGGGCAGGTCTACTACTTCCGGCCGCCGCGCGTGACGCTCACCGAGCCGCTCACCAACGACAAGTCCTCGGACGTCCTGGGGTTCGTCTCGAGCCAGATGTCGCCCTCGGTCTCGTTCGACTCGGGCTGGCAGTACACCCCGGAGCTCTCGCGCTCGGCCAAGGTGTACGTGGGAACGCGCTACTCGCCGGAGCCGGGAAAGATCCTGAACCTCGCCTACCGCTACGCGCGCGGCAGCGACAATCCGCTCGACACCACGACGCCGCGGATCCACCAGGTCGACGTATCCACCCAGTGGCCGATCCTCCGCAACACGACGGCGCTCGCGCGCTGGAACTGGAGCCTCGAGGACCACAAGCTCCTCGAAGGGCTGGCGGGCTTCGAGTACAATGCGGGTTGCTGGCAGGTTCGCGCGGTGGCCCACAGGTTCATCACGGGCGCGCAGACGTACTCGACGTCCTTCCAGATCCAGCTCGAGCTCACCGGGCTCTCCAGGATCGGGATCAACCCGTTCGAAACCATCCGGCAGAACATCCCGGGTTATCGCCGCTACGACGAGCTGACTCCATGAAGCAAGCAATCCTCTCCATCGCCCTCGGCCTTTTCACGCTCGCCGCATCCGCGCAGGCGCCGCAACCGCGCCTGGAAACGGCGCTCGCCGCGCCCAACACGCGCATCGTGCCCGTGGACCGCATCGTCGCCGTGGTGAACGACGAGGTGATCACGCAGAACGACCTGAACGAGCGCGTGAACCTCGTGATCCGCCAGCTGCAGCGCCAGGGCGGCCAGATCCCGCCGTCCGACCAGCTCTCGCGCCAGATCCTCGAGCGCATGATCAACGACATGGTGCAGCTGCAGCTCGCCAAGGAGAACGGCGTCAAGGTGGACGACTCGACGCTCGACAAGACCATCGAGCGCATCGCCCAGGAGAACAACCTCTCGATGACGGATTTCCGCGCCGCCCTCGACCGCGACGGCGTGAAGTACCCGCGCTTCCGCGAGGACATCCGCCACGAGATCCTGCTCGCGCGCCTTCGCGAGCGCGAGGTGGAGAACGGCATCGTGGTGACCGACGCGGAGGTGGACACCGAGCTCGCCCGCGAGTCGAAGGAGTCCTCCAGCGAGTCGGAGTTCCAGCTCGCCCACGTCCTGGTGATGGTCCCGCAGCAGGCCACGCCCGAGCAGATCGAGCAGCGCCACCGCCGGGCGGTGCTGGCGCTCTCGGAGCTGCGCCGCGGCGCCAACTTCGCGCAGGTCGCGGCGACATATTCCGACGCGCCCGACGCCCTCCAGGGCGGCAACCTCGGCTGGCGCCCGGCCGCGCGCCTGCCGCAGCTCTTCCTCGAGACGCTCGAGAAGCTCAAGCCCGGCGAGGTGAGCGACGTCCTGCGCAGCCCGAACGGCTTCCACATCGTGAAGCTCCTCGACAAGCGCGGCAAGGCCGCCGCCGGCGGCGTGCAGCAGACGCACGTGCGCCACATCCTGGTGCGCGCACGCGAAGGGCTCACCGAAGCCGAAGCCCGCGAGCGCCTGAGGAAGCTGCGCGCCCAGATCGAGTCGGGCGCCGACTTCGCCGAGGTGGCCAAGAACAACTCCGAGGATTCGAGCGCCTCCAAGGGCGGCGACCTCGGCTGGGTCGCCCCCGGCGACACCGTGCCGGAGTTCGAGCGCGCCATGAACTCACTCAAGGACGGCGAGGTGAGCCAGCCGATCCAGACTCCGTTCGGCTGGCACCTCGTGCAGGTGCTGGGGCGCCGCTCCGACGAGATGTCCCCCGACCGCAAGAGGATCGCCGCGCGCCAGGCGATCCGCGCCCGCAAGGCCGACGAGGCCTACCAGGACTGGCTGCGACAGGCGCGCGACCGCGCCTTCGTCGAGAACCGCTACGACGAGCGCTAGCCCCCTCGTCGCGCTCACCGCGGGCGAGCCCGCGGGCATCGGCCCGGACCTCTGCGCGATCCTCGCGCACGAGAGATTCCCGGCTCGCGTGGTGATCGTGGGCGACCGCGGCGTGATCGCGCAGCGCGCCGCGATGCGCGGGCTCCCGCTCGAGGTGCCCGAATTCCGCGGGCGCGAGCACTCCCCGGCGCTTTCGATCAAGCACATTCCCGTGGCCCACGCCGTGACGCCAGGCGTGCTCGACCCGCGCAACGCCCGGCAGGTGCTCTCGCTCCTGGACTTCGCCATCGACGGCTGCGTGGACGGCACCCTCGATGCGATGGTGACCGCGCCCGTGCAGAAGAGCGTCATCAACGAGTCGGGCGTCGCCTTCACCGGCCACACCGAATACCTCGCGGAGCGCACCCGCACGCCGCTCGTGGTGATGCTGCTCGCCGGGGGCGGGCTTCGCGTGGCGCTCGCGACGACGCACCTCGCGCTTTCGGAGGTCCCGCGGGCCCTCACGCGCGAGCACCTCGAGGCGATCATCCGGATCCTCCACGCGGACCTCGCGAAGCGCTTCGGCATCGCGCACCCGCGCATCCTCGTCGCGGGCCTGAATCCCCACGCGGGCGAAAGCGGCTACCTGGGGCGCGAGGAGATCGACGTGATCGAGCCCGTGGTGGCGAAGCTCGCGGCCGAAGGGCTCGGCGTCTCGGGGCCCTATCCCGCCGACACGCTCTTCACGCCGCGCACGCTCGCCAACGGCGACGCCGCGCTCGCGATGTTCCACGACCAGGGCCTGCCGGTCCTCAAGCACGCGGCCTTCGGCGAGGCGGTGAACGTGACGCTCGGGCTGCCGATCATCCGCACCTCCGTGGACCATGGCACGGCGCTCGACCTCGCCGGCGCGGGCGAGGTGGACGCGGGGAGCCTGCGCGCCGCGATCGCGCTCGCCTGCGAGATGGCGCGGCAGCCCCGCTAGCCCGTGCTCCACAAGCCGCGCAAGCGCTTCGGGCAGCACTTCCTCACCGACGCGCACTACCTTGCGCGCATCGTGAAGGCGATCGCGCCCACGCCCGGCGATTCCATGGTCGAGATCGGGCCGGGCACGGGGCTCCTCACGGCGGAGCTCGCGAAGGTCGTGCCGGGGCTGCACGTGATCGAGATCGACCGGGAGCTCGCCGCGCACCTGCGTCTCGTGTATCGCGACGGGCGCGTGGTCGTCCACGAAGCCGACATCCTCGACTTCGACCTGAGGAGCCTCCCCGCTCCGCTGCGCGTGGTGGGCAACCTCCCCTACAACGTCTCGACGCCGATCCTCTTCCGCGTGGCCGAGGCCGCCGACCGCGTCGCCGACTGCGTCTTCATGCTGCAGAGGGAAGTGGTCGATCGCATGGTCGCGGCGCCCGACACGCCGGACTACGGGCGCCTTTCGGTGATGCTCCAGTACCGCTTCGAGATGGCGCTCGCGGTGAAGGTGCCGCCGGGCGCGTTCACGCCGCCGCCGAAGGTGGATTCGGCCGTGGTGCGCATGAAGCCGCTGGGGCCCAAGCGGCCCAGGGCCCGGGAGGACGAACTCTTCGCCAAGGTGGTCGCCGCCGCGTTCTCGCAACGCCGCAAGACGCTGCGCAACGCGACCAGGCTCCTCGTCTCGGCCGAAGCCTTCGCGCGCACGGGCATCGACCCCTCGCGCCGCGGCGAGACGCTCTCGGTAGGCGAGTTCATCGTGCTCGCCGACGCGGCGGCCGCCTCCCGCTAGGCGGCGGGCCTCACGTGAAGGGCCACGGAAGGTGGCCCACGATGACTGTCGCCGCGACGAGCACCACGCCTGCCACCGCGAAGATCCCCAGCAGCAGCGTGAGCCACCACGGCATGCTCTCGAGGGCCATCAGCTCGGGAGCGATGACCCAGAGCGCGAGCCTCGGGATTTCACGCTCGCGGTTCGACGTGAGGAGCGTCACGAAGAGAAGGATGCTGCCGCCGATCACGAGCAGGGCGGCAATCCCGTAGTGGCGTGCGCCCGGGTCGAGGCGGGAGGCGGCCGCGAGCCCGAAGAAGAGCCCGATGACGAGCCCCATGATCGTCCCCAGCACGCGCCGGTAGCGCTCCGCGCGCCGCTCGTTGCGGGCGGCCCACTGCTCGTCGGTCATTCCGTCGATGGCGCCGGGCGACACCGGCGGCGCCTCGACCTCGTGGAATGCGGGCCGGTCCCTCACGCGCGCTGGATGAACTCGATCTTGTAGCCGTCGGGATCCTCGACGAAGGCGATCACGCTGCCGCCGAACTTCATGGGCCCCGGCTCGCGGGTGACCTTGCCGCCCTTCGCCTTCACGGCATCGCACGCCTTGTGGACGTCGGGGAACGAGAGCGCGATGTGGCCGAAGCCGTTGCCCAGGTCGTACTTTTTCGTCTCCCAGTTGTGGGTGAGCTCGATCACCGCCTGCTCGCTCTCGTCGCCGTAGCCCACGAAGGCGAGCGTGAACTTGCCGTCGGGATAGTCCTTGCGCCTCAGCAGCTTCATCCCGAGCACGTCGGTGTAGAAGGCGATGGAGCGGTCGAGGTCGCCCACGCGGATCATGGTGTGCAGCAGTCGGCTCATGGCTGGCTCCTCAGAAGGAACGATACAAGTGGTCGGTAGCGTACAGGCGCGCGCGGCGCTGGCGGTAGTCGGGGCACTGGCGCTCGACCTCCGCCCAGAACGCGCTCGAGTGGTTCATGTGCCGCAGGTGCGCGAGCTCGTGGCAGATCACGTAGTCCACGAGATCGGCCGGCGCCTTCAGCAGGCGCCAGGCGAGGCGCACTTCGCGGCGCGTGTTGCAGCTTCCCCAGCGGCCCATGGCCGGCGAGATGACGAGCGTGGGAGGGGTGAGGCGCGCGGCCTGCGAAAGCGCGCGCAGGCGCTCCCCCAGGTAGTCGTGGGCGACGCGCTTGTACCAGCGCACGACGGCGCGGCGGACCTCGTCGGGTTGCGCGCCGCGCGTCACGACGAAGAGCTCGCCGTCGCGGCGCTCGACGCGCGCCCGCGACCCCGTGGCGAGGCGAAGCTCCAGGCCGCCGCCGAGGAACTGCAGGCGCTCGCCTTCGCGGAACGCCGCAGGCGCCACCTTGCGCGCGCTCCACTCGGCGATCTTCTTCAGGATCCAGCGCTCGCTCTCGCGGGCGAGGGCCTCGATGCGCGCGAGCGGCATCGTCGAGGGCGCGCTCACCGTGAGGCCTTCCTCGTCCACCTTGAGGCCGACGCCGCGCCTTCCCCTGCGGCGCACGAGGAGGTAGTCCACCTCGCCGCCCTCGAGCGCCAGGCGCTTCCTGTCCCGGGAGACGGCCTCACGCGTCGGCATAGGGCGTGATCGAGATGACCCGCATCTGGGCCTCGATCCATTCCTCGACTTCGCGGTTCACATCGGCCGCCTCGCGCCCCGCGGTGGCGATGGGCGGGCCGATCACGACCTTCACGACGCCCGCCTTCTTCTTGAACGCGTAGCGCCCCCAGAAATCGCCCGCGTTGTGCGCGATCGGCAGGACCGGCGTGCCGGTTCGCGCGGCGAGCAGCGCACCGCCCATCCCGTAGCGCCCGCGCCTGCCGGGCGCGACGCGCGTGCCCTCGGGAAAGATCGTGACCCACAACCCTTCCTTCAGCCGCTGGGCGCCCTGCTCCACGATCTGGTCGCGCGCCGTGCGCCCGCTGGAGCGGTCGATGGCGATGGCGCGGATCGCGATGAGGCCCCAGCCCACGAACGGCAGCCACAGGAGCTCCTTCTTCACGATCCAGCATTGCGGCGGGAAACGGCTCTCGATGAAAAGCGTTTCCCACGCCGACTGGTGCTTGGACATGATCACCATGGGCGAGCCCGGCACGTTCTCCCAGCCGCGCACCTCGTGGCGGATGCCCAGGCACCAGCGCACGCAATGCATCATGACGACCGTGTAGAGGCGCGCTAGATGGAACGGCGCGCGCCGGCCGAAGATCCGGCCCATGGGAACGAGGATCCCGAACGGGGCCGTGACCAGCACGGCGACCACCAGGAAGAGCGCGGAGCGAAACGTGGTCACGCGTGGGCGATGAGGTGCCGCGCGGCGTCGGCGAGATCCTCGAAGACCAGTGTCTTCTTCGGCATGCCGCCCTGCTCCTGGGTGACGCGGCCCTTGCCCGTGAGCACGAGCATCGGGAGGGCGCCGACCGCCTCGGCGGCCTGCATGTCCTTCAACGCGTCGCCCACGAACGGGACGCCCTTCAGGTCCGTGTGGAAGCGGGTGGCGATCTCCTCCAGCATCCCGGTGCGCGGCTTCCTGCAGCTGCATTCCTCGGCCGCGGTGTGGGGGCAGAAGAAGAGCGCGTCGATGCGCCCGCCATGCCGGAACACCATCTCCATCATCTTGTCGTTGATCGCGTTGAACGTCGCCATGTCGAAGAGGCCGCGCCCGATGCCCGACTGGTTGGTCGCCACCGCGACGCGGTAGCCGTTCTGGTTCATGCGCGCGATCGCCTCGATCGAGCCGGGGATGGGGCGCCACTCGGCGGGCGACTTGATGAAGAGGTCGCTGTCGAAGTTGATGACGCCGTCGCGGTCGAGGATGGCGAGCTTCATGCCGTCACGCGAGCTTCGAGATGTCCGCCACGCGGTTCATCTCGAACTCCAGCTCGAAGAGGAGGTTCAGGCGCTTCCTTCGCACCGCGGCGTCCTCGACCATCACCATCACCTTCTCGAAGAACGCGTCCACCGGGGCCTTCAGCACCGAGAAGCTCTTCAGGTACTCGGTGTAGTTTCCCCTCTCGAACTGCGGCGCGGCCTTGTGCGAGGCTTGCTTCAGCGCGTGGTAGAGGTCGCGCTCGGCCTGCTCGGCGAAGATGTCGTGGTCGACGAAGCCCGGCGTCTCGCCCTTCTCGTGGGCCTGTCGAAGGATGTTGGCGATGCGCTTGTTGGCCGCGGCGAGGCTCACCGACTCGGGAAGCTTGCCGAACTCGCGCACCGCGTCCAGCTTCCTCGGGAGCAGGTCGAGGCGATCGGGCTTCGACTCGGCGCTGTCGATCTCCATCACGGCCGCCACTTCCTTCGCGGTGTAGCCGCGCTCGCGCATGAGGTTCGCCACGCGCTCGCGCACGAACTCGTTCACCGACGCGAGCACGGCATCGGCCTTGTCGGCGGGGACCTTCAGCACGTCCGCGGCGGCCTTGAGGAGCGGCCTCACCTCCATGTTGAGCGGGGGCGTGGTCTCCATGAGGATGCGCGCCACGCCGAGCGCCGCGCGCCGCAGCCCGAACGGATCCTTGTCGCCCGTGGGCACCACGCCGATGGAGAACATCCCGACCAGCGCGTCCAGGCGGTCGGCGAGCGCCACGGCGATGCTGGTGTCGCCGATCGGAAGCGCGTCGCCCGAGAAGCGCGGCAGGTAGTGCTGCTCGATGGCGCGCACGACGGAGGGCTCCTCGCCGTCGCCTTCCGCGTAGTGCTTGCCCATCACGCCCTGGAGCTCGGGGAATTCCCCCACCATGAGCGTCACGAGGTCCGCCTTCGCGAGGAGCGCCGCGCGATCCGCGTAGGGCTTGCCCTTGTCGCCGCGGGGCAGCATCGCCTGGATACGGGTCGCGAGCTTGCGCAGGCGCTCCACGCGCTCGAGCTGGGTGCCCAGCTTGTTGTGGTACATCATCGAGGCGAGCTGCGGCACGCGGTCCACGAGCTTCGTCTTCCTGTCGGTCTCGAAGAAGAAGCGCGCATCGGCGAGCCTGGGCCGCACCACGCGCTCGTTGCCCTGGACGATGTTCGCGGGATCGGCGAGGCGCATGTTGGAGACGATGAGGAATTTGTCTAGGAGCCTTCCGTCGCCGCCCACGAGCGGGAAGTACTTCTGGTTCTTCTGCATGGTGAGGACGAGGCACTCCTGGGGCACGCCCAGGAACTCCTCGTCGAAGGCGCCCACGTACACCGCCGGCCATTCGGTGAGCGCCGTCACCTCGTCGAGGAGCTCCGGGTCCGGCGCGAAGGCGGGCGCGAGGCCCGCCGCCTTTTCCCGGAGCATTCGCGCGATCTCCTGCCTGCGCGCATCGAAGCCGGCGATCACCTTGCCCTCGTCGCGCAGCTTCGCCTCGTAGTCGTCCACCTTGTCGATCGCGATCTTCGCCGCGCCCTGGAAGCGGTGGCCGGCGGTCGCGCGCCCGGCGCGAAGGCCGAGCACCGAGACTTCCACGACGTCGGATCCGTGGAGCGCCACGAGCCCGTGGGCGGGCCGCACGAACTGCACCGTCGTCTCGCCATCGGCGAGCTGGTAGCTCATGACCTTGGGAATCGGCAGGCCCGCGATCGCCTCCTCGAGCGCGCCCTGCAGCGCCTGCGCGAGCGGCACGGCGGCGACCGTGGCATCGGCGAAGAGCATCTCCGACTTGCCGTCCATGCGGCGCTTGAGCTTCGCGGCATCGAGGCCCGCGAGGCCCGCGGCCTCCAGCTTCTTCGCGAGCGCGGGCGTGACGTTGCCCGACGCGTCGAGCCCGACCGCCACCGGCATCAGCTTCACCTCGGTGGCGCGCGCTTCCGAGGCGGACTTCACCCCCGGGATCGAGGCGCCGAGGCGCCGAGGCGTGGCGAACGTGCGGGCTTCTCCCGAGCCCTCCAGCATGCCGCGCTTCTTCAGCCCCGCGTGGATGCCGTCGGCGAAGGCGCGGCCCAGGCGCTCCAGCGCCCTGGGCGGGAGCTCCTCGCAGAGCAGCTCGACGAGGAGGGCCGCCGTCACGCGACCTTCTTCGGCAGCATCGGGAAGCCCAGCCGCTCGCGCGATTCGTAGTAGCCCTGCGCCACGGCCTTCGCGAGCGCGCGGATGCGGCCGATGTAGCCCTGGCGCTCGGTGACCGAGATCGCGCCGCGCGCGTCCAGCAGGTTGAACGTGTGCGCGGCCTTCAGCACCTGCTCGTAGGCGGGGAGCGCGAGCTGTGCTTCCATCAACCGTTTCGCCGCGCCCTCGTGGTCGGCGAAGTGCCGGAAGAGCGTCGCCGCATCCGAGTGCTCGAAGTTGTACGTGGACTGCTCCACCTCGTTCTGGTGGAAGACGTCGCGGTAGGCGATGCGCCGCGGGGCGCCCGAGGCATCCTTCCACTCGGTCCACGTGAGGTCGTACACGTTCTCCACGCCCTGGAGGTACATCGCGAGGCGCTCGAGCCCGTAGGTGATCTCGCCGGTGATGGGCTTGCAGTCGAGGCCCCCCACCTGCTGGAAGTAGGTGAACTGCGTGATCTCCATGCCGTTCATCCACACTTCCCAGCCCAGGCCCCAGGCGCCCAGGGTGGGATTCTCCCAGTCGTCCTCGACGAAACGCACGTCGTTCGCCTTGAGGTCGAAGCCCACCGCTTCCAGCGAGCCCAGGTAGAGGTCGAGGATGTCCGGGGGCGACGGCTTCAGCACCACCTGGAACTGGTAGTAGTGCTGCAAGCGGTTGGGGTTGTCGCCGTAGCGCCCGTCCTTCGGGCGGCGCGAGGGCTGCACGTAGGCGGCGCGCCAGGGCTCGGGGCCGAGGGCCCGCAGGAACGTCGCCGTGTGCGAGGTGCCCGCGCCCACCTCCATGTCGTAGGGCTGGAGGATCGCGCAGCCCTTCGCGTCCCAGTAGTCCTGGAGCCGCAGCACCAGCTGCTGGAATGTCGACATGCGAGGGATTTTACGGGCTTTCGCGCCTGCCGCGCCACGCCGCCAAGAGCGCGAGGGCGGCCGCGGCGCAAATCGCGGCCCAATTCCCGTACCGCGCATAGGGCGTCATGCCCGAGCGCGGCTCGACGGTCGCGAGCAGCGTTGCGCGCGTGAAGTCCGGAAGGCGGGAGGCGATTCGACCCCTGGGATCGATGGCGGCGGTCGCGCCGGTGTTGGTCGCGCGAACCATCCAGCGCCCGGTCTCCAGCGCGCGCATCTGCGAGCCCTGCAGGTGCTGCTCGGGCTCGAGGGAATGCCCGAACCACGCATCGTTGCTCACGTTGAGGAGGACCTGCGCGGCCGGCAGCGACTGGATCACCTCCTCGCCGAAGAGGTCCTCGTAGCAGATCGCCACGCCGAATGCGGTGCCGCCCGCGGCGAGCGCGGGCTGGACCGCGGCGCCGCGCGCGAAATCGTCGAGCGGGATGTGCAGCACCGCCATCACCCACTTGAAGCCGCCGGGGACGAATTCCCCGAAGGGCACCAGGTGCCGCTTGCGGTAGGCGGCGGCAGGCTCGCGCACCAGCGGCAGCACGCTGTTGTAGTAGACGCCGCCCCGCTCGCGCTCCACGGTGCCCAGGAGGATCTCCTTGCCGTGCGCAACCGCGTCCTCGCGCAGGCTGCGAAGGTATTCGGGCGAGAGCTCGTCGAGGAATGCGGGCAGCGCGGTTTCCGGAAGCACGACGACGCGGGCCGGAGCCGCGATCACCATGGCGCGATAGTCGTCGAGGATGCGATTGCGTTCCTCGTCCCTCCACTTGAGCTCCTGGGGAATGTTGCCCTGCAGGAGCGCCACGCTGACCGGTGCGCCCGCGGGCGTAGTGAACTCGATCCCGCCCACTCCCGCGCCCACGCCGAAAGCGGCCAGCGCGGCGACTGCGGCGGCGACTCGCGAAACCCTGCTTCCCGCACGCAACGCGAGCGCGGCGAGCGCCGCTGCGACCAACGCGGCCACCAGCGTCACTCCATAGGTTCCGGCGAGGGGCGCGAAGCCCGCGAGCGGGCTCGAAGGCGCCTGCGAAGTGCCGATGGAAAGCCACGGGAACCCGGTGAAGAGCCAACCGCGCAGCCACTCGCAGAGCGCGAAGGCCGCCGCCGCGAGCACCAGGCGCCATGCGGGATTCGCCGCGAAACGAACCGCGAGCCAGCCGGCGAGCGCCGGAAAAAGCGCGAGGTAGGCGCAGAAGAGCAGCACCGCGAGCGCCGCGAGCACCATGGGCATGCCGCCAAAGTCGTGCAGGCTCACGTAGATCCACGAGACGCCCACGAGGAAGAATCCGAGGCCGAAGGCATAGCCGATTGCGAACGCGTGCCAACGGCCCTGCACTCGCGCCCACATCGCGAAGAGAGCCGCGAGCGACACAATGGGCAGCGGCCAGAAGTAGAAGGGCGCGAATCCGCCCACGGCGATCGCCCCCGCCGCGAATGCCGCGGCGAGGGCGAAAGCGAACGTCACTGAGTCTCCTTCGCGACCGCCGCCTTGGGCTTCTCGACCAGCAGCGAATGGACCTTGCGGCTGTCGGCGCGCAGCACCTGGAAGCCGTAGCCCTCGATGGTGATGGCCTCGCCGCGCTTGGGAAGGCGCCCGAACCGGCTCACCACCATGCCGCCCACCGTGTCGAAGTCGGTGTCGGAGAACGCGCTGTTGAAGTAGTTGTTGAAGTCGGCGATCTCCGTCACCGCCTTCACGCGGAAGCGCCCCCCGCGGTCGAGGAGGATGTTGTCCTCGGTCTCGTCGAAGTCGTACTCGTCCTCGATGTCGCCCACGATCTGCTCGATCACGTCCTCGATGGTGACGAGGCCCGCCACGCCGCCGTACTCGTCCACGACGATCGCGATGTGGTTGCGGTTGGCGCGGAACTCCTTGAGGAGCACGTTCAGGCGCTTGCTCTCGGGCACGAACACCGCGGGGCGCAGCATCTCGCGCACGTTGAACTCTTCCTCCGCGTAGAAGCGCAGCAGGTCCTTCGCGAGGAGGATGCCGATCACGTTGTCGCGGTTGTCCTCGAACACCGGGAAGCGCGAGTGCGCCTTGTCCATCACGAAGGGGATGAAGTCGCGCGGGCTCTCGGCGACGTCGATCATGTCGGCCTGGGAGCGCGGGATCATCACGTCGCGCACCTGGGTCTCGGAGACCTGCAGCACGCCCTCGATCATCGAGAGCGCCTCGGCGTCCAGCAGGTGGCGCTCGAAAGCCGAGTGCAGCAATGCGATCAGCTGCTCGCGGTCCTCCGGCTCACGCAGCAACAGGGAGGAAAGTCGCTCGAGCAGGCTCGGCTTGGGGTGGTCGTCCATTCAGGGAGGGCGCGGTATGGCCGGATACTTTAGCAACAACGCGTTTTCCCTGCATGACAGGCCTCGCCCCGCCTTCACGATCCGCGGCGGGAAGGTGACCTACTCGCGGTCCCCGTAGGGATCGGAAAAGCCGAGCGACGCGAGGACGCGCCGCTCGCGGCCTTCCATGCGGCGTGTTTCGGGCTCGCGCCCATGGTCCATCCCCTGGAGGTGCAGCAGCCCGTGCACCAGCAGGTGCGCATGGTGCGCGCGGACGTTCTTGCCCTGCGCCTTCGCTTCGCGCGCGACCACCGGCGCGCAGATCACGACGTCGCCTTCGAGGGGCCTCGCCGAGTAGATGAACGTGAGGACGTTGGTCGCGTAGTCCTTGCGGCGGAACTTCCGGTTGAGGCGGCGGCCCTCGGATTCGGCGACGTAGCGCAGGGTTACGGCAGCGCCCCTTTTCAAAGCAGCGCTCGCCCAACGCCGCAGCGTCGCATCGGAGGGAATGTGCGCGGCGCGCGAGGCGCGCTGAATGATCAGCTTCCGCCCCTGGTTGGCTTCCCGCCTTCGCGGGAATGACGGTCGCGGCGATCGTAGGCGTCCACGATCGCCTGGACGAGCGGGTGGCGCACGACGTCCTCGGACTGGAACTCGGTGATGGCGATGCCGCGCACGCCCTCGAGCACGCCGCGCGCATCGGCAAGCCCCGAGACCTGGTTCTTGGGAAGGTCCACCTGGGTCACGTCGCCCGTGACGACCGCCTTGGAGCCGAAGCCGATGCGCGTGAGGAACATCTTCAGCTGCTCGGGCGTGGTGTTCTGCGCCTCGTCGAGGATGATGAACGCGTGGTTCAACGTGCGCCCACGCATGAAGGCGAGCGGCGCGATCTCGATGGCGCCGCGATCGAAGCTGCGCATCACCTCATCGTAGCCCATGAGGTCGTAGAGCGCGTCGTAGAGGGGCCGCAGGTACGGATCCACTTTCTGCGCGAGGTCGCCGGGAAGGAAGCCCAGCTTCTCGCCCGCCTCCACCGCGGGACGCGTGAGGACGATGCGCTTCACGGCGTCGCGCTCCAGCGCATCGACCGCCGCCGCAACGGCAAGGAATGTCTTGCCGGTGCCGGCGGGCCCCACGCAGAACGTGATGTCGTTGGCGCGCATCTGCTGCAGGTACTGCGCCTGGCGCGGGGTGCGCGCCGTGAGCTCCTGGCGGCGCGGGATCATGAGCGAGGGCGAATCGGGATCGTCCCTGCGGCGCGGATGCGCAATCTCCACGAGGCCCAGCTGGATGTCCTCGACGGTGAGGTCGCGCGCGGCCTCGCCGTAGAAACGGCGCAGCGCCTGCGCCGCCTGCGAGGCCTTTTCCCTCGGGCCCGAGATCGCGAAGCGCTCGCCGCGCCTCGCGATGGACACGTCGAGCGCCGTCTCGATCTGGCGCAGGTTCGCGTCCACCGGCCCGCAGAGGGCCGCGAGGCGGCTGTTGTCCACGGGCCGGAAGACGACCTCTTCCGCGGCCCTGCGCCGGGACGTCACGTCAGCTCGTGCGCACCATCGGGGCCTTCAACGCGTCCTCGAGGGTGGACATGCTGTCGTCGAGGTGCGCGCGCGCCTCCTTGGACAAGCCGGGCTTCGCCTTTGCCGTGCGGATTTGCGCGATGAGCAGCCGGGCATTCTCGCGCTCGAGCGCTCGCGCATCGGCGGGGCCGGTGGCATTCCCGCGGATGAGCAGCATCGTCATGCGCTTCACGTACTCGCGCTGCAGGTTGCGGCGCATGAGGGAGATGTCGCCCCCGGTCTTCAGCTCGCTCCAGATGGCGCCCTGCAGGTTGTCGTAGAGGTCGGAAAGCGACAGGTATTTCTTCGCGTCGCCGACTTTCACGCTCGAATCCAGCAACCGCGAGGCCACCGCGTCGCTCATCAGGCGATCGAGCGTGTCCGACTGGACCTTCAGCACGCGCGTGGCGAGCGTGAAGTTGGCGCGCTCGCCGGCGCCGGTCTCGAACGGGTCGCCCGCGACCCGGGTGAGGAACTCCGGGCTGAACTTGAAGCTGTTCGCCTGGAAGAGCCCGTCGGTCACGACCTTGAGCGCCTCGCGCTGGCGCGCGGGATCGACCGGCGTGAAGGAAGCCCGGTTGCTGCCCGCGTAGTCGCGCACGTACACGATGCCGCCCACGTATTTCGAGGCGACCTGCGAGGCGAGCGCGTACTGCTGGAAGCCGGAGACCATGTTGCGGTAGAGGACCTCGCGGCTCTCGTCGGCGCCCAGCTTCTTCGCCTGCCAGCGGTCCCAGAGCTCCCGGGAGAGCTGCATGCGCCGCTTGGCGAAGGCGAGCGGGTCGCTTCCCAGGTCGCGCTGGTTCACCTCCGGATCCATGCCGTCGGCGCTGGTCTCGTCGTCGGTGGCGTAGGCGAGCTTGGGATCGGCCGCGCCACGCGCCGCGATGCGCGCGAGATCCTGCTTCTCCTCGGCGGCGGGCAGGATCTTGTACGCGTACTCGATCGCCCAGTAGTCGTAGGGGCCGAGCGTGCTCATCACGTACTCTCCCTGCTTCTCGCCGGAGAGCGCGATGTTCCACGCGTTGTAGTCCATCACCGAGCCGGCGATGCCGTTCTTGCGGGTGAATTCCGGGTCCGCGAGCTGCTTCTCCGTGTACACGGTGGAAGCGCGGAAGTTGTGCCGCAGCCCCAGCGTGTGCCCGACCTCGTGGGTGATCACGTCCTTCAGGACGGCCTTCACGATCTGCTGGGCTTCGGGGCCGTTGGGATCGAGCTCGTTCCTGGACTCGAGGAGGCCTTCGGCGAACGCTTCTTCCTGCACCGCCTCGTTGCCGTACATGCACATCGAATCGTCCTTCACGAGGCCCGAGGGCATGGGCTTCGGGAATTGCTCGCCGGCGAGGCGGCGCGGAAGCCGCGTCCAGCCCTGGGAGACGCCGATGTCGGCATCCAGGATCTCGCCGGTGCGCGGGTCGATGCGCGAGGGACCGATGGCGAGCGCGCCGTCGCTGGTGTCGAGGTACCAGCGCACGGAAGCGTGGCGAAGGTCCGCCGTGTCGAAGTCCGCGTTCTCGGGCTGCATCTCGACCTGGATCGCATCCTTGAAGCCGATGCGCTCGAAGGCCTTGTTCCACTCGAGGATGCCGGCCTTCACCGTGTCGCGGTATTCGACCGGGATGTTCCGGTCGAGCCAGAAGACGATGGGCTGCCTGGGCTCCGAGAGCGCGGCGGTGGGATCCTTCTTCTCCAGGCGCCAGCGGTTCACGTAGTACTGGCGCGGGAAGGGCGCGTTGTCCGTGGTGTACTCGTTGTGGCGCGTCGTGAAGTGGCCCACGCGCGGGTCCGCGAGGCGCGGGGTCATCGGCGTGTCGGGGAGCTTGGCGAGGCTGTAGTGGTAGCCCAGGAACATGCTTCGCACGTCTTCCAGCGTCTGCGGCAGCGGCACCGGCGGGTTCGCGGGGTTCACGACCTGCGGCGGGGCCGGGATCTTCGGGATGGCGAAGTGCGCCGAGACCTGGAACGTGGCCATGTCGGGCGTCGCGCGCACCTTCTCGAAGCTCGAGTTGCGCTGGTCGAACGAATACGGCGCGCGGTAGGCGGCCTCGAGCAGCGTGGAATCCGCGGGGATGTCGGCGAGGAAGAGGCCGTTCGCCTCGATCAGCACGGCGTGCGTCTTCGGATCCGGCTGGCTCGCGACGGTGGCGGAGCCGAGCAGGCTGTCGGTGAAGCTCTCGGCGGCGGCGAGCGCGAGCGGCGAGCCTTCCTTCGCGCCGTAGCGCTGGTTCTTGGCGATCATCTGCACCAGCGGCCCGATGCGGTGGAACTCGACCACGTAGCCCTTCACCATGAACGGGAAGATGAAGTTCTCGCCCAGGCCGCGGGTGCGGTTGATGGAGAGGTAGTACGGCTTGTCGAACTGGTCGGGCTTCAGCTCGATCCAGACCTTCTCCTCCCTCTCGAAGAGGTTGAAATAGCCGGGCAACTCCTTCGCGCCCTTCACCACCTCGGCGAAGGGCTTGGCCGCGGGGATGGCCGGGGACGTCTGCGGCGTGCCGGGTAGCGTCGTCGGAACGTTCACGACGGCGGCCGTGGTGGGCGAGGACTGCGGCGCGGGGCCGGGCGGGTTCGGGCCGGGGCCGGGCGGCTGCGGCGCCGGGCCGGGCGTGGGGCCGGGCGGCGTCTGGGGCGCGGGGCCTTGCGCGCCTGCGGCAAAGGCGAGCGCGATAGCGGATGCGAGGATGGCCATGCGAAGCGATGCTTTCATGCGGACTCCTGGGGCGTGTCGGTGGTGACCGCGCTGCCGCGAAGGCTGTGCGGGTAAGCCTGCGTGATCTCGACCTCCACGTAGTGGCCGATCAGCCGGGCAGGTCCGGCGAAATTGACGATGCGGTTGTTCTCGGTGCGCGCGGCGAGGTCGTGCTCGCTCTTCCTCGAAACGCTTTCCACGAGCACGCGTTGACGGGTGCCCACCATGGCGCGCGAGTACTCCTGGGAGAGCTCCTGGATGCGGGCCTGGAGGCGCTGCAGGCGCGCGAGCTTCACGGCGGGCGGCGTCGCGTCCGGGAGGTTCGCCGCGGGCGTGCCCGGGCGGGGGCTGTAGATGAAGCTGAAGGAGCCGTCGAACCTCACGTCGTCGATCAGCTTCATGGTCTTCTCGAAGTCCTCATCCGTCTCCCCGGGGAATCCCACGATGAAATCGCTGGAGATCGAGATGCTTGGACGCGCCAACCGCAGCCGGCGGATGATGGACCGGTACTCCATCGCCGTGTAGTTGCGCTTCATGGCGGCGAGGATCCGGTCCGATCCGGACTGGACCGGCAGGTGGACCTGGGAGACCAGCTTCGGGATCCTCGTGTACGCATCGACCAGGCGCTGCGTGAACTCGAGCGGGTGGGAGGTGGTGTAGCGGATGCGCTCGAGGCCGTCCACCCTGGCGACCTGCCCGAGGAGGAGCGCGAAGTCCGCGTCCGAGCCGTCGTCGAGGCGCCCCCGGTAGGCGTTCACGTTCTGGCCCAGGAGCGTCACTTCCTTCACGCCGGACCGGGCGAGGTGGCGCACCTCGGCGAGGATGCCCGCGAGCGGGCGCGAGACCTCCTCGCCGCGCGTGTAGGGGACCACGCAGAAGCTGCAGTACTTGCTGCAGCCTTCCATGATGGAGACGAAGGCGGCCGAGCCGGAAACGCGCGCCGGCGGCAGGTGGTCGAACTTCTCGATCTCGGGAAAGGAGATGTCCACCTGCGTCTCGCCCGTCGCGCGGCGGCGAGCGAGCATCTCGGGCAGCCGGTGGAGTGTCTGCGGGCCGAAGACCAGGTCCACGAAGGGGGCGCGGCGCGCGATCTCGCCGCCTTCCTGGCTCGCGACGCACCCGCCCACGCCGATCAGCAGCGCCGGGTTGGATTGCTTGAGCTCGCGCACGCGCCCGAGGTCGGCGAAGACCTTCTCCTGCGCCTTCTCGCGCACGGAACAGGTGTTGAAGAGGACGAGGTCGGCCTCGCCCGGGTCCGCGGTCTGCTCGAAGCCCTCGGCCGCGGCGAGCACGTCGGCCATCTTCTCCGAGTCGTACTCGTTCATCTGGCAGCCGAACGTGCGGATGAATACCTTGGGGCGCTGCATTCTTTCCTGGGGGCGGAGGTGATTCCGGGCAGGGGGACCGGGGAAATTCTACAGAAATCGACACGCGCTGTAGCTCGCGTTCGTTGCAGCCGTAAGACTTGGTAACCCTCCCCTTCGTGGGGCCCGCCGGCGGCGGGCCCCAACGTTTCTTACGGGGTGAAGGCGGGTGTGGTCACGGCGTCGATCCAGGCCGCGTCCTGCCCGAGGCTGGCGCTCCCGTCCTTCTCGTAGGACCACGTGAGCGTGTGGACGCCCGCGGTGAGCGCTACCGAGTAGAGCTGCCAGGCGGTATTCGCCGTGCCGGACCACTGCGCGGAAGGTTGCAGCACGCCGTCCACGTAGAAGCGCATCAGGTCGAAGTCCTGCTCGCTCGAGACGCGCACGCGGAAGCTCACCGTGCCGGCGACGAACGTGCCCGTGAGCGAGGCCTGCGCGGCCTGGTTGTCGCCGATGGAATCGGACTTCAACGCGAAGACGCCTTCGAACGCGCCGGGATCGTTGGACACCGACCATCCCGCGGCGGCGGCGATTGGCGTCACCCAGTGCGCGGGGAACGCTCCCTGCGGCGGGAAGACTTCGTCGTCGTCCACGATGAGCACCGTGGCCGACGGCGTCGCGATGCGCGCGCCCGGCGTGACGTTGGAGAGCGTCACCTTGAAGGCCTCGGGCGATTCCGCAACGGTGTCGTTCACGATCGGCACCGAGATGGTCTTCGGCGAGCTGTCGCCCGCCGCCCAGGTGAGCGTCCCGCTTCGCGTGAGATAGTCCGAGGTCGCGAGCGCCGTTCCCGGCGTGGTCGCAAAGCCCACGGAGGCGGCGCGCCCGAATCCGCCGCCGATGTCGTTGCGGTTCACCGTGAGGAGCGCGTTCCCGGCGCTCTCCAGGACCAGGTACTTCGGCAGGCTGAAGGCGAGCTCGCTCTCCGGCGGGATGTCGTCGTCGAGGATCGTCACCGTCGCCACCTTGGGCGTGCCCAGCGCGAAGCCCGCGGACGGCGACTGCAGCGTCACCGTGAACGTCTCGTCGCCTTCCGCGATCGCATCGTTGATGATCGGGATCACGATCGTCTTCGCCGTCGTATCCCCGGCGATCCAGGAAAGCGTGCCGCTGCGCTGCGTGGCCAGGCCGCCGGTGCCGAAGTCGGAGCCGGCGAGCGCCGTCCCGTTTCCGGTCGTCCACCCGACCGAACCCGCCATCGTGGCCGGGCCCACGCGCATCACCGTGAGGGTGGCGTTCCCGGCGTTCTCGACGACGCTATAGGTGGGCGAGCTGAACACGAAGCCCCCGTCGTTGTCGTTCAGCGTCACGTTCACCGTGGACAGGGTGCCGATCGCGGCTCCCGTCGGGCTCGAAAGGCCGACCGTGAAGGTGCGCGCACCCTCCGGCGCGGTGTCGTTGATGATCGCAACGGTGAGCGTCTTCGCGGCCGCGTCGCCGGCGGCCCAGTTGAGGGTGCCGGTCACGGCGGCTGCCACGCCCGAGGCGCCGAAGTCGGTGCCCGCGATCGCCGTGCCGTTCGCGGTGGACCATTGTACGGAGGCCGGGTTGGCCGTGCCGCCCACGCGGGTGACCGACAGGGTGAGCGTGGCTCCCTCGGTCACGGACATCGTGGCGGCGCTGAACTGCACCGTGTTGTCGTCGTCGACGATGGTCACCATGGTGCTCGCGGGGGTGCCCAGCACGGCGCCGGTGGCGCCCGAGAGGGCCACGGTGAACGTGCGATTCGCGTTCACGAGCGAGTCGTCGACGATCGGGATGTGGATGGTCTTCGCGGACGTGTCGCCGTTGATCCAATCGAGGGAGCCGGGCGTGCCCGAGTAGTGAGTCCCGTTCACCGCCGTCCCGTTGGTGAACGCGTAGTTCACGTGGACGGCGCCCGTGGAGGATCCCAGTCGCAGCACCTGGATGTCGATCGCTCCCCCGTTCTCCGCGACCGAACGCGTCGCCGCGCCCATGGCGACTCCGTTGTCGTCGCTCACGATCGTGATGGTGGAGCCGGCCGGCGAGCCCAGCTGGCCGCCGCCGGTGGGCGAGGAGAGGTTCACGCTGAACGTTTGCGGTCCCTGGACGATCGCGTCGTTGACAACCGGGATGTGCGGCGCGGCCGCGGCGACCGGGCCGATGGTGATCGCCTTCACGCTTTCGCCCGCCGCGAACGCGAGCGTCCCCGTGGTCGAGGTGAATCGCGAGATGGCGGCGGCGGTGCCCGCCGCGGTCGAGAACATCACGGTCGCCGCGGTGTTGAGCGAGCCCGTGCGCGTCACGTTCAGCGTGACGTTGGG